>JAABUJ010000780.1_pt1 | contig 56507 bp, 52 predicted proteins | sample 5559131 | NCBI WGS metagenome assembly JAABUJ01 (sample SAMN10711875, study PRJNA513366) | rock metagenome | isolation source: Antarctica rocks | place: Antarctica: Victoria Land, Mt New Zealand nord | collected 2016-01-07 | reverse complement strand
AAGGTCTTGATTTCTAAGTCAACAGGTGACTACCTAAAAACCAAAGACTAAGGCTAAGGAAAGAACTCAACATTGTGAGGATATGACCTTCTATTTATATGCCAGCAGGGCCGGGTAAGTGAAGGTGCATTGGTGTGTTCCTCACGCTAAGTGTTAGCGAGGGTGCGAAGCAAAATGAAGCACAAGATAAGTGAAATGAAGCAACATGTTAACAGTAAGAAAACCTCCATGACAATTTGTCTAAGTCCTTCTGACTTACCCACCTGTGATCCTGACAGTTTATAAAGTTTATGTTATGCTCTTCAAATCACAGCTTAACAACATCAACATTATGAATTGATGTGTTGTTCTACAAGAAGATAAGACTAAGAATTCAGATTTTAAGCAGATTATTGTTCAATATCTTGAGATAAGACTTTGCTGAGTAGCTTTTATTCTTAATTAATGAATTTCTTTTCATTTAATTTAAATCTGATCTTCTCTCATCTCAGAAAGCTTCTTACATCATTACAGACACATTTTTGTTCTTAAAAACAGTCTAAATGTGCTTTTTCTTTTACTTATTCATTAATGTATAAAACACTCACTTTTTACTCTTATCTATATCTCACTTCACTGAATACTCATTCATTCAAATCACTTTTAATCACTCATTAAAGATCTAATTATTCTGTTTCTTCATTTAGACAAGTCTCTTGACTACATTCTTCTTCTGTAGAAATGAATACTTCTTCATAAATTAATTAATAAGTTTATACTTCTTAAATATTCAATATACTGTTAACTTTAAGCAATTGATCTCTGTTCACTCAAGAAGCTTTTAATAGATGATCTTGAGCTTAATCTGAGCTGTGCATATGATATATTGTTGTTTATGAACTGAACAAGACTTTAAATGATTACTTTGAGACTTGCTGACACTTTAATTAAGATGAGAAATCTGTGAAATTGTTGATCTAATTATTAATTTTAACACTGAAAACTTCTTTCAAATTTCTGCAGTACTGACATTCTCAGAACTGTGATTCACAATTAATTCTTGCTTATATGAGGTTAATTTCTTATGATGAAAGGAATTGTCTGATATGGGCTTCAATGAAGTGTGTGGCATGGCTGTGAATGAGGTGAGAAAACAGTGAGTTCATAGTTCATTGTGTTGCAAAAGGGTAATTTTGGCTAATTTGCAAAGACTTTTGACATGGTACTGTACCTTCATACCTGATGCCTTCCTGCAGCGATATGGGTACCTCGGGGTTAACTTAACTTATACCTCAACGTTAAGGTACCTTACTACCTTACCTTGTACTAATCGGGTCAGGCATGCAGAGCAGTCCCGATCCCGTTCATCCGCGCATGACATCAGGCGTGGCAATATCTTATCTTAGGCCATAAGAGTTTTCAACCTGCGTGGCCCTCGTGTTTTTGTTTTCGTCCTTCCCAGCTTATCATTAACTTAACTTATTCTCTGTATCAATTCTCCTCCTACAGCTGCGTATATCTTCTTGTTCCCTAGTCATTCGTTGAAGAATCTACACCATCTGTAATCTATCATCATGAAGACTTCAATCGCTACCCTCGCCGCCCTGACGGCCGTCCTCTCGACCGCGTCAGCATACTGGAAGGGTTTCAACATCGGGGCCAACAACCCGGACGGCTCCTGCAAAACCGAACAGGACTGGGAGCGGGCCTTCCGCTCGATGCAATCGCTGCCGGGCCACTTCACCAGCGCGCGGCTGTTTGCGTCGTCGGACTGCAACACGCTCGCCAACGCCGTGCCGGCCGCGCTGAACACGGGCACGCAGCTGCTCGTCGGCGTCTGGACGGAGAACACGGACCACTACAACGCGGAGAAGGCGGCGTTGCAGGCGGCGGTGCAGGCGCACGGCACCGGCTGGATCGTCAGCGTCTCGGTCGGCAGCGAGGATCTGTACCGTCATGATACTAGCGCCAGCACTTTGGCCGGCCAGATCAACGAGGTCAGGAATATACTGTCGGGAATGGGAGCGGGAGGCGTACAGGTCGGGCACGTGGATACGTGGACGGCGTGGGTGGACCCGGCGAACACGGCGGTGATTCAGGCGTGCGACTTCGTCGGCATGGACGGCTACCCGTACTATCAGAACTCGGATATCAATGATGCCTACAACGTGTTCTGGAAGAGCGTGCAAGACACCAGAAACGTGGTGAACAGTGTTAAGCCAGGCACCTGGGTCTGGATCACCGAGTCGGGCTGGCCGGTGTCGGGCCAGCAGATGGGCAGCGCCGTGGCGAGTCAGAGCAACGCGCAGCAGTACTGGTCCCAGGTCGCTTGTTCTGCCTTTGCCCAGGCACACACTTTTTGGTTTCAACTGCAGGACTACTCCAGCAACCCCTCATTCGGTGTGATCGATGCCAACTCTAACCCCATTTACAACCTGAACTGTTAATGTGGGAAGAGCTTAATGCGAGAAGAGGTAGATGTTCCTTGGAAATAAATTAGAAATTGGGTATATGATGTTGAACGACAACGCCATCTAATCATTCTCTTAAAGAATAATACAAAGATTATATCGTAACTTCTTCGTATGGAATCCTGTTCCGTGATCCTTTTCATAACATAGAGTCTCTTCTGCCTTCCACCGCACTTGGCGTAGGCGTCGGACTCCCTTCTCTAAGCGGTCGTATCCGCGTACCCACGAAACCTCGTCGATTGCGCCCAGTTCTGCCCCTTCCAAGCCAATTGAGTTTCAGCTCCTTACTCAACCCTTGCATCTTCTCTTGGGCGTCGTCGCCACTTTGGACGCTGGCGAGCACGCTCACGCACTGTAACATACGGCCGACCATCTCCGTTACTTGGCCGCTATCCAGTACGGGCCGCGAGCGCGGTGACGCGAATGAAGGAAATTCCGGCGCCGATGTGTTTGACGTCGCACGGCTCCGCACCCCGTCGGAGCCGCCGAGCAGCGTCGAACCTTGCGAGTTGAAGCTTGCGAATCCCGGGTCGAGACTTGCAGCAGTTCCGGGACGGCCGCCCGCAGGACTCGTATTGGTGGAGTCAACGCCGGCGTTGATGCTCTCCAGGCTGAGTCTGGAGAAGATGGCCTTCAACGACTCGTAACGGGGCAGGATGACCGTATCACGAAAGGCGATGAGCACGATCCGTCTCACGTCCAAATCGTTGCCCAGAGCATCTTCCGAAGAGTGCAGCGTTGCTCCCCAGAACTCGGCCGCTTCACGAGAACTCATGATCGATCCGTGGCCTTTGAATTCAAGATCTAGAGGTAAGAAGACGGCTTGCATGTACGGCAAGATCGTGCCGAATACGAACAACCACATCTCAACGAGATGTGGGACGAGTCGGTCGTCCGGTATGCCTTGCAAGTTATGATCGAGCGAGGAGAAGCCAGTATGGAGAAGGTCGCGAAGATCTTCAATGATTATTGTAGGAGCCAGTTTCTGAACACAGCGCTGGATGTGTACACTGCATGCTGTCAGGTTATAGAAAGAACTGGTTGATGGCACAACTCCTACCTGACAAGTCGATTGAAGTCCTCGACCGGCAACCGGAGATCCTCGCCCTCAAAGATGATGAATAGCTTTGCCTTGAGGAAATCCCACGCATCGTCCGGCGTCATGCCAACAAGCCCAAAGCCTTGCAAGCCTGGTTGTGACAAGGCATCACCACCTTGTGTATTGTGAGAGCCACCAAAAATCGAAGCGTTGCTAGCAGCTGCTGCTGCGAGGAACGATTGCCCAGTGATGGCTGAAAACGATGATGGTCCAAACCAGTCTGCCTTCTCCACATGTGACCCTTCAGGCTCCCTGTAGCTTGTATCTAACGTCAGAGCGCTAGTAGTCGCAGCAGCAGACGCTTTCTCCTCTTTCTTCCTCTCCCGTAATGCACGACCTCCATGACGAAGATCCAATCCACTCATTGACTTTGCAAACGTGGCGGCAGAGGGCGAGGCCGGGGCGAAGGAATAGAGTGATTGTGGTGCGCTAGGATCTAGTGGTTTCGAATTGCTAGAGGCAGAGGACAACGGTAGGTGGTGGTCGTCCTTCTCTTTGAGCCTGTTCTTCTGCCTTGACAAGAAGTGATGCTTGTGCGCCTTTTCCTTCTCGAAAGTGACCTGCCGATCGCTCGGAACGAGCGTGGAAGTGGAGCCATTGGCGGACATATAGTACGGAGACGGGCCAGATGCGATCAAATCCACCCGACTGGTGCTGGACGCATTAATGGTTTTTGACAATCCGCTGGGGCCCGGCGGTCCCATTCGATTTGGTGATGCCAAAGGCTTGTCCTTCCTGTCAGGTTCTCTATCACGCGAGATTCCTATATGCATCGGTTTGGAAAACAGCTTCATCTTCGACTTCTCCGCCTTTAACTTCTGCTCCCTCTCCGGTTGCGACTCGGAAGGAGACAGCGCTGCGGCCAGAGTAGCGTGACGTGGGAATGCAGCATTGGCGGCTGTCGTCGCGGCCGTGGTGAGTCCGCCTAGCAAGCCATTATGATAATGTTGCCCTATCATGCCACCATGGCCGTGCCTCTTGGTTGTATCCTGTGTAGGTGGCGGAGAGCTCGGCTGTCGATTGGCATACGAGGTTTCTGTTGGTGACTGAGGATTCGGGACAGTTTGCGAACGCTTCCGCATGTGTTGAGCTGCCGTCTGCTGTTGCATAGCAGCTTGGGCCGCGATTTGAGAGGCCGTGAGGTTTGACAGTGCGGAGTGGTCCGAGAGTGATGCCGTAGGAAGCGAAGGCTCGAAGAAGCCCTGAGAATGCTGCCGTGCCCTATGTCTCTGAACGTCAGGCAGTGCCAACGGAGAATTCTTCCGTGATGGCAGATCTGTCGGAGTTGAAGGCACCATAGACCTAGAGAAACTCTGTAGCGATGTCGCACTTGTGCTGGAGGACGGAGCTGGAACGAGAGCGGGTCTAGAAGTTGACGGCTGCGGAACGTATGGTGAGCGCTGGCCAGCAGAGAGCGCAGTGACTTGTGAAGAACTCGAAGAATCGCTTGTCGACGATTCAGTCCGTTGCAATTGGGGTTGTGACTTAGCCTGGGTTGAGGTGATCGCAGGAAGAGGAGTGCGGGTACCAGGCCGTCTATAGGACGAAGTATTCATGATAGTGTAAGTAGCTGAGGATGTGGCTGTCCGATCGTTTATAAGGTACTGGAAGGAGGCTGATCTGGCTATTGCCTCATGATGATTTTAGTGGAACTGCCTGCAATAGCCTTGAAAGGCATCAATGTCCCGACTTGGGGACAAGACCTCAAGAACCGGTATGTGATGTAAGATTCAATTCAACTCTGGGGTAGCGTGTATTGTAAGATTGTAAGATTGTATTGTTCCATAAATTAATGTCGATCTCCCGTTCGCTTAAGGTAAGCCAAGATAGTACGAAGAACTTCGACTCAGATATCATCGACCTTCTCTTGCTTCTCTATCTCGACCCAATACTACAATGGCACCTGCTGGATCAAAGACTGTCGCGACACTGGAAGCCCACTACGAATCTCCCAAGTCTACAACAACCTTCGCGCACCCTCTTGATGCACCTTCGGTCACCTGCTCCACGGAGGAGAAGACCGCCTATCTCTCCGCATTGCGCAAATCGGTTTCAAAGCTTCAGGAGGAGGTCAACGCATTCCTGACACAAGAGATGGAACGTGACAAGGCTTTGCCGACACAGGGTGGAGTCAAGGTGAATGACAAGAAAGAGGAGGACAATTACGGCGAGGAGGTTTTGGACGATGAGGATACCTAAAGGCTGTTACTGGAAGATTTGGCCGGATAGAGCATGGGTCGAGACCCTTAGCATATCAGAGCTATGAATAACATCAGGATGTTGCCGACCACATACAACAATAAAAGGCTGTCATCAGAAGGTGCCTTTGCCTGGCTGTAGCGGACAGCTCCATACGCCGCCGAATGCACTATCAGAGACGCCATCATCATGCTCCACAAGCGTGGTTCTGAAGCCAACCATCGCCCTTGCAACCACCCATAGCCGATCAGGTCTGTGCAACTTATCGGTTTGCACAGCCATAGTGCACGACAGAGTTGCTAAGCCCGGTGATCAGCAAGGATGTTCTTTGATGGGGAGTCCAACCTAAAACACTCACTCCGGAAAGACCTTGATGGCGCTGCCGCCAAATCTCTTGTGGCAATAACCACATACTCGCTCGTCACTGATCACGACACTGCGGTTGCGACCACCGTTACCGCGTGGTACATCATCACCCACCAACAGCTTCGCCCTAGTTCCGGCGACTTCTGTCGTCCATAATCCCGCAACTATCCGTGCCTCGTTCGCAACGGTGTTGGCGGACCTGATTTGATTGCGAAAGTATGACTGAAGGTCGTTCACCGGGAGCTTCTCCGGGATCAGGTTCAAGGTAGAGATTGCTGGAAGTCGAGAGCCATGCTTGGCAAGTATCGTTAGAGCGGGGCCCCACTGTGGCCCATACGGATGTGGTGGAGATAGGTATAGTGAGAGCAGGGTGTGATAGATGGATGGCTTCTCGTCTTCTGGATCGGTCATTGAAACGCGCCGGGACTGCGCCGGTGATGTTGTGTGCGAGTTCTCGGTCAGGTGGATTCGATTACAGTATCTAGATGCACGGGTCAGTATGTGGTAGTGGTGGACCACTGGGAATTAGCCTACTCCTCTGCCTTGTGTGGATCCTGTAGTTGGAAGACATAGATCTCTAGAGCTTGCTTGTGTTGGCCTAACCTGCTGAAGACGATTGCACGAGCTTCGTGAAAATAGGCGTCTAGATGTCACAATATCAGTGTCGTACGAGCGGGGTTCTGGTGCAATAGTCCTTACCTCTCGGAAGTAGTCCCAGTACCTTGCCGGCCGAGTATGATTGACTCTGCCTCAGAAAGTCCAGGAATATTCTCATAGCTTCGTTCTGATCCTCGATATTCTGAGAACTCCGAGACTTCAATCTGTCCAAATATAAACCAATCAAGCGTTGATGAAACTCGGGAGTCGAATCATTCAGCTCATGAATTACATGTTTCAAGTACCTGACCGCTAATTGTCGGTCGATGTTCTCAAGAAACCTCAACACTTTGTCCCTTGGGAGGGTCTCTGCGTTCTCCGTGTCAGCTAAGAAAACTTCCATGCTCAGATCAGGATTATCCCTCAAGGGCCACTCGGCAAACTCGAGGATGAGATCTATCATTTCAGGCGGAAGGTTCTGCAGATAGGTCACCGTCCTCTCGGGTCCACGTAATTGTGGGACTGTAACTCCCTCGGCCTGGCCTTGACCTAAGCGCTTGAGCAACTCCAGTGCATCAAGATGAAGCCCTTTACCGAAAAGGAAGTCGACGAGGTCGTTGTAGCGGCCATTCTCTAACAGCTTTTCTTTGACCACTAATGGATCACAGGAATTGGAAATCCGGAAAAGCGAACCGGCGAGTGAGGGCTGAGCATACATATACGCTCGAAACAGAGTGGTGTCCACGAGCACCGCTACCTGGTATATGGTGCGCTCTCGATCACTTCCCTTGCCGGCTATAGAGCTGTAAAGTAGCGTATCGAGCTCTGCGTTAGAGCTTCCATCTCCATTGTGGTTATTCAAATCTGCAGGCTGTCGCAACGCTCCGTCCGGAGTCATGTACTTCCGAAGTCGCCTTCGAGTATCAGCAAGAAAAGACTGCAATTCAATGACTGCATTTCTCAGATCTTTGCCTTCTACGTTTTTTGTCAGTTACACTATCAATCCCGCATACGTAGTTAGACCTACCTAGAGTCTTGTCTTCAGACACTACCTCTGAGTGTTTACCCTGTATGCTTTCCGTATCACTACCGTTCACGAGATGGAGCTTCTTCGCTGCCCTTTCCGCGGCTGTACCAACACCTGACTGCGTACCGCTGAAGCTGTTGCCTCCGTCAATCACAGGCTGAGGTTCCACTTCAGACAGTGTAGATGATCCGTCGTCGATTGCTTCCTGTTCGAGTACGTCGGGGTGGGCTGTTTCAGTACCCAGCATGTCTGACTCGGCTTGGCCACCGTCAATGATAGACAAGTCACCAGCTATGACTCTTGGGTATAAGCGTATGACCTGCTCTGGCGGAGCAGACACCTCGGTGAACAAGTCCATGGCCTCTCTGTATTTCTGGCTCTCAAAGAGCCGTTGAGCCTTCTGAATCTTGATACCTCGCATCCGTCCTGTTTTGTCCTTCAGAAGAGCGTCTTCGAGCATATCAAGCAGACTGATGGCTTCGTCCAATTTTCCCTTCTCTACAATCGCCTCTATCTGTGAGTCGTAATCTAGTGCCCCCATTCGCCATATGCATCGGTCGCTGGCTACCAAGAACCCCTTTCCTGCATGTGCCAAACTCACTGTTGGCTGTGCCACGTGTAAGTGATTGGCTTGTGGCAGAGCTATCGATTGCAGAAGGGTGAGAGTGTTCGGATTACGGACTTCGAGGACACCCTTGGAAGCAGTCTGCAAAGCGAGCAAATACGGGTAGGAGTATCCGATAGCTTCCGGGGCCACCAACCACGGGACTTGTCGTTTATCCAGTGGTCTGCCATCTGTATCGATAAACAATGTGTTTATATCCTTTGCCAAAAGAAGCTCGCTTTCCCCTAGTCTCGCGGCAAGTGGCTTGGGCGCTGTGCCACCGATGCCCATATATCCGATGCTTGCAACGCCAACACCTCCGAAACGCCCTCCGTCTTGTCCAGGAGCGCCGCCGATACTACCTGGCCCAACGATATCCGTAATCTCTTTAGTCTCCACCTCCACCATCACATAGCTCGAGCTCAAACCGGCAACAATCCTCGTTGCCGTAGCCCAGGTTAACGTCTTGATTCCTGTGACCAGGGTGATGTCGACAACGTCGGGGGAGAGCTCCATGTCTTGCCATAGCCACAACAGTAATTTCCGTTTGACCGCAACTGCCAGCCTGGAAACAATTGAGGGAATGCCCGTCACGGGATCCTTCACGATATTAGACGTTACCGCGAAGGCGCTGGCTCCCTTGGTCTTCGTAAGTTGAGCCTGCAGCTCATAGGTCTGTAGGTCGTGTATCGAGACATGACTGTTTGACAACGAGACAAGGATGTTGGCTTCTTTGACGATCGCAAGCTGCTCAACCTTGTATCGTGCGAAATTCTCCTGCTCCCGAAGTAACTCGACCGGACGAACTTTTGGCTGCAGACTTGCCGCGATTTCAGGTGTAATTGAGCTGTTGCTCTTGCTTTGGGTCGAGTTGTCAACGGCTTCGTTGACCCGGTATATTCGCAAAGCGCCCGTATTCAACCCTACTAGGAGTCGATCACCTATGGCCGCATTAGATCTTAGTATTTTACCCCACCCTCTTGCGGGGCGTTATACCGTATGCCAACACTGATTCGATCTTCGACTTGTCTCGTTGTTTGAGCTCGACAATAAGTTGAGCAGTGAAGGCCGAGAGCATACTGGCCACCATGGTGACGGTCTACAGCGATAGACCACGTCTGACTGTGGCTTCCCAATGTAGGCCTCGTACATGGTCGACGGAGACTGGCTCAAGGATTGCCTCTAACTAACTGGCAACCAAGTGACGCTGATATGGATTATTGAGTACCTGGTACCTTAGGTACGGTACCTGCTACCTATGGCTTACATAATAACTTACGTTATTTAAGGTGCGCTCAGGGAAACTTCCAAAAGATCTTTAGGACAGTTGGATCAAGCATCAATTTCTACCTGGGCGCTGCCCTAATCGTTGTACAAAGCACCTGTGCAGTAATCAAATATATGACTACATGAGGTGACGGTCGAAGTTGACCCAGAGTCCTTTGCCTTCTCATGCAATCCTAAATGCAAAGGATTCTCCTTTACTTGTTGGGTTGCAAATAAATGCTAGTTGCTTTGATGGCCCAACCTGATCGCATGCCGATGTGCGCGTCTGAATTTGGTGGCTGGAGTAGGCGGCGCTGAACAGGTCGGTTTCTTCTTGGGCAAGTCCAACGTCCGGAGCGCTGGGGTGCGGATCGTGCCTGCGTTGGGAGGTCCATCGTAGTTACCAGCCTTGCATGCGTCATTAATCTCGTTGCATCTGGCATCCCAGATATGACAGTTGTGTTCTCCAGTGGGACCTGTGGAGCTCCAGCACACTTTGGCCTGGGCCCAACAAGTGTTCGAAGCCTGAACCATGATGTTAGTTTGGTTCAGTCGGGGATATCAGCCCTTAAACTCACGTTCCAGCAGCCGTCTTGCGTCATGTAGCTGGCTACCTCGAAACCGCACCAATTCGCACTCTCAAGAATACAACCGGCGTGCTTGAGGCCTTCCGTCTGTTCCTTCGAGCTGGCCATCTGAGTGCTATTGCCTCCGCTTTGATATGTAGGCGGGCCGAACTCGGGATATGGAAGCTTCATCGGTTTCTCCCAGATGTTGAACGCCATAGCAGTCTTGCTTAAGTCGACATAGCCGGGTATCGCCACTGTGCTTTTTGGACTCGCGGTGCCAGTGGACGTGAGGAAGAGTTGGGCGCAGCCGACGAAGAACTGCGGGTTTGGCGGGTTTAAGTTGGCTTGGTGTAAGGCAAGTAGCTCGGTTCGGACAAGATAATATCCACCGGCAATATCGGTAGGGATGGTGACGATAATGCGTCCGTGGTCGGAGATAAGCTTCTCAGTGCACCATTGGCTGGTAGTATCGTCATAGCCCTCGTACCAAATCTTAAACCAGCCATCACCAGCAGCTGGGGACGCCCCAGGAGGGACTGCGGAAGTGACCTTCTTCATGTAAACGGCACATGGACCTCTATGGTACTTGTCGAGGACACCGGCTTCGATCAATCTCGGATCGGAGTGGAACTCGAGCGTCAGGGTGGAGCCAGCCTTAGCTGGACAAACACGGGCTACTCCGGCTTGACCATTGACACCTGCGCAAAGTGTGAAGATTTAGCTAAGGTACAGTCGAGAGGAGAGCAGTGGCATTAGGTACGAGCGAAGAAGAAGATCCACTGAACGTACCACATGCCATGTCATCACCGGTAATACTCGCAATCGGAAAGGTTTGCTGTCCAATGACGTTGGACATGCGTACACACGTGCCATTACCCTGATCAATCCCATCGACGAAGAAATTGGTGAAGGTGGTGTGTGCACTGATGGTCTGTAAGAGTCCAAAGGTGACCAATGTCGCCTTGTTAAGTAGGAAATGCATAGTTTTCTCAAGTTGTACTGTCAATATCTGCGAGTCGTACTTCAAGATTTCTCTTTAATGACCAGCAAAAAGCGGAATATCTAGCACAAAAGTTTCGTAGTAAAGACTGAGCAGAGATCACGGATCTTAATCTCTCAAACCCCAGCTTGTTGGATATAGCGAAAAAAGCTTGATATAAAGGAACGACAAGCCTGATAGAAAGGAGCGACTAATGGTGAAGGGTCAGAGGACACACAGACGACGGGAAGACTGAAGTAATATACTGCCGGAGGACGCAAGGTAGGGACAGAACATTGAATAGAACTGATGATCCCGTCTATGCCAGCATATAATCAAAGGATGAACAAGGTAAAGTAGGTACAAGTACGTATATGAGCAAAGGACCGGTGCAGCCCCCAGACTGCATGATCAACATAGAAATCAGAGCATTGAGGTAAGTAAACGTCGAAGAAGCGACCCCACAACGGTTCAGGTCATGGTAAATTAAGCATGCATGAAGTAGGAGACGAGAGTTACCCGTATGTAGGTAGGTAGGTGTTCTAGGAAGACAGCGACCCGTGAAACTGATACAAATACCTTACCTTGAGACGTCGTTGGCGCCAGGGATCAAAAGACACGGGAGAAAGCCAGTCGACTTTTCTTGTAGATCTGCAAGGCAAGAATGGTACCATGCCATGTTGTAGGATGGGAAGGTTAATGCACCCCGTCAGGAGCACTTGAACAAGTGAGCTTGAAGGTACCTTATTGCAATCCTCCCGTATGGTTTCATGATCGCCTCATGGTATGGCGCTTGGTGAGTGCGGGCGCTAATCGACAAGATTAGATTAGATAACCCTAGATAGATTAGATTAGATGAAATTGAGGTTGAAATTATCTATGTGTTCACGCTGCGGCCTCGGCAATAATAATACATAATAATAATGATTTGGTGATAACTTACCTTATCTTCTTTGTCCCAACAGTCACCGACTTTTTGCTCAGGAATTATTGCTGGGGTTGATAGGGTTGCCAAGACGCTAAAGAGAATGCGGATCATTGATCTTGCGTGCATCAAAGTTAACTTAGTACTACCTAGGTACCGTAGTACCTGTACTCAGTGACTCTGTGACTCAATGGTCGTATGTCACTGCTCATTATTTTGACAAGACCAGGCGCAGGCTACAATTGTCCCGCAAAATGGAGGGTATCAAACAGAAATTTGCTCAGTGCAAGAGGGAGGGTAGGACCGCACTCGTGACCTATGTCACCGCCGGCTACCCCACCCCAGGGGAGACGGCGGATATTCTGCTAGGCATGGAAGCCGGTGGTGCAGGTGTGTTCTTCTGCGCGAGTTCCTCTATTCCTTTCGCTGACTCTTTGTCTCTAGATCTCATCGAGTTAGGCCTACCCTTCACGGATCCCATTGCGGACGGGCCCACAATCCAGAAGGCGAATACCCAAGCGCTCAAGAATGGCGTAACCGTGACCTCGACGCTAGACATAGTGCGGAATGCGAGAAAGCGAGGGCTGAAGGCACCGGTGCTGCTGATGGGCTATTACAATCCACTGCTGAGTTATGGGGAGGAGAGAATATTGAAAGATTCACGAGAAGCTGGGGTCAATGGCTTTATCGTTGTGGATCTGCCACCAGAAGAAGCCGTTAAGTTCAGAAACTTTTGCACCAGGGGAGGGTAACGACCACCCATAGTCATCCTACCGGTCGGCGTGCCTTTGCTGACACACACAGGCTGTCATATGTCCCACTCATTGCGCCTGCAACTTCTGAAGCACGGATGAAGCTACTTTGCAAGATTGCGGACTCATTTATATATGTTGTATCAAGAATGGGAGTCACCGGCGCTACTGGTACCTTAAACGCCGCATTACCCGAGCTCCTTGAGCGTGTCCACATCTACTCGAACAACATTCCAGCTGCGGTCGGTTTTGGTGTCAGTACCAGAGAGCACTTCTTAAGCGTTTCAACTATTGCGGAAGGTGTGGTCATTGGAAGCCAGATCATCACAACACTGGCAGATGCCCCTGCTGGACAAGGTGCCAAGAAGGTAGAAGAGTACTGTGCTGAAATCACGGGAAGAAAAGCGGGTGAACATAATCGGACGAACGGTGTCACAAGAGAGGTGGGCATTGTGGAGGCAATCGCGGAGGCAAAAGAACCCAACGGTAATGGCGTTCATGTCGACGAGGTTATCAGGGACGGGCAGCACGGCGACGGTCCAGGGCTTGCTGATCAGATAGAGGCGTTGAACACCAACGGAGACGCGGATCCCGCTGCCGTACCCTCGCGATTCGGTGAATTCGGTGGACAATATGTCCCCGAGTCTTTAATGGACTGCTTGGCAGAGCTTGAGGAAGGCTTCAATGCCATCAAGGACGATCCGAAGTTTTGGGAGGAGTACCGATCGTACTACCCTTACATGGGTCGGCCAGGCCATTTACACCTCGCCAACCGGCTGACCGAGCATGTAGGCGGGGCAAACATATGGTTAAAGAGAGAGGACCTCAACCATACCGGCAGTCACAAGATCAACAACGCACTCGGCCAAATCCTCTTGGCGAGACGACTGGGTAAGACAGCAATTATAGCGGAGACTGGAGCAGGACAACACGGTGTTGCCACGGCCACCGTATGTGCCAAATTTGGCATGAAGTGTACCATCTACATGGGAGCAGAAGATGTAAGGCGGCAGGCGCTGAATGTATTCCGAATCAAACTGTTAGGGGCGAAGGTCGTCGCTGTGGAAGCGGGGTCGAGAACGTTAAGAGACGCCGTTAACGAAGCGCTGCGGGCTTGGGTAGTTGATCTTGACACCACACATTACATCATCGGTTCAGCAATCGGACCTCATCCCTTCCCTACTATTGTCCGCACCTTTCAGTCCGTGATCGGGAACGAGACGAAGGAGCAGATGCAGAAGCTTCGCGGGAAGCTGCCAGATGCTGTGGTTGCTTGCGTGGGAGGCGGTAGCAATGCCGTGGGCATGTTCTATCCCTTCACCAAAGATGCAACTGTCAAGCTTTTAGGTGTAGAAGCTGGTGGAGACGGCCTAGATACCGAGAGGCACAGTGCAACGCTTACCGGAGGCACCAAGGGCGTTTTGCACGGTGTACGTACATATGTTTTACAAAATCAGCACGGGCAGATATCGGATACGCATTCCATCTCCGCTGGCCTCGATTACCCGGGCGTCGGACCAGAGTTGAGCTCCTGGAAAGATGACGAGCGGGCCAAGTTCATTGCCGCCACGGACGCCGAAGCGTTCAAAGGATTTAGACTATTGTCACAACTTGAAGGAATCATCCCGGCTCTGGAAACGGCGCATGCGATCTGGGGAGCGATGGAGCTTGCCAAGGAGATGAAGAAGGATCAAGACATTGTCATCTGTCTTAGTGGAAGAGGTGACAAAGACGTGCAGAGCGTCGCGGACGAGCTGCCCAAGCTGGGCCCACAGATCGGATGGGATCTCAGATGTAAGTCTGTCTCGGTGCTACTGTCTCCACTTAACTGACATGAATATAGTCTAACGTTCGCTATGGCTGACATTTGGTATGCTTGATTCCTGCCACAAATTTCCTTGCGGTGGTGTGTACATAGGGAGGGGACTACCTACCTAGTGTACGCTTCGTCCGTCAAGAGCTTGAGAATATTCTTCGCGAGGTGCAATGTACTCGAAATTACCGAAGCTAGAATAGAACAGCGGCGTCTAATTATTCTAAGCGGGTATGATAGACCAGTCTGGCTCGGCCCATAGGCTAACTAGTTGAGATTGCCACCTGTGAGAAATGAAGCCTTGGTCGTATCTACACTGTTGGTGCATTCGCATTCGCATTCGTTCTATAAACGCCAACAAGTAACCCATCAACCCTTCAAACCCCACCGTAGCCAGTATAGTACACGCCACCCAGGATCGCCAAAATGCCCTCCCTCCACAACAACACAAACGACCTACTCTTGGCCCGCCACACCTCAATTATTCCTGACTCTCCCCGCTAAAAATCCGTCACCCTCCCATTATAGCTCCAATCCACCTCTCCGCCCCACCTCAGCGGCTCATTCTTCGGGCCCCCCGACTCTCCCGTCTTCGGATTCCTATCGCCCTCGAACTCAGGCCTCGTCCCTCGCCTGACGTCCGGATGAACCTCCTCGCCGTCGCCCGTAGCCTGTATCCTGGCGTTGACGGCCGCCACCTCGACGTCCTGGCTCGATAGCGACGACTCGCTGTTTGTTTGCGAGGACAGGTTGATCGGAGAGGTGGGTGGTTGATTGGGTGATGATGATTGGTTGATGACGATGGTGGGTTTGGGGGTGCTGAATGCGCCGGTGGAGGACTGTTGGAGGCGGTCGAAGATCTCTTGCTCGGATTTGGGGAGGCGTGGTGGGGAGGGCCCGGTGGAGAAGGGCGGGGTGGCGTAGAGGCGGGTGGTGAGGGAGATGAAGCGGTGGCGGGAGAGGGTGGTGGTGATTGGGCGCATTGCTTTGGACATGGTGGATTGGAATTTCTTCTTTGATCGAAACGGATCCGAAGTAAGTTACGGCGCACGGGGTTCGGGTTGCTTTATATTAGAAGTTGGGTGGTTGTTGTTAGTCAACTCAGGATGGCAAAAAGTAAGGTACTGTAGTCACATATAGGTGGATAAACTTTGAAATTCGTCATCACAGGGTAATTCAGACCATGTGAATTTCCATGCTTGCTCTGGCTCTGACCAAATGCTTTTGGATCACGACAATTTCTACTTTGCAATGATCTCATACTGGAATCCTTTTGAAGGTACCCTGGTGAAGTACGCCAATGCAAACCGCGTTCTTTCCTTTGTCATCGTATGAATCAGGCGAGATCTCTAATCGATAAGGGTACTGTATGCGACCAGGACAATTCCATGTCGAGAGTGGTGCTCAGGCTGTGACTCATCGATTCACCCAGCCATTAAAACTATCTAGAGACATATATCTTCTGATGTGACACCAATTGAATTCCACCATGGCGTCAAAAGCGACATCGAGAAGGGTGAGTCTAGCATTGCATGCGAAACGTTCAATCGTGGCCCGATCTGGCTTGATCAAAAGAAATGCAGCAACGGCAGCAGCATCCAACCTGCCACTCGAGACTCAGAATGAGATATTCGTACGTGCAATTGTTGCCTTGAAAGACATTTTGCTGACAAGGGAACTCATTGCTAGAGGGAAGCTTCGCTGCCAACTCCCGACCCGCCGCCAGACTCGTCGACAGCAGCGTTGGTCGACCGACACAAGCCCTATATGGTTGCAACTTATGTCCGAGCTCCTCCGATGATGGCGAAGGGGGAGGGCTGCTACTTGTGGGATATCGATAACCGTCGGTACCTCCACTTCGTATTTACCACCAAACTGTTGTCTGCTCTATTACATTGACCGCCCGGCTGCTCGTTGATAGGGAGCTGACTCTGAGCTCGTAGGCCGGTACCTTGATTTCACGGCAGGAATCGCAGTCAATGCGCTTGGTCATTGTGATCAGGAATTCACCAAACTTTTGGCTCAACAGGTCAGGACTCTACTCGAATCGTGCCCACTCTATCTGCTTATTCCTCGGATTTTAGGCTAGGACTCTGGTACATACATCGAACCTATATAACAATCCCTGGACTGGGGAGCTCTCTAAGCTTATAGTGACACGCACTCGTGCTGCTGGAGCTATGCAATCAGCCTCTAGAGTGTTCGTTTGTAATTCGGGCAGTGAGGCCAACGAAGCAGCCATCAAGTTCGCACGAAAGGTGGGAAAGACGAGGGACCCATCAGGAGCCAAATTTGAGATCGTCTCTTTTCACAATTCCTTCCATGGACGAACAATGGGTGCTTTATCCGCAACACCAAACCCAAAGTATCAGAAGCCATTTTCACCCATGGTTCCTGGCTTCAGATACGGAACCTATAACGACGAGGCTGGAATCGAGGATCTGGTCACAGAAGCCACGTGTGGTGTTATCATTGAACCTATCCAAGGCGAGGGCGGAGTCAACGTCGCGAACCCATCATTCCTCCAAGCCCTCCGTAAGAGATGCAGCAGGGTCGGTGCGGTCCTCATCTATGATGAGATCCAATGCGGTCTCTCACGTACTGGCCAGTTATGGGCGCACCAAAGTCTCCCGGTGTCTGCGCACCCGGATATCCTCACCACCGCAAAGGCGCTCGGCAACGGCTTCCCCATCGGCGCCACAATCGTATCAGAAGAAGTGGCTGAAAAGATCGTCACAGGCGATCACGGTACCACTTTTGGGGGAAATCCTCTGGCCTGTAGGCTCGCTCACCACGTCTTCTCTCGTCTTTCAGACCCGGAGCTGCAGAAAAGTGTCCTCGAGAAGGAAAGTACCTTCCGCGCAGGGTTTGAGAAACTCCGACAACGATTTCCCGACGTCATCATGGAAGTGCGCGGTCGTGGTCTGATCCTGGGCCTACAACTCAACCAGGACCCGACGCCAATCGTGACGGCGGCCCGGGAACGGGGACTGTTGATCATAACATGTGGCACGAACGTTTTGAGATTTGTGCCGCCGCTCATTATCAGTAACGATGAGATTGCGGAGGGCTTGGCGATATTAGAGGAGGCAATCAAGGTTGTATGCGAGGACAAAGAGAAGATACGAGGCACCAAGGGTCAACAAGAGATGGGACCCAAGGGGCGATGACATCGAATCATATCTGGATTATGATAACCTCCCTACCTTACCTAAGCAGATTTTACTGCGTCATTCACATCTACTTGAACAGACTCCTGGCTTCATAAGAAGCGTCCACTGCTCTTGTCATACCTTCGCCTTGGCCCTTGACGACTCAGGACAGACCCAGCAAGTACGTGCGTCAACCGTTTTTCTCTTCAAGGCAAATACTGTCATCCTCACCCAAGCCTACCGCTGGGAAAGCCAACCTCAAAGACATTGTAACATTGTTGCGACCTCATCATTGAGCATCATTTGCATTTTTTCAAAACATGCATGATGCAATACGATGGGTAAGGTCCCTTATAGTGCAGCTCTAATTCGTACCTAAAGTACAGTCTCATCATGTAGGTAGGGCTAAATAATACCATCTAAGTGAAGGCTGGGCAAGTGCAGGTGGGGCGATATCTCAAGGCATCACCATCATGGCTGGGTAAGCGACGGTAACTGTACCTCCCTAACCTGAACCTTCTACATCTGCTCAAAATGACCCTATCCGTACATCCTACATTGAGGTACCTACCTGATTGCCCAGGTGGGCCGTGTATTCTCACGAGCTATACTACCTTATCTACCAACACACCCAACCTCCTCGCTACCTCCTCGACCTGAACCCTTGACATCTGCTCAAACTGACCCTATGAACCTCACCAGCTCGAAAGAAAGCCTATCGACAATCACAAGAGCTCTCTTCCTAGGGTAATCGTGTTGTTAAGCCTCGTATCTTTCACTGTACTTGGAGGGGAAAACGAAGTTTCCGGGTTAGCCAGATCTTTCCACCAAATGCATCAACCTGGTCAATGTCGTCGCCAACTTTGCTGACCTCAAACAGATACATCCACTCAGGCAGATCTTCAGGCCATGTCTACAACTCTTCCAATCCCTGCCCTTCGTCCTCCGACTGCAATGCTTCCTCCACCACCACCATCAGAATCCAATCGAAGCCCCTCGACATCGGAATCATCTCCATCTCGAAAACGAAGACGCGATGAAAGCGTTGGCTCGAGTCGGTCAAACTTCTCGGTATCCACGAAAAATCAACTCTCGAATCTCTATGGTGGATTGTGTTGGCAATGTGGAGCGGCGACCGCGATACACAACTGCCATGTCATCGCTCAAAAAGACCGAGCTGTGAGTGTCTCTACCCTCACCACTTTTCCATTGATGCTGATATGCGCCATGGTAGTTTGGCCTTTACAAAGAACGAGGTCTGCTCACCTTTGACTCACTAGCCAATCTTAGCAATGGCGTTCGCTTGTGTCCTAATTGCCACTCCGAATTCGACGACATACAATGTCCAGGCTTCATCTTCTTCCCGAGCAATTTACGCTTCTTCATCGACTACGAGAACAATGATTATGAGCGGCGAATGGCGAAAGCGCAAATGGGCCACCTCGTTCCCGGCCGCACAAGTCCCACCAGCGAGGAATACTTGAACGACCAAACTGGCCGGCGAGAGGGTGGAGAAGACGCAATCGGAGGACTTTACCAGCGATACTTTCTCCGTGACTACCGCACGGAGCACGCGCGGGATCAACCACAGCCGACGCTGGCGCTGAAACCGTGGCATGGGTCGCCGATGGCGACAATCATGCGCACCTTTTTGATTCATGGTAGCGCTGTAACTGGGATTGCGGTCATCCCTCAAGAGCAGCGAGATTATCTGAGAGCGCTGCAAGATCTCTATCTGCGGCCGGACCCAAACAATACGATGTCTGCAGACGGCAATACCAGACCCGATGACCCAGTACAAATTGCGTCGACCAGACCTGGATCCTATACCGCCGGTGGGCCTTCAAACCCGACGAGTACTGGACATCTTCCAACGAGCGGTGCGCGTGAGGGTCCCCACTTGGGTGATTCAGGCCTTGAGGGCCGACCTCCACAAGATTGCCTGGGACACAAGGGAACACCAGACAGTGCTGTTGATGTCAGAACACGCGACAGCTGTAGTGCTCGTAACATCACCGTGACCGCCGGTCACGGCCACTTGCACGGACACGGTCGTGTTTCGGGAGGGGGATCGGCGTTCGACCCTCCAACGAAGAAGCGAAAGTTGTCGAATTCCACACAGCAACGGTGGACGTGGGGCCCGGAGTCGAGTAGCTGCGAAAAGGCCACCTGGTACCCGAAGATGATGCAGTGGGATGCCAGACGAGATACTTGACCTTAATTATTCAGGCTACAGTCTACTGTATGTCATCGCTACACTACTAAGGTATATCTTTAGTTGTGGTTATGGCGACTCTGGCGCTTACTGTAAAACCCTCCAATACCTTGACATTTAGCCTTTCGACTTTTGTCGCAGTCTCTATATCAATTCCCGCAGCCCTGTTCTCAAAGCCTCCAAACAAGAACAATGACCCTTCGTGAGTGCGAACATGCGTCATGCCCGCAGCCAGCTGAACGGGATATTGGAAGCTGTGCAATTTGTTCCTCGCATTTCTGCGCCGAGCATTCCCGGATCCCATTCCATCGTTGCCCATTCGAGGTGTGTGGTGGCCTAGGTTGATGAACACCTCTTGATTGGGGAGCTTTATTGAAGTCTCGTATAGCACACAGAGCCAGATGCTTACTATACTGCATATGATTCCGCCAAAACCAAAATTATTCTTGACCGCCTATATCAAGTCAACACCAATGCCCTGGTCGCTTTGGCTAGCCGTCTTCACAATGGCATCTCCTGCTCCATCCCAGCGCTGGTGCCAGATGGCCACGGAAACCTCGATATTGAAGCTATATTAAGGCAGACAGGTGGACAAAATTGCAATATTGACATTCGATTTCAAGACGGAATTGTCTGGTTGACTCGGATACGACTCGAAGACCCTCTTCTCCCACCAAAACCCGTACAAGCGTACATCAGCCTCAGTGAGGTCTCTACGCTCCAATACTTGGAGAGTACTGGCGTCCCTGTTCCAAAAAAATTTCACTTCGCGAGCGAGTCCAGCGAGAATCTCGTAGGGGTGCCTTTCTTGCTCACGGAGAAGAGGGAAGGCGCCCCCCTTGTCTGGGATATGACGACACCCAGTCAAAGGACCAAAATCTTGGAGCAGCTAACGGATCTTCTGCTCGTTCTGGAGAAGTATCCCTCTAGTTCTACAGGATCGATAGTTACCTCCGACGGATCTAGCAAGATAGGCGGGTTCGCGCAACCACTACTCTTCGATTCCCCCAACGCTGCTCTCGGGCCGTTCGATGACCTGGAATCCTCCTTGAGAGCGATGCTCGCACAGCAGATGAGACTCATCGCCAATGGCGAGCTGTCATCACTCGCAGTGGACCACTATCTCTCCCATCGCTGGCGTGGGGATATGATCCCAGAAGTGCTGTCACTCCACAATCATGGCGGCTTCTTTTTGAAACAGTTCGAGGAAAAGGGTGATCATATCCTGGTCGACGACGACTTCAACATCACCGGCATCATCGACTGGGAGTTTGCGTCCATGGAGCCCAAAGCGCTGGCCTTCAGCAGCCCTTGCATGCTTTGGCCGGTGGCCGATTTCTACGCCGGCAGTAATGGCCTAAGCCCGGAAGAGCTGGAACTAGCGGCTATATTTGAGCGCCGTGGGCGGAATGATCTGGCTGATATGGTTCGCAATGGGAGGAAGATGCAGAGGTTCCTATTCTTTAATGGAGGAGGGGTATCCCACGAGCAAGAAGAGTTCGAAGCCATGTTCCAAGGTCTGCGAGCTGCATGGGCCGGGCATAACAATGAGCCTGGTCCTTATCAGACTTGGAAGGACGAGGCGCTGAAGAAGTATGCGGGAGACGAGCAGCTGATGCATCTTCTGCGGAGAAGTACTACTCAGTCTCAGAGTCACTCGGGTTGATTGCGGTTTTTCAGTTCACCATGGCATTACCCGTGGAAACTTGATTCCTGGAGACTCTGCAACGGAAATGGGAGGAAGACCTGCTGGGTTTTATATGCAAATAGGCAGCTAGTGTGGGAAACAACAAAGAATATCGCTTTTCAGGTATTCTAGATGCTATCAGCATCACTGTATTACAACCAAACAATGTGATGTCTTCTATCAGATGCATGCCACGATCGGTGGTTTGCCGTCTTACCAAAAGCGCTGTGGTCAAAACGGCACGAAAGGAGTTCCATGGTCTTCTTTTCAGATACTAGGGAGTATTTCCATCATGATGTAGAAGTTTTCTCGGTCTACCCATGAGTCAGCACGCTGAACCCTTACCCTACTGTTATGAACTTATGAACTTGTCAACTTGATGGTACCTTAGAAGACATTCTGAACTGGATGTTATATGTGTACATCCGTCATGTTTATAACATTCATGACTACTTTAGCACAACTCAGTTACATGACTGGTGACTAATCACTGATTACATAAGTTAACCCTCAGCTTAACACAACCAGTCCTTAGGTACCTTAAGCTACGGTCCAAGGTCGGTGGTGATAGGTGAGGTACAAAGTACAAGTAGGTAGGCACCCATCCATGTTGCTTCCTGCTTCCATTTTCACCAATCTCGTCATCACTACCAGGTAGGTAAGTTATTGCTCAATCTTGAACTCTATCTTGAACTTGACACCGTACATAAGGTACCGGTACCCTACAAAGAGAAGAGCTCCAACCTACCTTAGTACGGACCATCTGTTCGGACTACATATGTGTCACGAACTCACGCTGTTCATTTCTTGAAGACCTCTTGTAGCAAGCAGCAGCAACAACAGCAGAGTCGCTACCTCAGTCAGTCAGTCTGTCTGTCAGTCATAAGCTAGCCGCAAGGTGTGCGATCGTGGCACAATCCCACCCACGATGGAACCACAACGACCGTCGCAATATCCTTTTCTGCGAATGCAGCCCTTCCCACCTTCACGAGACAGCAGAAACGCCCCGCCGCCACCTCCTCCATACTCTGCGCCTTCTTCTGCTTCGCACAACAATCCGATGCCGGTCTATGAACCGTTTCGCAACCGGGAAAGCGACGCGCAACGCCGGAGCCAGACTCAGACGCCTCCATTCTCAACGCAGGCGCAGGGCGCGAACGGTGTGGAATACACTCGGCAGCAACATATGGGCTCGTCGGGAAAGTCACATGGGGTGGCACACGACACCCACATGCGACAGAGCAGCTACAGCTCCGGATCGCTGTTTGGAAGCAATGGCAGCAATGGGGAGAGCACACGAAGATTTGTTGATGGTGAAGGTAAGCAGCTACAGCACAACATACTCGGCCTTCTAAGATCTGGATCTGGATCTCCCTCTCTCTACGATACACCTTCATACTGATTGATACTCTCTACACTATCAATCTGTGAGTCGCAATGCGTCGCAATGCGATGGCAGCAGTCGCACGTTCTTATATCATCCCTCACTCAATTTACCGCGCTGACTCTGTTCACCCACCGGGTTTCTTCCATTACATTGCTTTGCGCTGTTTTTCAAGATCCTTCCCTCGGTGCGGATCAGCAGCCGGGTCAACCCCTGCATTTTGTATTTTTAGTTCATGGACCCCTTACCGTTACCTTACCCCACTAAATCAAGAAGGGAACTCGGCTAACAGATCCGTGCTCTTCAACCTTATCCAGATACCAGTACGTATTCACGTCGACTTCACCACGGACCTTCATCGCAACATCACCAACCGAATTCAGCAGCAGCTCCACCATCAGCCTCATCTTCTCTGTCTGCATCAGCGTCGTCACCATTCACCCAAGGGAGTGGCTATCCTATGTCTTATGCCCCTCAGCATCAACAAAGACGACGATCCATTGGCGAAGGGGCCCCTCCATTGATCTATGGCTGTATGTGCATCATCGTGAATCCCAGGCGGGTCCCTTTCATTCTTCTCGAAACCTTGAACTGACAAAGTCTTCAATGACTTTTTAGCGACTCCAGATCAAACGGTGCCACCCCCCCCTCCTCCTCCTCCCCCACCGCCGTTCAGCACTCGCCAAATGCCACCCCCCTTGTCGCCTCAACACTACCAGTCTCATAACATGTTCCCGCCCCCATCGTCACGAGGCCCGCCTCCGGTGACCTCCCACCCCGGTACGCGAGATTTACCCTCGATTTCATCACTACCGCGTCCTGGGAGCAGCATGTCAATATCCTCTATGCTAGGCTCCGATTCCGAACGTCCAACTCGCGATTCCGCTCCTCCAGCCCCAGTGCTGGCAGCCTCGGTCTCGTCCCCTGCCTCAAGCGCGATCATTGCATTTCCCCAACAACAACCTGCTTTCCGAAAGGATGGGTTAGATGATGTGCAGGCAAAGCGATCGAGAACGCCGGATGGGTACCACAACACGGCGAAGAAAGGAACGCGGGCGATGCGTGCCTACTCCGGTGGGACTCCCGACTTGGTGAACAAGTCATCTGGTCGATTGTCTAGTGAAATGTACCGATTCGGGCCTCCTCTGCGCGCGCAACCGTCATCCGAGGTTTCGATCTTCTCCCGGGATGCACAAGTACCGAACGCGCCTTCGGCGTACCCTCAACAAGCAAGACGTACCAGTCTTGGAGCCATCCCACAACGTCCAAACAGCCAGCCGGTCAGCTACACAACGCCTCCCCGAAGTCAGTACGAAGGTCGACCTTTCCCTCCCGATCCTTTTTACGAACCAATCGGCAAAGACTGCACCCAAGTAGCATCATCGAAATCAGATGATTTTGAGCGATTTACTACGGGAAATCCGACTACAGTGGAGAGCAGAGAGGACCAAGAACGGCGCATGCGGGGGAAAGCCGACGGAGCACAGTTGAACAACATCTCATCATTTGACTCACCGGGGAGGCATGCTACGTCCTATGAGTCGCAACCAATATCAGGAGCCCGGGAAATCGACACGAAGAGGAACGAACAGACCTCGTGGAACAACCGAGATCAGCAACGGCGGCCCAACGAAGTTCGGCGGTTGGGACAGCCTCTAGCGCCTGAAGCGCAGTCGTCCACTTTTGACTTTCGAAGGTATCTCAGCACCTCGCAGTCTCCTTTCACGGCAGGTTCGCTTCGGGCGTTGCAAGCAACAAGTCAGCTGCAGGATCATACGCGGCCAATCTCCCAATCCGCTCAAACAACGCCCAACGAGAGCTTGGCCATGGATCGAATGATTCATGATCCGTTACGAGTTGGTGGAAACGGACTCTACCGTGCATCTGCTTCTGCCGCGACTGAAGGGCATCAGTTGAAGGGCAGCGGGGAAAGTCAACACCAGCAGCAACATCACCGAGGACTTCTCAACATCGGAGCGGACAACACCAAACGAGGAGGCCGCATCTCTCCACTACCACAAGCTGTGCAAGGAGCCCAGAGCCAGATGAGCGGACCAGGTGGCGAGCCGGGCATCAAAAGCGAATTTGGAAGAATGTTTTCGGGAATCGGTAGTGGGGTTGGGAGCGAGATGGCCATAGCCGGGATGGTCGGAAGTGGTACACCCACGCCATCAGGTCCCAGCCCGGTAAAGCGTGACGAGCGACCCCAACGTAGCCCCTTCAAAGCCAGCGACGACGTGCCGGCCACCAAACTTCCCCGTGTGGCATCGCGGGGCGGCCGAAAGAGCCGCAAAATTAAAGATGAAGAGAACAAACTTGAAAGTGAAAGTGGGGATGGTCGGGGGACACCGCAGCTGAAAAGCGCTCGGGGCGGGAAACGGGCCCGGCACGGTCACCACCATCACCTATCTCAGCACAACCACCAGCACGGTCTTCTGTAAGTGTACCGACTCTCTTTATACAGGCGGACATGCTGAAACTCGTTTAGTCACCATCACCATCACCATCACAAGGCGGATGACGGTTTGGCATCAAGTCTCCCCGCGCAACCCGTCAACACGCCATTCAGTTCGTTCAACGCCTTTCGACGAACAGCTACCCCGACACCAAACAGGTCCGTCACGCCTTCGTCTGTCACGATGCTCCACCACCATCATCATCATCATCCTCATCAACACGCCGGGAAGACAGCGATTGGCACGAACGTCCCGAAGTTACACAAACCTACCATTACTATCCTCTCGCAGCCGCTGCTTGCCGGCGTCGCGCATCTACCACGCCACCACCTCGGATCGACCCTTTACTCACCCAAAATCCAAATCCCATCCTCGAGCGCATCACACGAAGAGGCAAGATTTGGGTACGTCACGACGCCTTCGGCGCTGCCTCGATTTCAGGGCAAAGAAAACTGCACCTACACCGTGCGTGTTCCGAGGTTCTATCTTGCGAGAGAGGAGCGAGAAGCAATCTGCCGAAGGCGAGCGGTATGGGGTGCCGATGTCTATACCGACGACTCCGATCCCCTCGCCGCCGTCATGCACTCTGGATGGGTGCGCGGTGAATGGGGCGAAGACGTTGACGTATCGATGTTCGATCTCTGCATCAATGACAGTACAACTGCGTCCTCCAAGACGACCAAACCTAGGCTGGAATCGCTGTCGATATTAACTGCACCGCCGCGAGGTGGGCCTGTGATGCCACCAGCTGGGAAGGATTTACACATTACGCTTGTCGTGCTGCCTCAGTTACAGGACTATGCTTCAACGGTAGCTTATGGGATCAAGTCCAGATCGTGGGGCGGGAACCATGACGGAACGAGCTTCAAGATCGACAAAATCGCCTGGGTCGACGAAGGCATCGGCAAAGGCGAGGAGAGAGGAGGCGAAGCTCGAAGGAAGAGGCTTCGGGCAATGTTCGAAACGAGGATGGCTGCAGGCCCGAGCTTCCAGTTACGAGTTGCCGGCCTAGGATCGATAGGAGTACTACCTACGAAAGTGGCCGCGTCGTAAATGCAACGACTACATTTCTATTACCCTGTACAAGTAGTTGAAATATGGCACTATTTAGCGTGCGAATGATAGATCCATAAGCAGTCTTGGACAGGTCAAGGAATTACCTAGTTGAGGTAGATCATGTTGGGCTTGTACTTTGTACCACGGTGACATTCGCACCTGGCACAGATGATCAGCCGAGTACAGTTAGAAAGCCACAAGCCACAAGCCACAAGCCACCAGCCACCTTTCACATGCTTTTCCTTTTCCTTTTCCGACATTACTCCCCCACCAAAGAAAAAGAAAACAATATGGGCGGCTTCAATCTAGTTCAACCCAGTATCACTCAGCCGATGCCACGAAGCGGTGAACACCTCCTTGTCTTGAATAAACAAGAGTCCGAGAATCGCTAGGTCATGGTTGATTGTTCAGGCAGGTAGTTCAGTCCGAGTGCACCGTCGTCCTTGACCACTACCGTTTTACCTATCCATCATTAATTCACTACATCACCATACATGAGGTACTTCTCTGGTAGAAGCAAGACCACCTCACCTTCTGGAGAAAATTACTCATTCAGGTCTATGTTCATCTTGCTCCACGAGTGGCCCTTTGTCGCCATTGATTACGCTTCCGCTGAGGTCGAACGGGGAAGATCGGGTTCGCACCCTTATTAGATTGGGTAGCTGCTGTAGCTTTTGGATGTGGAGATGATAGGTATAGTAATGGTGAGAATGCCAACCGTTCTGGACTGTGACTGAGACTGTAGCTAGATCATGTCCTTGGACGCCCGTCGGTACAGTTTCGAAAAATCCAAGTCTTTGCCGTTGTCTCCTTCTGGTCCCTCTACCTGATCCGGTGTGTCTCTCTTTCTACGTAAACATAATCTGTCAAGGTGATACGCTAAACTGATACAGAGGCAACCATCATGGTCCTCCCATCCTCCGAAAGCTCTCGTCGAGGCTGTCGGCCCGGCTCACACCGTGGCAGACGCTGGTCATCACCCTCCTTTGGCTCTACATCTCTCGAAACTTTGCGAAGATATTGGGTCTTGAATGCCCTGAACCGCTCGCGAACCTGTATACTCGGTCCTACTTCCGTGCAACATGGGTCACAACGGCACTGGATGCAGGATTCTGGACGGCGATGAAGATACGGCGGAAATGGTTGCGGGACTTGGCATCGCTCGTGTTTTCGGTATACTATCTGTTCGCAGCGGAGCAAGCAGATGAGAAGGTGCGGAAAGTCAGGGGAACCTTGACGGTGGACCATCTGAGAGTCTCGTGGAATAAGGCCACCACGCCATACTTGGCTTTGTTCACAAGTCTTCTGCGGCCGAGGCTGGCCTCCTACCCTCCTAGAGCTATCCGGATACCAAGACCACCAGAGTCCTCGTACAAAGAACCGGTGAGCGCTTGGTTGTATTTCGATGGTCCGTTGGCGGCTCTCAGAAACCAAACCAAGGTCATCTTGGACATTCCTGGTGGAGGTTTCGTTGCGATGAATCCGCGAACGAACGACGACAAATTATTGGCATGGGCTGGAAAGACTGGTATTCCGGTTCTGAGTTTGGACTATAAAAAGGCACCGGAATATCCTTATCCATATGCGCTGAACGAATGCTACGATGTATACCACACGTTGATGGCCAGCCGTGGACGTTGCATTGGGATGACTGGCAGTAGCCGCCCCCGAGTGGTCCTTACCGGAGACAGTGCGGGCGGCAATCTTGCCACCGGCGTAGTGTTAATGATCCTTCAATCTTCCGGAACGGACTCGCGTCGTTGGCAGGGCGAGCAGATTCTTCCGGTGCCTGACGGCCTCATACTCATCTACCCCGGTTTAGATATGAACATCGGCAATTGGATGACCGATGAACAGATGTCGTTGATTCAAGATCGACGGATGCGAAAGACTAACCGTAATGTTCTCAGACGGAAGAGCGAAGATTACTACAAGCTGCGACCGAAAACACCCCATCCCTCGGATGATGAAGACAGCGCAATCGTCCCGCTACCCTCTCATCCGGAAGAACTCACCCCTCTTTCGTCGGAGCCTCGTCCGCCGTCTTCAAACCCAGCCCAGGCAGATCCCTCCGCCGCCCACCTAATCCAACCCGCCAACGACGTCGCCACCCAAACCGCCGCCCTCGCCTCCTCCAAACCGCGCCAAATGAAAACCCGCCTCGCAATGTCGAGCATGATTTCCTACTTCAACGACCGCATCCTCACCCCCGAGATGATGCGCGCCATGATAATCCTCTACGTGGGCCCACACAACCGACCGGACTTCAGCACCGACTTCCTCCTCTCCCCGCTCCTTGCGCCCGAAGCGCTCTTAGCCCGCTTTCCCAAGACGTACTTCCTCACGGGTGAACGTGACCCGCTCGTCGACGACACGGTCATCTTCGCGGGGCGCCTCAGGCAAGCGAAATTTAACGCTTACCGCGAGAGGCAGGAATTAGGGCTGGTGAAGAGCTACAAGGACTTTGATGAGAGGGATTACGTCGAGGTCGCGCTGATCCCGGGTATCTCGCACGGCTTTCTGCAGTTCGTGTCTGTCTTCCCCGAGGGATGGCGGTATATTTACCGGTGCGCGCGGTGGATGGAAGATATCTTTGCCAATTGCCCCGACGAAGCGTATGGCGGGGCGGCCTTGAAAAGTCCCGCTTCAAATCGGATGTCCATCCCAAATGGCGAGAGCAGACATGCGCGTCACCATCACCGCGCCCTGACCGAGAGCTCCGGCGACGAGGACAGGCCGTTGGAAATGAGTTCCTCGGCCAACGGTAAAGCGGCCAAAGGGAACGGCAACCACGCGGTGAAGAGTGCTGAGAGGGGGAGCTGGAAGGAGAGGAGGAACGGACAGGTGCGGAGGAATAGCAGTATGGTGAGTCTGGCGAGCGAGGATGATCTGTTGGGTCGGAGGATGAAAGGGTTGGCGGGCGGGTTGATGGGCATGACGGGTGATGGCGATGGATGATGGCTGTAAATAAACGACCTGCATGTACAAGTATACGTACGGTATGAACGCCGTTAGGATAGTGTGGTTGGGAATAACATAGACTGTGCTCAACATCCGTGCCGAAAACTTGAAGCCCTACATGGTTGACTGAATGCAGTCCAGCAATAGACATTCATACATATCATCGTAACCTACCAGAGGTATGGAACAAACTCGAGTATCTGTTCGATCGGGTATGCTTTCATCATGCTGATCTTTTAGGGACGAATGGCAAACGGTGACGGGGTAATCATTGAAAGCGCGTACTCGACCACGCGATCAGTCTTCTACCATCGATGCGAAAGGACGCCCACCCAGCATTCGGTCCCGGCTCGAGAAGGTGCATGCTAAGTTGAGTCTCTGAAAGTGCCTGCCTTCCATTGACATGTAGACAGCGAGGACAGATCGAGCGTAGAGCCCGCCGAAAGGATTAAAGCAATGAAGAGGACGAGGAAGACGGAACAGAAGATACGGATGCGGCTGCCGTGGATGAAGGAATCCGACGACTGGCCTTCAAAGGGTATCCGGGGTCCCCCTTGAATGAGGACTATGCCAGGCAGGCAGACCTAGGGACACAAGCTTGCCTACTCTGGCTGTCTATCTGCGGACCTCTGTGCCAGGAACTGAAGCCAAACCCCAAACCCAGTCACGGCCGGGCCCGTTGGTGTCGTGGATGGCGGCTCGGAGAGACTCCGGGTGGAGTACTGTAGGCATTGGCTCCGCTCTCGATGATCGAGGTCATGGAGGAGATCTCCATTCCCCATTCCCTATTCTTCTGGATGCCAATTTGGCAAGTCTCTAGAGAAACCATGCGCTCTTATGAATTTGAACATTATCGTCCTAGACTGTACAGTACATGATCACCAGCCCTGTTTTTATCGGATACTTTATAGTAAAGAGAGGGTCAACAGACTGTGAATATACGCATTAGATACAACATCACATGGAGGGCCTCAGACAAGTGAAAGTGAAAACGCAAGGCTCATGGTACCGTTCAATCATATCGATCCCACCGCTGGGTAACCCCTCCAGATGCATGCCATCGGCATTGAATCACGACTTGGAATTCTGCGGCTGCTTGCTTCCACCAACGATCAATCGTCGCTCTCTCCACCTCCACCTCTGCCTTCCATCCTCTCCGTCACAGGAAGCAAGACGGTCGACGCCCTCGACAAGCCATCATCCGCAACAAAAACGACGTAGTTTCTGTCCTTCTTCCTCTCCTCCTCGGACACCGAGAACAGTCCCGCCCCGCCTCTGAAGACGATCCAGATGCCAAACACAAATAACATATGGACGAAGATGGGTATAAAAGTCAGCAACGGCCAGGTTTTGCGTGCGAGAGCGAGGATCAATTCTTGCGGGTCCAGCACGACGTATGCGTTCCCGAGCCGGTTGAACCAGGCGCTCCAGCAGAAACAGCTGTTGAACCAGCCGGCGAATCCGGCGAGGAAGAAGGCTATTTGCGGGATGAGGATGCAGGCGTCCTTGGCTAGGACTCGGTGCCATTGGCGCTTTGGTGCGGTTGGGTGTGGGGATGGGTTGGCGTTTGCGTTGCCGTTTCCGGGGTTTCCAGCTTGCTGTGCTGGTTCGGCCGCGTGCTCTTCGTGTTCGCTGGAGGGCTTGGTTGGGTCTTCGGCAATTCGTATTTGTGAGTGGATAGGGACGGCATCCTCGAATTGGATGTAGTATGTTAGAAATGCACTGACGACCCAGGCGACGTAGAAGCCGAACTGCTGCACCGATCGACAGCCTATTCCCACTGTCGGGTTGGTGTAAGACATGAAGACGGCGCTGAACATGGCCAACAACGTTGGCACACTGGCCGCAGCCGTGATGCCGATCGGGTTTCGACGGCCCCAGTGGCTTTTTGGCGGGCAATAGGTGTAATTTGCGCCGCACCAAGGCAGAGATTCGTACACCGCTATCGGAGACTCTCCGGGTATGCTGGTGAAAGGTGATAGCTGAGGTAAGGCATTCCTAGGAGCTGGATTGTTCGAGTCGCGCTCGATATTGATGAGGTCGGTATACAAGCGGTTTAGAGTAGCTGCGGACGAATACTTGCTGTTGAAGCCTCCGACCATGGAGCTCAGGAGGACGGTCGGGATGAGCCAGGAATATAACATGGCAAACGCGATGCTGTGGCCGGTTCGATTGTTGAAATCGCCATTGATGATGTGGACCAGAGAAGCACCGATGATCACCACGTAATTGACCGTTCCGATCAACGTCTTCGACAGTCCAGATGCTCTGCAATCCGCTAGCTCATATGCTGCTGTCCGGCAAGCGTCGAGACGTGCAAGTCGTTTGTCCTGGGGAGACTCCTCCAGCCATTTCTGTAGGGTTTCAAACACGTCCTCTCCAGTAGGCTCGATTTGGTGCCCTGCTCTGCAAGTTAAGATCTCTTGCCAAGCATCGTATGCCAACATGATCATTGCGATGTCCTTGCGAGTTTCCGGGGGTAACTCCATGCAACGTTGTCCTCTGTCATGCCACCACTGGTAAGTGGCCAGCTTTGACAGAAGGCATCTGAGACTGTTGATCGGGTCGGCCAGAAGATGGACGGTGACCTGTGCAGCATTCCATTTGCCAAGTGGTACGAAATGCATGGAGCCGATGAGGATGAACAACGGGACGATCCACGTTGAAACGCGTTGCTGAATATCCAAGATGTTGTATGCGTTTGGAGCGTTTCCACACGCTTGAATGCATGCTGGTAGGGTGACCATAGTGTGATTCGTCTCAACAATGGATCCATTGGCGCCCCTGTCGTAGTAAAGCCGAGGATCGTTGGGGTCAGTTTTCCTGGCGTCAAGAAACTGCTGGTAACAAACCGGATCATCTACGGCTATGGCTATGCATATCGTGAACACGCTGCTCGCAGCAATAACAGTTGCTAAGAAGGGTGCCATGACTGTCAGTAACAGTGTAGTTGAGCAGCTTGGATTTCAAACGTGCTTTGCGCCGGTACTTGAACATAGACATCATTTACATAGCGAGCTCTAGGCTGTTTTTCCTTTTCCTTGCCAGAGTGATGCTTGAGGGGCGCCCAACGCGCTAGAGATATACTAGGCGCGTAAGGGGATTCGGAGCAGATATGTTAGAACGTTGATTCGTTCAAAGAAGGAGGCCAGAATATTTTGACTGAAAACAGTTCAGTGGCATGATTCTTGAGCGGCGCCCAACGCACTAGAGATATATTGGACGCATGAGGGGATTCGGAGCAGGTATGTTAAAACGTTGATTTGTTCAATGAACGAGGCCAGAAAATCATGGCTGAAGGCAGTTCAGTGGCATGATTCTTTGAGGAGCTTGGCGGGGGAAAGGAAGGAGAAAAAGCAATCAACGACAGTGGTCAATACTGCACTTGTGTAATTGGGAGACACATACGCAAGGCTGAACACGCGAGGCTGAACAGCAGTCTTGTGTTAGTGCGTGCGTATTGCTCCGATCAAGATGAAGCCAGCACTGTGCCGATTGACAATATACGTGGGAGCTGGGCACAGTGAAGAACTGATCAAAGCCATTGAGTTCAAAAGGTCGCACATGCCCACGCTAAATGAGGACCGTACGAGGTAGAGACGACGAAGCTCGATGGAGCAGTCCTCGGGTCTAGCTTCCGGTGATGTGGTCTCGCCGTCGGTCAGTCTGGGTTACTCCGTATCTGTAGGTAGTGACTTGAGCGGCGGAAGAAGGAGCGAGTAGAGGAACGAGAACGTGGTGAGCATTTGGAACGTGAGGTGGATTATATAACTTATGCATAATCATCTAACGTTATGCGTTTTTATGCTAGATCGGGCTTTTATGCAACGTATCTCAACCTCCTATCCACGGGACGCTTTTGATCACAAGTTATGGCAGCAAGGGCTCCGACTTGAACACTTAACTCAGCTCATAATGCTCCAGCTAACCGATTCCACCTTCATCTTCTCCTTCTCCTTCGCCTTCGAGCGGTATGTTGTATGACGCAGATTCGGTGAACATGTTACCTCTGCCCGGAGCTCCTTCATCGTCCTGGGCGATGTATAAGGCGCGCATCAAAGCGGCCTTTGATGGCGCTGAGGCCCGCGTCTGCTTAGCTTTCTGGCTATTTGGTAAGTTCCCTCCATGGGCCTGGTTAAGGAATGGTTGAGACAGACAAGCCTAAGCATTATCAACGTTGTGGCTGACTTCCTCCGCCATGCAGGTCTCATCAACAATGTCCTCTACGTGGTCATTCTCTCCGCTGCACTGGATCTGGTCGGTCCTAATGTTCCCAAAGGTGTCGTGCTTCTTGCGGATGTCATACCTTCATTTCTTACGAAGTTGTGCGCACCGTACTTCATCCACGTCGTACCATACCCTGTTCGTATCGTGGTCTTCGTTATACTGTCCATGATGGGCATGCTTCTTATCGCCTTCACTCCGGCGAGTACCGACGCCGGTACTATAAGTACGAAGATGGCGGGAGTGGTCCTTGCCAGTCTTAGTAGTGGAGGTGGAGAGTTGAGCTTCTTGGGCTTGACACACTTCTATGGGCCCTTCAGCTTGGCAGCCTGGGGCAGTGGTACCGGAGCGGCTGGACTGATTGGTGCCGGGGCCTATGCGGTTGCAACGACCTCTCTTGGACTAAGCGTGAAACACAGTCTATTGACGTCCTCGTTGCTCCCTCTCATCATGCTACTGAGCTTCTTTGTTGTGTTACCTAGAGGGCCATTGAAGCATGCTGGGCGGCGGTTGTTCATCGAACGACGTGGATCGGCAGTGCACGAGGAGACTTCGGACCTCGATAATGATCCTGACGCCCGCAACCTGGAGCATCAAAATTTGCTAGGTAGCCGAGCGCAGCCTCTGTTGAACGGCACCTTACTTGTGAAAAGCAACAGTATATGGACTGGATTCAAGGCCAACCTGAGTCGATCTAGTAGTCTTTTCTTCCCATAGTAAGCTGCTCTCCCAGAATTTCACGAAGTCGAGACTGACAAGGATGCAGTATGCTACCACTACTTCTCGTCTACATCGCCGAGTACACCATCAACCAAGGTGTCGCACCAACACTACTGTTTCCATTACCACAGACACCTTTCAAACACTACCGCGCCTTCTATCCAACGTACAACGCCATCTATCAAGTTGGTGTCTTCATATCGAGGTCGTCCATGCCTTTCTTCCGAGTCCACAACCTTTACGCGCCGTCATTCCTCCAAATGCTCAACCTTACCTTGTTGACCCTTCACGCACTTTTTAACTTTATCCCTCACGTCTACATCATATTCGCCATAGTGTTTTGGGAGGGACTGCTCGGAGGACTTGTCTACGTGAACACTTTCGCCGAGATTACAGATAGAGTCCCAAAGGAAGATAGAGAGTTCTCCCTAGGTGCGACAAGCGTGAGCGATTCTGGGGGTATATGCGTCGCTGGTTTTATTGGAATGACGTTGGAGGTCTTCCTCTGCAGGTGGCAGACCAAGCACGGAAGAGACTTTTGCACGAAGCTGTAGTGACCCATTGAGACTCTGCGTCAGGACCAATACGTTAAACTGAACATGCAGTTTTTCGCCTAGGAAACTACAAAATCGTGGCTAAGGCATTCGCTTTATCGCTGACTCGCGTTCATCGATTCCGCAACAGCCTTACACTACGCGTAATCTACCGCGTTGGAACACCACAGGAGGACAGACAGTAACGTTTGAAAGGCCGACATCGTCATGGCTCGAGTAAGGCTGTCCTATCAGGTGCTGTGCAGTTGTCTGACCAGACGTAGGATAAGGACGGTCAGCTGATTGCGCGCAATGCGGCATCTCAACGATATTTTGATCAGTGCGTGGACGAAGTTAGCCGGAACTGGAATCTCAACCCACTCTCTGCAATCCTAGAGGTGAATGGCCTCAGACTAATTGACCTCGACGACGTCAGCATGAAATTCGTACGCTACCTCGCTTACATCTCCGAGTGCGAAGAGGACGTCAGCAATGTACAGGCTTTGATGATTGAAGAACGCGACCGGAGATTGAAGGATAAAGGCCAGTATGAAGAGAAGGACAATCGACTCAAAACTGGTGATCTGAAAGCGATATATGAGCGTCACTATGAGGGTCCATTCCAAACCCCTCAAGGGAAAGGTTGTGTGGTCCACAAAGATGAAGATCCCCAGGGGCAATGGCGCGAAACAAGCCAGTACCATGTTCGTGCTGGCCAAGCCTTGAAATTGTAACTATCTTAATATTCTGTAGACTGAAGTCTTTGAGTATTCTTATAAAATAGATTTTTTAAGATAAAATAAACATTTATAAAGTTCTATTTTGTGTAATTAGCATTTCTAAGTAATGCTTATACATCTTGCAGTCAGTCATTTCAAAATAATTACTTAATTTAATTTTAAGATCTGTTAGATATATAACTCATGATAGCTATGCTATTAGTGTGGTGCCACCTTTTAACAGGTTATGAGCCCGGGTTAGTGCGTGATAACTTGTGTAAAGTGGCGCCTAGGCCACCTCTGCTGGTGGTTCAAGTCCATGGTGAGGGAGTAAGTTCAAAAGGTCATGAGTTTGAACCGCCATCTGTGTGCACTCTTTACACCTGCAGGTCAGTTGCGGGCTGATCGCGGGTTAGGGGGAGTGTTAGATATATAACTCACAATAGCTATGCTATTAGTGTGGTGCCACCTTTTAACAGGTTATGAGCCCAGGTTGATGTAATGGTGTTGAACATGTGTTGGCTGCCTTACCTGCATAAGCTCAAGGTTATGAGTTCAAACCATGTTGCATGCGCATTATTTCTGCTCATGAGAAGCTGAGTGAGCAACATATAAGTGTGCTGGCCAATCGCGAGTTAGAGAGAGTGTTAGATATATAACTCATAATAGCTATGCTATTAGTGTGGTGCCACCTTTTAACAAGATCTAGAATTTTGTTCTTATTTGATTTACATATAAGAATATCATCAACATATACAGCAACAAATAAAATATCATTTCTAAACATACTATTGTTTATGTGAATCTGTATGTATTCAAGACTGTCAAGAAATTGATGCATCATTTTATATTAAAGATAAGAAGACTGTTTTAACTCATATAAAGCTTTCTTCAATTTATATATCTTTTCTCTCTTCTTCTTATATTCATTAAGTTAAATCACATAGACTTTTTCTTTTAAATCACTGTGTAAGAAAGTTGTTTTAACATTTATTTGTTTCAATTTGTAGTTATAAAACACAGCTATGATGAAAATAACTTTATAAGTCATAAATTTAATAACTATTGCAAAGATCTCTTTATAATTAATTCTAAATTGTTGTTTAAATTCTTTAACTACTCATCAAGTCTTATGCTGTAGAATTGAGTTGTTAAGTTCTTTTTTGTAATAATAGATTCATTTATTTCTTAGAACTCATTGATTAAATAACAACATCTTTAAAGTTTATATAAAGTTAATCATTAATAAGTTATACTCATTATTCATTGCTTTCTTTCAGTCTTTTAACTCATAACTTTTAATTGTTTATTTAAATGTCTAAGATTCATTTCTAAAGTCTTTTTTCTTTTTTATAACATTAATGATCACATTAAACACAGTTAGATAGATCATAATTGCTTTAAGCTTTAGCTTTATAAAGAATTATCTTTCTTTTTCAGAGCATTAAGACTCAGCTAATACTAATCTGTTAATTGTAAAAGAAATATTTATAACATTTTCTTTTTTTTTCTTTATTTCTTTTAACTGATTTGACAATATCAGTATGAAAGAGTATGATGACATATACTTTAAAAACAGTAACAATAATAAAAGTTAAAAAGAAAATAAAAAAAATAACTGTACATCTTCTTGTTCTGTATTAACAGTGTGAGGTCAGATGACTTTAAAAATTGAGACTGTAACTTTAACATCATAAATTGATGAATCTTTATCAAACTATACATTTCTTACTTTAATTATTCAGTCTGTCTTTTTCTTTTCAGAAAGCTATACTCTATATTGATTTCTTTCTTTATATTTAACAAAAATCTTCTTATTACTTTAGAATTCAAATTTAGTCTTTGTTGTTCAGATCTTCTTTGAAATATATATATATGCTGTGCATTCAAAACATTGAAGATATCTAAAATCAATGAAATCTGCTGATCTATTCTTATTAAAGAATTTAAACAGTAGCTGAATTGAGATCTTGTTGTTTTTAAAAGCTGATATTAAGAATCAATTAGAAAGATAGCATACTGTTTTGACAGTCTCTGATTATAGAATTTTAAAGACTTCATTATTCAGAATTATAATTTTAACTTTTACTACCAAAAGTTCATTACTTCTTTCTGTCATTCTGTTCTGCTTCAGTTCATAAGAAACTGTTATTTTATAGATAATTCTTAAACTTCATAATCATTCAATAATAAGCTCACTCTCAAATTTCTTTTCATTGTCAAGTCATATCTATGCAATTTATAGATTCATCTAAATAAAAAGTATATTAAGAAACTGTTCAATTTTGTCTTTTGTCTGACCTTTTATTTTTATATTATAAACATATTATCAGCAAGTAAGATCATCTGTGAAGACTATATATTACAAGAACTTATCATATACTTTTAATGTGATAAAGTCAACAACATCAATATAAATCAGTTTGATCATCTTTATAACTCAGTTTTGTAGTTTTCTTAAGATCTTCTTCTTTTAATTTGTTCTCATATAGACATCACATAAGTGTAATAATGTTTTTGTAAGTTCTTATAAGTTAAGCTTCACTATTTTGAGATTTTTTAACATATTGTCAAGACTTAAATTCTTTATATAATTAAGATGTCAATATCAAGTAGTTTTTAAGATCTTGTTATCTTTAATGACTGATATAGTTTTATTTTTGTTCACAGAATTTCTCATCATTAAAATTTAAAGATAATATAGCTTATCTTTGCATACTGTATAGTTAAGTGTATTCTTTACTTTATTCTTTAAACATAATAATCTGTTCTTAATTTTAATTGATATCTTTTTCTTTTTGATCATTTCAATTAAGAAGAGATTGAGCTTTATATTAAATATAAAATAAATATTTATTAAAGTAATATTTTAAGTCTTTTCATTGCTGTTCTTTAACTATAAATTAATCATTTTTATCTCTTAAATGTACATCACTTCAGACACTCTTCTTATAGAAGATTCATTATTGAATGTTTTGATCAAGTTAAATGCAGAGAGATCACAGTATATATATTGTATTGTATTAAAGTCAATTATTTATGACATCTTATTATTTACAAGATTATAGTTCTTTACTGCAGTCAAGATCACTGAGTTCTTATTATATTATTTATCTTTAAAACTTAAAAATTTCTTCTTTTCTTTCACTTTCTTCTTTTTAGTCTCTTACTTCTTCTTTATCTCTTTAAACATCTTTTTCAGATATAACTTTCAATAATTGTTCTTAAAGTGAATTGCTTTCTTACAATGAATGTACATCTCATTCTCATTTTTATTCTTATTAATGTTTCTCTTCTTATTCTTTTTCTTCTTGTCTTTATGATTCTTCTTTTTACTCATTAAAACAAGCTTCTCATTTCTTTCTTTAAGATACTCTTCATCAATTAGTTTAATGATCAAGTTATTAAGAAATAAGATTACATTATAAGTCTTAGAGCATTTCATCATTACTTATTAAGAGTAGAAGAATTTTAGATTTAATAGAAAAGTAATAATCTTTAAAATTTCATTAATAATAAAATTGAAGATTGTAATTTCTTTTAAGAGTGTCTTATATTTTAAAGCATAAGCATCAACAGAGAAGTATTGATTAAGTTGATAGACATATAGATTATTGAATAGAATATATTTAAGATTAAATTTATGAAATAAATAAAGATATATAAGATGATTTTATATCTCTTTTGCTGTTTTTATGTTGTCTATGATAATAGTGATCTTTAAGCTAACAGTAAGAATAATGATAACTGTAATCTTGTTATTTTATATGATTTAGTTAGCTTAAGTAACATTGATTAAGACTGTTAATGTAGTCATCATTATTTTAGATATAAATTCTTTAGTCATTATTGACTAACTTAAAACATCTGACTTTAATGAGAGTTCAATATCATTTTTTATTATTAAATCTCATAATTCAGTACTCATCAAGCTGTATTTAATTGACATTCTTCATGATGAGTAGTTTGTTGATCTTTTAAGTTTTGTAACTTTTGAAAATGTAAGATCATATGACATCATGATCATTTTGTATGATGAGAATATTTAAATTAACAATGAAGTTGTTTTCAATGTAAAGATTCAACTTTAAAATGATTATAAGAATTGTTTTTAACTGTTTTATCTATGAATTTATAACAGTTTGATGTGAATAACTTCTCATTATACATCAAACTCACTTTATTTCTTAAGACTCTTTATAGCATTCATGAAATAACAGTAACAATAAGGTGTTTTTTCTTTCACTGTTTTAAATAGAAGTAAATGACTTAATGAATAAATTTTAAAGAATATTAATATATATCTGAGCTCATAATCTGTCAAACATAGAAGAAGTGACTAATAAAATGAATATATAATCATAAGTGTCTAGCTACTCTATGAAAATGTGACCCTATAAGAAGGTCTTCTATCAACAAAAGAAAAAACTTTTATCTGTAGCAAACTGTTTGCCCTAGCAAACTCTGCATGTTCCTGAAATCTCTGTAGGGCTTTGAAACCACTAAGGTAACAAAATGAGGCTGAAAGTTTGACACCTTTTATGTACATCTCTTCATAGGTAGGTAAACATCACAAATAATACCATGGCCCCACAAATGTTCTGGCATCGCTTGTGCCACCAGAAGTGTGAAAAGTGAATCGAAGGTAGGCAGAGGAGTTTAGACGGAGGATGCCACCAAGAAAGGCACTTGAAGCCAGGCTCAAGGCGACCACTTCGGGCCCCCCCCCATGCTTCCCCTCTGCACTAACCCACCGGAGCTCACCTTGACTCAGGCACCACTCATCTCAGCTCACCGCTGCTCGCCTGCAAGGCTAGAAGTGGAAGGGCCAGAGATGTTCCAATGTTCCACGTGCGATAAAGGTGAGCATCAATAGACACCAAAGAGAATTGCCTCGATTCGTTACGCTGGCGAACCTCGCTATCGTTACTTACCTAAAAAGTCTTCTGTTTAGAGATCGGCAATTTGCAGAACCGCAAGTGGAGCGGTAGACTACAATGTTCTCTACTTTGATCCTACAAAACCGCAGAAGAAGACGTTCGGCCCCCACTCCTTTGCTGTGTATTGGTGTGTTGCACAGACAGGAAGCAACAGCTGCAAGAATGGAGCCGTGTTGCCGCTGTCAGAGGCTCACAAGGTGCATAGTCAAACGCTCTCGCTAACCATGAAGACACATCCTTGGGTCTCCTTCCTACTGAAGTAAAGAGAGAATGAGTGAGAAAACCCTCTGAGCTCTCTTCTCGAATGATGTCTTTCTCATCACGGCAAATCCTTGCCACCCTCACTTGCTTTGCCTTTGTTCTTCTCGCACGTTCAAACACCTTAGGTAGCCCAGGCGACCCCGGTACCCAGGCTCTACTTCAAGAATGCATGAGTGACAACACGACGAGGTATACGGAGTATGGCGGCAAGCCCGGGTTCGGGTTCGGCGAATGTCCCTTCCTCATCAATTGTGTGTTGATGGGCTCGAACGAGGAAAACAAGGCCGGCATGTCTGCTGGGGCTGCAATCGCAGCCCTCATTCCGACTATGTTAGCATTGATCGGTATGCTACAGTCTTTCTCTTTCAGCGGTGCTCCGAAGACCTTACATCCGCCAGCAAGTGTGTTTCAAGTAAGTATCATGAAGCTGACTCCATGCTTCCCAAACCCCCACAGGCGCAGGACCCCTGGAGATAGTCCGTCTCACATTCGTCTCGCCCTCGCGTGCTCTCGCAACATCCCTGTTCGGCATCGGCCTGCCCAGCAACCTCTTCTCCCAACTTCAACGCCATCCTAACTCCAGCAGCAGCGACGAGTTCGACTACCCAGCCAGCATCCAAGGTAACATTGTCAAGTTCGCGTTCCCTCTCTCTGTCCCGCGCCGCCATCGCACAGTCGCCGTACGCGTCCTCCTCGACGCCCTCGTTCTCTGCCTCGCAGCAGTCATGCTGTGGCGCAACTGGCGTGTGGGCACCATGATTATGGTCACGTGGCGTTGCGAGTATCGATGGCTTTTATTCTTTTGGCCCATCGCCTGCGTGGTCTGGTGGGTCGGCGCTCTAGGAAGCCTCTGGGGCGTGGCGAAGAGAATCGAGGTCTTGAACAGGGACGGTGGGCGGAGGCGCTCCTGGGCAGCGCTATTGTTGGCCGGTCATCTTGTTCGGAAAGAGCGCCGGGTCGAAGGTCCAGCTGGGAGTGTCAGCCAGCCGTCACATGCTGAGGTCAAAACGGCAGCCCCGGCACAGGTTCCGGCACCGCGAACTGCGCCGAGCCACGGCGTAGGTGGTGTCGAGGTTGACACCGATGAAGACGAACTCCTCATTGTCCGCGTGGAATTCCCCACCGAAGCCTCCTGCCGTTGGTGGAATACTGCGATTCAAGCCGTGGCCGTGGGCATCTATCTGTACGCTACATTTGTGCTGTCCAGCGTGCTGTTCTTGACGGGGAACGAGGCCATTATGTATGCGGTGGTCATGACCTTGAGTTTGAGCGCTATTCGAATCATGAGTGCGTTGATCTGAAAGGCCTCGTATGAGACGGAATGGACCAACGGCAGCGAGGTCAGAGCCCGCGGTGGAAGCAGTGTATCTCGCGCATCGAGGGGTTTCTTCGTTTCTTGAGCCCTGGGACTGCGTGAGCTTGCCTGATGTCTTCAATTATTGTTTCTCGGCCGACCAGCTGGATGTGAGATGAGCGCGATAAGGAACCCACCACTCCGAGGACTCTGACTCTTCGGTGTAGCTTACGGGCTTGTGAAGCAAGCATCTCCGATATCAGTCATGCATGTCATAGATCCGTAGGGAAGAGTGTGGATATTGCCTTTTCAGCGCAGCCAAGAGGATATAAGTGAGTACCTTGTATGTACTACTGCAACCGCCAGCTATCAGCTGACCTCAACTGGACCGATAGACAAACTAACGATGAAGGAGTAATCGACTGGAAAGGTCATGTGTAGTCACACTGAATCCTCCCTTGAGGTTCATCGTCTTCAACAAGCTTGTCTATTACACCACAAGCACATCTGTCAGAATAATATTCTTAGAGTGGAATTGGAGGTACAGCGATCAAGCCTTCTAGAAAGACTCCAGCCCACTGGTCCGCGATGTATTCGATGTTGTCTGGCAGCAAGGTGATTCGCTTGGAGAACTTGTCTGTTACTGAAAGGATGGCGTCATATTCTCTACAACACGGTAAGGCTAAAACGAGATCTATCGTCACAGTGTGAAATTGTATGGCTAAAGATGTTATTGGCCTTAATGCTCCTTACGGTCGGTGCCTCTTTGTCTGGTTGACCTGACATGTGGGGCAATGTCGGAGATATACCTCGAGGTCGTGAACTAGGCGGTGGATGTAAACTGAATGCGTGAGCCTTTGATAACAACGGCGGAGCCCAACGTGGCTGTTTACGTCGTGAGCGAGGCGCAAGACCTTGGTCAGTAGGTCTTTCGCTATGACTAACTGACTGTGTTCTCCGCCTGTGTAGTAGAGCAGCCCATTCGAATAGGTAAACTTGATTCCTGACGGTGCTTCATCTTTATGATCCTTTAGCATGGTTAAATGCAGCGGACTTATGACCTGGAGATCATCACGGTATCACGCCCCAGTGTGGCTCTACGCGAATATTGATTGTCGGCGAAAGACGCAACAGTTTATGGGCAGGTTAGGGCTAGGCCCGGCTTACTCAGGACTTACGAAAGCAGTCTATGTACGAAGTACCTACCTAGTTGCCCTCAACAATATCATTCAGAGAATAAGGTAACATTCCACCTACCGTGCCATAAACCTGACCCTACCATAATATGACGCCTGCATGGTTAGAAATGAACCCATGGATTTTCAAAAGCAATGCAGTTATGTACTTTGAGAAAGAAGGCTACCTGCCTATGCTGAACGCAATCCAATTCCCCTTCATTCGATACTGAGGTCTTTCACAATCATTTATGCTGCCTTCTCGCGCCTTTCGCCTACTCGCAGTAAGGCGCTTCTCATCTCGCCTGGATCCAATCAGGACTACCAGCTCTGGTTTGTTCCCTGCCGACACCCCTTTCGAGGAGGAAACAAATCCTGAATACGACCCGAGACGATTCTATCCAGCTCGGGTTGGGGAAACTATTTAAAGATATCAGATCCTCTCGAAGCTTGGCTGGGGAACTGGCTCGACAGTCTGGCTAGCCAAGGACATCGGCCGGTTTGTGCAACGCCCTTTCGCAGCGCATTGGTAATAACATACTTCAGTTGGCCCAGGCAATCAAACCGATATGTAGAACTCAAAATCACGAACTGCTTTGAAAGAGATCGGAAATCAGCCAATGATGAGCTTGAGATGTCGCAGCACATTGCCAAGATACAGTCGAAACATGAAGGGCGTCGATACGTCAGATTGATCCAGGACTCAATCACGATCCCAGGACCCTTTGGCGAACATTTCGCCATGGTTTTTGAACCACTGAGGCAACCTCTCTGGCTGCTAGGTCGACATCTTGGTACTGTGGGATTGCCACCGACTATCCTCAAAGCCTTCCAGAAGGTAGTCCTTCAAGGTCTTGACTTTCTCCACTCGGAATGTCATATCGTACACACTGGTAAGTTACTGCAGGATACCTTGAACGAGAGCCCCGCTGACGGCGTGATACGAAGACCTCAAAGCTGATAACTTGTTGTTGGGCTTTGAGGACAGCTCAGTCCTCGACGACTACGTTCGCCGACTGAAAGAGAGCCCACCTCTTCACAAAGAAGTCGACGGGCACCCTATATACCAATCAGTGGCTGATTTCGGTGGCTTGAAGAAGGGCGTCGGTCTGCTCAAGATAAGCGACTTTGGCGCAGCTGTCTTAGGCAACGTCTCGACTCCCCATTGTCATGACATTCAACCCGACCAATTCTGCGCGCCAGAGGTTCTGCTCAAGGCAGGCTGGACGTACAGCGCCGATATCTGGAATCTTGGCACGGTGGTAAGCGCTTTTGGCTTTGAGACTACTATTCGCGCGGTGTCGTTGACCTCTACTTCATGGCATAGCTGTGGGAGCTTCTAGAGGACACTTCACTCCTTGATGGGCTGGGCTCCGAAAACGACAGGTACTCTCGCAAAGCCCATTTCGCTCAGATGATTAGCCTACTTGGACCACCCCCACAAAAACTGCTGGATCGGGCAGATAGCGCAACGCTTGCTACTTTGTACACTACGCAAGGTATGTACGACAACGCAAGTGCTGATGCCGCTTACGGTCCTAGGTGAATTCAAATATCCAAAACTTGCCCCCTCCGAAGCTATGACTTTTTCGAACCTCACGCCCTTTCTTGAAGGAGAGGATAAGCGGCTTTTCATCGAGTTTGCGTCTAAGATGCTTCGATGGCTTCCAGAGGAGCGATCGACTGCAAAAGAGCTATACAACGATCCTTGGCTCAATCTTTAGACCCGAGATCCATCAGAAGGGTGGTGGAGAATGGCGAATACCCGCTCTTGTCTCTCAGCATTCCGTGACCAGCGCCAGGTCGACCGGGAGGGGCGCAATGCAGGTCGGACTGGCGGAGAAAAGCCTCTCCGCGAGGTGATCGAGAGTCCTGCTACCTGCAAGCCACTAATACGGATTTGGTACACTGTTATATATCCAGTCACCTTTGAAACCAAGGTAGGCTTTCATGACAATTCCGCCTCATAGTGGACCTGACTAAATTTAGTTCTCTTAGGGAATAAGAAACCACTGAGGGACGAAAGAATTTTAGTAGTATGGGATCGCTAATGGACGTATGAGCTCGCAAGGTACTTACGGACGCGGCTTTGTTGAGCGATGACTCGATGATCAGCAGGTCAGCAAAGTTCCCAACGTTGATCGTCAGTATTAGGGTGATGGCAGTCGAGCTTACTTGGAATTCTAGGTCCACTCCGGTAGTGGGTATTCCAACCCCTCTGTTGTCTCCACATATACGTTCCAGAGTGCAAGCCATTCTTTCTTGGCCACATGCATTTCTGCATCGCAATCATTCAAACTGCGTTGAATGAGTAACACGGCCTCGAAGGCCTCTTCCAGCAGATTCATGGTTGCATGCCAAGATCTTTGATAACACGAGATGTGCTTCTGCAGAAATCTGTTCTCTTCATAAAATCTCCCTCGAGTTCTGAAGTGCTCCATCTCCTGGTATTCATCTATCATCTGCAATAGCGATCTGATCGTGACGCGTTCATTGTGCGGCGCCAGCTCCGATGTTCCACATGGAATGCCGGAAACGGTGCCTTGGTCCGCGAAGTTGCCGTCCGTGTATGAGTTGAGATGCCGTGCTGCTATGATGGTTCATGACGGTGTAAACCTTTCAGCGTCTTATACACAATCCTTAGACCATTGATGCGACAGCTGGTGCTGCGCCAAGCAGACCGACGTATGATCCATGCGACTGCTGAGGGGGTCCTCAGACATCATGATTGTCGCCAGTCCAGCATACTTCGATCTAGCCATTGATCTACTAGCCCCATGAACACAGGCATAGTAATGTGGCGCCCCCTGTACGCAGAAACGAGGTGCCATGTAAGGGACACGAAGTGCCATGTAAGGTACGCAACGGAGAAAAGCGCCACGGTAAGGGCTTAAACGCCAGCGTCTGGAATCAAGTATACGGAAATGATCTTTGTAGATTCTGTCTGCAAGCCTTCTCTACTCCGTATACACACTACCTAAAGTATCACCGAACTCCCCTCAGCATAGATATCACATGACTCCTCCGACAGCGTTGACCCACTGACTCAGTTGGTGGACTCCCATTAAACAAATGAGCTCGACCCTAATGCCACCCATTCGCTCCAGACCTTGCACGCCCATCCCCATGCTTTGTAAGGCTGACATCATCCTCCTCAACCATCTTCAACGTCTCCTCGATAACAAGCAGATCCCTCTCGATCATTTCCGCCCAATTCTGAACGTCTCCGATCTCCTTTAGCTTTTCTTGACTATTGTCCGCCATCTTCTGCCACTGCGCTGTCTGTTTCGAGAGCGCTGCTGTTTCCTTTGCCAGATCTGCTTCTTGCTTGGCGAGGGCGGCGGAATTGGCATGGAGGATGGCTGCGCGAGAGCGAAGATCGGTGTCCATCGAAGAGCCGACTGAGGATAGTGACGCTGTGAAGGCAGTGCGAGCTTCAGCTGTGCGCTGGTCCTGCTCTGTTTGCTGGGGTTGGGGCGCCATGCTTGCTGTCTGGGTGCTGGAGGAGGGACGAGAGAGGTGGAATCGGCGCTGAGTGGAAGTGATGAACCGCCTATGAAGGACTTAAGACAGGCTGAAGGTAAGAAGCTTGCCAGACGAGGCTGACACTGGGAATTCAGAGGAATCTATGGACAAGATCTCCATACAATATTGTCCGAATGCGATGAACGGTCTGCGGAGACGGACGGCCCGCCCCGCTATCAACCACACTCATCTATGTTGGGTTACTTCCCTACCGTATTTGAGGTGTCAATGCGGTTGCAGGGTTGTCATCCCATAAGCCATCGGTATGTTACGAGTACTATGGCACCGCTCAGCCAATGGAGAAGTCCCTTCGGTGGGGGTTCCTAGCTGGCTGGCTGGTATGCGAGTCTGTATGTAAATGCCCGTGTATGAAACGTCAAGAGGTGGAACCTCATGCGAAAGTACCATAACGTTACTACTCGTCTCGAAGTTCCGAAGAAGGAAAACAAGCCAGGCCACACGTACAGTGTCTGTGGTCTTGTCTCAATGGTTTTCATGTACCTTACAGATATTATAATTTGTTTATAGCTTATAACAGACAGATGCAGGACTGGGATGAGGGCCTGGGCCTCGACCTCGGTATCTTTTGAAGCGAGACGCGATGATGTTGTCTCACATGCTTAACATCACATCATTCGACTACCTCCAATCAAGTCGGTTATGGGTAGCTTCGTAAAGCCATAGCTTAAGGCGATGCCAACCATACCATACAACACTCTCAGTATCGATATACTTGGGCGGTGAGCTGCAGTGGACATGGCGGTCCAGTCGAAGCTCCTTCTCTCGCCCACGTCTGAGCGGTCAGTCAAACGCATCATTTCAGACCTCACCAGCATATACCTCCGCCATCGCACGAGAATCTCGCGCGCCGTCTACCTTACACTTTTCATCGCCTTGATCAACCGAATACGGAATGCCATCTCAGAGCAGAAAGCAGCTTCCATACGGCAAGCCGAAGCCCGCAAACGTACCGGTGCCGGGGCAGGGCTTGGTGCGGCGACGTCGAGGAAGAGGGTGGAAATTAACCGGGAATTCTTCAAGAACCTGCTAAGGCTTCTCAAGATCGTAATACCGGGATGGCGGAGCAAGGAGCTGAGGCTTCTCATCAGCCACAGCGTGTTCTTGGTTATCCGGACCTTGATCAGTCTCTATGTGGCAGAGCTAGATGGCAGGCTGGTCAGTAGTTTGGTGCGCGCCAAAGGAAGAGATTTTCTGTTAGGCATACTGTGGTGGATGGTGGTAGCGGTACCGGCGACCTTCACCAACTCTATGGTGAGCTCTTCTGCTATAGCCATAAAACCGCAGTAACGAAGAGACGACATACTGATGAACATCTTCCTAGCTATCCTACCATCAATGCAAACTTTCACTCCAGTACCGTACACGCCTGACAAACTATATCCATAACAAGTACCTAGCGAACATGACCTTCTACTCCCTCTCCACCCTCGATGACCGAATAAAGAACGCCGATCAACTGATTACCGTTGACGTTTCGAAATTCTCGAATCACCTCGCAGAACTGTACTCTAATCTTGCAAAACCCATCCTCGATATGGTCATCTACAACTACTCCCTTTCACGAAATGTTGGTGGCGAAGGTCTCTTCATGATGAGTCTCCTAGTACAAGTCTCAGCGAATGTGATGCGCGCTTTGACCCCACCGTTTGGAAAATATGTGGCCGACGAAGCTCGATTGGAGGGGGAATTCAGATTCCAGCATTCGAGGCTAATCGACAACAGCGAAGAAGTCGCACTATACCATGGGCATGAGGTTGAAAAGGATACACTAGACAAGGGCTACTTCACGTTGATCAAGCACGTCAATCGCATACTACGAAGGAGATTCTATCATGGAGTCATGGAAGACTTCGTCATTAAGTATTTCTGGGGAGCTCTGGGTTTGGTTTTGTGCAGTGTTCCAGTTTTCTTCAAGGTGCCAGGGCAAAGCTTACATAGCACGGGAGACCGGACGCAAAGTGAGTGCCATAGTGCGCATTGAAGCATGTCAGACTGACCACTGTATCAGGTTTCGTAAAAAATCGGCGTATGTTGTTGTCTTCGTCCGACGCATTTGGCCGTGTCATGTTCTCGTACAAGGAAATCACCGAGCTCGCCGGTTACACATCGAGAGTCTCGACTTTACTCGACGTCATGGACGACATCCAAGCAGGTCACTTTGAGAAGAAGCTCGTTTCGTCCGCTGGTACAGAAGAGAATGCCGCTGTCCTTCGCAACCGAGGCGAGGTATCAGAGAGCGAAGGCATCGAGTTTGTCGACGTACCGATCGTTTCTCCGAATGGAGATGTATTGGTCCGGAAGTTGAGCTTTTCCGTCAAGCCGGGAGAGCACCTGCTGATCGTCGGACCTAACGGTTGTGGCAAGTCATCGCTGTTCAGGATATTGGGTGGCTTATGGCCCGTGTACGGCGGCAACGTGCGCAAACCACCTTTCTCCGACATCTTTTATATCCCACAACGGCCGTACCTATCGCGGGGTACGCTGCGGCAGCAGGTCATCTATCCGGACGGCGTGCGAGAGATGCGAGACAAGGGCGTTACGGATAGTGATCTGTACCGAATCCTTTCCATCGTCGAGATCGAGTCCATCGTTGACCGGTCAGGCGGCTGGGATGCGGACGAGGAATGGCGAGACGTGCTCTCCGGTGGCCTGCAACAGCGTGTCGCCATGGCAAGGCTGTTCTACCATGCTCCCAAATACGCCATTCTGGACGAGTGCACCAGCAGTGTGACGCTGGAGATTGAGCGAATCATGTACGAGACTGCGAAAGGGCTCGGCATCACGTTGATGACTGTCAGCCACCGGCGGAGTTTATGGAAATATCATAAGAATATCCTCCAGTTCGACGGGCAGGGAAACTACATCTTCACCGAGCTGGATGCCGAGCGAAGACTCAAGCTGGAGGAGTAAGTCGTTCTAGTTGATTGACGTATTGATCTACTGCGCTGACGATGATACAGTGAGAAGGAAGAGATCGATTTACAGCTCCGGACGGTGCCGGACATTGAGAAGAGGATTGCGGAATTGACAGCTTAGCTATCCATAAGGGGACGGAAGCTCTTCATCGTGGAATGAGAGAACGACGCATGCTGGTATTTCGTATAAGCAACGGTGTTGGAGAGGGTATAGGTTTCTGGGTAAAGGAAGATTCTTGCAAGGTAGTTGGCGGATATAGAACATCATTCTATATCTTAGAATGGATCTTTGTTGACCCGATAACAATGATCATTACTTAAACCACGGTTCGTCCATGGGGCTATGGAGCGGAACATTTTCACCTTCCGATTGGGGTTCCGAGAGTGAGTCAGGCGCGAATGTCCATCAGGTCTTTACACGAACATGAAGAGACACAACACAACTTGGACGGTCAGATGTCATTGTATCTAAAAGAAATGTATGCCAAAAAGTCATCGAGAAAGCTGGGTTGATGGAAGCTTGCTTTCCAGACATGGTCAGCTTAGGCGCCATGTCCTCCTAAATATACTCCGCTATGTGGCGCAATCCGGAGGGTTCAAGACACATACAAGGCTGCGTTCCGTCACACTTCAGGTTTCTTTGCCCGGCAGACATTGCACGAGATTGGCCTTCTGGCGCCTGGGGGGGCTGGCAAAATGCTTCTAGTCGAGTCTGAGCTGATGTTGATGGTCTTGACATTACACGAACGGCACTGCGGTGGACGACTTGACAGTGAACGGAGAACATTCAAGCTCCATTCTACCCATCTGATATGGTCATGACGTCTCGGACGGTCGGAGATCTCACATGACTGCAGATACATAAGGATGTCGACCCTCATCATCACTTGGCTATCATCAACCGTCTTGATCGACGACATCATTAACATCAGCCTTATCACAGGACTCTACGGGCTACTCTTGTTACCCTATCGTCGTGAGATACCCTGTTTCAAAGGACGCTCCTTCTAGCCATGCCGTTGTTACGGGCACCGGCAGACTGAGACGTCGCGTTGGCCTTGCCTGGGCTTCCATAGGGGGTGCAGTAACGATAGTCGACAGCAAGGCCAACGCCGCATCAGAAGCACTCTTCTGGATCAGAAAAGAGCTTCCAGGTTGAGCTGAAGCCATCAATGGCTCGGATGGAGAGGTCCACGATTAAGACAGACACCAAGAAAGCCGTCAATAGCGCTTGGATGGTTGTTGAAGGCATGCCCAAGATCAAAGACGCCAAAATCAAGTTCCCTGGTCAACTGGACAAGTGCTGTACCGAAGACACCATCATCGCTACCATAACTTCTTATACAGAAGTCGCGACCTCTTTGGCAATGTCAACGAGCACTTTAGAGCATGCGTGCTCAATACCCACCACCCCAGCCTCCTGAACTCCCACGGAAGTCATCTCCAATCCCCAAAGCATTGACTGGTAACAAAGCTTCAAGAAATCGGCTTGGACCCCATAGTCGCCCAAAATGAATTCACTGGTCTTATCTATCATCATGCCTGGGCAGCCTCGGAGCGCGAGCTCATAATGGTGCTTGCCGATGAGGTCCGTGCACCCAAAAATATAGACAAGCTCTCCCGTTTCTCTTTCCAGTCCAAAGGTGCACCTTGACGGACGAGTTAGTGGAGGCTGGAAAGAACTCTTCAGCATACATTGGGCCGTTCTATCTTGACGAGTGTCAACAAGCTACTGCTAAAGTAGCACATGATGAATTGCAAGCTTTCCGAACTGAATGGGCAATACGCTGGAGCGGTTGGTCAGCATCACGAAGGAAGGTGGCGACAAATATCTGACACTGGTTCCAGAAGGAGCTGCTATGGTGTGTCGGGAGAATTCGGGGTCACAGCCTTGAAAAGGCGCCGGCCAGACGACAATCAGGCTTCTACTCCACCACATCCTGACGGAGAAGGCGTTGAAGAGGTATTGCAGCGGTCCATTCTGACATTTCCTGCTTTGTTCTTCTTCAACTACTCTACTATGCGACGGCTTCCTTTCTGGAGAGAGCAGTTTCCTTTATCCCGCCGTACCTCTGTCCTAGGTCATCTTTCCATGCACAGCAACTGTGTAGCCCGTAGTTTCAGAGACCCGATCGTTTGCGCAGGTCATTTCTGGTGAATGTATTTGGTTGCCCAGACAGCCCGATGTTTCTGTGAGAAGTTACCTACGAAGCAACTGTTCCTGCCATAACCAATGATGGAGACTAGGTGGAAAGGGTGAATGCAGGAAAATGTCTGCCTCTCTTTCGGGAAGGGCTGTGTCAATGAAAGTAGGCGGATATCAGATTTGAGGGATATGGTGTGTGTCTATGAAGTTGGGCTCCTAAAATGCAGCTCTGTCATAGCTCGCTCCACGTTGTTGATGTTGGTGTAAATGGACAAGGATTGAGAGATACGACATTACAGATTCGAGAGCTTGTGTTGTCGCCTCAGATGGATATCAAATTAGTATCGTTAAGAAGACGGGTTATATTTTCTCAAATAGATTGAAGTTGACATGATGTGTAGCACGTGATGGCGCGCTCAATCAATCGCTGCTGCTTACGTGATCTTGAAGATAAGGTACGGTAACCTTAAACCTTCCCGACTTCACCTTCGTTCCTGAATCCCATTCACGGAAAGAACGACGACATGGACGCGGCGGCGTCGCCTCTTCCGCCGAGCTCTTTCCAATTTGGATGCCAGTCTAGATGGGCAAGTACGGACCGGGAGGATACCTGTATGATTATAAAAGAACAACAAACACCGCTCTGTTCCCTCCATCATTCACCCTCTTCGCATCGTTCAAATCGTCCAAACCGTTCAAACAATCTTCTGATCAACGATCGATTCACTTGCTTCTCTGCTCTACTACCCTTCAACATACCTAACACTACTGCTTCTTCAATCCTTTTACAACCGCTTCTCTTCTCCAACGAAGTTTCGCGTCAACGCTTTACGAATTCGCCGTCATGTCTGATTACTACATTCTTCCCGGGCAATTTGCCAGACTCCTCGATGGGCGCCTAGGGACTGTCCAATTTGCTGGGCTCACCCTCTTCGCTCCGGGCGATTGGGTCGGTGTCGTCCTCGAACACCCGACCGGTAAGAACGATGGCGAAGTCCAAGGGCATCGTTACTTTCACTGCACTCCGGGGCACGGCATATTCGTCCGTCCTGCGGCTCTCTACATCATCGATCACCTCCCCGTCAGACAGCCTCCCCTCTGTCGCCCAATCTCGGGCTCTCCTCCAAGCAGGTCTCCTCCACGCAAGTCTCCTCCACGCAGACCCAGTGTTGATACCGCAAAAACCCAACCGGCAAAACGCGTCATAACGCGTCCCAGAACGTCTACTACGGCGACCTCGTCCAGTGCCAGCAGTGGTGCATCGCAGAAGAAGGTCCACAATCCCGAAGCCGAAGTGTTGGACAAGCACATCTCCTCGGCTTCGAGCGACGCATCTAATAAGAAGATGCATGACCTCAAAGCCGAATCGTCCAAAAAACCTACCTCGTCGGCGTCAATCCAGTTAAAGAAGGACGTGCACGAGCCCAAAGGCGGGTTGTCTAAGAAGACTATTCCGTCGGCTTCCGGCAAGGCCCTACAAAAGAAGGTGGCTGATCCCAAAGCTGAGCCGCTCAAAAACCCGATCGCGTCGGCTCCGGCTAAGAGCATACGCGCAAGCGTCTCAAAGATGAACACAAGCCCAGTCCTTTCCCGCTCGGCTGCGAGTAGTGGCAAAGTCAGCTCCGAACGTACTGGATTGTCACCTCAAGTCACGCAAAACGCGTCGATCTCGTCGGCGGCGATGGACCGCGAAGTCGAAGATCTCAAGTCCAAGATCAGACTCCTGGAGAAGAAGCGAACCGAGGACGCTGAACAGTTGAAGTCTCTAGACAAGATCAAAGCTGATCGCGAGCGATTTGAAAAAATCATCCAGAAACTCGAGAAAAAGTATCAGCCTTATCAGCAAACGATGACGGATTTGAAAAAGCAGTTGAAAGGAGCCGAGACCAAGATAAAGGATCTGGAGAAGGAAACGGCTGATAACGAATTACTCGCCGAGACGGCTACCATCAGCCGGGAGATGGCGAAGCAAGCCGCAGAAGGGCTCCAGGCGGAAGTAGCCGATTTGAAACTACAAGTCGAGTCGCTTTCACTGGACGTGGAGATTGCCGAAGAGGAGAAACTCGCGTTGGAAGACGACTTGACCTTGGAAGAAAAGGGCGGTGACGGGTCTAAGAATACGGGTCGTGAGAACAGGAAACTCAAAGCGTCTCTCACGGAGTTGAGGGAAAAGTCTCAGGAGGACGAGACCAAGCTGAAAGCACAAGTCACTGAACTCCAGGAGGATGTGCAGGAGCTAGAGAAGGTGAAGAAGGAATATCACATTACGAAGGAGAAACTCTTGGAGTCGGAGGCGAGAGTTGAGGACCTTAAAATCCAAGTCGACGACGCAGGTACCCAAAACGAGCTGATCGAGGAACTTACGGAAAAGAATCTCGAAATGACGGCAAAGATCGACGAGCTGCGCAAGGCCAACGCAGAATTAGAAGAAATAAAGAAACTCGACGCGGAACTCGAGGTTCATAGCGAAGATGAAAAGCGCAAACTGCAGCAAAACATCGAATACCAGCAAGAGCTTCTCGATGACGAGCATCGGAAAGTGGCCAAGCAAGAGGCGCTGATCGATGATCTGGAGCAGACAGTTGCTCAGTACAAAGGCCTCGTCGGCGAACTACAAACCGACTTGAACGACTTGCGAGCTTCACAGCAGAGCACGGCGGTTGAGGCCAACGACTTGTCCAACCGGTCACGTGCGATAATGGATCTAAACCTCAAGCTCCAAGCCTCTGCCTCCAAAACTACCATCAAGACTATCGATCTCGAACTACGGAAGATGGACGCCCAAGAGTCCTTGGAACACCTCGCCATCGTCCAGCATTTCCTACCAGAGGCCTACAGCACCGACCGAGACTCGGTGCTGTCGCATCTCCGCTTCATGCGTGTGGGCTTCAAAGCTAATCTCCTGCGGGAGTTTCTCAGAGAGCGTATGGCGGATCAGGTGACGGAGACAAAGGTATTTTTTGGCTGTGAGATTGTTGGCGAGCTTACTTGGATATGGGCTCTCGCGGCAATGTTCGAGAGCTTCATCTCGAGCTGTTCGGTGCAGCAATTTGCAAAGGTCGAAGGCGCACTATACGACTTGGAACCGGTTGAACGGGCTCTCAACGCTTGGATTGAGGGAGTGAAGCGCGACGAGCTCGACCAGAAGAAGTGTGCTTCCGAAGTTAAACGGTATACCTTTTAGTGTAGACTCTTTTCCAGTAGATAAATATTAACTCAACATCAGTACCAAAGCCGTCATGTCGCATCTCGCGGAGATCCACATCCCTCCAAGCATCCAGTACATCGCTGATAGAAATCAGACGCGTATCATCCTCACCGAGACCTATGTCGATAACACAACAACAGCGCTGTCCAACATCAAAACAATGGTGAGTAAACAATTATCCCAGTTAGGCAGGGACGACGACGCGTCGAGTATTAGCCGAAAGTGGGACGACCTGATATACTGGGCCCGCTCTGGTAAAGTCGTCGCCAGCAAGATCATTCGAGTCGTCGAGGGACTGAAGGCTCGGTCGTTGTCGATGCAATCTGAGCACGTTGCTGCGTTCGAGCTGTGTCAAGACGAAGCAGAAGAACTATCCCTCTACACCCAAAGTCTCGGTGAAGACCTATGCATCCTACTCTACGATGAAAGCCGCGACGAACCGATCCAATACTGGGAGCTCAAAGACACGATCGAACGGACCACATTCAGCTACTTCGGCAAGAACCCAGACAAAACCGGCGACAAAGACGCCTTCTCGATCGCGTGCTCCACCCTCCGCTCAAAAATCAGCAAGATGACCACGCACCTTATGGAACTGCACGACCTCACCACCGACCTCACCCAAACCGTCGAATTCGAGCGTGGCGCGGCCCCGTGGACCCTCCGGGCCAAAGAGGTCATGACCAGCCTGACCATCTCCGCCGAGACGGAAGACAAGATCCGCCGCCTCCAGACGGCCCTCCACGAGCGAGCCTCCCAGCTTGCCATCCGCGACAAGAACCTCGACGAGGCCTCCGTCAAGATCGAGCTGCTCGAAGCTCGATCGCGCGACAGAGCCCTCGTCGCCAAGCGGATGGCCGAGCTGGAGCGCGCCGTGGAGGACGCCAAAGGGCGAGAGACGGCCCTCGAGGAGGCCCTCGCCCGCCGCGCCGCCGCCCTCGAAGCGCTCGAGGTCGAGCGCGACGCTGGGCGGCGGGCGGCGGGGGCAGACACCAAGCCGGCCGCCGACCCCGCCCAGACCCCGCACCCCGCCGGCGCCGCCGTCCTGCCGGGCCCGGAGGTGATCGCGGACCTGGCGGCCCTCCGGCACGAGCTGGAGGGCCTCCAGGCCGCGGTGCGCTACCTGCGCACCGACTCCCTCCGCGCCCGGGTCCTCGAGGGCGCGCGCTTCCTGCCGTGGCTGGCGGTGCCGCTGCTCCTCCGCTCCCGCTCCCGCTCCCGCTCCCGTCCCTCGGGCGTTCCCTCGGCCGCCAGGGCCAGCGAAGCACG
>JAABUJ010000228.1_pt1 | contig 56554 bp, 52 predicted proteins | sample 5559131 | NCBI WGS metagenome assembly JAABUJ01 (sample SAMN10711875, study PRJNA513366) | rock metagenome | isolation source: Antarctica rocks | place: Antarctica: Victoria Land, Mt New Zealand nord | collected 2016-01-07 | reverse complement strand
GAAGCCCAGAAGAACGGCGGCGTGTGCGCCTTCGTGGACGCCGAACACGCGCTCGACCCGGTCTATGCCCGCAAGCTCGGCGTCAATCTCGACGACCTCCTGATCTCGCAACCCGACACGGGCGAACAGGCGTTGGAGATCACCGACACGCTGGTGCGCTCGGGCGCTATCGACGTGCTGGTGGTGGATTCCGTGGCGGCGCTGACGCCGCGGGCCGAGATCGAGGGCGAAATGGGCGACGTCCAGCCCGGCCTCCAGGCCCGCCTGATGAGCCAGGCGCTGCGCAAGCTGACGGCCTCGATCTCGCGGTCCAATACGATGGTGATCTTCATCAACCAGATCCGCATGAAGATCGGTGTGATGTACGGCTCGCCCGAGACCACCACGGGCGGCAACGCGCTCAAGTTCTACGCTTCCGTCCGCCTCGATATCCGCCGTACCGGGTCGATCAAGGACCGAGAGGAGGTCACGGGCAACCAGACCCGCGTCAAGGTGGTCAAGAACAAGGTTGCGCCGCCCTTCAAGCAGGTCGAGTTCGACATCATGTACGGCGAAGGCATTTCCAAGGTCGGCGAGCTTGTCGACCTCGGCGTCAAGGCCGGCATCGTGGAGAAGTCCGGTGCCTGGTTTTCCTACGATAGCCAGCGCCTCGGTCAGGGCCGCGAGAATGCCAAGGCCTTCTTCAAGGCCAACCCCGACGTTGCCCGCAAGGTCGAGCAGGCCATCCGCGAGAACTCCGGCCTCATCGCCGAGCGCATCCTGGAGACGGGCGGCCCCGAGCCGGAAGACGACGACGAGGGTCTGGCCGAGGGTTGATCGATGCAAAGCGAACGGGCTCCGGCCCGGTCGCTCGACAGGGCGGGAGGGCGCGGCTAAATGGGGCTCGCGCCCTTCGTGACGTTCGAGGGCCGGTCATCTCCCAGCCCCGAGTTCCCGTGCCATGACCAGCGTCAACGATACCCGTGCGGCTTTCCTCGATTTCTTCCGCCGGGCCGGTCACGCGGTCGTCCCGTCGGGCTCGCTCGTCCCCCGCAACGACCCGACGTTGATGTTCACCAGCGCCGGCATGGTGCAGTTCAAGAACCTGTTCACCGGCGTCGAGAAGCGCTCCTATACCCGCGCCACCACGGCCCAGAAATGCCTGCGCGCCGGCGGCAAGCACAATGACCTCGACAATGTCGGCTACACGGCCCGCCACCACACTTTCTTCGAGATGCTGGGCAATTTTTCGTTTGGCGACTACTTCAAGGCGACCGCGATCGAGAACGCCTGGACGCTGGTTACCCGCGACTTCGGGCTCGACAAGGACCGGCTCCTGATCACCGTCTATCATGACGACGACGAGGCTTTCGACCTCTGGAAGAAGATCGCGGGCCTCCCGGACAGCCGGATCATCCGAATTGCGACGTCCGACAATTTCTGGGCGGCTGGCGACACCGGCCCTTGCGGCCCCTGCTCCGAGATCTTCTATGATCAGGGAGAGGGTGTGTTCGGCGGGCCGCCGGGCAGTGCCGACGAGGAGGGTGACAGGTTTCTGGAGTTCTGGAATCTGGTGTTCATGCAACACGACCAGATCGGCCCGGGGCAGCGCGTCGCGCTACCTCGTCCCTCGATCGACACCGGCATGGGACTCGAGCGCATCTCGGCCATCCTTCAAGGGGTGACGTCGAACTACAGCATCGACCTGATGCGCAGCATCATCGTGGCGGTCGCCAACCTGACGGGCGTCGATCCCGATGGACCCTTGGCGGCAAGCCACCGCATCGTGGCCGACCATCTGCGTGCCTCGGCATTCCTGGTGGCGGACGGCGTCGATCCGTCGAACGAGGGCCGCGGCTACGTGCTGCGGCGGATCATGAGACGCGCCATGCGTCACATCCAAATGCTGGGGGCGCCCGAGCCGCTGATGTGGCGGCTCGTGCCGACGCTCGTGCAGCTCATGGGCCAAGCCTATCCGGAACTCGTCGAGGCGCAATCCCGCATCGCCGACACCCTGCTTTCGGAGGAGACGCGGTTCCGCACCACGCTGGCGCGCGGGCTGTCGATCCTGGAGGATGAGACGCGCGGACTCGTCGGGGGCGACCGGCTGGCCGGCGATGTCGCGTTCAAGCTCTACGATACTTACGGGTTCCCGCTCGATCTCACGCAGGAAGCGCTGCGCAGCCGCGACATCGCGGTCGACGAGGCGGGCTTCACGGCCGCCATGGCGCTGCAGAAGGCCGAGGCCCGCAAGGCCTGGGCGGGCTCGGGCGAGGCCACCACCGACGCCGTCTGGTTCGGCATCCGCGACCGGGTGGGCGCGACCGAGTTCCTGGGCTATGCGGCGGAGCAGGCCGAGAGCATCGTCACGGCGCTGCTGGCCGGCGGCAGCGAGGTGGATCGGCTCGAGGCGGGGCAATCGGGCCAGATGCTGCTGAACCAGACGCCGTTCTACGGCGAATCCGGCGGCCAGGTCGGCGACACCGGCGCGCTCACGGCGCCCGGCGTGTCGCTGCGGGTCACCGACACGGCGAAGAAGCTCGGCAGCCTCTTCGTGCACGGGGTCGAGGTGCTGGAGGGCGTGGTCACGCCCGGCATGGCGCTGGTGGCCGAGGTGGACCACGGCCGCCGCCGCGCCATCCGGGCCAATCATTCCGCGACTCATCTGCTGCACGAGGCACTGCGCCAAGTCCTGGGCTCGCATATCGCCCAGAAAGGATCGCTCGTCGACGGCGAGCGGTTGCGCTTCGATGTCTCGCACCAGAAGCCGATCTCGGCCGAGGAACTCGCTGAAGTCGAAGAGATCGCCAACGATGTCGTGCTGCAGAACGACGCGATCGTGACGCGCCTCATGGCGCTCGACGACGCCCGGGCCAGCGGGGCGCGCGCGCTGTTCGGCGAGAAATACGGCGATGAAGTCCGAGTGGTGTCCATGGGCAGGAGCGAGGCGGGGCGCGGCGCCACGGCCGAGGTCTACTCGATCGAGCTCTGCGGCGGCACCCACGCGGCCCGCACGGGCGACATCGGGTTGATAGCGATCCTCGGCGAGAGCGCGGTCGGCTCGGGCGTCCGCCGCATCGAGGCGCGTACCGGCCATGCTGCGCGGCGCGGGCTCAACGCCGACGGCGCCAAGCTGCGCGAGGTCGCGCATCTGCTCAAGGCCTCCCCCGATCTCGCGGCCGAACGCCTGGCCGGGCTCGTCGAGGAGCGCCGGAGGCTGGAACGCGAGCTGACGGACGCCCGCAAGACGATTGCGCTCGGCGGGGCGGCGAGCACCAAGGGAGCCCCGGCCGACGCACGAAGCGTGGCGGGCGTGAAGCTTATGGCCCGCGTCGTCACTGGCATCGACATGCGCGATCTGAAGGGCCTCGCCGACGAGGCCAGGAAAAGCCTCGGTTCCGGCGTCGTGGCCCTTGTCGGCATTGGACAGGACGGCAAGGCCGGCCTGGTCGTGGCCGTGACGCCGGATCTGACAGGCCGTTTCAACGCCGTCGATCTCGTACGGGCCGGCTCGGCGGTGCTGGGTGGCAAGGGCGGCGGCGGCCGGCCCGACATGGCACAAGCGGGCGGGCCGGACGGCGCGCAGGCAGAAGGCGCGCTCGGCGCCGTCGAGGAGGCTCTGGCAGGAACCACGGCCACGGCGGCGGCCGAGTGATCGGGACGTCCGGCACCACCTCGTTGAATGTCGGTCGCGCGGATTTCGGCAAAGCGTAGCGTCAGCGCGAGACGCGGTTTCCGGAGGGAAATCGGGAACGCCGTATCACAGGATGATCTTGGGGTCGCAGAGCTTGGGGTCGAGTGGTTTTTTGAACAGGAACACCGTTCCGAGTGTGATGCGGCGGCCCGGCATGACAGGCCGCTTACCGACCGTGACGATGTGGCCCGGGCTGCAGCCCGAGAACTCCGCCTCGACGGCGACGCTCATCCGCGAGATGTTGATGATCCGGGCCGGGACGCGCTTGCCATCCGACGTCGTCAACATGGTCGAGGTCCTATGGGGCACGAAGCGGTTCGCCGCCCGCGTCTCGCTCGGGAGCGGGTCCGGGAATTCCGACGGGGGCTCGATCAGGGCCGTCTTGAGCACCCTGACGTCGCGCGGAATGGTGGGGCCCGGCGTTCCGCGGGACGCGCCATCATTCCAGAGTTTTGCTATGCCGATCATGGTCGAGCCGAACCTTGGCTGTCGTCGAATGGAAGCGGACCTGGGATAAGCTCAGCGGTCAAGTCGATCCCGAGCCCCTGATCCATCTCTCGTGGCATCCTAGCGGCGCGATCCTTTCGCTTTCGTGATCGCCGCCCCGGAAACACGGCAGTCTCGCCTTATCGGAAGGTCTTCCGCGGGTCGAAGGCATCGCGGACGCCCTCGCCGATGAAGATCAAGAGCGACAGCATGATCGCGATGGTCAGGAAGGCCGTCAGGCCTAGCCAGGGCGCCTGAAGGTTCGAGGTACCCTGCAGCAGCATCTCGCCGAGTGATGGCGAGCCCGGCGGCAGGCCGAGCCCCAGAAAGTCCAGCGACGTCAGCGTGGTGATCGAGCCCGAGAGGATGAAGGGCAGGAACGTCAGGGTCGCCACCATGGCGTTGGGCAGGACGTGTTTCCACATGATGCGCAGGTTGGACAGACCCAGCGCACGGGCGGCGTTCACATATTCGAAATTGCGTGCGCGCAGGAACTCGGCCCGGACCAGGTGGACGAGGTTGACCCAGGAAAACAGCAGCAGAATCCCGAGCAGGACCAAGAAGGACGGCGTGATCACGGCCGCCACGATGATGAGGATGTAGAGGTGGGGCAGCGAGGACCAGATCTCGATCACCCGCTGCATGATGAGGTCGGTCCAGCCGCCGAAATAGCCCTGCACGGCGCCGGCCGCGATGCCCACCACGGACGAGATCCCGGCGAGCAGCAGGGCGAAGACGATCGAGAGCCGGAACCCGTAGATGAGTCGGGCCAGCACGTCGCGGCCGTGGTCGTCGGTGCCGAGCCAGTTCCACTCGATGGCGTTGCAGGGATGGCTGGCCGATGGCGTGCCGCCCTGGTCCCGGATCGCGGACGCGCATTGGGCGTCGCCGAGCAGCCATGTCGGCGGCGACGGCAGCGTGGTGGGAGGCGACAGGTTGCGGGTCGAGTTGGAATAGCGGATCGGCGCCCAAATCATCCAGCCGTGATCCTGGATCTCCTTGGCGGTCTCCGGATTGCGGTAGTCCGTATGGGCCAGGAAGCCGCCGAAGCGCTCCTCCGGATAGTCGTTGAACACCGGAAACAGGATGTCGCCCTTGTACGAGACGACGATCGGCCGCTCGTCCGAGACGAATTCAGCGCCGAGCGAGATGGCGAACAGCACCGTGAAGACCAGCAGGGACCAATATCCGCGCCGGTTGCGCTTGAAACTGTCGAGCCGGCGACGGTTGATCGGCGTCAGCTTGAGCCAGCCGCGGCGGCCGGTGGGCGGCGCCAGCGCGGCCGTGGGCCTGGACTCGACGGTCGCGTCCATCACACGCCCCGCGTCTCGAAATCGATCCGGGGATCGATCCAGGTGTAGGTCAGGTCGGAGATCAGGTTCACCACGAGGCCGAGCAGCGCGAAGATGTAGAGGTTGGCAAAGACCACGGGATAATCACGGTTCATGATGGAATCGTAGCTGAGCAGACCCAGGCCCGGCAGATTGAAGATCTCCTCGATCAGGATGGCGCCGGTGAAGAAGGCCGAGATGAAGGCGCCGGGGAAACCCGCCACCACGATCATCATGGCGTTGCGGAACACGTGGCCGTAAAGCACGCCGCCCTCACTGAGGCCCTTCATGCGGGCCGTCTGCACATATTGCTTCTTGATCTCATCGAGGAAGGAATTCTTGGTCAGAAAGGTCGAGGTCGCGAAGGCCCCGACCGACATGGCGATGACCGGCAGCGTGATGTGCCACAGGTAATCCGTAACCTTGTGGGGCCAGGAAAGCTCGGCCCAGTTCTCGCTCACGAGGCCACGCAGCGGGAAGATTTGGTAGAACGACCCGCCCGCGAACAGGATGATGAGCAGGATGGCGAAGAGGAAACTCGGCACCGCATAGCCGACCGTGACGACGCCCGACGTCCACACGTCGAAGCGCGAACCATCCCGCACCGCCTTGGCGATGCCGAGCGGAATCGAGATCACGTAGGACAGCAGCGTCATCCATAGGCCGAGCGAGATCGACACCGGCAGGCGCTCGCCGATCAACTGCAGCACCGGCACGTCGCGGTAGTAGCTCTGGCCGAAATTGAAAGTGGCGTAGTTGCGGACCATCAGGGCGAAGCGCTCGTAGGCGGGCTTGTCGAAACCGAACTGGTGCTCCAGTTCCTTCACGAATTTCGGGTCGAGGCCTTGCGCGCCGCGATACTTCGAGCCCTCTCCGCCGAGCCCTGCCTGGGCGCCGGTGGCGGAGCCGATATCGGCTCCCCCGCTGCCGAGGCTCGACGATCCGCTCGAGAGCCCCTGAAGCTGCGCGATGACGCGCTCGACCGGGCCGCCCGGCGCGAACTGCACGATGACGAAAGACACGAACAGGATGCCGAGCACGGTCGGTACCATGAAGAGCAAGCGGCGCGCGATATAGGCCAGCATGGGCCGTTCAGCCTCGCTGCTTCAGCTGCTTCGCCTTGGCGTCATCGTACCACCAGGTCGACAATACGCCGGGATCAAGCTTCGGCCGCTGCTTCGGCCAGCCGAACTCGTCCCAATAGGCCAGCCAATGGGCGGGGTTGTTCCACATCGGCACCCACCAGTAGCCGGAGCGGAGTACGCGGTCGAGACTGCGGCATACCGTGGTGAGCTCGGCCCGGCTCGTGGCCACCAGCGCCTTCTCGATCAGGGCATCGACGACCGGGTCGGCCGTGCCGGTCAGGTTCTGCGAGCCCGGCGTATGAGCCGCTTCGGACCCGAAGGTGACGCGCAGGTCCTCGCCGGGTGTGGGATTGCCGCCGTGGCGCAGCGTGACGATGTCGAAATCGAAGTCCTGCACGCGTGACTGGTATTGCGCGGCGTCCACCACGCGGAAGCTGGCGTCGATGCCGAGCAGTTGCAGGTTCTTGATGAAGGGCTGCGTGTGGCGCTCGAGCCCACCGCTGAAATCCAGGAACTCGATGCGGAAAGGCTCGCCGCTCGGCAGGGTTAGGACGTTGCCGTCGCGCTTGCAGCCCGCCGCTTGGAGCAGCTTGAAGCCCTGGCTCAGCAGCGCGCGATCTTGCCCCGAGCCGTCCGACACCGGCGGCAGGATGGCCTCGCCGAAGACGGTGTCCGGCACCTTCCCCCGGAATGGCTCCAGCAGCTTGAGTTCGTCCGGCCCCGGCATCCCCGAGGCCGCCATGGGCGAGTTCTGGAAGTACGAGACGGTCCTCTGATAGAGGCCGTACATGATGTTCTTGTCGACCCATTGGAAGTCGAACCCGAAGCCGAGCGCCTGGCGGATGCGCGGGTCCTTGAACTTGTCGCGCCGGGTGTTGAACCACCAGCCCTGCGCGCCGGATGGCGCCTCGTCGGGGACGACGTCGCGTCGCACGCGACCGTCGGACACGGCCGGGAAATCGTAGCCCTTCGCCCAGTTGATCGAGGTGAAGTCCTCGTGGAACGTGGTGGCGCCCGATTTGAAGGCCTCGAAGCCGACCTGGCGCTCGCGGTAGTATTCGTAGCGGATCTGATCGAAGTTCGCCTGGCCGCGGTTGATCGGCAGGTCCCTGGCCCACCAATCCTTCACCCGTTCGAAGCTGATGGTCCGCCCCTGCTCGACGGTGCCGACCCGGTAGGCCGAGGAGCCGAGGGGCGGGTCGAGCGTCGTCTGATCGAACGGATGCGCCGTATAATAGGCTTTCGAGAAAATGGGCTGGCCCGCTACCGTGAGGTGGGTCTCGCGGGTGCGGGCGGGGTCGAGCTTCACCTCGAGCACGTCGTCGCCGAGCGCCACGGCGCTCACGAGGTGCCGGAGGCCGGTGCGGACGTTGGGATGGCCCTTGGTCTTCAGGAGGTCGAGCGAGAAGGCGGCATCGGCCGCGGTAAGCCGAGAGCCGTCGTGGAACCGCGCCTCGGGCCGCAGCAGGAACCGGTAGGTGAGCCGATCGGCCGACCAGCGGACGGACCTCGCCACGAGGCCGTAGGCGGCGTCGGGTTCGTCGAGCGTGCCGGTCATCAGCGTATCGAAGATCAGGCCCATGCCGGCCGCGCCGTCGCCCCGCAGGATGTAGATGTTCAGCGTATCGAAAGTGGTGAAGTTCTGGTTGAGGCCGGCCGTTGTGGGTTCGAGCACGACCGTGCCGCCCTTGGGGGCGGCAGGGTCGGCATAGGGGAGATTCGCGAAGTCGGCCGGCAGCGCCAGTTCGCCGAAGGCCGACAGGCCGTAGCTTTCCGTCTCGCCCTCGGCCAGGGGCGCGGGCCAGGCTTGCGGAGCCGCCGCAATCGCCGCACGTGCGGCGCTCCCCGGCCAGGACCGCACGAGCGCGGCGCTGGCCAAGGTGGTACCGAAGGCCAGGGCCGAACGGCGGTTCAAGATCGGCATGGGTCTACGGACTCCGTCTGCGACACCCGCGGAGGGCCCGGCATCGACACAGCTGCATTATGTCGGTTTTCCGGAGGCGCGCCAACGCTGCGCCATGGCGCCGCGGCCCGAGCCGGCCACGGCCACCCCGGCGCGCTCGCGATAGAACGTGAGGACGAAGACCCGGATCGCCGAGGACAGATTGGCTCCACCCCGGTCGCGGTCGATCTCGGCCACGAGTGCCGCGGCCGCGATGCCGCGCAACGCGGCGATATCGCGGAGCCCGGTCCAGAACGCATCTTCGAGCGAGATGCTGGTGCGGTGTGCCGCAACGCTCAGCGACCTTTTCGCGATCGCGGCCCCTGCGGAGACTCCGGATTCACTGCCTTCAGGCAAGCGGTTCATCCACGCCATGCCCGGGCGGATCTCGCCGATGGCCATCGAGTAGCGCGTCGCTTCGAAGCCGTTCCTCTTCGGCCGCGAGGCGCTCGGCCCTGCAGCGGCCGAACCTTGCTCGGTTGGTGTCGGCCGCCACGGCCTTCGCGGCGCGAAGTTGGGCCTTGCGGAACCGCCGAAGGTTGACGACGTCGGCCATGGCGCCCCTCGAGACCGCGTACCCGCCCGTCAGGGCTTCTTCCTGAAGGCGTCGATCGAGACGACCTTGGTGCCGGCCGCTGGGTCGTCGTCCGACTTCTCGGCCACCTTGGCCAGCACCGGCTTCGATTTAGGCGGCACGTCGCCGGTCTTGCTCGGCTTGTCGTCCTGCTTGGGCGCCGCCTCATGGCCCAGCCGGGCCGGGACCTTGGTCTCCACCGTCGCCAGCGCGCGCTTGCCGGGCAGGCTTTTCGGGGCTTCCGATGGGAGGGACTTCGACGCTCCGTCGGCGGCGCCGGCCGTCTCCTTGGGGTCGAACTTGAGTCCGAAAGTGACGGACGGATCCTGGAACATCGTGATGGCCGCGAAAGGCACGAAGAGGCGTTCGGGGGCGTTATTGAACGACAGGCCCACCTCGAACCCCGCCTCCGTCACGGTCAAGCCCCAGAACTGATGCTGGAGGATGACCGTCATCTCGTCGGGGTAGCGTTCCCGCATGCGGTTCGATAGGCGCAGCCCGGGCGTGGCGGTCTTGAACGTGATGAAGAAATGGTGCTCGCCCTGCAGCCCGTTGCGGGCCACCTCGGTCAGGACTTGGCGCACGACCCCGCGTAGCGCGTCCTGAACGAGCAGGTCGTAACGGATCAGGTCGGCCATCGTGTTTCACCGGCTGCGCATGCGAGACAACAGGGCGGCCGCCGTCTCCAGGGCTCCCGATTCCCCGGTGGCTTAGGCCCCCGGGGGCCGCACCGAACCGACCGCGAGACTACGGACCGGATGCAGCGACGGCATGGAGGCAATCCCTCCGAGCGACGGAACGTCGGCTTCTCCCGCAGACGTTGCCGTCTCTCGGTACCCGGCCCATCGTCACGTTTTCGGTGCCCTGCCCCAACTCGACACATGATAATGGCGGGATCGGCTGAAGTCCAGGGTTGGGCGCCGCGGGCGGACCTTGCGCGACCGGCGCTGTGGGCCTACCTTATCGATGTCGCTTCGGCGACTATGGCGATAAATGGCATTCGGAATAAACCATACGGACCCCGGGGCGGTACCGGGCGGGTCCACCCGAGCGCGTGATTGGTCAACGCGCTTCGGTGGGCCCGAAATAGGATTGACGTGGGTGTAAAGGGATCGCTTTTGCTCGGCATTGTACCGCCGTTATCGGGCTAAACCTATAGTTGCCAATGACAACTATGCTCCGGTGGCCGTCGCTGCGTAATGCGGTGAAGGTACTGGGAATCAAGCCCTAGGGGGTAGCACTTCTAGGCGGGGTTCGGAGGCACCTGGCAACAGAAGCCTCCACTTTCGCTGCCTCCGTTTCTCGATCATAGGCCTGTGTTCGCTTCAGGTTGCTGCGCTCACAGGGAGCCAGAAACGCGCGGTGCCGTTTACGTCTCGTTTGGTAATTTCCTGCAAGCCTTCCGGGCATTATCCGGAGAGCGCGAATGCTGGGCGGGCGAGTCGACGACGGGGCGGGTATCTGGGCCCTGATCGCGGTCGCGGCGTTCGGGACCGTGCTGTGGATGTGGGCGGCCGGACTGACCTTCGTCTGGACGAGCGCGGTGGTTCCAGTTTCGGCCTGCCTGGGTCTGGGCGCACTTGCGTTGTTCTACCGCCACCGCCGACCCGATCCGCGCATTGCCGCCACCCTGACGGGCATGGCGCAGCTCGTCGCTTTCTCGATAGTCGGAGCGACGCTGCAATATGCCGTTGCCAGCACGGGCCGGCCGCTTTGCGACGACACGCTGTATCGCTGGGATCAGGTGATCGGGCTCGACTGGAAGACTTATCTGATGTTCGTAGAGGCTCGGCCTTGGCTTGCTTGGGTCTATTCCGCTGCCTATGGCAGTCTCGAGCCTCAGTTGATCCTCATCGTCACGATCCTCGGCTTCACCGGCCGGATCGAGGCGCTTCGCAATGTCGTGCTGGCGTTTGTCCTCGCGGCCCTGACCGCGATCCTGGTGTCCGGCCTGATGCCGGCCGTAGAGACTTACGTGCATCTCCGGCTGCAGCCGCAGGACGTTGCTCGTCTTCCCGCTCTCGGGGCTGCCCTCCATGCCTCGATCCTGCATGGCCTGCGCGACGGCACGATCCACACGGTCTCACTCACGGAGGCAGAAGGCATCATAACGTTCCCGAGCCTCCACGCGGCTTCGGGGGTGATTTTTACGCTGGTGCTCCGGCCCTTGCCCCGGCTTCGCTGGCCGGCACTCGTAATCAACGGCGTCCTGGTCGCGGCTACTCCGGTCTACGGCGGCCATTATTTCGTGGACGTAATCTCGGGCGGCGCGCTCGGGGTGCTGGCGCTCGGCGTCGCGAGAGCGAGCAGTCGACGGTCGATCGTTCGGACTGAGCCGCTCATCCCCCGCGCCATCGAAGGCGCCCGCGTCGAAGTCTGATCGGCTTTCGCCCGCTTGACCTCGTCACGATACCCGCGTGTAGAGAGGCTCGCTGACACCCGCGCCATTGCGCGGCCGCGCAAGTCGGACACATCGCATGCAAGCCTACCTGGACCTCGTCGCCTCCGTTCTGGCACAGGGCACGGCCAAGCAGGACCGGACCGGGACAGGGACGTTGTCGGTCTTCGGGCCGCAATTGCGTTTCGACCTTGCCGAGGGTTTCCCGCTCGTCACGACCAAGAAGCTTCATCTCAAATCCATCGTGCACGAATTGCTGTGGTTCCTGCGCGGCGACACCAACATCGGCTATCTGAACCGCAACGGCGTCACGATCTGGGACGAGTGGGCCGACCCCCAGGGCGACCTCGGCCCGGTCTACGGCCGGCAATGGCGGTCCTGGCAGGGCGCCGACGGTCGCACCCACGACCAGCTGGCCGACGTGCTCGGCGAGCTGGCGCGCAACCCCGATAGCCGTCGCCTGGTCGTCTCGGCCTGGAACGTGGGCGACCTCGACCGCATGAGGCTCGCGCCCTGCCACTGCCTGTTCCAGTTCTATACCGAACCGCTGCCCGGTGGCGCGCGTCGCCTGTCGCTGCAGCTCTACCAGCGTTCGGCCGACCTGTTCCTCGGCGTGCCGTTCAACATCGCGTCCTACGCGCTGCTGCTCGCCATGGTGGCGCAGGTCACGGGCTTCGAGCCCGGCACCTTCGTGCACACGATGGGGGACGCGCATCTCTACAGCAACCATCTGGAGGCCGTGCGGCTTCAGCTCGGCCGCGCGCCCCGCCCCCTGCCCCGCCTCGCACTGAACCCCGCGGTCCGCAGCCTCTTCGACTTCTCCTTCGAGGATGCCGCCTTCGTGGGATACGAGCCGTGGCCTGCCATCAAGGGTGCCGTGGCGGTCTGATGGGCCGGTGCCCGGCCATGATCTTGCATCCCTGGCATGGACCACGCCGGCCCCGCGAGGCATGATCGGCATGGAGGTCCAGACCATGACGCTTCTCAGCAGCACCTATGGCAAGAGTCGCGTCCGCGTGATGCGGCTGTGGGGCGAGGGCGACCGGCGCGAGGTGAGCGAACTCACGGTGCAGGCCATGCTGAGCGGCGACATCGCCCGGGCCTATACCGCGGGTGACAATTCCACCTCGGTGTCGACCGATACGATCAAGAACGTCGTCAACATCGTGGCGCGCGAGAACCTGCGGGCCGGGCCGGAACACTTCTGCCGCGCCGTGGCGCGCCGCCTGCTCGACCGCTATCCCGGCATGGCGACCGCCACCGTGTCGGCCCGGGAAACTGGCTGGGACCGCCTGATCGTGGACGGCGCACCCCATCCGCATGCCTTCACGCTCGACGGCAACGGGCAAGGCACGGCCGAGGTCGTCATGGACCGCGCGGGCGACCGCGTGACGTCGGGGCTGTCGGGTTTCACATTCCTCAAGGGCACGGCCTCGGGGTGGGCCGGCTACGTCAAGGACCCTTACACGACCCTCCCCGAGACCGACGACCGCATCCTGGCCACCAGCATGGACGCGACGTGGCAATGGTCCCGCGACCCCGCCGACTTCGCGGCCGCGAACGCCCGCGTGCGCGACGCGATGCTGCGCGTGTTCGCCTCGACCTACAGCCACAGCGCCCAGGACAGCCTGTACCGCATGGGGTCGGCCGCGCTGGAGCACGGGCCCGAAATCGAAACCATCAGCCTAGCCTGCCCCAACAAGCATTACCTGCCGGTGAACCTCGAAGCATTCGGGCTCGACAATGCGAACCGCGTGTTCACGGCCACCGACGAGCCCCACGGCCAGATCGAGTGCACCGTAGGACGGTGAGAGCGCTCGCGTCCTCGACGAGGGTAGGCCGAGCGGGGCCCGGAAGCGGCCGGAGATGCCCATCGTCTGCCGGCCAGCAAAGGCGTCACCTGCCCGCGTTCGTGCGGGCAGGCGACGCCCTCAAATTTAGTGCCCGCGGCGACGGGTGTGGTTCATGCGGACCTTCTCGGCCACGATCGTGTCGATGGCATGCATCATGGCGGGGGTCACTGTATAGAGCTGGGGTTCCTTGCGGATTTCTATGGCGGAAGCCGGTGCGGACAGTCCCACCGCAGCCGACAACACGGTCACAGCGACTGCGGTCATTGAACGTAGCATTGTAGAACCTCTCTCATCTTACACGCAGCTATCTAATACGAGGTGGCCAAGCGGGGGCGGCATGGTTTCAATGCCGGGAGAGCATGAAGGCTGCAGGAAACGCGCGGTGGGGACCTGAGGAGAGCCCGTCGAAAACCGAGTCATCCACCCGCGGCAACGTCCGTCGAAAGCCGGCCCGGGCTGCGCTCGGTGATGAGGCGGCTGCCACGCCGACCGGTGAGGTAGGCCCAGATCCACTCCAGGATCACGGTGGCCCGGTTTCGCCCGCCCGCGAGGAACAGGATGTGGGCGGCGCCCCACAGCCACCAGGCCAGGGCGCCGCGAACCCGCAAGGACCCGAACTCCGCGACGGCCGCACGCCGCCCGATGGTGGCGAGGCTGCCGGCGTGCCGGTAGCCGAACGGCTCGGGGGCGGGTCCACCCGTCAAGCGGGATCGGATCACTTTCGCCGCATAGGCGCCGCCCTGCTTGGCCGCGGGTGCGAGCCCCGGAACCGGAGCGCCCCTCCAACCCGTCGATGCCGCAGTATCGCCGATCGCGAAGATCGCGGCATGCGGTGCCACCGAAAGGTCGGGCGCCACCACGATCCGGCCCGCGCGGATCATGGCTCATGATGGCGACGGCCGCGCCGGCGAGGAACACCTGAGCCAACCAGAACCGGATCGTGAGATCCAGCCAGGGCGCGAGGGCATCGCCGGTCGACCGAATGGCCCTTTCCGCCGTACGGGCCACCGCGACCATCAGGGCGACGGCCGGAACGCCCGTTGCCGATGCGGCAGGGACCCTCACGCGGTGCGGACCGTGCCGCCGAGGGCGCCCGCAATCGCCATCGCCATCGCCAGTGACCGGGCCGCGCCGTTCATCTCACCCTTGTCGAAGTCGTCTTCGATGCAGCCGAGCTGGTTTGTCACATGGGCGAGGCACACGACCGTGCGCCCGCAAGCTTGCGCAAAGGCGAGCAGGGAAGCAGCCTCCATCTCGACCGTGAGGATGCCCTGCCGGCGCCGCAGCGCAATGATGTCTGCGGTCTCGCGAAACGGGGCGTCGGTGGTCCAGGTGGATCCGCGGACGACGGGGTGATCGGCCCCGCGCAGAGCCGCGGCAGCCCTGGCGACCACCTGCGGCTCGGCCTCCACGAAGGGAGCGGCCGGTAGATAATGATGGCTGGTGCCCTCGTCGCGCAGCGCGCGATCGATCAGGACGTAAGCGGGCGCTTCCAGGTCCGGTGCGATCTGGCCCGCCGAGGCCACACTGACCAGGACCTCGCATCCCGACGCGAAGAGTTGTTCGGCCACGAGAACTGCGAAGGACCCTCCGACCGCACTGCCGACGATGCCGACCGGTCCCGACGTATCCTCCCACTCCCACATCTCGGTGTGATAGCAGGCCCAGCGCTCGGATCGTTCGGCGCCGCGCGTCGCCTTGAGGAAACGGACGATGTCGCCGTCGGGGTCGAGGAGGCATACTGGTGGCACGCGGCCGTCGTGCAGGCCCTTCTGGCGGCGGGCCGCCCGCAGCATGTTTTCGGGGCGGAAGACCGACGGCGCATGGTGGTCGGCGCGCGCCAGCAACGGCGACGTTTCGGGCGTGACGTCGAAGTCCCGCGCGGCGGCAGCCAGAGGTCCCATGATGGCCTAGCTCCCCGCGCGGCGGCGTATCGGCTCGCGCGAGACCGCACGGCTCGCGCGCGACCTCGCCATCACGGCACGGGTTGCCAGGCGCGGCAGGCCGGACGTGGTCTTCGTCGGGTCCATCCGGCTATAGGCCCGAGAACCAGTTGTAGCCGCGATCTTCCCAATAGCCGCCGCCCGATGTCTGGCCCACCTCGATGCCTGTGATCCATTTGGGGTTCTTGAAGCCGAGCTTGGTCGCCGTCCGCAGGCGCAGCGGCGCGCCGAACGGATCGGCCAGTGCTTCGCGGGCATACCCGGTCGCGAGAATCGTCTGCGGGTGTAGCGCCGTCGGCATGTCGATGGACGACGTATAGCCGTCGGCACAGCGAAAATTCACGTAGCGCGCCGTGATGTCGGCCCCGACCCGCTCCAGGAAGGTGCGGAAGTTCACGCCCGACCAACCAGGCCGCCTGGGGGCTAGACCTTACGGGGCTGGTCGCCGACAAGAGGCCCTCCCGGAGGCTGATGGGCCACAGCATCCGGCGAAAGCGCCCGGTGAACACGCCGTAGGTCAGGTAGGCCATGCCGTTCGCTACGAGCAGCCACATGAACGCGAAATGCCACAGCAGCGCATTGCCGAAGCCAGCATCGCCGTGCAGCCTGAACGTCAACGCGGGCTCTCCGCCTAATGTGAACGGGACCGGGAAGTTGATGAAGGAAAAGATCGGGTCGTTGTCGTAGATGCGCCAGCCGCTGCCGATCATCATCAGCACGGCGACCGCATTGGCCCAGTGCATCAGCCGAACCGGCCAGGGGTGGAGCCGGCGGGTGCGAACATGCAGGATCGGGCTCCGAGCGTTCCCCATGTCCTGCACCACCTTAGCGTCGACGACCGCCATCGCACCTGCGGCACGACCGCCGTTACACATATGACAACGCACCGCCTCTCTTGGTAGCGCTTCACCCAATGCCGATTGGCTATGGAATCCATGTCCGCCGATTGCGGACCTCGGCAGTTTGTGGTTCGAACGCCCCAGGACGGCTTACAAGGGTCGTGGAAGCCTCCGCGCGACGCATCCAGCGGGGTTTCCGACGCCGTGCCCTCACAGCCCCCTGCCGAAAGTCGCAGGACAGCAAGCCTCGCCGAGGCCATTGCCCTGCATCGGAGCGGCCAGCTCGAGGCCGCGATCGCTGCATGTCGCCGCGCAGCGACGTCCAGCCCCGGTTCCGCTCCGGCGCGCCTGCTTGCTCTGCTGCTGTCGGACAACGGGCAGGACGCGGAAGCGCTGCGTCTGGCGCATCGCGCCATCGCGCTCGACCAAACCTCGGCACCATCCCGCGCCGCGCTCGGCCGCATCCTGGCGAAAGCCGGCGACTGGGCGGGATCGGCGGAAGCCCACGGCGAGGCCGTACGCCTCGCCCCGGACCTCGCGGCCTCGCATGATGGACGAGGGCGAGCACTTCTAGCTCAGGGGCGCGTCACCGAAGCTTGCGAGAGCCTGGACCGGGCGATGCGCCTGCGTCCGCCCGATCCGTCCCTCCACCGCGCCTACGCGGCCGCGCTCCTGGCCGGCGGCGACGTGGGATTGGAGCGTGCCGCGCAAGCGGCCGCGGACTTCCCTCAGGCCGGAGAGATCCAGCATGCCCATGGGCTGGCCCTGTTCGGCCGAGGGCTGTGGACGGAGGCCGCGCGGGCCTTCGCCGAAGCTGCAGCCAAGCTCCCCGATGACGCGGCCGTGCAGCATGACCTCGGGGCCGCGCTGCTGGAGGCCGGCCGCGGCCGCGAGGCCGCCTCGGCCTTTCGTCGGGCGCTGGGCATCGATCCCGACCGCGTGGCCTCCTGGCACAATCTCGGCAGCGCCGAGCAGGCCGGCGGCGACATGCGGGCCGCTCTGGCCGCCTATGCCCAAGCCTATCGACGGGAGCCCGCCTGCCTTCCCCGCCTCGCACAGGAACTGGCCGCGGGACCCCACGGGCGGGTCTACCTTCGCGCCGCCGACCTGAAGCGCGAACTCGACGACCATCCGAGCCTTTGACGGTCCTAGGGGCGGCCGGCGGGAGCTTCATGCGGCACCCGGCCGTTGCCGGGCGGAGGCCCTCTGCTCGGGGGGTGGTGCGCCTTCAGCGGGCGCGGGCACGGAATCGGTTCCGGTAGACGCCGGGCGTGGACAGCAGGTCCTGGCCGGTCCGGGCGAAAGCCGTGACGGCGTCCGGATCCATGGTGCCGATATCGAGCGCGGGCGACGTGCGCGGCAGTGGGATGCATTGCGCGATGGGGGTGCCCCTGGGCAGGGTGCAGGGCGTCGCGGCATCGAGCCAGCGCGCCGGGAACAGGAGGCCGACCTCATGGAAGCGGTCGGCGTCGACGAGCCCGGCGAGCGTGCGAAACGGCAGGTCGTCGCGGTTCAAGGGATGGGTCGTCAGCAGCGACCAGCCTCTGGGCAGTTCGACGGTCCAGAAGGCCACGAACTTGACGAGGTTGTCGTCACCGAATGGTGCCCCGGCGACCTGGGCGGCCGCGTTGAAGTTGATCGGCGCGCGCGGGTGGCCGGCGACGCTCGGCTCCGGCAGGTCCCAGGCCCAGGAGAAAACCCGGTCGGCGTAGTGGACGTCGCAGGGCAGCAGCATGGTGAAGCCGAGCCGCATGGCATCGATGAAGGGAGGGCATTGCTTCACGGTGCGGATGTCGCCGTCGTGCATGTCGGACCGCGCGCGCATCGGCATGGCCTTGAGCCATCCCGGCAGCGCCTGCCGGGCCGGAACCGGGCGCGGCAAGTGTCCCTCCAGGGCCGGATCGCAGCGCAGGCGGACCGTCACGGCGCGGGTTCCGGGCGCGGCGCCCTCCCCGGGCGTGCCGACCCTCATGGGGTGGCGCTCGCGGCGCGGCGAAGGGCGGTCCGCCACGCCGACAGCATGGTGTCCCGTCGCTCCTCCGTGATGGCTGGGCGCCACGTCCGGTCCGGCCGGCACAACGCCGCGATGTCGGACAAGGACCCGATGGTGCCGGCCTGCAGCCAGCCGAGCCCGGCGACGCCGAGGGCCGTCGTCTCGGCCACGCCCGCCCTCGCCACGGGCGCGTCGACCACGTCGGCGAGACACTGCATCAGCCAGGCATTCGCCGTCATGCCGCCGTCGACCTTGAGGCCGCCGGCCGCGGTGCCGTCGCGCCCCGCGACCCCGTCGCGCCGCATGGCGTCAATGAGGTCGAAGGTCTGCAACGCCACCGATTCGAGGGCCGCCCGCACCACATGGGCGGCGCTCGACGCCCGCGACAGGCCGCAGATGAGGCCGCGCGCATCGGGGTCCCAATGCGGCGCACCGAGCCCCGTCAGGGCCGGCACCACGACGACGCCCCCGTTGTCGGCGACGCTGTCCGCCATGGCGGCGCTGTCGGCGGTGTCGCGCAAGAGGCCGAGCCCGTCGCGGAGCCACTGCATCAGGGCGCCGGTGTTGAAGATCGAGCCTTCGAGCGCGTAGGTGGTGCGGCCCGAGATCCGGTAGCCCACGGTAGTGAGCAGTCTGTTGCGGGAGCGGACGGGCGCGTCGCCGGTGTTGGCGATCAGAAAGGCGCCGGTGCCGTAGGTGCATTTGAGGTCGCCGGGCGCGAAGCAGCCGTGCCCGACGAGGGCGGCCTGCTGGTCGCCCGCCATGGCCAGGATCGGCAGGGCGCGGCCCAGCACGCCATCGTCGCCGGTGCCGAAATCGGCGGCGTTGTCGCGGACCTCGGGCAGCAGCGCGGCCGGGACGCCGAAGATCCGCAGCAGTTCCGGGTCCCAGGCGCCCTCATGGATGTTGAACAGCGCCGTGCGAGCCGCATTGGTGCTGTCGGTCGCGTGCACCCGGCCGCCCGTCAGGCGCCACAGGAGGAAGCTGTCGACCGTGCCGGCCGCGAGGTCGCCGCGCTCGGCCGCCCGGCGGGCGTCCGCCTGGTCGAGGATCCAGGCGATCTTGGTGGCCGAGAAATAAGGATCGAGGATCAAGCCGCTGCGGCGCGAGACCTCCTCCTCGACGCCCCCGGCCTGCAGCGCGCGGCAGCGGTCGGCGGTTCGGCGGTCCTGCCACACGATCGCATTGTGGACCGGCACGCCCGTCCGCCGGTCCCACACCACCGTGGTCTCGCGCTGGTTGGTGATGGCGATGCCGGCCACCCGGCCGGGCGCTTCGGCCAGCACCGCACGGCAGACCGCGACCGTGTCGGCCCAGATGGCCTCGGGGTCGTGCTCGACCCAACCGTGCGCCGGGTAGATCTGCCGCAGGTCGCGCTGCGCCCTGGCGACCACCCGCAGGCCCTCGTCGAACAGGATGGCGCGGGTCGAGGTCGTGCCCTGGTCGATCGCCAGGATGGTGGCGGGGCCGCTCATGATGTCCGCGCGTCGGTCATGCCGGGTGGCCTCCCATGTTGAAACGACGATGGCGCCCGTGCCCCTTCCACCAGGCTTCGCCTGGTTCCCCTCCCCCGTTTACGGGGGAGGGGAACCGCCTTAAAGGCGGTGGAGGGGGCGGGAGCAGCAGCGCTTCAGCCCGCCTTGCCGGTGTTCCAGGTCTTGATGAGGTCGTTATAGGCGACCGTCTCGCCTTTCGGCTTCTCGTCGGTGAGCTTGGGCCAGGGCGCCTTGCCCTTCGAGGTCCAGTAGGACGCGTCCTGCGGCTTGTTGAGCTTGGGCGCGCAATTGTTCATCCCGGCGCGCTCCAGGCGGGCCAGCACCTTGTCCATGTCGGAGGCGAGGTTGTCCATGGCCTCCTGCGGTGTCTTCTCACCGCTGACCGCGAGCGCCACGTTCTGCCAGAACAGTTGCGCCAGCTTCGGGTAGTCGGGCACGTTGATGCCGGTCGGCGTCCAGGCCTTGCGGGCCGGGCTGCGGTAGAACTCGACGAGGCCCCCGACCTTGGGGGCCAGATCCGTCATGGTCTGGCTCATGATGTCGCTCTGCCGGATCGGCGTGAGACCCTTCAGGGTCTTCTTGAGCGAGGTCGATTTGCAGATGCAGAACTGCCCGTAGAGCCAGGCGGCCTTGCGGCGTTCCAGCGGCACGTAGTTCATCAGCGTCCAGGAGCCGACGTCCTGATAGCCGTTCTGCATGCCGGGCTTCCAGTATGGTCCGTGCGGCGAGGGCGCCATGCGCCATTTCGGCGTGCCGTCGGCGTTGACCACGGGCAGCCCCGGCTGGCTCAGGGCCTTGGTGAAAGCCGAGTACCAGAAGATCTGCTGCGCGATATGGCCCTGCCCCGGCACGGGTCCGGCCTCCGTGAAGGTCATGCCGGCGGCTTCCGGCGGCGCGTATTTCTTCAGCCACTCGACATATTTGGTCAGCGCGAAGACCGCGGCGGCCGAGTTGGTGGCGCCGCCGCGCGTCACGCTGGCGCCCGCGGGGTGGCAATCCTCGGATCGTATGCCCCATTCGTCGACCGGCAATCCGTTGGGGAGACCGACGTCGGCCGCGCCCGCCATGGAGAGCCAGGCATCGGTGAAGCGCCAGCCGAGCGAGGGGTCCTTCTTGCCGTAATCCATGTGGCCGTAGACCCGGACGCCGTCGATCTCCTTCACGTCGTTGGTGAAGAACTCGGCGATGTCCTCGTAGGCGGACCAGTTCACCGGCACGCCGAGCGGGTAGCCGTATTTGGCGGCGAACTTGTCCCTGAGGTCGGCCCGCTCGAACCAGTCGGCGCGGAACCAGTAGAGGTTGGCGAACTGCTGGTCGGGGATCTGGTACATCTTGCCGTCGGGCGCGGTCACGAAGTCCAAGCCGATGAAGTCGCTGACGTCGAGCGACGGCAGCGTCACGTCCTTGCCCTCCCCCTTCATGAAGTCCGACAGCGGGGTCGTCACGCCATAGCGGAAATGCGTGCCGATATGGTCGCTGTCATTGTCGTACATGTCGTAGATGGGCTTGCCGGACTGCATCTCGGTCTGCAGTTTCTCGACGAGGTCGCCCTCCTTGATGTAGTCCGACGTCACCTTGATGCCGGTGATGTCGGTAAAGGCCTTGGTGAGGACCTGCGACTCGTAGACGTGAGTGTCCAGGATCTCGGTGCAGACGTGGATCTCCATGCCCTGGAAGGGCTTGGCCGCGTCGATGAAGAACTGCATCTCCTTCATCTGCTGCTCCTTCGACAGAGTCGAAGGCTGAAACTCGTTGTCGACCCATCGCTGGGCCGCCGCCTTCTGGGCGTCGGCCGACTGGGCGCCGGCCGGCAACGAGGTCAGCGTTGCGGCGGCCGCGGTCGCCGCAGCGCCGACGACCGCCTGCCGCCGGTTGATGATCGGACCTGTCATGAGCATTCCTCCATCTCTCCGGATTCCTTGGACCGGGACAGCCCGGAGAGGATGCTGCCCCGAATTACTGAAACAATGGCTCGTCAGCCGAAGCGGCCGACGAGCCCCACCAGGATCACGGTGAGCCCCAGGGCCCACCATTGATCGATGTCGGTCAGGCCGATCCAGGCCAGATTGAAGAAGGCGCCGAGCAGCAGGCCGATGAAGAGGCGGTCGCCCCGCGTCGTCACCAGCGGCAGGGCGCCGCGCCGTGGCACCCCAGGGGAGGCGATCTCCCAGGCCGTCATACCGGCCAGCACCGCCGCGATGACCCCGAAGAAGATCGCGGTCGGCAAGGTCCAGGCCATCCAGCCCATGCGCCCCTCCTCAGACCCGGCCCAGGGCGAAGCCCTTGGCGATGTAGTTGCGGATGAACCAGATCACGACGGCGCCCGGCAGGATGGTGAGCACCCCGGCGGCCGCCAACAGGCCGAAATCGAGGCCCGTGGCGCTTTCGGTGCGGGTCATGATGGCCACGATCGGCTTCGCGGCCGTCGAGGTGAGGGTCGTGGCCATCAAGAGTTCGACCCAGCTGAACATGAAGCAGAAGAAGGCCGTGACGCCGACGCCGGCCCGGATCAGCGGGAGGAAGATGAACAGGAAGAACCGCGGGAAGCTGTAGCCGTCGAGCGCCGCCGTCTCGTCGATCTCGCGCGGGATCCCCGACATGAAGCCTTCCAGGATCCACACCGCCAGGGGTACATTGAACAGGCAATGCGCCAGCGCCACCGCGAAAGGCGTGTCGAACAGCCCGACCTTCTGGTAGAACTCATAGAACGGCAGCAGGAACACCGCCGGCGGCGACATGCGGTTGGTCAGCAGCCAGAAGAAGACCTGCTTGTCGCCCAGGAACCTGTAGCGCGAAAAGGCGTAGGCGGCCGGCAGCGCCACCGCCACCGACAGCACGACGTTCATCGCCACATATTCGAGCGAATGCACGTAGGTCATGTACCAGGTCGGGTCGCGGAAGATGTGCAGGTAGTTGTCGAAGGTCGGATGCGTGGGCACGACTTCCAGCCGCGTCAGGATGTCGGGCGTCAGGCGCAGCGACATGTTGACGAGCCAGTAGATCGGCAGCATCAGGGCCGCGAAATAGACGACTGGCAGGATGCGCCGCAAGGCGCCGCCGCGGAACGGCGTGGCCCGCCGCCGGGCCTTGGCGCGGGCCGGCAGGAGGCCGGCCGAAAGATCGAGTTGCTGCGTCATGCCGGCCCCTCCGCGCGGCCCTGGGCGTTGAGCACCGTGTAAAACAGCCAACTGAACAGCAAGATGATGAGGAAGTAGATCAGCGAGAAGGCCGCGGCCGGCCCGACGTCGAACTGGCCGATGGCCAGCTTCGTCAGGAATTCGCTGAGGAAGGTGGTGGCATCACCCGGGCCGCCCCCCGTCAGCACGAAAGGTTCGGTGTAGATCACGAAACTGTCCATGAAGCGCAGCAGCACCGCGATGGTGAGCACGCCGCGCAGCTTCGGCAATTGCACGAAGCGGAACACCGACCAGGCCGAGGCGCCGTCGACCGCCGCCGCCTGATAAAAGGCGTCCGGGATCGAGCGCAGGCCGGCGTAGCACAGCAGCACCACCAGCGGCGTCCAGTGCCACACGTCGACGAGGAGCACCGTGGCCCAGGCATCGCGCGGGTTCAGCGCGTAATTGTAGCCAATATGGAGCACGCTGTTCATGAACCAGCCGCCGAGGCCGACGTCGGCCCGGCCGAAGATCTGCCAGATGGTGCCGACGACGTTGAACGGGATCAGAAGCGGCAGGCCGAGCAGCACCAGGGCGGCCGAGGCCGCCATGCCGCGCGGCGGCATCAGCAGGGCGAGGCCGAGGCCGAGCGGGATCTCGATTGCCAGGACGCAGCCCGAGAAGATGACCTGGCGCAGCAGCGCGCGCTGCAGTTCCGGATCGTGCAGCGTGTCGGAGAACCATTCGGTGCCGACGAAGACCCGGCGGTCCGGCCCCAGGATATCCTGGACCGAGAAGTTCACCACCGTCATCAGGGGGATCACGGCGCTGAACGCCACGACGACCAGCACCGGCAGGATCAGGAGCCAGCCCTTCTGATTGATGGGCTTCATGGGCGGAAGCCCCGCGGCAGATATGTCCTCACGCCACCAGCCTCCCATCGCTGTAGAGGCAGATGCGATCCCGACGCAGCCAGGCCGTGGCCGGGCCCGCCGACGGCAGGGGGCCCTCCGCCGGCGCCTTGACCGCAACCTTGTTGTCGCCGACCCGGCCGCGCACGAGCCGGTAGCCACCAAGTTGCTCCGCCTCAGCGACTTCGAGTTCGAGCGGCGACGCGCCGCCGGGGTCGCGGAAGGTGATGAACTCCGGGCGGATGCCGAGCGTGAGGTTGCCGGAGGGGCTGCGCCGCAGCGCCGCCTCGGGAAGCCGGACCCGCTGATCCGCCACGAGAGCGTCCCCGCCCTCGACGCTGCACGGCAGGAGGTTCATGCCCGGGCTGCCGATGAAATGGCCCACGAAGACGTGGTTCGGCATCTCGAACAGGTCCTGCGGCGTGCCCTCCTGGAGCACCTCGCCGTTGTCCATCACCACGACCTTGTCGGCGAAGGTCAACGCCTCGGTCTGGTCGTGGGTGACGTAGATCATGGTCAGGCCGAGTTCGGCGTGGATCTGCTTCAGCTTGCGGCGGAGCTGCCACTTCAAGGCCGGATCGATCACGGTCAGCGGCTCGTCGAACAGGATGGCGGCCACGTCCTGGCGCACGAGGCCCCGGCCCATGGAGATGCGCTGCTTGGCGTCGGCCGTGAGGCCGGAGGCGCGGCGGCCGAGGTCGCCGGTGAGGTCCAGGATCTCGGCCACCTGCTCGACGCGGCGGCGGATCGTGGCGGCATCGAGACGCCGATTGCGCAACGGGAAGGCCAGATTGTCGTGCACCGTCATCGTGTCGTAGATGACCGGAAACTGGAACACCTGGGCGATGTTGCGCTCGCGCGGCCCGCGGTCCGTCACATCGATTCCGTCGAACAGCAATTGCCCGCGCGACGGGCGCACGAGGCCCGACAGGATGTTGAGCAGCGTGCTCTTGCCCGAGCCGGACGGGCCCAGGAGCGCATAGGCCCCACCGTCGTCCCAGGTGAGGTCGAGCGGGTGGAGCGCGTAGTCGCTGTCGCTCCGCGGATCGGCCCGGTAGCTGTGGGCGATATCAAGCAGCCGAATCTGCGCCAAGCCGCACCTCCTCGGGTTCTCTGTCGAAGCGCGGCGCGCGGGCCAAACCGCCCGCGGCATCGAAACCGTAAAGCGCGGCGGGATCGAAACGGAGCACCATCGTGCTGCCGATCTCGACCGCGTGGACGCCCTCGCGCTGCAGCATCACGGGCGCGCCGCCGTACGAGCCGTGAACCAGTGTTTCGGAGCCGTTGATCTCGGCCAGATCGACCACGACGGGCAGGTCCACGGCACCGGGAAAAGCCATGGCCTTCATCTCGGCGGCGTGCAGCCCGAAGGTGTAGCGCCCGGCGGGCAGGCCCGAGAAGCCGGCCGGGGCCGCGAAGGCCGCACCGCCGTCGAGCCGCACGGTGCCGTCCGCGATGGCACCGCCCAGGAGGTTCATCGGCGGATCGCTGATCAGGCGCGCGATCTCCAGCGTCTCGGGACGACGGTACACGTCGAGCGCAGGCCCTTCCTGCAGCAGCCGGCCTTCCCGCAGCACGATCGTACGGCCCCCCAGCATCAGGGCCTCGAGCGGCTCGGTGGTGGCGTAGACCACGATGCGGTTCCCCTGCCGAAACAGGTCCTTCATCTCGGCGCGGAGGTCCTCGCGCAGCTTGTAGTCGAGGTTGACGAGCGGCTCGTCGAGCAGGAGCAGGCGGCTGTCCGTCACCATGGCGCGCGCCAGCGCGGTGCGCTGCTGCTGTCCGCCCGACAGCTCCGCCGGCAGACGACCGAGCAGGGGCGTCAAGCCGAGCCGTCCCGCCATGTCGCGCACGCATGCCTCGATGGCGGCGCGGCCTCGACCGCCACGCACCCGCAGCGGCGACGCGATATTGTCGAAGACCGTGAAGCTCGGGTAGTTGATGAACTGCTGGTAGACCATCGACGCGCTGCGCTTGCGGACGTCGAGGCCGGTCACGTCGCGGCCGTCGTCGAGGATGCGCCCGCTTGTAGGCCGGTCGAGCCCGGCCATCAGGCGCATCAGCGAGGTCTTGCCGGCCCGGATCGGCCCGAGCAATACGTTGATGGAGCCCGGTTCGAGGGCGAGATCGAGCGGAAACAGGATGCGCTCGCGCCCGGCGAGGCTCTCGACGCCGCGAAGTTCCAGGGTCATTCTGCCGCCCTCGCGTGATGGCCCAGCACGGCGTCGAGCGCCGCGCTCGTCCCCTCGGGGACGTGGAGGCCGAGCTTCGAGCGGCGCCACAGGATGTCGTCGGCGGTTCGGACCCATTCCTCGGCCGCGAGATAGTCGACCTCGCTGCGGGTGAGGCCGCCGCCGAAGTCGGGGCCGAGGTCGCCGAGGCTGGCCGCCGTCCCCAGGATCCGCTCGGCGCGGGTGCCGTAGGCGCGGGCGAGGCGCAGCGCCAGCGGCTCCGGCAGGAACGGGAAGCGGCCTCGAAAAGCGACCAGGAACCGCTTGAAGTCGGCCCCGGGCATATCGCCGCCGGGCAGCGGCGCCGTGGCGGTCCAGGCCGGGCGCATTCCCGGCAGGTAGGGGCCGAGCTTCTCCAGAGCGTGTTCGGCGAGGCGCCGCGACGTGGTGATCTTGCCGCCGAAAACCGACAGCAGCGCTGGCCGGCCGACACCGGCGTCGAGGTCGAGCACGTAGTCCCGGGTGACCGTACGGGCTTCGGCGGCGGCATCGTCGTAGAGCGGGCGCACGCCACTATAGGACCACACGACATCGCCCGGCGCCACGGTCTTGCGGAAGTATTTGTTGACGAGGTCGCAGAGGTAGCGGGTCTCGTCGGCACCGATAGCAACGCGCGACGGGTCGCCCTCGAAGGGCACGTCCGTGGTGCCGACCAGCGTATAGTCGCGCTCGTAAGGGATGGCGAAGACGATACGGCGGTCGTCGTTCTGCAGGATGAAAGCTTCCGGCCCGTCGTAGAGGCGGGGCAGCACGATATGACTGCCCTTGATGAGCCGCACCTGCTTGGCGCCGTTCAGGCCGATGGCTTGGTGCAGCAACTGCGTGACCCAGGGGCCGGCGGCGTTGGCCAGCACCTTGGCCCGCACGGTCTCGGGCCGCCCGTCGGCATGCACGATGTCGCAGGACCAGGCCTCGGCGTCGCGGGACGCGCGGACGAGACGCGTGCGGGTGAGGATGCGGGCGCCGTGCTCGGCCGCGTCGCGGGCATTCAGCACCACCAGCCGGGCATCCTCCACCCAACAGTCCGCGTAGACGAAGGCGCGCCGGAGGCCCGGCTTCAGGGCCGCGCCGGCCGGATGCCGATCGAGGCGGATCGAGCGGGTCCCCGGCAGAGTGCGGCGCGACGCCAAATGATCGTAGAGAAACAGCCCGAGGCGAACCAGCCAGGCCGGGCGCAGGCCGCCGGCGTGAGGCAGGATGAAGTCGAGCGGCCAGATGATGTGGGGCGCCGTGGCGAGCAGGCGCTCGCGTTCGATCAGCGCTTCGCGCACCAGCCGAAATTCAAAGGTTTCGAGGTAGCGCAAGCCGCCGTGGATGAGCTTGCTCGAGGCGGATGATGTGGCACCGCCGAGGTCGCCCTGCTCGCAGAGCGTGACGTCGAGCCCGCGGCCCGCGGCATCGCGCGCGATGCCGGCCCCGTTGATGCCTCCGCCAACCACGAAAAGGTCGACCGTCTGAGCGTGAGCGGCGGATACAGCCAAGCTTCCCCCGTGCGGTCTGGCCGCGTCCTCGCCGGCTTTTCCGCCGTTCGTTATCGAACATCGAAGCTACAGGAGAAAACCGCGCGTTCGCAACAGCAAACTTCCAAGCTGGACGGGGTCCGTCAATCCGCCCCGTCCGGTTCGGTTTTTGTATCGTCCTTGGGATCCTGCTCGGCCACGTGGAGTTCGACGCCGAGTTCGGCGATCACGCGAAGGATCGACTCGGGCGGGGCTTCGTCGGTGAACAGGGCATGCACGTCGGCGAGGCTGCCCATGCGGACCATGGCGGGGCGGCCGAATTTCGAGTGGTCGGCCGCGAGGAACACGCGGCGCGCGCTGGCCAGGATGGCCTGCGACACCCGCACCTCCCGGTAGTCGTAGTCGAGCAGCGTGCCGTCCCCGTCGATGCCGCTGATGCCTACCACGGCAAAATCCACCCGGAACTGCCGGATGAGGTCGAGCGTCGCCTCGCCCACCACGCCGCCGTCCCCGTTGCGGACGAGGCCGCCCGCCAGGATGATCTCGCAGTCGTCGCCCTGCATCAGCACCGTAGCGACGTTGAGGTTGTTGGTGACCACACGAAGGTTGCGATGCCCGACGAGCGCCCGGGCGACCTCCTCGGTCGTGGTGCCGATGTTGAGGATGAGGGAGGCCCCGTGCGGGATGTGGCGCGCCACCATGCGGCCGATGCGGCGCTTGGCCGAATGCTGCAGCACCTGCCGGGCCGAATAACCGACGTTGCTGCCGCCCATCGGCGGTCCGGCACCGCCGTGGTAGCGATTGACGCGCCCCTCGTCGTAGAGGGCGTTCACGTCCCGCCTGATCGTCTGAGGGGTGACGCCGAACCGCTCGGCCAAGCTTTCAACGCTCAGGAACCCACGATGCGCCACGAGATCGACGATCGATTCGCGCCGCTGCAGCGCCAGGGAAACGGCTGAATTGTCCAGGCCCCTCAAGCAATCAGCCTCCCCGGTGTCCCGAGCCACCGGCTCGGCTCGGCCCTGTCGCCTCGGCCGCGACCGTGTCCGAAAGCCCGTTGTTTTTCGTTCGAACATCGCTTTAGGCTTTCTACACCATGCCGCAGCGATCGACAGCAGAGAGAGGCGGACGCCGTGATCAAGTTGAATATCACCACCCGCAACCTGTTCCCGACGCCGGTGGCGGCCGTGGTGACGCCGGGGGCCGAAGCGCGGAATGCCGCGCTGAAGGACCTCATTCTCGAGCGCCGGCGCCTCGGGCCGTCGATGCAGGCGTCGAACTCCGGGGGGTGGCATTCGGATCGGGACCTCCTCGCCTGGGGCGGGACGGCCGCGGCCGAGGTCATCGAGATGGCACGCGCCGTTGCCAACCACCTGACCCGCGACCGGTCCGGCGGCGAGGTGCGGCCCGCCTGGATCATCACGGCCTGGGCCAACGTCAACGGGCCGGGCAACAGCAACTTCTGCCACTACCATCCCGGATCGTTCTGGTCGGGAACTTATTACGTCGACACGGGCGGCGACCCGGGCTCCTCGGATCACGGTGGCGAGTTCGAGATGCTGGATCCCCGGGGTGCCGCTCCGGCCATGCTGGCGCCGACACTGGCCTTCGCCGGAGAAGGTGGCGCGGCCGCCGGAGCGACCGAGAGCATCGAGCCGCGGGCAGGCCTGTTGGTTCTCTTCCCGTCCTGGCTCCACCACCAGGTGAGGTCCTACAAGGGACAGGGCACCAGGATCTCGGTCGCGTTCAACATGCGGATCTGACCGATCAGATGCTCACGGCCGGACGGCCGTCACGGCATCAACTGGCCGCCGTTGACCTCGATGATCTGCCCGGTGACGTAGCCCGACAGCGCTTCGGAGGCGAGGAACAGGTAGGCGCCGACGCAATGCTCCGGCCCGCCGACGAAGCCCATGGGGATCGTCTTGCGCTGCTGTTCGAGCTGGTCCGGACTCGTGTAGCGGTCGTGGAACGGCGTCGCGATCACGCCCGGCGCCACGGCATTGACGCGGATGCGGTCGCCGACGAACTCCTTGGCGTGGCCGTGCGTGATGGTGGAGACGAAGCCCTTGGCGGCGGCATAGAGGATCGCGCCGTTGCCGCCCCCGTTGCGGGCCGCGATCGAGGTCGTGTTGATGATGAAGCCACCCTGACGCTTGAGCCAGGGGTGGGCGGCGCGGGTCGCGGCCAGGACCGAACGCGCGTTGAGGTCCATGACGCGGCGGTAGTGTTCGTCGGTCATCTCGGCGGTTGGAACGCGCCCCAACATGCCGCCGGCATTGTTGATCAGCCCGTCGAGCTGCCCGAGGCGCGCGGCGGCCTCCTCCACGACGCGCTCGGTCTCCCCGTCCCGCGACAGGTCACCTTGCACCAGCACCGCGGTGCCGCCCCTGGCCTCGATGCCATCGGCCAGGCGCGTCGCCTCGTCACGGCTCGCGTTGTAGTGGATCGCCACCTTGGCGCCCTGCTGGGCGAAAGCTTGCGCCACGGCGGCACCGATCCCCGTTGACGCGCCGGTGATCAGCACGGCCTTGCCGGCGAGATCGGGAATCTTGACCCCCTCGGTCATGAACTGCGCTTCCATGGTGTCCCCCTTGGTCTTCTCTGCCGGCCAGCTTAAAGCTTGCTACGCCCGACGCACTCTTTTGTTGCTTTGTTGCGCCGGCGGCTTCGTCGCGCTGTGTGACCCGATCGCTAAAAATGCACGCTCGATCAGCGCGATTTGGCACACTCTGAACGGCCTAGTCGGGTGGTGAGTGGTCCAGCCGGTTTCGGGCGAGGTGGGCCAAGAGCGGCCGGTCGCAGAGCCTCAAAGGGGCTGTAAACTCCGACGCCGAGCCGAGCGATCTGCCGCCGATCCGTTTTGGGCATACCCTGTTCGAACCAGTAAACAGGCTACGATGCTAGCCTGCGATAGTGCGAGTATGCACGCAGGGGCCGACGGCAGTCCCCTACAGCGATCCATGGGACCGAAGCCAAAACGGGGGCGGGACGGCGTGAGCGACAACGATGTGATCACTGCCCAGAGCGGCAAGGGCGTCGCCTACGAATGGGCCAAAAACAAAGGCTTGGCCGACAACGCGTGGCAAAGCCAACGGCGCCGTTACTCGAAGCTTCTGACGGACCGGTGCGTAGCGGAAGCCGTGCGCGTCAGGGAGACGGAATTCGACTTCTGGGGTCGCCTCAACCGCGTCGGCGAAATCCTGAGGTCCATCAAGAACGCATGCGCGCAGCCGCTCGTCCGCCGGTACTGGGAGGTTGAGGACGTACCGGAGCCTCAGCGCTCGACATACCTCGAAGCCAACGAGATCATCTGGCAGCGACATGACGTCTCGCGGGTCTACGAGCTGGGCTATGAGGAGAGCGGCTATCCGGGCGTCGACCGGGAGGCGCTCGCGCACGCCGCTGGCGAGTACCTGGAAAGGCCCTGGCTACGTCTCGCCGCGTTGGACTGGCTGATCGTCGACGCCTTAATTACGGACGAGATCGTTCAGTACGGCGAATTCCTCAAGCGCAGCTACCTCCCAGGACCAACGGACCCGATAGAGCGAGTCCACTTCGACGTTAAAACCAAGGGCAACGTGAAGGAGATCCTTCGCGAGGGACGCAAGTACCGGAAGCACCCCGTCCGCACATGGTTCGTCTACCAGGTCGTGTTCCCCATCGTCACGATCGGCGGGTCTCTATACTTCCAGTACTTGAAGACAGCGCTCGCGTTCGTGGTCCTGATGGTGTTCGACTGGTGTTGGACGGCCGTGAGATGGATCGTCCGCGCGATCCGCCGCGCGCGGGCAACACCTGAGCAACTCCGCACGCCCGAGCACAACAACTACGCGCGGTTCTTCGCGATGCGCCAGGTCCATCGTCTCCTGGAGGGACCGGTCGTCAATCCCAAGCTCGTCCGCGAAGAGATGGTCAAGACTACGGACGGCGGCGCGCTATGGAACTCGGCGGCGTGGTCTATCGTTGACCGCGTCATCTCGATCGACCCCAACGTGTGGGTGAACTCTTTCCCATCAACCGAATAGTACTGAAAATCCCAGCCCGCCGTTGCCACTGTGAAAACCTCCGAGGCCTCATAGCGAAAAGGAAAGGCCCTGCCTAATCCAGCACACTCGGCGGGTGGTCTCCTTGGGGTACATCACAACCGGGCCGGCTATGCGGGGACGAAAGCGACACCTTTCTTCCTCAAAGAGGGGCCGAGACAGGTCCTCCATCCTATAATCCGGACCAGTTCGTTATGGGTGTGCCCCAGGCGAACTGGACAAGTGGTTCGCCATTGATCTCAGGGCGGGGTATCCAAAACGAACTTTCTCAGTCGAACCACTCAAAGCGAACCGGTCGTCGGCCATCCTTGGGAGCCGTGATGCCGCTGCCTTAACGACCGCTTCCGGGCGGAGAGTCGCGGCCGCGCTACGCCCGCGTTGGGTCGACCCAGAAGCTCAGGCGGTCTTGCCCGCGCTCGCCGTTGCGACTTCGGACTTCACCCCGCGCTGCGCCAAGCGGTCGGTGAGCAGCGCCGCGATCAGGGCGGCAATGAAGGCGCCCGCGCCATGGCGGCGAGAGCCGCCGAAAAGGCGCCCGCCCGGTCCTGGATGACGCCCGCAGAGCCCCACGAACCGTCGCGACCTCGGTCAGAATGCCGCCCCGGCTCGGCCGCGGGTGCATTCGCCGAGGCGCCGGCCGAACTTGACCGAACGCCGGCCTCGATCACCCCGCCCCCGCGGTACGCGCCCCGCCCAGATAGGCGGCCCGGATATCGTCATTGGCCCATAACACTTCGGGCGCCCCGCTGAGCACCAGCCGGCCGGTCTCCAGCACGTAGCCGCGATCCGCTACCGACAGGCCCATGCGGGCGTTCTGCTCGATCAGGAACACGGTAGTGCCGCGGCGGCGGACCTCGGCGATGATCTTGAAAACCGCCTGCACGATGACGGGCGCCAGCCCGAGCGAGGGTTCGTCGAGCAGCAGCAGGCGCGGCTTCGCCATCAGGCCGCGGGCCAGCGCCACCATCTGGAGTTGGCCGCCCGACAGCATCCAGCCGAGCGCGTCGACGAAGGGGCGGATGTCGGGGAAGAGGTCCAGCATGGCGTCGGCCTCGGCCCGGATCTGGCGGGACGACAGGCCGCTGCGGTTCGAGGCGCCCAGCATGATGTTTTCCCGTACCGTGAGGCCCGGGAAGATGCGACGCCCTTCCGGCACATGGGCCACGCCGCGGCGCACGATTTGCTCGGGGCCGAGGCCGCGCAGCGAGCGGCCCTCGAACAGGATCTCTCCCGCGGCCGGGCGCACCAGGGCCGAGATGGCCTTCAGCGTGGTGGACTTGCCGGCGCCGTTGGAGCCGAGCAGCGTCACGACCTCGCCCGCCTCGACCGACAGCGAGAGCCCGCGCACGGCCTCGATCTCGCCGTAGCGCACCGTGAGGTCCTGGAGTTCGAGCAGCGCCATCGGGGGATCAGGCCGGCGCCAGGTCGGACTGGAGACCGGGATCGCCGGCCAGGATGCTCCGGGCACCCGCGGGCGCGCCGACCGGCACCGCCTCCTCGCCGAGGTAGGCGGCGATCACGGCGGGCTCGAGCAGCACGTCGCTGGCCTCGCCATCCGCGATGCGGCGGCCGAAGTTCAGCACCGTGATGTGCTGGGCGACGTCGCGCACCAGCGTCATGTCGTGGTCGATGATCAGGATGGTCAGACCTTTCTGCCCCATGCGCCGCAGCAGCGCCGTGAGGGCCAGCTTCTCGCTGCCGTTGAGGCCCGCTGCGGGCTCATCGAGCAGCAGCAGCGTCGGGTTGCCGGCGAGCGCCCGGGCGATCTCGATCAAGCGCTGGTGCCCGTAGGAGAACCCCGCTACGGGCTCGTCGGCCCGGGCCTCGAGCCCGACGAAGGCCAGGGCCGCGCGGGCCCGCGCTTCCAGCACGGCCCGGCCCGGCCCGACGGCGTGGTTGCCGGGCCGCTCGGCCCCCACCACCACGTTGTCGAGCGCGCTCATCGAGCGGAACAGGCGGATGTTCTGAAAGGTGCGGCCGAGCCCCGCGGCGGCCCGCTCGTGCGGCGCCAGCCGCGTGATGTCGCGGCCGTCGAGATGGATGCGCCCGGCCGTGGGTCGGTAGAGACCCGACAGCATGTTCAGCGTCGTGGTCTTGCCCGAGCCGTTGGGGCCGATGAGCGCGTGAACCCCGCCGCGCGCGACAGTGAAGCCGATATCGTCGACGGCTTTCAGTCCCCCGAAATGCTTGGCCAGCCCCTCGACCGCGAGTGCCGGAGCCGCGCCGGCCGCCTCCTGCGACAGGACGAGGTCCCCTGCCTCCGCGGGGACGCCTGGGCGACGCCGGACGCGGTTCATCTGGGCGCTGGCGAAGCCCCAGATGCCGGCCGGCATGAACACCACGATCAAGATCACGGCGACGCCGTAGATGGCGAGATAGAGGCCCGGCACCTCCTTCAGGAAGCGGAGCCATTCGGGCAGCAGGATCAGCAGCGCCGTGCCGATGACGGCACCGACCGGCGAACCGACGCCGCCGAGCAGCGCCATGGTGAGGAAGATGATGGATTCGGCGAAGGTGAACTGGTCCGGGCTCACATAGGCGAAGCCGCCCGCGAAGAGGCCGCCGCCGAGGCCCGCCAGCAGCGCGCCGACCGCGAAGGCCAGCACCTTGGTGCGGTAGACGTCGACGCCAACGACCCCGGCCGCGAGCTCGTTGTCGCGCACCGCCCGCATGGCGCGGCCGAGCCGGGTATCGGGCATGCGCCACACCGCATAGGCCACCGCGGCCAGCACCACCACGCAGAAGGCGAGGTAGCGCTGCCCGTCCGTGAAGGGGGCCGGACGGACGATGTTGGGCACGCCGTCGGGCCCATGGGTCACGGGAATCCAGTTGACCAGGACAAGGGTCAGGATCTGCTGGAAGCTGATCGTCACCATGGCGAGGTAATGACCGCCGAGCCGCAACGTCGAGGCGCCCAGGAACCCGCCCAGCACCAGGGTGGCCAGGAGGCCGCCGCCGAGGCAGAGCCAGAAGCTGAGCCCAAGCGTCGTGGTGCCGAGCCCCACCGCATAGGCCCCGATACCGAAGAAGGCGGCCTGCGCGAGGTTGATCTGTCCGCAGAGGCCCAGGACCACCGTGAGGCCGATCACTGCGATCGCGTAGGTCGTGGCCTCCATCAGGATGTTGAGCAGGTAGCCACTCAGCGGCACCGACGCCACCAGCGCGGCCCCGGCCACCACCAGCGCCGCGTAGCCGAGCGTGCCGAGAACCACGCCGGACTTCGGCTCGGCGGACTCTCCTGCAGCCATCAGGCCTTCTCCGCGATGCGTTCGCCGAACAACCCCTGCGGCCGCACGATCAGGAACGCGACCAGCACAATGAAGCCGAAGGCGTCCTTGTAGGGCACCGAGATATAGGCGGCCCCGAAGGTTTCGATCACGCCGAGCGCGAGGCCGCCCACGATGGCGCCCGCGACATCACCGAAACCCCCGATGATGGTGGCGGCGAAAGCTTTCAGCGCGATGCTGGCGCCCATCTGGATCGACACGAACAGAACGGGCGCCACCAGGATTCCGGCGACGCCGCCGAGGACCGCGCTATACACGAAGGTCAGCATGATCATGCGGCTGACCGGAATGCCGAGCAGCGAGGCCGTCTCCTTGTCCTGCGAGGTGGCCTGCAGCTTCTTGCCCAGCAACGTGTGCTCGAAGAACCAGTACTGGAACGCCACCAGCACGGCCGTGACCGCGATGATGAGGAGATACTGACTGTCGAGGAACACGCCGCCGATCTGAAGGCCCTGCGTCTCGAACCAGCCTGGAAGCACCTGCGGCTGCGGGCCGTAGAGCGCCAGCGTGGTATTGGCCAGGAAGATCGAGGCCCCGATGGTCGAGATGATCACGGGCAGGTAGCTGCGGTGGCGCAGCGGATAGTAGACGCCGAGGTTGAACAGCGCGCCCAGCAGCGCCATGCCGCCGAGCGACACCAGGAAGGCGAGCCAGTAGGGCCAGCCGAGGTCGACCGCGAACACCACCATGAGGAAGGCCGCCACCATGGAGAACTCGCCTTGTGCGAAGTTCACGACGTTGGTGGCCCGGAAGATCAGCACGAAGCCCAGCGCCACGAGCGCGTAGACGGCTCCGATCCCGATGCCGGTGAAGAGGAGCTGGAGGACGAGGTCCACGGTTTGCGGTCCCGCCCGTCAATCCTTGAAGTCGACGCGCTTCGTGAAGGCCATCTTGCCCTTCTCGTTCTGCACGACGTTGTAGCCGTGCAGCCCGTCGCCGTTGGCATCGAAGTCGTAGGTGCCCTCGGCCCCCGCGACTCCCTTCACGGCCAGGATGGCGGTGCGGATCGCCTGCGGATCGGTGCTGCCCGCCGCGTTGATGGCCTTGGCCAGCACCGTCACGGCGTCGAAGGTCCAGGACGATTGGTTGTCGGGCTCGAGCTTGTAAGTGTCCCGATAGCTCTTGCCGAAGGCCCGCGCGGCATCGCTCGAATCCTCGGCATAGTCCGCGACCCCGTAGGTGCCGTAGAGCGCCGGGCCGGCGAGCTTCAGCGCCGTCACATTGGTGATCGAGGGCGAGCCGACCCAGGGGATGGTGACGCCGAGCTGGCGGAGCTGCCGGGCGAAAATGCCGAGATCGTTCTCGAAGGTGAAGTAGGAGCCGATCACCTCGGCGCCGGATTGCCTGATGGCCAGCACCACGGGCGTGAAATCCTGGCTCTGGTTGGTGTAGCCCTGGTCGAGCGCGACCGTGGCGCCACTCTTGCCCAATTCATCGGTCAAGGCCTTGGCGCCGCTGTTGCCGAAGGCGTCAGTCGAATGGATCACGGCCCATTTCTTCTTGGCGAGCGTGCCGATGCCGAAATTCGCGATCACGCGAGCCGAGTAGTTGTCGTTCGGCCGGAACCGGAACAGCCACGGGTTGCCCATGTGGGTCAGCACGGGATCGGTGCCGCCGAAGCAGACGGGCTTGCCGGTCTTCAGGATGTCGGGCGCCATGGCGTGGTTCTGGGTCGAGCGGATCGACCCCAGGAAGGCCACGATGTCGGGCTGGCTCGCCAGCTTCGAGAAGGCCAGCACCGCGCCGGGATTGGTGGTCTGGTCGTCCTCGGTAACGAGTTCCATGGGCTTGCCCAAGACGCCGCTCGCCTTGTTGACCGCATCGAGCGCGAGCTTGGCGCCGTCGAGCGCGAAACGGCCGGCGTCGGCACCGGGCCCGGTGACCGGCAGCACCATGCCGACCCGCAGGGTCGAGCCGTCCGCGGCCGAAGCCATCCGTGGCATGACCTGGCTCGCCGCCGCCCCGGCCAGTCCGCCGAGCATCGTGCGTCGCGTCAACCTCATAGACAACCCCTCCCCCGCTTCGCCGGTATCGATCCGGCCCGCCGCCGATTGGACATCGGCGGCGGAGGGATGTCCAGCGGGATTCCGCGGGGTGGGTAGGAGTGGAGGGTGGGGGCGAGATGGGGAGGGGTGGAAGCGGTATCATGGCGCAAGCGCCACAAGCTCTCCGGTTGTCCTCTTAGCACATCTTCGCTTTGGGGGTGCGTCGTAACAGCAGTGTGGGTGATGGTGTTGGGGGCGGGACTAATCGGCCGTAAGCCCTGCGATGGATCAAAGAGCCGATCTGAACCAGGGAAGCGTTGCTGAGTATTCCGGTGAACACCGTCAACACCGCAGTACAAAGTGCAACCGGATCTTCCCACGTTTTTCCAATAGAGCGAGAACTTCTCCCGCATGATTTTGGATAGCTGATTGTATTCTGTTTCGTAACCGGGGCTTCGGGGACCGGCGCTGTAATCCCTGATATTTGGAAGGTGCCGCGATAAGGTAGAACTTGAGAGAAAACGCTAGACTGGCAACATGATACAATGCAGATGTAGGTCGTCGCATCAATTTTCGCCGGCATTTCCAGAGTTCCTTGAACCCTGTCCCTTCTATCTCTAAATCCGCAAGGCAGGCGAGCAGGAACGTCGCCGCGAACGTCGCCCGCTTGAGCTTTATGGTGATCGACGCCTCGGTTTCCGCGAAGCCATGGGCCCCTAGGCGCCAAAACAAGCTCCGTATAGGTGACGCCGGCTTCCTTCATCTTGCCCGCGCGAGCCTGCAAACCCGCAGTGTAAATGGCTTCGGAAGGCGGCCGTTAAGCCAACCGCCGCATCGGAGCCCGTCGTTGCGTTCTACCAACGACGGTCCCGCCCCGCTCCGCAGCCTTGCCGTTTGCAGCCCCGCCGGGGTTGCGGCCCTTACATATACCTGTTCAGAACGGCCCAGCGGCAAGCATTCTGCTGGACTCTTCGACGAGGGTATCGGTATCCTGAACGATGCGTGACAGTCTCTCACGCTCCCGAGCGGTATCATTAACTATCTTGGTCGAATGCTCAATGGGTGGGGGATTGTGGAGACGCAACCAATTTACGACGCTAGCGCGTAGTAGAGCGATCATTTCTAGGTCTCTAGCCGCTTGACGTTGATGAACGCCAATTGCCGGAATTAAGTTCATTTGATCCGTTTCGACCCAAACGCTACATCGCTTCAGCGCGCTCCCTTGTCTCTCACGGCAGCCGCCACGGCGTCACGCTCTCCCGTAGCCCTTCGTTCCGCACGGGGCCGCGCCGCTCATAGCGGGTCATCATAGTGGCAACACCGTGCGCGACGGTGATTCGAAGCCTCCGATTCCCTGCATCCCATCCCTCGGCCGAGATGACGTGTCGGGCAGACTCGCCGGTGCTCAGGAACTCGTGGAGGGCTTCCAGAGCCGTCTTGCGATGGGTGAACAGTTCCGGCCGCCGTATGAACCTGGTCGCGCCCTGATGGGCCACGACGGGCCTGTCGCCGGTCCTGGCTGGATCAAGCAGCCGGATGGTTGCCGCAAGGTGATCAAGTCCGCACGAGCATCCGTCAGCCTGGCATTGAGGCCGCCGTCGTTATGCTTCTCGATTTCGGCTCGCTTCGAGCGAAGCGCAGTGAGGATGGGAGGTTCAGTCATCTCTCCCAGAAGGGGTCAGCCCCGCTATCCCGCTTGTGGCGGTTGCGCCATGATACCCGCACTTCAACACCCCTTCCCCACCCCCCAACCGCCCTCCCCTCCCCAGGTGACGCCGCCCGCCGCGCCCGCTAGGCTCCGCGGCGCCAACACAGAGACGAGGGAACCCCATGCTGATCGGCGCCGCGGAGTTGCAGGCCTTCGTGCGGGACGTGTTCGTGCGCGAGGGCTGTTCGGCGGCCGAAGCCGAACGCATCGGGCGCTATCTCGTGGCCGCCAACCTGGCCGGCCACGACAGCCACGGGGTGATCCGGGTGCCGCGCTACCTCGGCTGGCTGCGGGACGGGACCGTGAAGGCCGATCAGGCGCCCGAGCTCGTCAGCGACAGCGGCAGCTTCGCACTCGTCGACGCGCATTACGGCTTCGGCCAGACGGCCGGGCCCTTCGCGGTGGAGCTCGGCATCGCCAAGGCGGCTGAGCACGGGGTCGCGATCGTGGCGCTGCGCCATGCGGGCCATCTCGGGCGCATCGGCGAATGGGCCGAGCAGGCGGCCGAGGCCGGCCTCGTCTCGGTGCATTTCGTCAACGTGTCGGGCAGCCTCCTCGTGGCGCCCTTCGGGGCCGCGGAACGCCGCTTCTCGACGGCGCCTTTCGCGGCCGCGGTGCCGGTGCCGGGCGGGCCGCCGGTGGTGCTGGATTTCGCCACCTCGCTCGTGGCGGAAGGCAAGGTGCTGGTGGCGTCCAAAGGGGGCAAGCCCCTGCCCGACGGCAGCCTGATCGGGCGCGATGGACGCCCGAGCCGGGATCCGGCCACGCTCTACGAGGAGGGGGGCGCGATCCGCGCCTTCGGCGAGCACAAGGGGTCGGGCCTCGCGCTCATGTGCGAATTGTTGGCCGGCGCGCTGACGGGCTCGGGCACCGCGGGGCCACCGCCGAAGCGCTTCTGCAACGGCATGCTGTCGATCTACATGACGCCGGCGCTGTTCGGCTCCGCGGACGGCTTCGCGGCCGAGACGCGGGCCTACCTCGATTTCGTCGCGTCGGCCCGTCCGGCCGATCCCGATGGCGCGACGCTGCTGCCCGGCGAGCCCGAGCGCCTGTGTCGCGCGCAGCGCCTGGCCGGCGGCGTGCCGCTCGGCGACGAGGTCTGGGCCGCGCTCCGCGAGGCGGGACTGCGGCATGGCATCGAGGCGGAGCGGTATCGCACGGGCGCATAGCGCTGCCCACGGAAGCCCAGCTTTTGCCTCGAATGCCGCCTAGGGCAGGCGTACCGCGCAGATCGCGCCGAGGAAACGAGACGATGAACCTATCCAAGATCCTGCCGGCCGCCGTGTTGGCGGCTGCCCTGCTGGGCAGCGCTGCCGCTCCGGCCTCCGCGATCGCGATCAGTCGCACCAACCGCGTCGCGGGCGACCCCGGTGCAGCGCCCGTCAGCAAGCTCCGCGGAACGCCGCCGGAAGACACGAGCGGCCCGTCCCGCTTCGACAGGCTGCACCAGGACTCCAACGGCCGCTGATCTTCGGAATAGCCGGGTGATATGCGGCCGCAGGGCGCCGTTCCGCATGGGCGAAACGCTCCAGTTGCGCCGTCGCGGAGGAGGGATCATGGGCGACGCCATTCGAGAGCATATGCCGGTCATGGCCAACGACGGCCAGCACGTCGGTACGGTCGACCATGTCGAGGGTGACCGTATCGCGCTGACGCGAGACGACCAGACCTCGGGTGGCCAGCATCACCTGATCCCGTTGAGCTGGGTCGACGCGGTCGAGGACGGGCGGGTCAAGTTGTCGAAATCCTACGGCGACGCGCTGCAGAACTGGCAGGCGGCCGGTTGAGAATGCTGCAGCGGGACGCCTGCCCCGCATCGAGGCGGGTGATGCCTGGCCAGATAAGCCGTGACCATGAACGGCATGGCCTCACCACGACCGACCATGGAGGAGAGGGCCTCGGCGCCGGGTAGCTCGCCCGCCTCCGTCGCGACTTGACGCGCTGACCGGGAACCCCGCCTCGTGTCCTGGATTGGTGGCGGGAGCGGTGCGAGGCGCCCCGCCGCGGAAGCGAGGACGACATGCCTTTCATCGCAGCGCAGGACGGAACGCAACTCTACTACAAGGACTGGGGCCAGGGCCGGCCCATCGTGCTGATCCACGGCTGGCCGCTCGACGCCGACATGTGGGAATACCAGGCGCCTGTGCTGGCCGAGGCGGGCTACCGCGTCATCGCCTATGACCGGCGCGGCTTCGGGCGTTCCGACCAGCCCTGGACCGGCTACGATTACGACACCATGACGGACGATCTGAAAGCCGTGATGGACCGCCTCGACCTGCAGGATGCCGCCCTCGTCGGCTTCTCCATGGGGGGCGGCGAGATTGCCCGCTACATGTCGCGCCACGGCGGCGCCCGCGTGTCCGGGGCCGTGCTGGTGTCGGCCGTCACGCCCATGCTGCTCAAGACCGACGACCACCCGGAGGGAATCGACCGCGGCGTGTTCCAGCGCATCGTGGCGGGCCTCAAGGCAGATCGGCCCAAGTTCCTGACCGAGTTCAGCAAGAGCTTCTTCGGCGTGGGCCTGCTGACCTCGCCGGTGTCGCCCGACCTCATCCAGTGGACCGGCCGCCTCGCCATGCTGGCCTCGCCCAAAGCCACGATGGATTGCGTGTGGGCCCTCGCGGCGACGGATTTCCGTCCCGACATGAAGGCCTTCAAGGTGCCCACATTGGTGATCCACGGCGATGCCGACCATACGGTGCCGATCAACGTCTCGGGCAGGGCCGCCGCAGCAGCGATCCCGGGCGCGACGTTGAAGGTCTATGCCGGCGCTCCTCACGCGATTCCCCTTACGCATCCGGACGACATCAACCGCGACTTGCTGGCTTTTCTGAAAGGGTGAACGGGAGCGTCGGAGGGCCGCACCGCCACGGGTCCGACACGATCCCGCTCTATGGCGGTTGCAGGTCGTATCGCAGGGCGGAAATCCATGGGCGAGTGTTCGCGGAGATTGTTCGTGTTGGGCGTCGCCGGCACGGCGGCTTCGGCCGGTCCGTTCGGCTCCGTCATGGCCCAGGCTGCCCCGGAGCGCTTTGCCACCGGCGACCTCGTCGACCGGGGTCATCGATTTTTCGGCTCCGTGTCGCGCGGCATCGCCCTGTCGATCGAAGAGGCGGCACGACGCTGGGGACAGCCCAACGGCTACGTGCTGGGCCAGGAAGCCGGGGGCGCCTTCATCGGGGGCCTGCGCTACGGCGAGGGCATCATGTACACCCGCAACGCGGGCGACCAGAAGGTTTATTGGGAAGGCCCGTCCATCGGCTTCGATGCCGGAGCCAACGGCGACCGCTCGATGATGCTGGTCTACAATCTGCCGTCTACCCGGGGCCTCTTCCAGCGCTTCGGGGGGATCGACGGCTCGGCCTACTTCATCGGGGGGTTCGGCTTTACGGCACTCACGAACAACAAGGTCGTCGTGGTGCCGATCCGCTCGGGCGTCGGCGCCCGCCTCGGCGTCAGCCTGTCCTATCTGAAGTTCACGCCCCAGCCCACCTGGAACCCCTTCTGACGCGCGAGGCGTCGTGTCCTCGGAACGAAGCGGCTATGCGGGCCCGCGAAAACGCGCTGCTTCACCCCAACTCCACCGCCTCGTCGCTTCTCACGAGATCCGAAGCCGTCATGCCCGTGGGTATCCTTGTGAGTGATGCCGCTTGATCCTCGACATCATGGTGTTCACGCTCGGCTTCCTGGGGGCTGGGCTTCTAGCGCTGGCGGCCTTGCCGGCCATTTGGCGCCGCGCTCTTCGGCTGTCGGGCGAGCGGCTCTCGCGTCTGGTCCCGCTGTCCGAGCAGGAGATCGCGGCCGACCGCGACCACCTGCGGGCCGCCCATGCGGTCGACCTCCGCCGGACCGAGCAGAAGCTCGAACACGTGGAAGCCGAGCGCGCGGCCCTCATGGCCGAACTGCCGCGCCGCGACGCCAGGATCCTGGCGCTCGACCGCGAGGCGACCCGGGCCCAGGTCGAGATCGCGACCCTGCAGGCCGAGGGTGCCCGCCTGCAGCGGGAGTTGAACGGCTACCAGGCCGAGAGCGGCGCCGTGGCGATCGCGCTGCACGGCACCACCGAACTGGCCGAAAAGCGCTGGCTCGACATCGTGGAACTGGAGGCCGGGCGGCAACGGCTCGAAGAGCAGATCGACAGCAACCGCGGCACCATGGCGGGGCTCGAGACGCGTCTGCTTGGGGCGACCAGCCGGAACGAGGACCTCGGGCGCGCGCTCGAGCAGGCGCGGCAGGACGCTGCCGCTGCCGTGCAGCGTGCCACGACGGCGGAGGCCGAGCGCGACGGGGCGCGCGATGCGGCCGGCGCCCTTGCGGCGCGGCGCGACGACATCGAGGTCCTGCTCAGGGCCCGCGACCGCACCGTCGAGGCGCTGACGGCCGAACTGGCCATCATGGTCGAACGGGCATCGTCGGCCGAGCGCCGGGCCACCGAGGCCGGCCAGGGCTTGGACAGGGTCGACGCGGAACGGGCCGCGTTGCAGGCGCGCCACGATGCGCTCGACGCCGCACGGACCGCCGGTGCCGAATCGGCGCGGGAGGACGAGCGCAGGCGGGCCGCGCTGATCGAGGAACTGCGGGCCGACAAGGCCGCGCTCGGAACCGCGCTCGCGGCGGCGCGGGCGGAAGCCGAAGAGCTTCGTGCCGCGCTTGCCGAGGCTACACGGGTCGCCGCGGCCGAAGCTGCACCGGCCGCCAGCGACCCTCGCCCGGGTAGTGCGGAGACCAACGCCGACGAACTCGGCCGCCTGCGCGCGGCCATCGACAGTCTTGCCGCCGACGTGCTGCGCGTGGTCGACGGCAGTCCTGCAAGGACTGTCGGGGACATCCTGGAACGCTCGGCGCCGTGATGCAGACCCGCGATCGCCGATGGACCTCCGCCGCCGCTGTTCTCATCGCGATCGCACTGATGCCGTCCGCCTCGTTGCGCCCACGCGCAGCCGAAGCCGCCATGCCCTCCGTGCCGTCTGCGGCGGCGTTCCGGGCCTTCGTGGCTTCGCTGAGGCCCGCCGCGCAAGCGCAGGGCGTGTCGTCCCGCACCTTCGATGCCGCTCTGGCGGGCCTGGAGCCGGACCAGGCGGTCGCTGCCATGACGCGGCGGCAACCCGAGGAGCTGAAGCCCGTCGGCGCCTATCTGGCGGCCCAGGTCACGCCGGCCCGTGCCGCTGCCGGGCGCGCGCTCCTGGCCCGCTGGCACGCGGACCTCGCCGCCATCGAGCGCCTGTATCGCGTCCCAGCCGCGATCATCGTGGCGGTATGGGGGCTCGAGACGAATTATGGTGCCTCGCCCGGCGCCAAGGACGTGATCCGCTCGATGGCGACGCTGGCCGCGATGGATTACCGGCCCGAGCTATACAGGGCGGAGTTGCTGTCCGCCCTCGTGTTGCTGGAGCGAGGGGAAGCGTCTCGCGGCATGCTGCGCGGGTCCTGGGCCGGCGCCATGGGCCAGCCCCAGTTCATGCCGTCGAGCTTCGAGCGATATGCGGTCGATTGGGACCGTGATGGCCGCCGCGACATCTGGGGCAGCGTGCCGGACGCCCTGGCGTCCATTGCCAATTTCCTGGCCCAGCAGGGCTGGCGGCCCGAACGGCCCTGGGGCTTCGAGGTGGGGCTGCCCCCCGGCCTCGATCTCCTGAACGGCCGTGCCACTTTCGCCGACTGGCGGGCACGGGGCGTCTCGCGGCCCGGTGGTGCCCCCCTGCCCGAGACGGGTGACGCCGTCCTCTACTTCCCGGCGGGCGCGACAGGGCCGGCTTTCCTGGTCACCGAGAATTTCGAGGTCATCAAGACCTACAATTTCTCCGACGCTTACGTGCTCGGCGTCGGGACCCTCGCCGACCGGATCGCGGGTGAGCCGCCGGTGGCCGCCGCCTGGCCGACCGAGCCGCCGATCTCGCGTGCCGACCGCATCGCGCTCCAGGCCCGCCTCGCGGCGCACGGCTATCCGGTCGACAACCGCGAGGGCCGCATCAGCCTCGCCCTGCGCGACACGATCCGCTCGGCCCAGGCGCGTCTGGGCATGACGCCCGACGGCAACCCCACGGCCAGCCTGCTGCGAACCCTCGACGAGACGCCGGCGCGCTGATCGAGGCCGCGTTGAACCTGCTCGGCTTATCGACGATAGATCGCGGGCCCGCTCCTCGGACCCCGCGATCCCCAACCTCCATGACGACCCCACACGGCAGCGCTGCCGACGCGATCCCGCTCGCCTGGGGTCTGCCCTTCGCGGGCCTGCTTCTGTCCATCGCCATCCTCCCGCTCGTCGCCCGGCATTGGTGGGAACGCCGGTTCTGGGCCGTCGCGGCCGGGTGGGCGCTGCTGTTCACCGTACCTTACGGGCTCTGGCGCGGGTCCACCGCGGTCGGCACGGCCGTACTCGAGACGACGGCGCATGAGTTCCTGCCCTTCATCATCCTGCTTCTGGCGCTGTTCGTGGTCGCCGGAGGCATCCGGGTCGCCGGCAATATCATCGGCACGCCGCTGACCAATCTCGTGATCCTCGGCCTCGGTACGGTCGCGGCGAGCCTGCTCGGCACGACCGGCGCCGCCATGCTGCTGATTCGCCCGCTGATCCGCGCCAACCAGGACCGCCGCCACAAGACCCATGTCTTCGTCTTCTTCATCTTCCTGGTCGGCAACATCGGGGGATCGCTGACCCCGCTGGGCGACCCGCCGCTGTTCCTAGGCTTCCTGCGTGGCGTCCGCTTCGGCTGGACGCTGGGCGCCATGGCGGCTCCCATGGCGCTCTCCTCGGCGCTGCTGCTGACCCTGTTCCACGGGCTCGACCGCTGGTTCTGGCGCCGCGAACCCGTCCTGCCCCCGAGTCACCTGCCGCGCCGGGTCTCGGTCGAGGGTTGGAGCAATGTGGGCCTCCTCGGCGCCGTCGTGGGCGCCGTGCTGATCAGTGGACTGTGGCGGTCAGGGGAAGTCCTGGCGCTCGGGCTCGGCGTTACGGTCACTTACGAGGATGCGCTGCGCGACGCCCTGCTGCTGGCCGTAGCCGTCCTGTCCTACTGGAAGACCCCGGCGCGCATCCGCATCGAGAACGCCTTCACCTGGACTCCTATCCAGGAAGTCGCGATCTTGTTCGCCGGCATTTTCATCACCTTAGTGCCGGTGCTGGAAGCATTGCGCGAGGGGCCTGCCGGGCCCCTCGGTCCCTTGCTCCACCTCGTCAACCGGCCTGACGGCACGCCGCTCGTCGCCAATTACTTCTGGCTCAGCGGCGCCCTGTCGTCGGTGCTCGACAATGCGCCGACCTATCTGGTGTTCTTCGACATGGCGGGCGGCGACCCGGCCCGGTTGATGGGCGAGGGCTCGGCCACGCTGCTGGCCATCTCGTGCGGCGCGGTTTTCATGGGAGCCAACACCTATCTCGGCAATGCGCCGAACTTCATGGTGAAGGCCATCTGCGAGGAGCAGGACATCCCTATGCCGGGCTTCTTCGCCTACCTGGTCTGGTCGGGCACGATCCTGCTGCCGCTCTTCGGCCTCCTGACGCTGGTGTTCTTCCGCTGATGCGCCGTTCGTCCGGCATCAACTCGCCGGGTCCTTCAGCGCTGCGGCGAGTTCGGCCATGTCGGCCGGCAGGGGGCTCTCGAACAGCAGGGTCTCGCCGGTGGCCGGATGGTCGAAGCCCAGCACCGCGGCATGCAGGGCCTGGCGCCCCAGTGCCGCCAGGGCGGCGCGCGACCTCTCGTCGAGTTGGGACGCCTTGGTCCTGAAGCCGGCGCCATAAACCGGATCGGCGAGCAGCGGATGGCCGAGATGGGCCATGTGGACCCGGATCTGGTGAGTGCGGCCGGTTTCGAGCCGGCAGCGCAGCAGCACCGCGAGCGTCCGGTACCTTTCCTCCACGGTCCAGTGCGTCACGGCGTGGCGCCCCTTCGCGGCCGCGACGACCGCCATGCGGTCGCGGTGGTGCGGATGGCGGCCCAGCGGCGCCTCCACGGTGCCGGAGCCGCGATCCGGAACCGTCCAGGCCAACGCGAGGTACTGGCGCACCAGCGAACCCGAGCGCCCGTGGTCGGCGAAGATCTCGGCGAGGCCGCGGTGGGCGCGCTCCGACTTCGCCGCAACCATGAGGCCGGTCGTGTCCTTATCGAGCCGATGCACGATGCCGGGCCGGCGGACACCACCGATGCCCGACAGGTCGTCGCCGCAATGGCCGAGCAACGCGTTCACCAGCGTGCCGTCCGGATGACCTGGGGCAGGATGCACCACGAGGCCGGCCGGCTTGTCGATCACGATCAGGTGGTCGTCCTCGAAGACCACGGACAGCGGAATGTTTTCCGGCAACGGCACGGCATCGATCGGCGGCGGTACCTCGAACAGGATCCGGGTGCCCTCCTTCAGCTTGACGCTGGGGTTCGGCGCGCCGGCCCCGTCGATCCGGACGAAACCGCCCACGACGAGGTTCTGCAGCCGCGTGCGCGACAGCCCCAGTCGCTCGCGCACGGCATGCTGCGCCAAGACCTTGTCGAGCCGCTGCCCCGCCTCGTCCGGACCCACCACGAAGACGGCGATCTCCGGCCCTTCGACATCATCGCTCATGCGGCTCTCGCGGGTTCCGTCGGGGTCGCGCGACACGGCGAGACGCCGCCCCCGGTCCGCTCACGCGACGATGTCGGCGCGGGCGTAGCCCTGGATATGGAGCAGGGCCTCGAGGTCGGCATGGTCGATGCGCGCATGGGCGGCAGCCGCGACGGCGGGCTTCGCGTGGAAGGCGACGCCGAGCCCCGCCTCGCCCAGCATCGCGAGGTCGTTCGCGCCGTCGCCCACCGCCAAGACGGCCGAGCCCGGCAAGCCCCGCTCGGCACGAAGCTCGACGAGTCGCCGACGCTTGGCATCGCGGCCCAGGATCGGCTCGGCCACGGTGCCGGTCAGAATCCCGTCCGCGACGTGCAGCAGGTTGGAGCGATGCTCGTCGAAACCGACTTCTGCGGCAACCGGCCCGGTGAACAGGGTGAAGCCGCCCGACACCAGCGCACAATAGCCGCCGTTGGCCCGCATGGTGCGGACCAGGGCGGCACCGCCGGGCGTCGGCGTGATGCGCTCGGCCAGCACCCGAGCCAGCGTCGAGACTGGCAGCCCGCGCAGCAGCGCCACCCGTTCCCGCAAGGCCGGCTCGAAAGCGATCTCGCCCCGCATCGCACGATCGGTGATACCCGCCACCCGGTCCCTCAGCCCGGCGAAGTCCGCGAGTTCGTCGATGCATTCCTGCGCGATCATCGTGGAATCCATGTCGGCCAGGAGCAGCGCCTTGCGCCGCCCTGCGAGGGGCTGCAGCACGGCATCGACGGCATCTTGGCCGATCACGGCCGCGAGCCCGGCCCGAAGACGCGGTAGCGCCTCGACGGCAGACGTGAAAGGCACGTCCACCGCGACGTCCGGATCGAGCCAGCCGGGCGCGCCGGCATCGGGCAGCGAGGCCGCGAGGGCGGCCAGTCGCGCCCTCAATACGCCGACCTGCCCTTTACGGGCCATGAAGGTCGCGACACAAGGCTGAGGTGCAGGCGGCATCGAAGGATCGGCCAGGTGGACGGACGAAAGGCGCTCCTCATCGCAGGCCCGACCGCGAGCGGCAAGTCGGCGCTCGCCATGCGGCAGGCCGAGCGCCTCGGCGGCATCGTGATCAACGCCGATTCGATGGCGGTGTACCGTGACCTCTCGATCCTGACCGGGCGGCCCGACGCTGCCGATCTCGCGCGGGTACCGCACCGGCTTTATGGCCATCGCGACGGGGCCGCGCCCCACTCGGTGGGCTTGTGGCTGGCCGAGGCCGAGGCCGAGATCCGCCGAGCCTGGCAGGCGGGCGCGGTTCCGATCGTGGTCGGCGGGACGGGCCTGTTCTTCAAGGCACTGACCCAGGGGCTGTCCGAGATCCCGGCCGTGCCGGAGGACATCCGCGTCGGCCTGCGCGCCGAGACCGCCAATCTCCGGCCCGATGTCCTTCATGCCCGGCTGGCCGCGCTGGACCCCCTGACGGCGGCACGGCTGAAGCCCAGCGATCCGCAGCGGATCCTACGAGCGCTGGAGGTGTTCGTGGCCACGGGCCGACCCCTGGCGGCGTTCCAGGCGGAGCGTGCGCCGCCTATGCTGCCGGTGGCGCTGCGGGTCGGCGTCGTGCTGGCGCCGGACCGCGAAACCTTGCGACGGTGCATCGACCAACGCTTCGACCTGATGATACAGCGCGGCGCACTCGGCGAAGTCGACGCTTTGATGCGGCGTGGGCTCGACCCTGCATTGCCCGTGATGCGGGCGCTGGGCGTGCCGCCGATGCTGGCCGCCTTGGCCGGAACCCTCGGGCTCGACGACGCGGTCGCGCGCAGCAAAGCCGAAACGCGGGCCTATGCCAAACGGCAGACCACGTTCGCGCGGCACCAATTGTCGGACTTCGCCCGGATGCGGCCGGAGGACGGGGACGAAACTCTTGCGCGGCTTTTCAGGTGATCACGCGGGCGCCGGACCGGAGGGCTCCGCCACTCGCGTTCCGGGCTTGGAGTGGGCGTCGGGCCGACTTACTGCGCAGCGATCTGGCGCTTGATCTGCTCGTAGACGCTGCGGCGCAGCACCCTCTTCCGCACGAGATCCTCGACCGAGCGATAGGGCCGGTGCTCCACGATGGTCTGGCCGATGTGGCCGCCGCCGCGCAGGCGGTTCAAAACCTCTGCCGAGGCGTTGTTGATGTTGATGCCCTTGCCCGAGGAGGCGCCACCCGCCGCATGGGCCGGTGGAGGAGCCGGCTTGCCCGGCAGACTCACGCCGGAATCGGCCGAGGCCACCACGGCGGGGGTTGCCGCGTGAGCCGACGATGCGGCCGGGGCCGTCGTCGCCGAAAGCTCACGGACAGGCTGGGTGGCAACGGGCGGGACAGGCGGTTCGGCGATGGATGCGTTCGCGGCAGGTAGGTTCGCCGCGGGTGGGCTCGCGGCGGGTGGGCTCGCGGCGGGTGGGCCGGCCGTGGGTGGATTGGCGACCGGCTGCAAGGCCGCTGACTGCGCCGCGCTGTTGGCGGCAGGTGCCGCGGTGTTGGCGACGGGTGCCGCGCTGTTGGTGGCGGGTGCCGCAGGGTTGGTTGCGGGCGCCGCGCTGTTGGCGGCGGGTGCCGCGGGCGCGCCCGCCTGGACCGGAGCGACCGGCTGCGCGATCGGCGCGGCCGGTTGCCCGAATGGTGACGTCGTCAGGGACGAAGCGGAGGCGCCGTCGGCGACCTTGCGCGGCTGGGCGGAAGCATCCGCGAGCGGACCCGGATAGACCACACGGACGGCACCCGCGTCCGGGGCTTCGGGCGCGGCCGGCGGCGCCGAGGCCGTCTTGACGGTCGCCTTCTTGTCGCCGTGCGTGATGAGCAACGCGGCCTGGACGATGACACCCAAGGACACGACGAGAACGGCGAGGATCAAAAACCGGCCGACGATCGATCTCGTTACCATTGGCACACACTCCCGCTATCGCCTTGGTGGCGCGTCCGAACGGTGTCCGCAGTCTGCGGCCGGATCGCTGCCCCCCAGCGAGCGACGTCGCCTTTCGCCGGCCAGAGCCGGCCGCGTGATCACACGGCCGCTAACCTCCCCACCGTCCAGCATCCCGCGCGCCTAGCTCCATGCGATCCCGCTTCGATCTTTTCGCGACCGGGACAGTGGCTCCCCTGTGACATCCCGGCCTAAGCTATTCGGCATAAAGGCCATCTGTGGCAAGACTGCGAAGCCGTCACTCGGGCACCGATCGGAGGATCCGCGCCCGAACCAGCGCAACTCACCCCGGTCCGTCGCAACCCCGGTCCGTTCCGGGCCAACCCAGTCGCAGCGTCGGCAGTCCGGAGGTTGGATTGCGCCCTGCCGACAGCTCGCTGAATCCATGACCCGCATAGAGGCGCCGTGCCCGCGGGTTGTCCCGGTTGACGTCGAGCACGAGACCTGCGGGCGACAGCGCCTTGGCGGCCGCGATCAGCAGAGACGCCACGCCGCTTCCCTGACCGTCCGGGTGGACCGCCAGCTGATCGAGGTGGCGCCGTCCGGGGTCGACCGTCACGAAGCCCAACGGCATGCCGCCGACCTCGGCCACAAGGATGCGGGCGCCCGAGCCCTGCAGGGCCTCGAGATGCCGGTGGAACCAGATCCGCCGTCCATCGAAATCGATGTCCGGCATTGTCGTGCACCAAGCCGCGACCCAGAGATCGACGAGGCTGGCGCGATCCGCCCCGCAAGCCTCCCGCAGCTTCGGCGTCGGACCGTTAGGTTCGTGGGCGTGGCCCAGTATCTCGTCTCGCATGATGGCCCGCTTCGCTCCGCCGAGACTTCTCCGTCACCAGAGGGTTGCGGGGCACTTCTGGTAAGCTGCTTCAGCGTTCCGTGAGCTTCAGTTCGATTCGGCGGTTGCGGCTCATCGCGTCCTCGGTCGTACCAGGATCGATGGGCTGGAACTCACCGAAACCTGCCGCGACGAGCCGCTGCGGATCGACGCCCTTGCCCACCAGATACTGCACCACTGCGATGGCGCGCGTGGCCGACAGGTCCCAGTTGGATTTGAACTGGGGCGACACGATGGGCCGCCTGTCGGTGTGGCCGTCGACCCGCATCACCCAGGGGATCTCGGGCGGGATTTCGCGTTCGAGGTCGCGTACGGCAGCGGCCAGCTTGTCGAGTTCGGGGTCCGCATCCAACTTCAAGGCCGCTTGGCCGCTGTCGAACAGCACGGACGACTCGAACACGAACCGGTCCCCCACGACCCGGACGCCGGGCCGCTGCCCGAGGATCTCGCGCAGGCGGCCGAAGAAGTCCGACCGGTAGCGGTTGAGTTCCTGCACCTTCTGGGCGAGCGCCACGTTGAGCCGGGAGCCTAGATCCGCGATCTTGACCTGGGCGTCCTTGTCACGCGACTCGGAGGTGTTGAGGGCCTGCTGGATGGCCGCGAGTTGCTGGCGGAGGGCGGCGATCTGCTGATTGAGCACGTCGACGCGAGCGAGTGCCCGGCCGATGACATCGGCCTGAGCGTCGACTTTGCGGGCCGCCTCGTCGGCCGCGCTCCCAGAGGCGGAGGCCGAGGAGACGTTCTGCTGCAGCTGGTTCTGTAGTGTCGCCTTTTCCTTGTCGGCCGAGTCCAGGGTCGCCTGAAGCGATGCGAGGCTGGACTGCGTGTCGGACTTTCCAGCGCGTTCGAGCGCCAGCAGCGACGTCAGTTCCTCGATCTGCCGATTGAGCCGCGACAGTGCGTTGTCCTTGCTCGACACGTCGCGCGACATGAAGAACTGGGACAACATGAAGACCGAGAGCAGGAAGGTGATGACCAGCAGCATGGTCGACAAGGCATCGACGAAGCCGGGCCAATAGTCGATGCTGCGCTGCGGACGGCGGGAACGGGCCAACGCCATGTCAGGTCCCCCGGGACAACGGGCCCCGAGCATCGGGCGGCATGTCACGCGACCCTGCTCGTGCGGAATGAAGCGCCTGTATCATCAGCGGAGCTCGTTCTCGCGCGCCAGGCGTTCGAGAAGACGCCGGACCTCCTTGTTCTGGTCGGCCTGGCTTTCGACCCAGTCGCGGATCAACTGCTGTTCGCCGCGCATGTGCTGCACCAGCGTTTGAATGCCCTCGGCGAGATTGGCCATGGCGGCCGTCGCGGCGCGGCTGCCGGTCTGGTCGGCGCCGGCCGCGATCTTCTGGAGCGCCGCGCGCAGGTCGGCCGGCATCGGGGGTCCCAACCCCATCGACTCGGGCGGTGCCTGGGGGTCGGCCGCGAAACCGGACAGCTTGTCTTCGAGCTGGTTGTAGAAGCGGTTCTGCGCCTGGCCGGCCTGTAGGTCGAGGAAGCCCAGCACCAGCGAACCGGCGAGGCCGAACAGCGACGACGTGAACGACACGCTCATGCCGGCGATCGGAGCCGCAAGCCCGTTCTTCAGGTCGTCGAACATCACGGCGGAATCGTTGCCGGCCGTCATGTTCTTGATGACGCCCGAGATGGACCCCACGGTCTCGAGCAGGCCCCAGAAGGTGCCGAGCAGCCCGAGGAAGATGAGAAGCCCCGTCAGATAGCGCGCGATCTCGCGCGACTCGTCGAGCCGCGTGCCGACCGAATCCAGAATGGCCCGCAGCGTCACGGTGGAGATCGACGGCGCCAGGCCGTTGCCGCGGTCGGCCAGGATCGTCGCCACCGGGGCCAGCAGTACGGGTGGCTTCGTCGAGGCAGCCTCGGGACTGTTGACGCTGTTGGCCCAGCGGATTTCCGGGATCAGCCTGAACACCTGGCGGAGCCCGAGCACGATGCCGACCAGCAACACGCCCAGGATAAGCCCGTTGAGGGGTGGATTGGCCATGAAGGCCCGCGCGATCGCGCCATAGAGGATCAGAACCACGAAACCGGTTAGGATCAGGAAGACCACCATCCTGACCAGGAAGATCCGGGGCGAGGACAGGCGGAAGGGGTCGCTTCTTGTCGCCATAAGGACGGACCGCAACGGAACGGGCGTCGCGGTTCGCGACGGATAGGCGGCAAGATAGCAGAACTCGCCAGCGCTTGCGTCAGTCTTTTGCGGAGCCCGTCAGCGCAGCTTGCGCAGCACCTCGAGCAGCGAGCGATGCATGTATTCGTTGCCGGCCAGGATGGAGCCGGCGCCGAGGAGGTCGTCGTCGCCGTCGGCCGTGCTGACGAAGCCGCCGGCCTCGCGAACCAGCAGGGCACCGGCTGCGACGTCCCAGGATTTCACGCCACGTTCCCAATAAGCGTCATAGGAACCCGCCGCCACATAAGCGAGGTCGAGCGCCGCCGCGCCGAGCCGTCGCAACACGCCGGCCCGGGCCATGACTTCGGCCAGTTCCAGCTTGAAGCGCGGGTGCAGCGGCGCGCGTCCGAGCGCCGGGATGCCGCAGCCCACCAAGGCTTCGGCGAAGTCGCGCCGCGCCGCCACGCGGAGCCTCCGGTTATTGTGATAGGCTCCCTGGCCGCGTTCGGCGAAATACATATCGTCGGTGGCAGGATTGTAGACGACGCCGCCAACCAGTTGTCCATCGCGCTCGAGGCCCACCGAGATCGCGAAGTTCGGCAGGCCGTGCAGGAAATTCGTGGTGCCGTCGAGCGGGTCGATGTGCCAGGTGTGGCTCTTGTCGGAGCCCTCGACGCTGCCACCCTCCTCCATGACGAAGCCGTAGCCCGGCCGCGCCTTCGACAGTTCTTCGAAGAGTGTCTTTTCGGACCGCCTGTCGGCCGCCGTCACAAAATCGCCCGGACCCTTGATCGACACCTGCAGGTTCTCGATCTCGCCGAGGTCTCGCTTCAGTCCCCTGCCGGCCTTGAGCACGGCCGCAGTCATGACGTTCATCAAGGCGGATCGGATCATCGGGCAACCTGGAACAGGGAGCGGCGCCGGACGCCGTCACGATCGCAATTGGACCCGATCGAGCTCAGGAGCAACCCTCACCCGCCGAATCGATCCTCATGCAGGGCATGCGTCCGCCTCGGACTCCGCCCTTCCTGCCGCAAGAACAAACGTCCCCTCCCGGCAGACTTCTTTGGCGAGATCGCGTGGCGATCTGCCGGCGGGGCGGCGGCTTTGGGGCTGGGTTTGGTTGCGGGGGGGCGCAACCAACGATTCTTGCGCTTGGCGGAGCGTGTAATACCTAAGCTCGCCGCATAGTCGTGGTGCCCCCTGCCTCGCGCCCCATCATCCTCGGCAACGTGCCCGAGCGCCTTACGCGAAGGCATCCGAGACTACGTCAGAGCACACTGAACCACTGTGACGAATACCTCTACGTCGAGCTAACCCTCCTGGGAGTATCCCAGAGCCGCGCCGCGACTACAACGAGAGCCGTCCTCACACGTCGCTTGGCTGGATGACGCCGAGCGAATACGCTGCGGCGGTGGCCCAAAAGGCCGCCGAATGAACGCCGGATACTCACTCTGAAGATGGAGGAGAAACCGGGGGACCCTCAAGATCACCGCCGTACTCTCGTAATGGCTGGATGAAAGACGGGGGTCAGGTCATCGGCCTTCATCACCTGTGCCGTGGTCACGACCATTAGCGCTGCCATGAGCTTCGGTTTCTCGGTTGCGGCCGCCTTCCCAGCATCCGGTCAGACACGGACGATGGCGCTCTATGCTAGCGCCAGGAGCCTTGCCTTCACGCTCATCAGCCTTGTTCCGTTCGTCACGGGTTCGACGCCGTGGCTGGAGGCAGTCGCGATCGGCATGATCATCGTTCAGTTCTGCGACGCGGGGGTCGGCGTGACCATCCACGATAGGATGAAAACGCTTGGTCCTGCTGGAACGGCCGTCGTCAACTTTGCGGTCCTGGTCTGGGAGACAGCTGCATAAGAGCGCTCGGTGCAGACTGCATCACGCGCGCTTAACGTGAACAGCTCTACTGTGCATCCCATTTGCTACTTGTCTGCTTGCACGGTCTTCGGCTTGTAAGCGATCTATCGCAAATCCACCGAGAGCCGACAGTGGCCAACCATCGATTATCGTATTGAACCCGAGTCGAGGCCCGTCGCATAAGCGTCAATAGGAGAGACACTTTTGCGACTGACATTCTAGCGCATGCAGAACTTAGGAAATCTGCGAAAGTCTCGCAGTCCGAATGACGACGATGCAGGCGAAAGGATCGGCTGGAAACGACCCGATGCAGTGCCGGGCTTACCGTCACTCGCACTTGGAAGCTGCCGTCGGGCCACCGGGGCAACACTGTGCATCGAAGCTTTGAGCGAGCTGGGCGAGGCTGATTGAACCTAGCCGCGCAACCAACAGAGCCTCGGCCTCGCGCAGCGTGTCCTCTACCGCCTCGTTGACGACCTTCTCGACACCGCAGTCAGGGCTCGAACGATCGCTACCGATCGCGAAGATACGTGGACCGCCCACCGCGCGGTGGACGTCGAGGAGCGATACCACGTACAAATTTGCGGCGATGGTCCATCCACCGCCGTGCCCCTTCTCCGATTTCACGTACCCAGCGTTTCGAAGCCCCGCCATCGTTCGGCGGACGACCACGGGGTTTGTCCCGAGCATCCGCCCGATAGCCTCGGACGTCATCGGTCCGTCGTGGCGCGCCATGTGAAGAAGCACGTGGAGCGTTCGGGAGAGGCGGCTGTCGTTGCGCACGGCGCGATCCTTTACACCCGGCTCGGGGTTGGCAACCACGATGATTTACGATACTTATCGAGTTACATGAAGGGGCGGAGGTCCGATGGTGCGAGAGTTCGAGAACCCTGATCGGTGGGACAAGGTCGCCCAGCACTACCTGAAGACCGCCCATCCGTTCACGTCGCGCTTCGCCGAGGCGGCCCTCGCGCAGGTACCTTTGACCTGCCGCAGTCGCGTTCTCGACGTCGCGGCGGGAACGGGTGCGCTCGCGCTTGCCGCGGCGCAGACTGGCGCACAGGTCCTCGCTGTCGATTTCTCGCCCGGCATGGTCGAACGCATCGCCGAGGCGGGACTGGCCAACGTCGATGCGAAGGTAATGGACGGTCAGGCTCTCGCTCTGCCCGACAATAGCTTCGATGCGGTGTTCTCGATCTTCGGCGTGATCATGTTTCCCGACTGGCGAAAAGGACTCGCCGAGATGGCGCGTGTGACGCGACCCGGCGGCTGTGGCGTCGTCGCGACGTGGCAGGAACAGGGTGCGGCGACGTTCCTGTTGCTCAGCCAGATCCGCCACAAGCTGTTCCCCGAACGCAAGACCAGGACGATGCCCGAAGGGGCGAAGGCGCTCGGCGATCCAGCGAGGTTCGCCCGCGAACTGGTCGATGCCGGGTATAAAGCCTCTCGGATCGACCGGGTGGTCTTCGACTATGAACTGGACGTCGCGATGCTCGACGATCCTGACACGTTATTTGGCATGTCGCCGGACTGGGTCGACTTGAATGAAGCGGATCGAACCGAAGTGATCGCAGAAGCGCGGCGAATGGCAGGCGATCGACCACTGCTGCCGATCCCCTCGACCGCCCTGATCGCCGTAGCTGAGCGATAATGGCCGCGCCGTTGCAGGAGGTCCGTAAGCGCGAAGCAACGGTGCGCAACTCGACACCCTGGCTGTACGTCTGCTTCGGCAAGTCGCTTCCCAAAAGCGGACCGGAGGCTTTCCACCCATGGACGAACCCGCTCTCGCGGGAGGGCTTCCTGAGAAGTAGGGCACAACTGGAGATCTGAGCGAGCGCTTGAGCGGGTTGCGCCGGCCTCCGAGCATGAGGGTCCACCCCTCATCTCGC
>JAABUJ010000776.1_pt1 | contig 56879 bp, 50 predicted proteins | sample 5559131 | NCBI WGS metagenome assembly JAABUJ01 (sample SAMN10711875, study PRJNA513366) | rock metagenome | isolation source: Antarctica rocks | place: Antarctica: Victoria Land, Mt New Zealand nord | collected 2016-01-07 | reverse complement strand
TCGGACATGGGAGCCCTCCTTGTTGTCAGTCGAAGGTGGTGAGATACCCTCGATTGGAGGCGAGGAGGGCCCTCCTGTACATCCCCCGCCGATGGAAAGAGTTACGGCTCCGTCAGTGCCATTCGCCAATGAGTGATGGTCAATCAGCGGGGCGGCATGCGATGCCGATGCCGGGGAAATCCTCCTGGATGATTCTTCTGTCAACCATCGCCCATTGGTCATAACTCATTGCCAGGGCAAGGAAATGTTCCCGGATAGCCGCTCAGCGGAGGCGTTTTCCCGCGACCTCGGCCACCGGGCCGGGCCGGAATCTCGTCGGATGGTTATACTGGGCCGGGTCCGAGTGTCGGTCCCCGACCCGGGGAGGAGGGGGGCATGGAGTCCGAGCGCAAGGCCGCCGTCCTGCTGGTGGACGACCAGCCGCACAACCTGCTCGCCCTGGAAGCCATCCTGGGCGGCATGGGCCTGGATCTGGTGCGCGCCCGATCCGGCGAGGAGGCGCTGATGCGGGTCCTCGACGCCGACTTCGCCGTCATCCTGATGGACGTCCAGATGCCGGGCCTGGACGGGTTCGAGACGGCCACCCTGATCCGCGAGCGCGACCGCTCCCAGCACACCCCGATCATCTTCCTGACCGCCTACCAGAGCGACGAGAGCCAGGTCTTCCAGGGATACAAGCTCGGGGCGGTCGACTTCCTCTCCAAGCCGATCGTGCCGACGGTGCTCCGGTCCAAGGTCGGCGTCTTCGTCGACCTGTTCGGGAAGGCCGAGCAGGTGAGGATCCAGGCCGAGCAGCTCCACCAGGGCCAGCGACGCGAGCACGAGCGGGAACTGGTCGAGGAGAAACGCCGCTGGGAGATCGAGCGGTTCCGCGAGGAGGCGAGCCGGGAGAGGAAGGCCGCCGAGGCCATGGCCCAGAAGGCGGAGGAGCTGTCGCGGACCGTCGCCGAGCGGGCCCGGGCCGAGGAGCAGCTCCGCGAGCGGGCCGCCCAGCAGGCCATCGTGGCCGAACTCGGGCAGCAGGCCCTTTCGGGCCTCGACCTGCCCGCGCTGCTGGACCGGGCCCTGGCGCAGGCCACCGGGAACCTCAAGGTCGAGTGCGGGGTCGTGGAGGAGCTGGCCCCCGACGGCGCCTCGCTCGCGGTGAGGGCGAGCCTCGGCCTGGACCTCGCGGGCGGGGAATTCCCCCGGGTGGGCGTCGGGACCGCCTCGATGGCGGGCTTCACCCTGCTCTCGGGCGAGCCGGTGGTCGTCGAGAACCTCCGGACCGAGGCCCGGTTCGCCGTCTCGCCCCTGCTCCGCGACCGGGGGGTCCGGAGCGGCCTCTGCGTCGCCATCCAGGGCGGGGCCCGCCGCTTCGGCGCCCTGGCGGTCCTCGACGGCCGGACCAGGGGCTTCTCCCTCGACGACGTCCACTTCCTCCAGGCCGTGGCCAATGTCCTGGCGGCGGCGGTCCAGCGCAAGCGGGACGAGCAGGACCTCGCCGCGATCCGGGATGAGCTGGCGGTCCAGCTCGCCGACATGACCCGCCTCCACGCCCTGGGGGCCCGCCTCTCCAACAGCCTTGAACTTCCGAAGGTCCTGGAGGAAGTCCTCTCCGCCGTGACGGAGCTCCAGGGGACCAACCGGGGCGTCCTGATGCTCCAGGATCGGGGCCGGGACATCATGGCGAGGGCGGCCAGCGTGGGCTTCACCGCCGAGCAGCTCGGGGCCGCCGAGGGATCGGTCGCCGGGGCCCCGCCCGGCGAGACCATCACCGCGGTCATCGGCGGGGGCCAGGTCGTCGAGGACGCCCGGATGGACCCCGTCTTCGTCCCGCACCTGGCCGCCGCCCTCGGCGCCGGCGGCCACGCCGTGTGCCGAACGCCCCTGCTGACCAGCGGCGGGGTTCTCATCGGGACCATCGCCACCTACTTCCCCCGGCCCCACCACCCGACCGACCGCGAGACCCGCCTGGTGGAACTCTACGCCCGCCAGGCCGCCGAGTTCATCGACAAAGCCCGGCTCTACCGCGAGATCCGCGAGGCCGATCGACACAAGGACGAGTTCCTGGCGATGCTGGCGCACGAGCTTCGCAACCCCCTCGCCCCGCTGACCAACGCCTTGCACATGCTCCGCCCCGACGGTCTCGAAGGTGCCGAGGCCGAGGAGGTCCGCGCCATCGCCGAGCGGCAGGTCCGGCACCTGACCCGGCTCGTCGACGACTTGCTCGACGTGTCCCGGATCAATAACGGCAAGATCCAGCTCCGGAAGGGGCGGGTCGACCTCGGCGCCGCCGTCGCCCGCGGCGTGGACTCGGCCCGGCCGCTGATCGAGTCCCGCCGCCACGAGCTGTCGGTCGCCCTGCCCGCCGAGCCCGTCCCCCTGGAGGCCGACGCGGCCCGGCTGGAGCAGGTTCTCTCCAACCTGCTGAACAACGCCGCCAAGTACACCGAGCCGGGGGGCCGGATCGACCTTCAGGCCGGGCGGGACGGGGACGAGGCGTTCGTCCGGATCCGGGACACCGGCATCGGGATCGCCCCGGAGCTTCTGCCCCGCGTCTTCGACCTGTTCACCCAGGAGGAGAGGTCGCTGGACCGGAGCCAGGGGGGGCTGGGGATCGGCCTGACGCTGGTCCGTCGCCTGGTGGAATTGCACGGCGGCAGCGTGGTCGCCTCCAGCGGCGGCGTGGGTCGGGGCAGTGAGTTCGTCGTCCGCCTCCCCTCGGGCCCGGTCGTCGAGGAGGATCGCCCGGCCGGCGTCCCCGGTGGGGCGCCGACGGGGCCGGAGAACGCGACGCCGAAACGGGTGCTCGTTGTGGACGACAACGAGGACGGGGCCCGCCTCCTGGCCCGCCTGCTCCGGTCCTGCGGGCACCAGACGACGCTGGCCCACGACGGCCCGGCCGCGCTCGAGGCCGCGATCGCCCATCCGCCGGACGTGGTCCTCCTCGATATCGGTCTGCCGGGGATGGACGGCTTCGAGGTGGCCCGTCGGCTGAGGGAGCTGGATGGCCCGAATCGGGCCCTGCTGGTGGCACTGACGGGGTACGGGCGGGAGGACGACATGCGTCGATCCCGCGAGGCGGGCTTCGACCATCACATGATCAAGCCGGTGGACCCGCAGGCGCTGAGCGACCTCCTCGCTTGCCATCGGCCCCTGGTGCCGCAACCCCTGGATTGAACCCGGACGGGACGACGAGTCGCGGCGGGTCGGGCCGGGCGTCGCCGCGCCCTCCCGCAGTCCGGTTGCCCGGGGGTGGCCGCGGGCTATAGGATGAGCGAAAGGCCCCTCACCGTGAGCCACCCGGCCGGGCCGTCCTCCTCTCCTCCCTGGCGCGACCTCCCATGCGGACCTTCCCGATTGTCGTCGGCTTGCTCTCCTGGCTCGGCTCGGGCTTCGCCCCGGGGGCCGAGCCGCCCCCGAAGGCGGTCGCGGCCTGGGCGGCGGGACCGATGGAGGTCCGGGTGGCGTTCGACCGGGCGGTCGACCCTTCGGTCTCGACCGGGGCGGTCGGCGGGTCGATCGCCTTCGGCGAGGAGCCCAAGCCCGGGGACCCGGTCGCCATCGGCCGGCCGGGGGGGGACCGGGGGGTCCTTCGGATCGCCTCGGCGCGCCTGGTCGACGAGGGCCGGACGCTGGTCCTGGTCACCGACCCCCACCCCCGAGAGGCGACTTATCGGCTGGCCCTGCCCGGCTTGAAGGGACCGGCGGAGGCGGGGGTGGGCGCCCGGCTCGACCTGTCCTATGACCTGTCGGGCGTCGAGGTGGCGTGGGGCGAGGGAGCCAAGCTGGCCTGGTCGGGCTGGTGGCCGGACCTGGAACCGGAGATGAGTCGGACGCTCCTGGCGGGCTCGGCCGAGCACGAGCGGCTCTGGCCGATGGCGGAGAAGCCCGGCCGGCTGACGCTCCGGACGCTGGTGGTCCTGCCCAGGGGGAACACATCGCTGGTCCTCGACGCCGGGTCGCCGTTCGAGGCGTCGCTGGGGTCGGAGTCGGCGAAGTCGGCCCCGATGGGCGGATCGCACCGGGCGACCCTCCGGGCGGAATCGACCGGCGAGGCGATCGAGGTGAACCTGGCCCTCCGGACCGGCGAAGGGGGCCCGCCCCGGCTCCGGGCGACGGCGGGCTCGGGCGCCGACCAGGCCGGGCGTCCCATCCCCCGGTCGGCGTTGGTCCTCCCATGGGCGCCGCCGGTTTTGCCGCCCTCGCCGCCGCCCACCGCCCCGGCCGCGTTACTCGGCGGCGGCGACCCGGCCCGGGGCGAGGCCCTCTTCTACGGCGAGCAGGCCAAGTGCGCCAACTGCCATCAGGTCCGCGGCAAGGGGGGCGCCGTCGGCCCCGACCTGACCGGCCTGGCCGGTCGCGACCGGGCCTGGGTCTACCAGAACATCGTCGAGCCCAGCGCCTCGATCCATCCCGATTACCTGAGCTGGACCGTGGCGATGAAGGACGGCCGGATCGCCATGGGCGTCATCCGGGCCGAGGGAGCCGACGCGCTGAAGGTCGGCGACATCGACGCCAAGCAGACCCTGATTCCCCGCGTCGAGGTCGAGGAGATCCGCCCGAGCTCGTCGTCGATCATGCCGGTCGGGCTCCTCGGCGCACTCGGCGAGGAGGGAACCCGCGACCTCCTGGCCTTCCTCACGGCCCCCGGCCCCCCTCGGTGATCGCCCGGCGTCGGGGTCGGACCTGGGCGTGTGATCCGGGACTCGCGAGCCGTACCGGCCTCCGCCGACGGATCGGCGGCAATCTTCAAGCGTCGTCCGCGGCAACCTCGACGACCGGATCGGTCAGCCCGGCTTCGCCCGCCGCGCCTCCCTCCGGGGTGGCCGCCGTCTTCGGCGGAGCCTTCGGTCGGGCTGGTTCAGACTGGCGGACGGCGCACTGGGGGTGGATGCCTGCCCGCGAGTAGACGGCCTCGTGGCAGACCGGGCAGCGGACCCGGGTCGATGCCGGTTCGGACGGGTTGTGGTGATGCTTCGGGGTCATCGGGGACGCCTCCTGGGGTGGAACCACTTCGGGGTGTGTCGCCGATGAAGCAGCCCGGATGAGCGAAGGGCCGCGAGGAAAGGAAGGGTTTCGCCGGGTCCGGAAGGGCCGAAGTCTGGCACCCGAGGCGAGTGCGTGGACGCGGAAGGACGAACCGGCGATGGACCGGGCGGTGAGGCCCGATCCCATCCTGTCGGTTTGAGGGGCTTCGAGTTCCATCGAGGCCCGATCGGCATTCGCGATGGCGTCTCACCGCGGGGCGGTTGACGAGGTCTCCAGCGCGAGCGATGTCGATTTCACGAGGGAACCCGGGCGTCTGCGAGTGCAGACCCCGGGCCACCGTCGATCGGGCAGTGGATCAATAACGGCCGCCGCCGCCACCACCACCGTAGCCGCCGCCGCCGCCGCCACTCCGGCCGCCGCCGCCGCCGCCATAGCCGCCACCACCACCGCCACCGCCGTAACCGCCACCGCCGCCACCCGAGCGGGGTTCGCGGGGCTTGGCCTCGTTGACGGTCAGGTTCCGGCCGTCGTGGTCACGGCCGTCAAGCGCCTGGATCGCCGCCTGGGCTTCGGCATCCGAGCCCATCTCGACGAATCCGAAACCCTTCGAGCGGTTGGTGTCCCGGTCGACGATGATTTGTGCGCTCTGCACCGAGCCGAACTGGGAGAACAGGGCCTCCAGGTCGGACTCATTGACGTTGTAAGTCAGGTTGCCCACGTACAGCTTCTTGCCCACGGTCAGACTCCGAAACGAAAGCAGGACGACCCGCAGGAGACTTTCAGGGTCGGGAAGAAAGGGGCTCCGGGTGGAACCCTTGGCGGCGGGAAAGGCGAGGGAGGGGAGCAAGGACCGGATCGGGAAGAGCCAGCGGTGCACCTCGGTCGTCAGACCAACCAACAAAAAGAATAACAGAAGATGAGAGCCGTGGGTAGTGCATCCGGGAGAACTTCACGCCAGCCCCCCGATTGGCCCGGGGCGGGGCCTCCCTCGCGGCAGGAGCCGGGTGGTCCCGGCGGTCGAAACCCCTGGAATTGTGGGCCTTGAGGGGCGAACGGCCGGGACGGATCCGGTGCCGAGGCGGGCGATCCTGGGGGTTGAATTTGCCGCCATCGAGGCCCGGACGCCCCCGGGCCGGGACGGATTTTTCAAAAATTCCCGGATAGCGATGGGACCGCCGCCCCTCGGATCGGGCGGGGTTCGACCATCACCCGGCCAGGCCGGCCAACCCCCGACGTCCTCCGCGGGCTGATCGCCGGCTCCCGGCTTGTCCGGCGCGGCGGTCCGATCCGCCGAGAGGGCCTTTCCGGCGATCAGGTGCCCGGATCCCGTCGCCCGATCGCTCACCAGAGCCGGCGGACCGGGTAGGCATCGAAGGCCACATCCACGCTGATGATCGGAACGTCCTCGATCATCGCTTGTGCAATCAGGAGCCGGTCGAAGGGATCTTTATGATGCGGGGGTAACCTCTCGACCAGCGTGGCGTGATCCAGGCTGATCGGCAGCAAGTGAAAGTTGTTTCGAGCGATGGCCCGGTCTAAATACGGGCGTGTCGGTGCACCCAGGTTCAACTTCCCGAGCCCGACTTTGATGGCGATCTCCCAGCAAGTGGCGATGCTGACTCGCTTGCGGTTGACGGGGTCCTCAATCAAGGTCTTGGCCCCACCGCTGAGTTGTGGGTCGTCTTGAAAGAACCAGATCAATGTGTGCGTGTCGAGTAGAAATTCCATCAATCCATATACTCACGGAATTCTTCGAGCGGGGCGTCAAAGTCGGGAGCCATCCAGTACGCTTCGGTCTTATCACTTCCGGCCTTGCAGGGCCATCGTTTGCGTTCGCTTCGGGTCAGGGTGGCGACCGGTTCGCCTTCCTTGGTGATGATCAGAGACTCGCCGGGGTTCAACCCGGCGATGACTTCTTGAAGGCGGGCCTGAGCGTCTTCCAGGTTCATCGTCACCATGGCTGCGTCCCCCCGTATCCTCGAACATTGATGGGAAGTCGGAGTGATCCGCTCCGTTCCACCTTTCCCCAACTACAGGACGAATCCCGAGAGGGTTAGGTTCAACCTCACGCCGCCTCCGTGTCCTTCGACACCACCGGATACGTGCTGAAGGTCCGCTTGACGATGCTCCGGTACAGGGAGTTGCCCTGCTCCATGCTGACGTTGAGCAGGTCGAGCGCGTCCTTGAGGCTGTGCATGGTCCGGGCGAGCTGCTCCTGGCTGGCCCGGCTGGAGCGTTCGAAGGAGGAGGACCAGGACTCGGAGAGGTCGGCGATCGCGGCGACGGTCCGGTCCAGGCCGCGCTTGATCTCGTCCAGGGGCTCGGCGGTGGGCTCGACGTTGGCCATCGCCACCTCGATCCGGCCGAGGATCCCGACGCCCCGGCGGACGCCGTCGTCGAGCGTGCCGAGCCGGGCGAAGCCGTCGCCCAGCCGGCCCATCGCCTGGGCCCCCTCGTGCATCCCCGCCAGCGCGATCGGGAGCCGGTCGACCGACTCGGCGAAGCGGGCGACGTGCGGGCCCAGGCCCTCGCCCATCCGGGCGGAAAGCTCCTGGAGGGCCCGGGTGGCCGGCTCCATCGCCGCGGCCAGGTCGCGCCTCATCGCCTCCAGGTGCGGGGCCAGCGCCTCGGAGACGCCCGCGGCCAGCGGGTGCTCGGCCGAGGCCCCGGCCCGGGGCAGGACCTGCTCGACCACCCAACGGTCGACCCGGGCCAGGAGGTCCTCCGACCTCCGGTACACCAGGGTCAGCACCAGCATCAGCGCGGCGCTCAGGAAGAGGGCTAGCAGCGTGCTGTCGAAGGCCACCTGGAGGGCCGAGGTCACGCTCGTCAGGTTGTTCATGAACCCATCAAGGTCCTTGACCATCGGCAGGACCAGGCTGATGTTCATCAGGGCCTTGGAGATCCCCTCGACCGTGCCGATGAACCCGATCACCGGCAGGAGGTACAGGATGTAGCGCGGGAGGGTGAACCGACCGGCCGCCTGCTCCTGGTCGAGCCCCGAGCCCTCGCGGTTGACCTCCATCAGGTGGCCGACCGACGCCGACTGGCTCTGCTCGGCGAACCCGGCGAGCTGACGGACCCGGCCGGGGAGGACCCGGCGGTCGGCCTCGGCGATCGCGCCCGGCTTGATCGGCCCCTCCCCCTTCGCCCCGAGCCAGCCCGCCGCCTCGGCGAAGGCCGACTCGTTCCGCCAGAGCCGGACCAGCTCGCGCCCCAGGGTCGCCACGGCCCAGAAGTATATCGCCGTGCCGACGTACTGCTCCCACCCCCGCTCGAACATCAGCGTGGGGTTAAACACCATCAGGGCGATCGGGAACGCGCAGGCGACGCCGAGCATCGCCAGGGTCCCCGGGTAGCTCAGCCGGGACGGTTCGTGGCCGGAAATCCTGGCCCGGGCGGAGGCTCGGTCATGGCTCGGCATGGTCTTCGTCCTTCCTGGAACGAGGCGCGAGGAGTCGACCGGCCCGCGATCCGGCCGTCATTATTGGGAGAATCGGCAGACTCGTCCGCCGACTTGAGCCCGATCAGGGATTCTCTCCCTCTCCCGCCCGGAACCGGAAGTCGCAGTGCGACGCGCCCTCCATGAGAGTCTGGGTCCGGGTCAGCGTGATCCCGGGGTTGAAGCCCTCGACCAGCGCGAAGTCCCGCTGGCACGACAGGCTCCCGCCGAGGTCGGCCAGGCCCAGGGCCCGGTACATCTCGGCATACTTGCAGCGGGTGACGTTGAACGAGAGCCGCTCCGGGGACCGCTCCAGGACGTCGATCTCCAGCGCTCCGCCCTCGCTCCAGCGGTCCAGCCCCGAGGCGAACGCCTCCAGCGAGGCGTCCCCGAGCCGCCGGGCCAGCTCGGCCCCGCCCTCGCGGGCCAGCCCGGAGATCACCCCGCGGACGACCTCCAGCGCCCGGACCTGGCCGACCTCGGCGGCGAACCCCCGGATCAGCGGGCCCACCACCTTCGCCTCGATCTCCCTCTGCTCCAGCAGCGTCAGCGACGGCCCAACGGACGACATGGCTCGGCCTCTCTCGGTCGGATCGGGTCGGGTCGCGGGGCCGCCCGGAGCGACACCCCGCCCACCCCCTCGATTCTAACCGCAAGCCCGTCTCGGGTGACCTGGACTCACGAACTGGGCGATCCCCGCCCGCGTCGCTTGTTCCAATCAGAGAAGGGGGATAGGATCCAACTGGTGAGGGATCGAAGTCGGCCCCGAGGTGAGTCACGCCCATGACACTCGCCCTGATCGTCAGTGCCGGACTGCTGGCAGCTTCCCCCGTAGCGCCCCCTCCCGACCTGTCCCAGGCCTATCAGGAGGCCCGGGCCAGGGCCGGCCGCTCGCCCGCCGACCAGATCCGGCTGGCGCTCTGGTGCGAGGCCCACGGCCTGACCACCGAGCGGCTAAACCACCTGGCGCTGGCGGTCCTGGCCGACCCGACCAACGCCACGGCTCGGGGTCTGATGGGGCTGGTCGCGTACGGCGGCCGGTTCCAGCGCCCCGAGGCCGTCGCCGAGAAGGCCCGGGCCGATGCCGACCTGGCCGCCCGGCTGGCCGAGTACAACGCCCGGCGGGCGAAGGCCCCGGAGACCGCCGACGGCCAGTGGAAGCTGGCCCTCTGGTGCGAGGAGAACGGCTTGAAGCCCGAGGCGACGGCGCACCTGGCAGCGGTGGTCCGGCTCGACCCCTCGCGCGAGGCGGCCTGGAAGCGGCTGGGATGCAAGAGGCACGACGGCCGGTGGCTCAACGACGCCGCCATCGCCGCCGAGAAGGCCGACGCCGAGACGCAGGAGAAGGCCGACAAGAAGTGGAGGCCCGCCCTGGAGAAGTTCCGCGCCGCCCTCCGGGACAGGGGTAAGAGGGCCGAGGCGGAGGCGTCGCTGGCCGACGTGACCGACCCCCGCGCCGTCCGGTGGGTCTGGGCGACGTTCGCCACCGGCGGCACGTCGAGCCAGGCGATCGCCGTCCGGGTGCTGGGGCAGATCGACTCGGCTGGGGCGTCGCGGGCCCTGGCCTCCCTGGCCGTCTTCGCCGAATCGCCCGAGGCGCGCCGCGAAGCCACCGAGACGATCCGGCAGCGCGACCCCCGCGAGTACGCCGGGCTCCTGATCGGCCTGCTCCGCGACGAGATCAAGTACGAGGTCCGCCCCGTCGCCGGACCCGGCTCCCCCGGCGTGCTGTTCGTCCAAGGCCGACGCTTCGACGTCCAGCGGATGTATTCGCCGCCCCCGGTGCCGGACCATCTGCTCTATCTGTCCAGTTGGGCCGAACTCGACGAATACGGCATGCCCGTGCTCCGGTTCTACTCGAACACGTTCACCACCATGCGGACTCAGGTGCTGGAGGGGGGCTTCATGCCCTACCATAAGTTCATGCACTTCAGACCGAACGACCTGCAACTCGCTTCCCTCGTGGCCCAGGCCCAACGGACCGCCCCGGGGGACCTCCACCGATTCCTGGTGAACAATGACACCAACCGATTCGTTGCAAGCAAGGATCCCAATTATGTGAACGATTTTTACGGATACGAAGCCGAGAAGGTGGAGACCTTCAGGACCCCGACGCAGACCCAAACGACCATCCCGGTCGGCCAGATGATCGTTGAATACCAGAAGTCGGCCCTCGTCGCCCAGCAGCAACTGTCCAACGACATCACCGCGATGGACCGCCACAACGCCGGCGTGAAGCAGTCCAACGACCGGGTGACCCAGGTCCTCCGCGCGGTCTCGGGCCGGGATCACGGGGTCAATCGGGAACTCTGGAAGAAGTGGTATGTGGACCTCAAGGGATACGCATATACCTCGGCGCCCGAGTCGCCCCGGCCCACGGTCGTCCAGGAAGTGCCACTGGCGTATCAGCCCCAGATGGTCCCCATCACGCAAATCAACCGGAGCGTGGGCCCGGCAGTCACGGCGATCCAGTCCTCGGTCACTCCGATGTCCACGATCGCGAGTTGCTTCGGGGCCGGCACGCCGGTCCGGACGCTCACCGGCCCCCGGCCGATCGAGTCGCTGAGGATCGGCGACCGGGTGCTGACCCAGAGCACCGCGACCGGGGCCCTGGGCTACCAGCCGATCGTGACGGCGTACCACAACCCGCCGAGCCCGACGTTCCTGATCAAGCTGGCCGGCGACACGATCGTCAGCAGCCCGTTCCACCGGTTCTGGAAGGCCGGCCGGGGCTGGGTGATGGCCCGCGACGTCCGGGCCGGCGATCGGCTCCGGATGCTCGACGGCGTGGCCGAGGTCGCCGGCGTGGAGGAGGGGAAAGTCCAGCCGGTGTTCAACCTGGACGTGGCCGGCGACGCCGACTTCTTCGCCGGCCAGGCCGCCGCGCTGGTGCACGACAACACGCAGCCCGACCCCCGGCTCGCCCCCTTCGACGCGGCCCCGACGCCGGTCGCGGCGGCCCGCCGGGGCGAGTGAACCCGGCCCGACCCCACCCCCACGGCACGAGGGAACTCCCATGCTCGCCCTGGTCGCCTGCTCCGCCCTGCTGATCGCCGCCGGCCCCGACGCCCGGCCGCCCGACGTGGCCCGGGCTTATCAGGAGGCCCGGGCCAGGGCCGGCCGATCGCCCGGCGACCAGGTCAAGCTGGCCCTCTGGTGCGAGGCGCACGGCCTGACCGCCGAACGCCTGAACCACCTGGCCCTGGCGGTCCTGGCCGACCCGACCAACGCGGCGGCGCGGGGCCTGATGGGGCTGGTCTCCCTGGACGGCCGGTTCCAGCGCCCCGAGGTCGTCGCCGCCCGGGTCAAGGCCGACCCCACGCTCGACGAGTATAACGCCCGGCGGATGAAGGCCCCGTACACCGCCGACGGCCAGTGGGCACTGGGCCTCTGGGCCGACGAGCATGGGCTGAAGGACCAGGCCCGGGCCCACTTCACGGCCGTGACCCGGCTTGACCCGGCCCGTGATCACGCCTGGCAGCGGCTCGGCTACCGGCGGCACGGGCCCCGGTGGCTCACCGACGAGCGGGCCGCCGCCGAGAAGGCCGAGTCCGTGGCGCAGAAGCAGGCCGATAAGCGCTGGCACCCGCAGATTGACCGCCTCAAGGCGATGCTCGACAACCCCGCGAAGCGCAAGGAGGCTGAAACCGCCCTGGCCGCGATCACCGACCCCCGCGCCGTCCCCTCGATCCAGGGAGCGTTCGTCGACGGCCGGCCGGGCGACCAGCTCCGAGCGGTCCAGTTGCTCGGGCAGGTCGACGCCCCGGCGGCCTCGCGGGCCCTGGCCGCGCTGGCGGTCCTCCCCAAGGCGGCCGAGGTCCGCCGAGCGGCCGTCGAGACGCTCCGCCAGCGCGACCCGCGCGACTTCGTCCGGCTCTGGATCGGCCTGGTCCGCAAGCCGATCCGGTACGAGGTCAAGCCGGTCGGCGGGCCGGGGATGCCGGGCACACTCATGGTCGAGGGGCAGAGGGCCAACGTCCGAAGGGTCTACGCCCCGCCTGCCATGCCTTCAATACCGGCCATGAACTGGAGCAGCGTGACCTATGATGACAACGGCCTGCCCGTGATCCACGTCCCGGCGGGGCTGGCCCTCGGGCAGGGCCTCTCCTCGACCCAATTCCGTAGCCTCCAGACGGAGGCAGCCCAGGCGGCGCACGGCGAGCTCGCGGGCCTCCTCGATCGGACGGTCTCGCCCGCCGCGAAAGTCCAAGTCGATCGAGGCATCGATCGGGTGGCCGCCGGCCCGTTGGGTAACGTCACCAACTCGGAGAGGCCGTTGCCGAGGTACAGGCCCATCAACATGAGGGAAGTACAGATCCCTATCGGCGAGATGATCCGAGAGACCCAGGCTTCGGCCGTCGTCGCCTCCCAGCAACTTGCCGCCGATGTCGCCTCTTTGGAGATGGCGAACGCCGAGATCCACCGCGTCAACGAGCCGGTCCCGGCGGCCCTGAAGACCGTCACCGGCGCCGACCTCGGCGAGGACGGAGTGGCCTGGAGCAAGTGGTGGACCGACCAGCTCGGCTATGCTATCACCGACTCGACCACCCCGTCGGTGCCGACGCTCGTCGAGAACGTGCCGATCGGCTTCACGCCCACCTCCGCCCCCTCGCTCGTCACCGGACCCGCGGTCGGCTTCGTGCGCACCCAGCACTCCTGCTTCGCCGCCGGGACCGCCGTCCGGACCATCGCGGGCGACCGCGCCATCGAGTCGATCTTGGCGGGCGACCGCGTCCTGGCCCAGGACCCGAAGACCGGGTCGTTGACGTATCAACCGGTCGTGGCCGCCTTCCACAACCCGCCGGCCCCGACGCTCCGGGTCCGGCTCGGCGAGGACTCGGTCGTCGCCACCGGGATCCATCGCTTCTGGAAGGCCGGCCACGGCTGGACGATGGCCCGCGACCTCCAGCCCGGCGACCCCATCCGGGCCCTCGGAGGGATCGCCCGGGTCGAGGCCGTCGAGGACGAGAAGGTCCAGCCGGTCTTCAACCTGGAGGTCGCCGAGGGGCACAGCTTCCTCGTCGGCAAGCTCGGCGTCCTGGTCCACGACAACAGCCTGGTCGAGCCCAATTCGTCCCCCTTCGACGCCTCGGCGGTCCCCGTCGCCCTCAAGGCGACGAGGTGACATCGCGCCCGCCGTCCGGTCTAATGGGTCGGCGAACCCTCCCCTCCGGATGGGACGATCGGGCACCAGCGGGGCGAATCGATGGACGGCATGGCGGGTCGGATCGGCGGGATCGCGGGCGGGACGTCGGCCGAGGTCGTCCGGAGGCTGGAGGCGGGCGATCCGCCGGTCGCGGTCGCCCGGGAGACGGGGCTGGACGCGGTCGACCTGATCGCGGCGATCGCCCGCGAGGGGCTCGGGCCCGAGGGCTCCGAAGGGCCGGGACTGGTCCGAGGGGCCCCGGCCCACCCTCGGCTGGCGGGGGCGTTCTCAGACGCCTCGATGGCGGACCTGCTCCCCGGCTCGGGCCGGCCGGCCCGGCTGGCCCTGGCCGCGGGGCTCCTCCAGATCCTCGACCACTGGGACGCTAGCCACGCCGCCGCGCAGGAGGCCGACGACTCCGGCGAGCGGGTCGCCTCGGCCTACTGGCACATGATTGCGCACCGTCGCGAGCCCGACCCCGGCAACGCCCTGTACTGGGCCCGTCGGGTCGGCCGCCAACCGATCCTGGCGGGCCTGGCCGCGTCCGCCCGGCCGATCCTCGAAGCTCACGGCGACCCGGGACTGGCCGCCCGGCTGGTCTCCGGCGGAACCTGGAGCCTCTCGGCGATGATCGACCTCGCCGCCGGGGCCCGACCCGGGACCCCGACCGCCGGACTGGCCCGTCGCCTCCAGCGGGCCGAGATGATCCACCTGCTCGGGGCGACCCTCGACGCCATCCCGGTTGCCTGACGGGAGGTCCCCCGAGGCGGAGCGGGCCGGAAATCGACTGGAGCCGGGGGCGGCCGCCGGCCGATGGGGGGGATTATGAGGATCCTGATCCCGATCGCGCGGGCCCTCCCCCTGGTGATCGCGCTTCCGGGTTGCGCCTGGGGGCCGGTCCAGACCGGGGCCCCGCATCTGGATCGCGCCCTGGCGGCGATCCATCAGGCCGGCTACAACGACCGGCCCGCCCCGGTCCAGGCCCAACCGAGGCTGGGGACCGGTCGCCGCCCGTACTAACGAGCGGTCCCGATCGTCCGCCCCGACGTCGCCCGGCGGGATGAGATCCTGGCTCGCCCGGCGCCCGCCCTCGACCGTGGGATCTCGCCGGCCCGGACGGGTCCGCGCGACGGCCCATCCCCCGGGCGAATCGGGCGAGCATCCACCTCGTTGATTCATCAAAACCTCACGATAGCCTGCATCGAACTTCACGGAGAGTGGGTAGTCTGCTCGACCAGGCCGGCGGGATGCGCCCGCAGACCCCCGCGCCCCGGCATCGAGAGAACCACCCTCGCGCCACATCCCTCCCGGAGCACCCACCGCCCATGACCCCGCCCAGATCCGGTCGCCACGGCGGCTTCACCCTGATCGAGCTGCTGGTCGTCATCGCCATCATCGCCGTCCTGATCGCCCTGCTCCTGCCTGCCGTGCAGGCCGCCCGCGAGGCCGCCCGCCGGGCCCAGTGCGTCAATAACCTGAAGCAGCTCGGCCTGGCCTTCCACAATTACGAGAGCAGCAATACCGTCTTCCCGATGACCACGATCCTGACCCCGCCCTTCGACGGCAAGAACTGGCTGTTCGAGTCGTCCTGGAGCGCCTTCGCACGGGCGTCTCCGTTCCTGGAACAGGGCAACTTCTACAACTCGATCAACTTCAGCCTGACCTATAGCAAGCCGCCCAACACGACCGTGGCCAACACGCCGCTCGGCTTCCTCTTCTGCCCGAGCGACCCCGGGTCGCACTTGGACGACAGCACGCCCGGGACCACCGGCGTCGCGACGACGAGCTACGGGACCTGCGACGGTGACTGGTATGTCTACTCCATCGTTGGCTCGGCGCTGGGTCCCCAGAACCGGACGCTCTTCGGCCCCAACTACTCGCGATCCATCGCCCAGGTGACCGACGGCCTGAGCAACACGCTGATGGCCTCCGAGGGGACCATTGGCCACGCCCAGATGCGGAGCTGCACGGCGTCGCCCTCGGACGCCTCGGTTGGCGCGTTCACCCCGACCAACGTCCCGCCCCCCGGCGCCGCCTCCGCCGCCGCGCTGCTCTCACTGATCAACTCGTGCGGCACCGCCTCCGGCAAGATCAAGGCGGGCGGCCCGATCGGCCACACCCGCTGGTGCAATGGTGGCGTGTATTACTCGGGGTTCACCACGGCGATGCCCCCGAACCAGACCGTCTCGACCGCCAGCCGGGCCACCGGCTTCGCCAACGCCGGCCAGATCCTCCCGATGGACTGGGACTCGATCGACGAGAACGACGGCGGCCCGACCTACATGTCGCTGGCGGCCACCAGCCGCCATTCCGGCGGCGTGAACGCCCTGTTCGCCGACGGGAGCGTCAAGTTCATCAAGAGCACCATCAACCCCGTCGCCTGGCGGGCCCTGGGCTCCGTCCAGGGCGGCGAGGTGATCTCCGCCGACCAGTACTGAGCCGGCCCGACGCCCGGCGGGCGGATATCGGCGATTCTCCGAGAATCCCCGCCGGTTTCCGCCCGGGATCGCAACGATGATGGTGGAAGACCTGGGCGGGCGGCCCGTCGGAACCAACGGCCGCCCGTTTCACACCCATCGATCGCGCACCGGAGGCGCAACCATGCTCGTCCTCAGCCGGACCATCAACGAACGGATTCTCATCGGCGACTCGATCGTCCTCACGGTCGTCCAGGTCCGGGGCGGGACCGTCCGGATCGGGATCGACGCCCCGCGCGAGGTGGCCATCGCCCGCGAAGAACTGCTGCTCGGCCGCGACGGGCCCGACGCAGGCCGACCCGACGCCCTGGCCCACTGATCGGGCGCCTCTCGGGGATCGGGGCGAATCCACCGATCGCGCCGGTTTTGCTCAAGCTGAGGGTTCTGACGGCCCGATGGGAAGGTGAGGCGGCCCGCCCGGCGGCGGTGCCGTCCCTCCATCGATTCCCAAACCGGAGGCCGAAGGCCCATGCGACGGTCGAGACGGGGCGGTCATTCGGGGCTGGAGTTTGGCGGATCGGGCGAGGACTCGTTCGTCGCCGTGGTCGTGACCAAGCTCACCGGGGCCTTGCTGTTCATCCTTTTGCTGACCATGGTCATCATGGCCCTGCTGCCCAAGGCGGTCGACCTGCCGTCCTCGGCGGCCAGGGCGACGGAGGCCGGGCCCGAGGCCGGGCCGCTGGCCATCGCCACGCCCGGCGAGCTCCCCGAGGCGATCGCCGGCCGGCCCTATCTGCTCGCCCTGGCGGCGACCGGCGGCCGGGGCCCCGCGCGATGGGCGGTCGAGGGGAAGCTGCCCGAGGGCCTGGCCGTCGAGGCCGACTCGGGCCTGATCCGCGGGACCCCCGCTCGGGGGACGCCCGAGGCCGTCCCGCTGGTCCTCCGGGCCTCCGACGGCTCGGGCCGGGCCAGCCGGGCGACCCGCCTGGTCGTCTACCAGCCCGATCGCCCGCTCTCGATGCCCTCGAAGTGGAAGCCCGCGTTGCCGCCGGTCCCGTGGCGTGAGTGGATGGACCAGGGGTTCGGGTTCCTCGTCCTGGCGATGATCCACCTCGTCGGGATGGGCGCCCTGAACTCGCTCGAACGCCGGGCGACGGCCTCGGCCGGCCCGGAGGATGCCCCGATGTCGACCCGGCGGTTCGCGATCTACCGGGCCACCCTCCGCCTGGCCTCGCTGGGCTCGGCCGTCGGGCTCGCCGCATGGCTCGCCCGGGGGTGATCCGGAGCCGAGCCAGTCGGCAGGCAGGGGGACACCCCGAGGTCGATCACACTGATCGACCGCAAATCGTTCGGGTCGGCAAGAAATCCGGGACGCCCCGATGGTGAATGCCGCTCACTTTGCACATCATTCAAGAAGATGCGTCACCAAGACGCGCGGCCCGTCCCCCCTTCGTCGCCCCCTGTTGGGCCTGGAGTCGGTCGGGACGCCTAACCCGGAGCGTTCCATGACTTATCGCTTCCACCTCGCGGCCGGACTCGCCTTGCTCGTCGCCGCGGCGCCGATCGCCTCGGCCCAGACTCCGAATGCCCCCGCGACCAAGGGGGCCCAAGGGCCGGGAGGCCCTGGCGGCGGCGGCCCCGGCGGTCCTGGCGGCGGATGGGGTGGCCGTGGTGGCGGTGGGAATTCGATCGAGCGGGTGGTCCAGGTCGACGCGGTCCAGGAAGAGTTGAAGGTCACGGAGAAGCAGAAGTCGCAGTTCAAGGTTCTGGCGGATCAGGTGACGAAGAAGCGGGCGCAGATCACCGAAAGCATCCCCAAGATGGCCGCCGCGGTGACCGCCGCCACCAACGCCGCCGCCGCCGAGGCCGCCGCCGAGCAGGGGATCGCCCTGGACCCCAATGGGGGCAACAACAACGGTCAGGGTGGCAACAACGGCCAGGGGGGGCGAGGCGGCCGGGGCGGTAACAACATCGAACGCCAGATGACCCGCGATGCCATGACCGCCCTCCAGCCGGAGGTCGACGCGGCTTACCTCAAGCTCCTCGACGCCAGGCAGAAGACTCGGGTCAAGCAGATTGCCCTCCAGGCCGAGGGCGCCGGGGCCTTCACCACCCCCAACCCCGAGGTCGCCAACAAGCTCGCCCTGACCGAGGAGCAGTTGACGGAGATCCGGGACACGAGCAACACGCTCCGGCAGACCCAGCGGCACTCGAGGCGGCAGATCCTCGCCAGCTTCGCCCCCCCGCCCGCCCCCGGCACCGACCCGAACGCCAATGCCGGCAACAACAACAACGGCGGGAATAACCGGGGAGGTCGCGGCGGCTTCGCGAACATGGCCAACATGGACGAGGCGACCCGTGCCAAATTCACTCAGACCATGGGAGACACCCGGATCAAGCAGACGGCCGAGTTCATGGCCGCGATCCGCAAGCTGCTGAGCAAGGCTCAGAAGTCGATTTACAACAAGATGATCGGCGAACCGTTCGACCTGGTGGCGAAGCTCCGTGGTCCTGGCGGTCCCGGCGGCCCGGGGGGGCCTGGTGGCCCCGGCACTCCTCCGGCGGCGACGGCGGCCAAGCCAGCCACGGTCACGCCCGCCCCGACGGCGACCACGACCGGCGCCGCGACAGCGAAGCCGGCCGCCCGCAAGAGCCTCCGCGAGAGCCGGGGCGGCAACTGACGGCCCGCGTCTGACCTTTTCCGATCGGGCGGACTGGCGTATAACGGGCGGGGGTCGGTGGCCATCGACGGCCGTCGGACCCCGTCCTGCTCGTTCCGGTCCGCGACTCCCCGGGCCATTCAAGCCAAGCAAGGAGGCCGTCCCATGCGTCTCGGATCGACGCTCGCCCTGGTCCCGCTCTGGATCGGGATCGTCCTGGCTCCGAATTCCGCCCGGGCCGGCGGTTGGGCCCTGCCCGACGAGTCCCGGGGCCACCGGGTCGCCCCCCTGCTCCTCCTGAGCCGGCCCGACGTCCGCGACGACCTCCGGATCCCCGCCGCGATGGCCGACGAGATCGACCGGGCCATCGACGACCTCCACCGCAAGGCCGCCGCCCTCAAGGGCAAGTCCGGCGAGGCCGCCCTCGAAGGTCGCCGGGCCGTCGACGAGGGGGAGAAACTCTGGCTGGAGTCGCACCTGGCCCCCGACCAGGTCGACCGGCTCTCCCAGCTTGACCTCCGGTGGGAGGGCCCCGCCGCCCTGGCCACCCGCCCATCCGTCGCCGAGGCCCTCTCGCTCTCCGGCGAGCAGCGGGCCGCGCTGGCCCGGGCGGTCGCCGACCGCAAGGCCCACCCCGAGAAGGCCCGTGAGGCCGAGGACCGCCTGGCCGCCCTGGCGATCTCGGCCCTCTCCGACGGCCAGAAGTCGCGCTGGGTGCAGATGCTCGGCCGCCCCTTCATCCCCCACGCGGTCGCCTCGGCCGCCCACTCGCCGGGGCCTTGAGGTCCGGAGGGTGCCGGATCGCAGTTCAGGGCTTCGCCGCCTCGACGACGAGGTCGACGGCGGCGAAATGCTCGTGGTCGCTCCCGGTCTGGCGGGACTCGACCCGGACCAGGTAAACGCCCGGCTTGTCGATCCGGAGAGTGTTCCGTGCCCCAGCCTTGGCCCCGGGCTTGAAATCCATCTCGAAGGCCGACTCCAGGACCAGGACCCCCTCGACGCCGAGGTCGGGCGTCGGCTGCTGGGCGACCGCGCCCTGGCGGGCGATGTAGAAGTGGACGACGACGTTCTCCAGCGTCTTGTGCGGGTAGACGTTGGTGAGCAGGAACTGGATCTTGATCGGGTCACCCGCCTTGGCCTTGAGCACCGGGCGGGTATTCTTGCCGTGCTCGGGTGGGGTCTGGTCAACGTAGGCGGTGACTGTCTCTTTGGCGGTAACGTCCAACGTGATCTTGGCATGCTCGGCAAGAGCGGAAACCGGAACGGTCAGAAGGACCAGCAAGGCGACGAATCGCATGGGAAGGACTCCGGTCTAGGTCAGAAGGCTTGGAGAACAAATGATGTTTCTGAATCCCGTGCAATGCGAAATCCCTTCATCACACATGACAAATGAAATTCGATGGCTTGAGATTCATGAGGCTGATGGTGGGTTTTATCTTTATCAATTGACCGACAAAGCTTTGCCACCGAAATGGGATACTTTTTTCCAAAGCATGGAAGATTTGCTGGATGATTGCAAGCGTATTTGGGGTATCTCAGATGACCTGTGGCAGCCCGTACCTCCGAAGGTTAAGCCTTAGATACCAGAGCAATCTCCATTTCTCTGGCGGTAAACGACCATGAATGGAACCAGAGGTGGGAGCTTAGACCAAGCCGTCTACTGGACAAATACTTACGTTTAAGGTCCTGGAAAAGCGCAGTAGACGTTGGTGAGCAGGAACTGGATCTTGATCGGCTCGCCGGCTTTCGCCTTGATCGTCGGCCGGGGATTCTTGCCATGATCCGGCGGCGTCTGATCGACGAACGCCGTCACCTGCTCGCCCGATGCGGCCACGTCCAGGTTGATCTTGGCATGCTCGGCCCGGGTCGGCCCCGGGTTTGCACCAATAATCCCGATTGCTAGCGCGAAGGCGATGGGGTGACGCATCGATCGGGACTCCGCTTGTGGGTCGTCGGCGGTTATGTTGTCGATGGTGATATCGATCAGTCGTCAGGAGCAAGTCAAAAGCAAGTCATCAGTGGGAAAGAGGCATGCCAGCCCGGACGGAAAATCACGATACTTTTGAGGACCGCTGACTGCTGACCACTCGAAAGTCTCTCGCCCATCATCTCCGGCCGGCCGGCCGCGATCCACGGGCGACCGGCGGCTTGGGGAAAGGACGGGCCGGGGGATGGGCAAGCCGGGGGTGATCCGGGTCGGGATCGTGGGGGCGGGGCGGATCGTCCGATCGCGGCACCTCGCCGGTTTCCGGGCGATTTCGGGGGTCCGGGTGGTCGGAGTCTGCAACCGGAGCCGGGAGTCTTCGGGGCGGGTCGCTCGCGAGTTCGACATCCCCCGGACCTACGGGATCTGGGAAAACCTGGTCGAGGACGACGAGATCGACGCTGTCGTGATCGGGACGTGGCCCTATCAGCACTGCCCGATCACCCTGACGGCACTCGACGCCGGCAAGCACGTCTTGACCCAGTCGCGGATGGCGATGAACGCCCGCGAAGCCCAGCGAATGCTCGACCGGTCGCTCGAATGCCCGGGGCTGACCGCCATGGTGGTCCCCAGCCCCTACGGGCTGGCCGGCGACGCCTTGGTCCGCTCGATGATCGCCGAGGGCTACATCGGGACGCTCCGCGAGGTCCACGTCACCGGCTTCTCGACCGAGCTGGCCGACCCGACAACCCCGCTCGGCTGGCGGCAGATGACCCGGTACTCGGGGTTCAACATGCTCGGGGTCGGGATCCTCCACGAGTCGGCGATGCGCTGGACGCCGCACCCCCGCCGGCTCTTTGCCTCGGCCTCGAAGCTGATCCCGACCCGGCCCGACCCCGAATCGGGCCAGGCGGTCAAGGTCGGCACGGCCGACAGCGTCCAGGTGATCGTGGGCTATCAGGGCGGGGCCCGGGGGACCTACCGGCTCAGCGGAGTGACCTGGCACGAGGCCGGCTCGTCGGTCGCGCTGTTCGGGTCGGAGGGGACCCTGATCTACGACCTCAAGCGCGACGAGCTCCAGGGTGCCCGGCGGGGCGAGACCGGCCCGAAGCCGATCCCGATCCCCGACGAACTCCGGGGCGGCTGGGACGTCGAGGCCGAGTTCATCGCCGCGATCCGGGGCGAGCGGTCGGTCTCCCGGACGACCTTCGCCGACGGCGTCCGCTACATGCAGTTCACCGAGGCGGTGGCGCGGAGTTCGAGGCACTTGCAGCCGGTCGACCTGCCGCTCCGGGAGTTCTCCAACCCGAGCCTCTGACCGCCTGCCCCGGTCGCCGGGGACCGTCAGGCCGGGGCTCCCGGCCCGTCGACGGGAGTTCGGGCGTCCGACCGAGGCAGCGGTCGAACGTCAGGAGCGTGGCCAGGAACAGCCCGGCGGCGGCCATCGCATAGGCGACCGTCCAGAAGACCACGGCGATCGCGATCCCCCGCTCCATCGGGCCCGAGAACCCGGCGGTCCGATCCAGCTGGATCGTCGGTATGACGATGTTGTATAAAGGGCTGCCGAAAATTACGATCGTCACGGCGATCGAGTCGACGCTCCCGCCCATGAGCAGGATCCCCACGATCGGCCAGCCGACGGTCGAGGCCACCAGCGCGGTGACGGTCCAGGTCACGGCCCGGCCGGTCCGCGAAACCCACGTCGCCAGCGCCAGGCCGAGGCTGGCGACCGCCGCCCCCTGGGCGACGATCAGGACGGGCACGAGGAAGGCCATGCCGACCTTCCACGTCGAGGTGCCCGCCGAGATGCAGGAGAATGTCACCAGCGCGGGCCAGAACGCCAACCACGGGGCCCGGCGGAACGAGCCCCACCACTTCCCCCAGACGATCGATCGCGTCGACAGCGGGGTCGCCAGCAGGACGTCCAGGCTCCCCCGGACCCGCTCCTCGCTCAGGACCGTCCCGGCCGAGGCGCTCAGCAGGAGCAGCCCGATCAGGACCTGGAAGGCGTTCAGGATCGCCGCGGTCTCGCTCCGGCCCAGGGGCGGGCTCATCCACAGATCCCAGATTACCTTGAGGCTGAAGGTCGAGGTCAGCGCGATGTAGAGACCCCAGACGATCCGGGTCGACCGCGACGGCCGGTTCCGATGCCACTCGCGCCAGAGGACCGGATTGAGGTCGAGCGACGGGCCGGGCCACCACCGGACCAGATGGCGGAACCAGGCGGCCAGCCGCGAATCCTTCGCCGCCTTCGGCATCTGCCCCGACTGGCGGAGGTAGACCGGCCGGACCCTGGCCACCGACAGCCCCGCCAACCCGGCCGCGATCGCCAGGCAGGCCAGCAGGAAGCCGATCGGCTCGACGATCGACGTGGCCCCGGGGACGTTGTACGGCGCCAGGGTCAGCCAGAAGGGATTGGTCACCTTGAGCCAGGTCGGGGCCCAGAAGCCCACCGACGCCATCGTCCAGGTCGGCAGGGCCAGCAGCCAGAGCGCCCAGATCGCATAGACGGCCGTCATCACCTCGTGGGCCTTGGCCAGCCAGACCGAGAGGGCCAAGGCCAGCGAGCACCCCAGGACCGCCAGGCCCGACGCGATCAGGAGCGACGCCGTCAGGGCCACCGGGTCGATCCCGCCCAGGAGCGTCCCCAGCGCCGCCACCGGCAGGGCGCAGGCGACCAGGTTCAGGACCGGGACCAGCCGGGCCCCGAGCTTGCCCAGGACCAGCTCGGCGTCGGAGAGGTCGGTGACCATCACGTGGGCCAGCGTCCCCCGGGCCTTGTCCAGGCAGATCGCCCCGGCCGTCGCCGCCGGGGCCGCCAGCAAGACCAGCGCGAGCTGAATGATCGCCATCGTCTGGAAGAACGATTCGCCGGCCTGCACCATTTGCTGCCGGGTCGTCAGGTAGGTGCTCCCCATCGCCGATCGGTAGACCAGCCCCAGCCCCACCAGCAGGGCCAGCACGAACAGCCCCCGGAGCGCATACGCCTGCCAGCGCCGCGACCGCGCCAGCCACTCGTAGACGAAGACCGGCCCCAAGCCCAGCCGCCCGCCGCTCGCCATCGGACCGCCTCCGTCTTCCTGGCTCGGGGGAAGGCAGAAAAGGCTGCAATGACCCGGGCCCCCGCCACCATCGCCCATCGGCCGGAGCGTCGCAAGCACGATTTCCTTAAGAGCCGCGACCCGCCCCCGGCGCGTAGGCCCGACCCAGGCCCCGGGCTGCGAGCGTCCCGGCCAGGCCGATGGCCCCGAGCGTCACCAGGCCGACGCCGGCCAGGTGGCTCTCGACGCCCCGGTGGAGCAGGGTCCAGACCAGAACCGCCAGCGGCATCGAGCCGGGCGGGCAGACCAGGTTCGCCGCCGGAAGCTCGCCCATCGCCAGGGCGAAGGCCACGCCCCAGGTCGCCGCAATCGCCCCCCGGGTCAGCGGGATCGCCACCCGCCGGGCCTGGCCCCAGGCCCCGTAGCCCTCCAGCGCGGCGGCCTCCAGGTACTCCGGCGGGAGCGACCGGACGGCCGGCCAGAGGACCACCAGGGCATAAGGCAGGGTCCGGAGGATGTACGCCAGGACCAGCAGGGCCGACGAGTCGTAGACCCTCGGCCAGCCGAAGTAGGCGACCACCAGCGCCATCCCCGCCACCGGCCCCGGCATGGCCAGCGTCACGGCCGCCGTCGACGCGGCGACCCATCGCCAGGCCCCCGGCCTCCGGGCCAGCCAGGCCAGGCTCCAGGCCAGGGCCACCGTCGCCGAAGCCCCCGCGCCCGCCAGGATCGCGCTCGAGAGCAGCGGGCTCCGGAGCGGCCGAAAGATCCCCGGCAGGTACAGCTCCCAGGCCGACCGGGCGAGCGTCCCCGCCAGCCCCTCGACCGACCATCGAGGGCCCCGCCCCGGCGCCCCGCCGACCCGCCCTGCGTGCCAGATCAGGCTGAAGATCGGCAGCGCGACCAGGTTCCCCGCCGATCCCGCGACCGCCAGCCCGACCGGGATCCGCCACCGACCGAGCCGCCAGTCCCTGGACCGCGCCGAGGCCGAGAGCACCCGGGCCGGGTCGGCCTTGAGCAGGTCCCTCGCACCCAGGAGGACCAGGGTCCCCAGCAGTGCCATCGGCGGGAGGGCCACGGCCGCCGCCCTCGGGGCGTTGTGGTTCTGGAACTGGGTGTAGCACTCCTCGGCATACGTCCGGACCGAGAGGAGGTCCGTGACCGTCATGTCGCCGCCGGTCAGGACCGCCACGGCCAGGGCCGAGGCCGCCAGCGCCCCGAGGCTCCGCCGGAGCGTCACCCGGAGGACCACGCCCCACGGCGGAAGGTCGAGCCGGGCCGACTCCTCCAGTTCCGGCTCGACCGCCCGGAACCCCACGCCCAGGATCGCCACGACCCACGGCAGGGCCGCCACCGCGTGGATGAACGCCGCCCCCGACCACCCCACCAGGAGCGGCCCGGCCCCCAGGATCTGCGACCGCCCCGCGTTGCCGAACGCGCCCATCCACGCCGTCGCGATCAGCGGGACCGGCACGAACGCCGCCAGCCCCACCGCGCCGAGCATCCACCGACGCCCCCAGACGTCCGTCCGGAACAGGACCAACGCCAGCGCCGCCCCGATCGGAAGGGCGATCGCCTCGGTCGCCGCCACCAGCCGGGCCGTCTCCAGGGCCAGCCCCAGCGGCCGGGCGATCTCCCCCGGCCGGCTCGACGCCACGATCTCCCCCGAACCCGGCCCCGGATCCTCCTCCGGCCGCGTCGACTCCCGGACCATCGCCGCCATCGGCCAGCCCACGACCAGGACCAGGGCCAGGATCACGGGCGAGGTCCGGAGCAGGCCGCTCACGGCCGGAGCCCCGCCGCCCGCATCAGGGCCGCCGTGGACCGGTAGGCCTCGTTCACCCACTCGACGATCCGGTCGGGCTCGGGCGAATACTCCAGCTCGATCGAGACGGTCGCGTCCTCCAGCCCGAGGACCCGGATCGCCTCCAGATACGGGGCGAAGTCGACCGCCCCCCGCCCCGGCGGGAGGTCGCCGTGAACCACCCCGTCGCAGTCTGATATGTGCACGTGAGCTACACGACCCCGGAGCCGCTCGACCAGCCCGGCCGGCTGTCCGGCCAGGACCAGGTGCGAGATATCCAGGTTCGCCTTCACGTTCGGGAGGCCGACGTCGTCGAGGAACCGGGCCATGCTTGCCACGTCGTTCAAAAGCGAGAGCCGGAAGGGCTCCAGCTCCAGGGCGATCTCCAGGCCCAGGCCCGAGGCGTACTCACCCAGTTCCCGGACGCCCGATACGCCGGCCGCCCACTGCTCGGCCGGCGGGATGACCTCCTTCTGCCAGACGTATTCGCCCAGGACCAGCAGGACGTTCCGCGCCCCGAACCGCCCGGCCATGTCGAGGTAGGCCCGGACCCGCTCGACGTGGAATCGCCGGACGCTCGGGTTGAAGTCGACCAGCCCCAGGGCCACGCACGCCACGCTCACGATCGGCAGCCCGGCCCGATCACATTCGTCGATGATGATTTTTCGTTCTTGCTCATCCGTTTCATAAGGGTCGGCGAAGATGTCGATCGCGTCGAAGCCGATCTTCCGGGTCATCCGGATCCCGAACGCCGTGTCCCGCCCGGCCTGGGCCCAGGCGGAGTTGATCAGGCCGAGTCTCATGGGTCCGGGCCTCCGTAGGATGCGGGTCGGGGCGGCACCCGCCAGTCTAACCCGGAGGAGGGCCCCGGGTCGCCCCCGGCCTCAGCGTCCCTCGATGGCGTCGCGGAACGCGGCCTCGTAGGTCCGCTGGCCTTCCTCGCCCTCGCCGCAGACCTCGACGATGGGAACCTCCCAGAGCGTCCCGACCTCCGGACGCCGGCCGCACAACCCGCAGGAGACCCGGAAGAGCTTCCCCCGCCGGAGGTCGTAGTCCCTCGCCAGGGCGCGGGCCGCCGGGCCGCAGCAGTAGCCCGCCGCGATCACCACGAAGACCCGATGGACGATGCCCAGCCGGCCGAGGGCCGATTCGGGGACGATCCAGCCCCAGGTCGGGATGTCCGGGCGTCCCACGGCCTCCACGACGGGCCTCCGATCCCGGTAGGGACGGATCCAGCCGTCGCCCCGGACCCGGTACGTCCCGTCGAGGTTGCGCCAGGCGTCCATCAGGGCCCCGGGCGCGGGGGGTCGTCGGCCGAGGGTGCGTCGAAGGCCACCACCCGATGCTCGCGACCGGCGGCCAGGACGGCGTCGCAGAGGGCCAGGGTCTTGAGGTGATCGCGGCCGGGGATGTCGGGTTCGGAGTCGTCCTCGATCGCGCGGAGGAGGCCGGCCATGGTCCCGGAGAAGGCGTCGGGGAACCAGGCCTGGGGCCACCGGGGGCGATGCCAGGCGCCGTGGTCGTCGAGGGTTGAGTAGTCGATCGTGCTCGGGGTCCGCTCGGGCCAGGAGGGCCAGCCGATCGTGCCCAGGGCCAGGCCGCGCGTCCCCTCGACCCGCCACCGGATCGCGATGTCCTGGCCCGCCCCCTCGCGCGCCGGGCCGGCCCAGACGTCGTCCCAGGCGGAGGCCCGGGCGCCGTCATCATATTCGAGGATGTACAGGTTGATCCCGTCGTCGTGGGGGAACCCGGTCCGGGGGTCGGGGCGGGTGCTGGCCAGGACCCGGGCCGGGTCGCCCAGCCAGTAGCGAAAGGTGTCGAGGTGGTGGATGCTCATGATATAGGTCGAGAGCGACCGGCCCCCCTCGGCCCAGGGCATCCAATGCGGGATGGCCCGCATCTCGATCGTGGCCAGGACCGGCTCGCCGAGGTCGCCGCGATCCAGGAGCCCCTTGAGGACGCGGACCGAGTGGTCGGACCGCATGTTCTGGTTGACCTGGAGCCGGACCCCCGCGGCCTCGGACGCCTCGACTAGCGATCGGGCCTCGTCGAGGGTCATGGCCAGCGGCTTCTGCGCCAGGATTCCCGAGGGCCTCCGGGGGTGGGCGAGGATCCGCCGGATGATCCCCGGCTGTTCGAGCGGCGGGACGGCCACGTCGACGACCCTCACCCTCGGGTCGTCGAGCATCGCCTCGACCGACCCGAAGACCGAGCCCACGCCCCGGAGCGCGGCGACCCGCCGGGCGGTCGACTCGGTCCGCGAGGTCAGGCCGACGACCTGGAAGCCGGCTTCGGCGTAGGCGACGAGGTGACAGTCGCGGACGATGAACCCGGCCCCGACGATCCCGATCCCGTGCCCGGGGTCCCGGGGGATCGGGGCGAGGTGGTCCGGCGTCGGTCGGGGGGCGTGGGCGTCCATCGTGGTGTCTCGGCCCGGGCGGGGGGGCGGGGTTCGAGATCGGATCCCGAGACTTTCCCCGGCCGGCGGGGCCTTGTCAACGCCCGGCTCGATCCGCAAACCCCCGATCGGGGGCGGGGACGGCTGATCGATCCCGGCTGGCCCGGCGACTTCCCAATCGCCCGGGGAGTCCTATAATTCCGCCGCGCCCGGCCCCGGACGCGCCGGGGCCGACCTCCACCCGAAGGCAACAGGCATCCCATGAACAGGCGAAACGCGATCAGGGCGATGGCGGGGCTGGCGGCCGGGTCGGTCTGGTCCGGCCGGGCCGGGGCTTTCCAGGGGGCCTCGGAGGACATCCCGCTGCCCGAACTGGTCCGGAAGCTCATCGCGACGATGGACTCGACCCCGATCCGGGTCGAGGAGCTAGCCCCGGGGCTCTCGCTGATCTCCGGGCCGGGCGGGAACGTCGCGGCGCTGGCGGGCCCCGACGGCGTGGTGGTGGTCGACGCCTTCGTCGCCGCCGGGGGCCCCGGGCTGGTCTCGGCCGTCCGCAAGCTCGACGCGGGGCCGATCGCCCTGATCCATACCCACTGGCACTCCGACCACACCGGCGGGAACGCCGCGATGGTCGCGGCTGGCGCCCGGATCATCGCCCACGAGAACGTCCGGAAGCGGCTCGGCTCCGAGCAGTACATGGCCGACTTCCAGATGAAGATCCCCGCCGCGCCCGCCGCCGCCCTCCCCGCGGTGACCATGGGCGACGAGGCCGCGATGGACTACAACGGCGAGGAGATCCTCCTGGCCCACGTCCCCGAGGCCCACACCGACGGCGACGTCTTCATCCACTTCCGCAAGGCCAACGTCCTGCACACCGGCGACCTGTTCACCAACGGGGGCTTCCCCAACATCGACAGCTCCTCGGGCGGCTGGGTCGGCGGGATGGTCGGGGCGGCCGACCGGATCCTCGGGGCCGTCGACGCCTCGACCAAGATCATCCCCGGCCACGGCCCGGTGGCCACCCGCGACGACTTGCGGGCCTTCCGCGACATGCTGGCCGAGGCCCGCGCCCGGGTCGAGCCGCTGGTCGCCGCCGGCAAGACGGTCGACGAGGCCGTGGCCGCCCGCCCGCTCGCGGCCCTTGATGCCCGGTGGGGCCGGGGTCCGTTCAAGGGGTTCCACTTCACCCGGCTCGTCTTCAGCGGCCTGGCCAACCACCGGGCCAGGAAGACGGTTGCCTCCTGATCCCGGCACGGCGTCTGCTACCCCTCCCCCGAGGCGCACGGCCATCGGCCGACCGGCGATCCCGGGAGGGAGCGGGGGTTCATGCCGGAGGACCGCGGGCGGGGGGGTTCGGGCCGGCGCGACTCCCCGAAGGCGGGCGGATCTGGGGCATCCGATGCTCGACGATTCCGACTTCATCCGCGCCATCCTGGCCGACCCCGAGGGCGCTGGCCCGGGTCGGGCACTGGGGGAACCTCCGGACCCTCGTCCTGGCCCTGGCCGGCCTCGGGGCCCGCGAGGTCGAGATGCTCGCCGATGCCCCGTGGATGGCCCGCCTGACGACGCTGGCCCTCTCCTCCAACGCGGTCCACCCCGCCGGGGTCCGGGCGATCGCCGGCCGGCCGGGCCGGCTGAAGGTCCTGGTCCTCAACTCCGCCTCGGTCCGCGTCCTGGGCGCGAAGGCCCTGGCCGGGTCGGCCCACCTCGGCCTCCTCGTCGAGCTGCGCCTGGCCCACGACGAGATCGGCGACGAGGGAGCCCGGGCGATCGCCGAATCGGGGGCCTTCCCGGGCCTCCGCGGCCTGGACCTGTCGGGCAACGAGATCGGCCCGGCGGGCGTCCGGGCCCTGGCCGGGTCCGGGCACCTGGCGGGCCTCGAATCGCTCGACCTCCACGGCAACCCGATCGGCGACGCCGGGGCCGCGGCGCTGGCCGGTTCCGGCGGCCTCCCCCGGCTCCGGAGCCTCAACCTGGAAGGCACCGAGATCGGCGTCGAGGGGGTCCGGGCGATGGTCGCCTCGGGGCTCCTGGCCCGCCTCGATGGCTACAACCTGGAGGGGAACGACCTCCGGGCCCCGACCCTGGACTGGCTCCGCCGCCAGCTCGGCGACCGGGTCGAATTCTGACCCCCGGCCCGGTCAGGCCAGAGGGGCGGAGAGCCCCATGAGCATATCGAGGAATCGATTGAGCCGATCGAAGGCGACGGCCGGGGTGACGTTGGCGGGTTGCTCGGTTCTTCTCCCGTGAGCTACCCAGTTCCGGTATTTCCGGACCTGGTTGACCTCTTCGAGAAGATCGGCGCCGGATTCCTTATAAGCTTCGAGCACCCGATAGAAGCTGCCCTGCCCGATCGTATCGTTGAGATCCTTGACAAGCTGCTTCAGGGCGGGATGGCGAGTCGTCCGAAGCTCGGCCCGGATCTGCTCCAGGGCTCGATCGCGGACGATCCCCTCGAAGGCGGAGAACAGGAACATGACGGCCAAGTCGTCGAGATTTTCGAGGACCGTGCGAGACATCTCCCCGATCTCGGTCGCTTCGAGGTGTCGCAGAATGTTGTCGTGACCCAGGGCACCGTCCCAGGGCAGCCCGGCCCAGTAGTTCCGGCCCAGGCGGTCCATCGCCTCCGTCAATTTCCTGGCGGCCCGATACCAGGCATAAGCTTCATCGAGCGTTCCCATCAAGCGAGAAGATCCTGGATGATCGCTTCCAACCGAGCCCGATCGAGCGGGGCGGCGCCGAATTGATCGTCGAGGACCTCCCAGGATTTCTTGCCGTCCTTCACGACTCGCATCACGATATATTTTCTGGTTCCGTCGGTGATGTCGACCCTCCCCCCCAATTCCGCCCCGTCGCCGAAAATTCGAGGAGATCCGACGACATTGCGAGCGACCGGCAAGACCTGGATCGCGAGGTCTCCCACGGCGATCTTCAGCCCGTAAATCTCGTAGGTGCCCAAACCCGCCTCGGCCTTGTCGAGCCTGATGGGGATGATGTCGAGCAGCCGGTCCGGGTCGGATTCGTGCAGCCAGACGTCGATCCGATCCAATAAAGCACTGACGGCCACGATCCACTCGTCACGCCGTTCGCGCCGTAGGTGCGAATGCTGCTCGTCGGCCTTCTTCCGGAGGAACTCCTGGAAGCTTGTCATGGCACGCGGTCCTCAAATGAGACGGTCGCCGACCCCGAGGCTGCGAGGGACGCGGCCCCGGTCAGGCCAGCGGGGCGGGTCCGACGGCGAGGCGGTCGAACTCGGGGTTGCCCCGGAGGGCGTCGAAGTCGGGCTCGTCGGCGATCCGGGCGCGGAGGTCGGGGTCGAGCCCGAGCGCGGCGGCGAGCTCGTCGAGCGACCGGGCGGGGTTGCCGGCCAGGCTCCAGTAGCACGAGAGGTTGTAGCGGAGCAGGGCTTGATCGGGGTCGTGGCGGAGGGCCCGGTCGAGGGCGTCGATGGCCTGGGCCAGGCGGTGGGTCCGCTTGTAGCACCAGCCCAGGGCGATGGCGACGGCGGCGTCACCGGGGCGGAGGGCGGCGGCGACTTCCAGCGGCTTCAGGGCGTCGCGGTGGCGGCCCAGGACGCGGAGGGCCTCGCCGAGGAGCAGGCTGGCCTCGAATTGCATGGTCGCCCAGTCCGACCGCCCTTCGAGGATCTCCAGGGCGCGGGCCGGGAGGTCGAGCATCAGGTAGCCCTCGGCCTCGCCGAGCTGCCGCTTGATCCGGTCGTACAGCTGCGCGTCCTCCACGCCTGGGCCCTCCCGGTCCGGTCCCGGCCGCCCCCCTCCGGGCGTGGGGGCGGGCCGGCCCGAGGACCCAATCCTACCGCACGGGGGCCGCCCCGGGAAGGTCGGCCGGCGGCGGGGGCGGGCCCGGATCAGAGGCGGCGGTTGGCGCCGAGGTCGCCGCCGTTGGGGGTGTGGGTCATCAGATCGCTCCGGCAGGCGGCCTCGCGCTCGCTGAGGGCCTGCTCGGTGGCGACGAGTTCGGGGATCTCGATCCCCTGGGTCGACCGGTGGACCAGGGCGAGGGCCCGGGCCTCGATCCCCTCGCGGTTCTGGAGCCCGGCGAGCCATCGGTCGGGGATCGCCTTGGCCCCGTAGTGGGCGCCGGCCAGGGCCCCGAGGATGGCGCCGGTGGAGTCGGCGTCGCCGCCGAGGTTGACGACCTCGATCAGGGCCTCCTCGAAGCTGTCGGTGGTCAGCAGGAGGTAGAGGCAGGCGGGGATGCAGGCCGGGGGGAAGCCCATGGTGGCCCGCCTACAGGTCGGCTCGGCGCCGTGCCGGTTGGCCTCCTCGGCGAGGGCGGCCAGGGCCCGCTCGCGGGGAATGTCGAGCAGCGACTCGACGTGGGCGACGGCCTGCGAGAGGCTCCGGCCGTGGGACTCGATCGAGGCGACCGATCCGGCGTGCTCGGCGGCGATCCGGACCTCGGCCCGGGCCACGTCGCCGGCCACGCGGAACAGGAAGCTGGGGTCGCGCTTGGCCCCGGCGGCGAGCCTCCGGACCGCGACCGCCACGGCGTGGGCCCCGGCGATGCTCCGGACGTCGCGGTGGGTCATCAGGCTGGCGGCCATCACCGCGTCGTGCATCCCGTCGGGGTCCAGGGCGAAGTACAGGCCCATCGGCGCGATCCGCATCGCCGCGCCGATGCCCGCCGAGTCCTGGCCGGTCCGGTCCGGCGGGACCCCACGCCTCAGGTCGGCCAGAACCTGGCGGAAGCTCCGGCCGACCCCGCGATGGGCCCCGGCGTAGCCTCCCTCGGGCGTGGCCATCTCCAGGTAGATCGCCGCCAGGTGGTCCACGTCGAGCCGACCGTGCGCCAGCAGGACGTCGCAGAGCGCCAGGGCCTGCTGGGTGTCGTCCGAGTAAAGACCCGGCATCCGCCAGCGATACGGCTTCTTCTTCCAGGCCCGGGCCCCATCGACGTAGTCCGTCACCAGTTGGTAGTGCGCCCGGATCTGCTGCGCCCCGAGCCCCTCCAGGGGGGCCCCCAGCGCGTCTCCGATCGCCATCCCGAGCAGGGACCCTCGGACGCGGTCGATGCGGGTCGATAAAGGCATCTTGGCACGGCTCCTACTGATCCTGGGGCCGCCCTCGCCGGTGGGCGGACGCTCCCCAATTCGCCGGAACGGAACGAAACTAACGGGAGGGGGCGGGCACGCCAATCGAATTTTGTTTCCGCCAACGACCCGCCGACCGCCAGAGACGCCACGGTGGCAGCACGGACGCTTGACCCAATCTTCACTTAGGGCCGACCGGAGCCCCCCCGGGATTTTCTATTTTCCAACGGGCTGACACACCTCCGGACCGCCCAAGCCCCACCCGGGACCGACGGGCCGAGGCGACCGATGGCCAACTCTTGAACAAATGTCCGGTTAACGGACGGCCACTTTTGTCCGGTCGATCCCGGGACATGGGGAGGACGGGGGGTGCCGGTCGATCCTCCCCCCCGGGCATCGCCCGAGGTAAGATATCGTCCGACCCCGACCCCGGCCCGACCCGAAAGAATACCGGTCCCGTCTTCATCAAGCTGACTCCCGTCGCAACCGGTCGGAACCGCGTGGACGGATTCGCGGCCCCGATGGCGGCCGAGGATTGCCCCGGAGCGATCGGCCGACGGCCATTCTCTCCCCTTTTCCTTCCCGGAGGCGGGAGGCGGAAAGCTGCAACTCCCATCCGATGGGCGACTTCGGAACACCTCGATTGCCGGCAGCCCAGGACACGCACTCCCGTCGACGATCGGCCGGGCTCGGGCTGATGTTCGGGATGATCGCTTTCTTTCAAGGGGTCGCCGAGCCGACGGCGGGGCTGATCGCGCAGCCGGTCCAGGCGATTCGCTGGTCCGGCTCTCGATCATCCTGGGGGTAGCGAGCACCCTGGCCTACCTGGGCCTGGTCGGCCCACGGTCGGCGGTCGCGGTGGCCGGTGCGGTCGGCGTCATCTCCATGACGGCGACCCTGATCCAGCTCGACCTGGCGGCCCGGGCCTGCCCGCCCGAGGCGGCCGGGAGCGTCTTCGCGCTGCTGATGGCCCTGGAGAACCTGGCCGCCGCCGCCTCGACCGCCCTGGGCGGCTGGTGCTTCGAGCGGGGGTCGGGACTCTGGGGGCCGGCGGCGTCGTTCCGCGCCCTGGTCCTGGTCGGGGCCTCGACCACCGCCGCGAGCTGGCTGCTCCTGCCGCTGCTCCGCCGGACCGGGGCCGAGGCCGGGGTCCGGCGACGAACCGGCGGGGAGATTCGCCAGAGCTGAATATCAATTTCATCAAATCATCACCTCAATCCAATTGGCCGAGCCTATATTGGAAGCTCCTTGGTTTGCACGTTGATGGACGCTCCCACGTCGCGACCATCGCGTTCTCATACTTTTGAGGATTGCACATGCCCCGCACCGCCCCCCTTCGTCGCCGCGGCTTCACGCTGATCGAGCTGCTGGTCGTCATCGCCATCATCGCCGTCTTGATCGCCTTGCTGCTGCCCGCCGTCCAGGCCGCCCGCGAGGCCGCCCGCCGGTCGCAGTGCGTCAACAACCTGAAGCAACTCGCCCTGGCCGCCCAGAATTATCACGATACCAACGGGACGTTGCCGGGCGCCTCGTACACCTGGGATCCGGACCCCACCAAGCCCAACAACGGGACCGAAAATTTCAGCGTCTTCGTCCGGATGCTGCCCCAATTCGAACAGCAGGCGGTCTACAACTCCGTCAACTTCTCGCTGTCCTACAAGCACGGCGCCAATATCACCCTGGCGGGCATCGCCTTGAATATCCTGCTCTGCCCGAGCGACGCCTGGACGGCGGCCCCCCTCTACACGGGTTACTACAGCGATTACGGTGCCCCGCCGCCCGGGAATTGGATCCAGCAGTTCTCCAGCTATGGCGCCAACGAGGGGACGTTCATCGCCCGTTATATCAAGGATTACGACGTTTCCGAGCAGACCGAGATCAACGGGGTCATCTATGGCGATAGCTCGACCTCGCTCGCCTCGATCACCGACGGAACCAGCAACACCATGATCTTCGGCGAGCACGCCCATACCCTGCTCTCGCGGACCTACCAGCCGCCCTTCCAGACGAGGGCGCGGACCGACATGAACGGTTCCCAGGGTTGGAACTCGGGCTTCTACACCGACATCCAGATGTCGACGTTCTACCCGCCGAACATGCAGAAGTCGTCGCAGGGCTTCGGCGCCGGGGTCGGCACCTGGTACAAGGCCGACGCGAGCAGCCTCCACTCCGGCGGGGTCAACTACGCCTTCGTGGACGGCTCGGTGCGCTTCATCAAGGATACGATCAACAGTTGGCAGTTCGCCCCATCGGGATCGTCCAACAAGTACGAGCCCGTCGGCGTGACGTTCAACAGTAGTACTTATCTGTACAAAATTAACAAGGGTGCCCAGATTGGCATCTACCAGGCCCTGTCCACTCGCAGCGGCGGCGAGGTGATCAGCGCCGATCAATACTGATCGGCGTTTGATCGATGGCAATCTTCCAGCGGGTCAAGCCTTGCCGAGGGGTTTGACCCCGCCTCCGTTGATGGATCATCGTTTCACCTCGGTGCCGGCAGGGCCACCGGGACCTCGAAGAGCGACTGGGTCCGGACCACCGCCCGCTCGGCCGGGAACGAGTGGAAGGCGTGGACCAGGAGGCCCCGGGCCCGGGACTCGAAGGCAAGGTGGCTGATCGCCGGGGGGGCCATCCGGTTGGCGTCGGCCGATCGGTGGAAGAGGCGGTCACGGGAGGCGTCCAGGGCCATCTCGTCGCAGAGGTGGGCGAAGACCTCGGGGTCGATCCGCTCGACCTCCAGGCAGGCCTGGTACTCGACCCCCGCGCCGGGGCGGAGCGTGGCGGCCCGCTCGTGGCGGACCGGCGAGTGGAAGAGCAGGCCCGACTCGGGCAGGACGGTCGAAGGGCCGGCCAGGACCTCGGTCAGCCGGACCTCGCCCGACCGCCAGAGGATCGCGTGCCCCCCCTGGACGATCCGGATGTCGGCCTGCCAGCCGTCGACGGCCACCCGGCGGTGCGCCCGGACGGCGAACCAGTCGGGGTGGAGCGTCCGGCCGAAGACCTGGAAGGCGAGGTCGGCCACCCGCGATTGACTCAAGCTCGAACCCATCGCCGAAATCCCCTTTCCGCGGCCGGCCGTCGGAGGCGGCGGGACCCGTCGATCCTGGGGGGCCCCTCGCCAGTATAAGACGCGGGCCCGGGGCCCGCAAACCGATCGGCCCGGGGGCTGCCAGTCCGCCTTGACCGCCCCGGGCGTCGCCACTACACTCCCGCCGGACGCCCCAGGCCCCCCCGTGATCCGATCCGAGGCCCCGTCCGGCTCGGTCGGGGAGCCGGGCCCGACGGATTTCGCCCATCAAGGAAGAGGGCCGCGCCGTGGAAGATCCGCCCGCCCCGCCGATCCTGCCCGTCCGGGCCTGGCGCGCCTGGCGCCACCGGGGGGCCAAGTATGCCTGGCACAAGGCGATGCGACGCGCCCTGGGGCGCTGGCCGGGCTTCAAGCGGAAGCTGGTCTACGCCGACCCCCGCGAATACTGGACGCTCCGCGGCGGGGTCGACTACTTCCGCGAGCAGGAGGGCCAGGAGACGCGCTCGATGCGCGCCGAGTGGCTGGCCCGGAGGATCGCCCGGTATCGGCCGACCTCGATCCTGGAGGTCGGCTGCGGCTACGGCAAGCTGATCCGGGCCCTCCGGAATCAGGTCGACGTGCCGATCGCCGGCGTCGACTTCAGCCCGACCCAGTTGGCGATGGCCCGGGTCTACCTGGACGGGGCCGCCGGCGTCGAGCTGGCGCTGGCCTCGGGGACGCGGCTCCCCTTCGCCGACGGCTCGTTCGACCTGGTCGTCACCTCGGCGGTGATCCTGCACAACGCCCCGCCGATCGCCGAGGCGATCCGCCGCGAGGTCGTCCGCGTCGGCCGGCTCTTCGCCGCCCACAACGAGGACGTCGACGTCACCTACAACCGCTACGGTTACGACACCGCCGCCTGGTATCACGCCCAGGGGATCCCCCTGGCCGAGGTCGGCCCGATCCCCAGCTCCCCCTACGAGTCGCAGTTCTGCGTGGCCGAATTGTGGCATCGCTGAGCCGCCCGGTCGCCGATCGGATCGCCCCCCGCCCGCCGCCTGCCGAGGGGCGCCGGGCGGTCCGCGACGGCCTGATCGTCACCCTCGGCGGCCAGGTCGAGCGGGCCCTGGGGACGGTCACCGCCCTGATGCTCCGGTGGGGCCTGGACCCCGCGCAGCTCGGGGTCTACATCGGGCTCCGGCTCTACCTGGACAACACCAACCGGTCGAGCCTGGGCGTCGGCCTGGGGGCGGTCCAGGAGATCCCGATCCTCCGCGCCGCCGGCCGCGAGGACGAGGCCCGCCACCTGGCCAACGTCGCCCACACGGCCAACACGCTGACCTGCCTGGCCTACGCCCTGGGCCTGGTCGCCTGGGCCTTCCTCAAGGCCCCCCGACTGGCCGGAGACCCGAGGGCCGGCGAATGGACCTGGGGCCTGGTCGCCGTCGCCGGCCTGGCCCTGCTCAAGCGGTACGAGAGCTTCCTGATCGCCGTGCTCCGGGCCCATCAGGAATTCACCCTGACGACGAAGCTGGACGTGTTCGAGTCCTTGATCTCGATCCTCGCCGTCGGGTCGGGCCTGTACCTGGCCGGGTTCTGGGGGCTCCTGGCGGCGGTCGGGGTCATCATCGCGTCCAAGATCGCCTACCTGCACATCCACCACCCGCTCCGGTTCCGGTGGGCCTGGGACGCCCCGAGGGCCGCCCGGCTGATGGTGGTCGGCCTGCCGATCCTGGCCAACACGGCGGCCTTTGGCGCGGTCCTGAGCCTGGACCGGGTCCTGATCCTCTGGCGGGTTCCCGACGGCGACCGGGCGGCGGGGCTCTACACGATCGCGATCCTGGGGACGGGCTGGAGCCTCGACCTGGCCGGGCGGATCGTGGCGGTCCTCTACACCTACTTCCAGGCCACCCTGGGCCGGACCCGCGACCCGGCCGAGGTCGCCCGCCAGGCCCTCAAGGCGGCCGAGGCGCAGGCCCCGCTCCTGGCCGCCGGGAGCGCCGTGGCCTACCTGGTCGGTCCGGTGTTCCTGGGCTCGGTGATGCCCCGCTACGCCGACGGCCTCCCCGCCCTCCGCCCTCTCTTGCCGGGGACGCTGATGCTCGGCCTGGCCTGGCCGGCTCGCCAGATGCTGATCGCGGTCGGCCGCCCCTACGCCCTGGCCGGTGCCACCCTGGCGGGCCTGGCCGTGACCGCCCTGGCCGGGGCGATCGGCGCCGACCGGGCGGGGATCGTGGGGGTGGCATGGGGGATGACGATCGGCTACGCCGCCGTCGCCTGGCTGACCGGGGCCACGGCCTGCGTCCCGGCCCTGGGCTGGCGGGCCTGGTGGGCCCACCTGGCCCGGCTCTCGCTGACCCTGCTCGGGTTCGCGATCGGGACCGCGATCGCCGCCCACGCCCCGCTCGGCCCCCTCGGCCGATGGCCCGATTTCGTCGCCCGCTGCCTGATCCTGGCCGGCTGGCTCCTGCCGACGCTCTGGCTCTGGGGCCGCCGGCACGGGTGGGGCGGGTTCGCGGAATCGACTCGTCAAATTGGGTCGTCGCTTTGAAGGTGCGGCAAGCAGAAAGTACAATGCCGAGCAATTGGCCTGTCAACACGACGTCAACACGCTATAAGGGGCCAGCCATGCCCGGCATCGACAACAGGCGCGACGAGGCGGCTGCCAATCTTCAAAGACCGGACCGGCCGGGACTCTCGATAGCCCCATCCGACCTGGAAGGTCTGATTGATGCGATCACATTCAATGGCGATCTCTCCGCGCTGCTCGCTTGCGCGTGCGAGAAAGCATTTGATGTACGAGCCTCCTTCTCACTCACGCCGACCCAGGCCACGCCCCCCATCCGGGCGTTCAGGCCGCGATCCGGGCCTTCGCGGCATGGAAGCGAGCCGAGGAACAGGCCATGGCTACCGACATTCGCCCCGCTCAACCGACCGAACGACCGAAGGCCGAAGAGCCGGAAATTCTCCCTCTGTCCCTGGCGGGCAAGTGGGTGGCCTGGTCCTCGGATGGGATGCGGATCGTTGCCGCGGCGTCGACAATCGAAGAGGCCGAGCGTCTCGCCGCTGATGCCGGGGAACCCGAACCTATCATGGAACTCCACCCGGGTCGCTGCCGGCTGTGATCTATCCATTTCGTCCCGACGAGATCGAGCCGACCTCGGCTTATCCATTCGGCATCATCTATCGGCCCAAGATCCCCATCCGGATCGGGGTTGGTGACTTCGGCGAAGTGACGATGGAACTGCGTCAGAAGGGTAGGTCATATGTCTGGTCCGCCAAGGTGGCGTTCCTCCCGGATCCGAACGATCCATCGCCGGAAGAGCAAGCCCGTGTCGTGTTAGGGCATACAAGTTTCTTTCGATTCTTCCGGGCGAGGTTCGATTTCCAACGTAATCGGGTGAAGCTCAAGGCGAACAGTTTGTTCGTGGGCCGGCCTGGCTGAACCGAAGGGCGCACGGATGCCGCTGGACCTCGGGTTCTTGATCCTCCTGGCGATCGTCGGGGCGGGCGTCGGGTTCCGGCTCCTGGAGTGGCTCCGCGCGACGCCGGAGGATCCCGCCGACGCCTGGGCGCTGGCGGTCCCGCTCGGGCTGGGGACGCTGGCGCTGGGGGTGCTCGGGCTGGCGGAAGTCGGGTGGTTGACGAGCCCGGCGATCGCGGGCCTGCTGGCGGTCGGGGGGCTGGCGGGCGGGAAGGCGGGGGCGGTCGGGACGGTCCGGGCCCTGCCTCGGTCGCTCCGATCGGGTCTGGGTCCGGGGCTGATGTTCGACCTCCCGCTGCTGGTCGGATTGGCCGGCACGCTCCTGACGGCGCTGGCCCCGGTGACGGACGGGGACGCGCTCTGCTATCACCTGCAAGTGCCCAAGGTGTTCCTGGCGGAGGGCTCGGCGGTGTTCGAGCCGGACCTCCACGAGACGATTTACCCGCTGGTGACCGAGGCGCTCTATGCCGTCGGGCTGGCGATCCGGGGGCCGGTGGCCTGCCGGCTGATCCAGTGGCTGCTGGGCCTGGCGTTCGCGGCGAACGTGGCGGCGATGGCCCGGCCGGTCCTGGGCGACCGGGCCCGGTGGGCCTCGGCGGTGGCGCTGCTGGTCCCGGCGGTCTCGAACGGGATGGGGGCCCCGCTCAACGACGTGGCTCTGGCGGCGTTCGGGAACGCGGCGATCCTGTCCTGGACCCGCTGGAATGACCGGCCGTCGGGTCGATCGGCGATCCTCGTCGGTGTCCTGGCGGGGCTGGCCGTCGGGGTGAAGTACCCGGCCCTGGTCCTGGCGGGGCTGCTGGGGCTGGGCTTCCTGGCCAGGGGGAAGGCCCGGCATGCGGCCCTGTTCGGCCTGGTCGCGGCGGGCGTTGGCGGCGGGTGGTACGCCCGGGCGTTCGTCCACACGGGGAACCCGGTTTATCCGTTCTTCCGCCAGGTCTTCGGCGGGTCGGGGATCGACGAGGTCCTCGACCCGATCAAGCGGCCGATGGCGGTGACGCTCGGGAACCTCCTGACGGCGCTGGGGCCGATGACCCTGCATCCCGACCGGTTCGACAGCCTCTCGCACCAGTTCGGCCCGGCGTTCCTGCTGTTCTTGCCGGCCCTGCTCTGGGCCAGGCCGCCCCGGCGGGTCCTGGGCGTGGTGGCCCTGGGCTATGCGTTCCTGGTCCTCTGCCTGACCCAGCGGCAGAGCATGCGGTTCGTCCTGATCGCCGTCGGGCCGATGGCGGTGGGCGTGGCCTGGCTGGCGGTCGAGTGGTGGGACCGCCGGACCGTCCCGGGGCGGGTCCTGGTCGGGCTTCTGGCGGGGTCCCTGGCCTTCGAGGCGGGCCTGGCGGCGGCCCGGGCCCGGCACGGGCTGGGCGTGGTCGCGGGGCGGGAGTCGGCCGAGTCGTACCTCGCCCGCCGCGAGCCGACCTTCGTCGTCGGCCGCTGGATCGACGCGAACCTGCCGCCCGGAGCCCGGCTGGTCGGGCAGGATCACCGGGGGTTCTACCTCCCACGCCCCTACGCGATGGAGCTGGCCCACCGTCGCCGGACCGGGTTGGGCAGGCATGGCGAGTCGGCGAGCGAGGTCGTCCAGGGGCTCCGGCGGGCCGGGTTCACGCACGTCCTGCTCTGCCCGCCGGTCCCGGAGGACGCCGTGGAGTTCGACCCGAGCCTCGGCCGGCTGCTCGCCCCCTGGCTGGCCGCAAGCCGGCCGCTCTACCGCCGCGACCTCGCCGACGCCGATGGGGTGGTCCGCCGCTACGCGATCCACGGACTCTCCGGCGAACCCTCCGAGGAGGCCCGCCGATGACCCGGCACCCCTCGCTGGCCCAGCTCCGGGCCCGGGTCCACAAGGCCCGGCACCGCGAGGTCGGCAACTGGCTGGCCCGGCGGGTCGGCCGGCCCTCGGCGGTCTACGGGACCTGGGCGGCGGTCCGGCTCGGGCTCTCGGCGCACCAGGTGACGCTCGGGGCCTTGCTGGCCGCGATCGGGGCGGCGGGGGCGATCGGATCGGGCGATCGGCGGGGATTCGTGGCGGGCGTGGCCCTGGCCCACCTGGCGTTCTGGCTCGACCACGTCGACGGCCAGGTCGCCCGGTGGCGGGGGACGGCCGGGCTCGACGGGGTCTATCTCGATTACCTGATGCACCACGCCTCGGGCCTGGCCCTGGGGTTCGGCCTGGGCTACGGCCTGGCCGGGCGGTCGGGCGACCCCAGGTGGGCGGCGGCGGGGATGGCCATCGCGGCCGGCTGGACCTTCCTGGCCCTGCACAACGACTGCCGCTACAAGGCGTTCTTCCAGCGGCTCAAGGCGGTCGACCGGTCGTATCGGGTCGAGGGCGGCTCGGGCGGGAGGCCGGCCCCGCCCGCCTCCTGGCCGCGATCGGGGCGGGGCGTCCTGACCTGGCCGGCGTTCAAGGCGTGCGAACCGCACGTCGTCCTGGTCGGCCTGACGGTGATGGCCGGGCTGGCGGTGCTGGCGCCCGGGCCCTGGCTGGAGTCGTGGCGCTGGGGCGTCCGGGGGATGGCCGTGCTGGCCCCCGCCCTGGCGATCGCCCGGGTGACGCGGTCGGTCGCGGGCGGGGCGGTCGAGGGGGAGTTCGCCCGCTGGTTCCGGTCCGAGCCGCATCCGGACGCCAGGCCCGAAGCCCCGGGATCGGTCGGGAGGTTCGATCCGCCTCACCTCTGCCCCAGAGGCGAGAGGTGAGACCGATATCCGCGGGGATGGGCTCGCGGTCCGATCACTCCGGGGCCTTGATCTCGCGGACCCAGATGTTCCGGTAGCGGACCGGGTTGCCGTGGTCCTGGAAGGCGAGCGGGCCCTTGGGGCCGTGGGGCGAGTACCTGGCGAGGGCACGGAAGGCCATCGGGCCGAGGAGCTCGACGTGGTCTTGCACCAGGACGCCGTTGTGCAGGGCGGTGATGGTGGCGGGCGCCTCGACCGAGCCGTCGGCCTTGAACTTCGGGGCGTGGAAGATGATGTCGTAGGTCTGCCACCGGCCGGGCGGGCGCGAGGCGTTGACCTGGGGCGGGTGCTGGCCGTAGACGGCCGAGGCGCCGCCGTCGGCGTAGGTGAGGTTCTCGAAGCTGTCGAGGACCTGGACCTCGTAGCGGCCCATGATCAAGACGCCGCTGTTGCCCCGGCCCTGGTCGCGACCCTGGGGCGGGTCGGGGGTGGCGAACTCGACGTGGATCTGGCAGTCGCCGAACTCGTCCTTCGAGGTGATCGTGCCGCCGTTGGGTGTGCCCGAGGGCGGGACGACCATCGCGCCATCCTCGACCTTCCAGCCGGGCTCCTTGCCGTGGATTTGCCACTTCGAGAGATCCTTGCCGTCGAACAGGACCACGGCGTCGGAGGGGGCCTTGCCGGCCGCCTCGGGGGTGCTGGCTGTCCCGGGGGTGACAACCGGAGGCTGGGGGCGTTCGCCGTCGTGGACGTGCCACTTGCCGCCGGGGAGCATCGGCGTGTCCTGGAAGCCGACCTTGGGCTTGTCCTGCTGCGCCCGGGCGATCAGGGCGAGGGCGGCGAGCGCAACGGCCGCCGCCGGAAGCGTGAGGGTCCGTCTGATGGTCATCGTGGCCGATCCGGGAGGGGGATTTCGTGCGGAGCCCCCGGCGGCGAGGCCCGTCGCCTCGCGGCCCCGCGGGGACTTCGGGCGCGATTCTACCCGAGCCGCCGGCCGAAGGTCAGGCCCGACCGCCGTCGCCCGGGCCCGGCCCATCGACCGTGGCAAGTCGGGGGGTCACTTCTTGTCGGCCGCCTTGACCGGGTCCTTCTCGGTCCCGGGGTCCTGGCGGTAGACGAGGACCCGGTCGTGGACGATCAGGACGAGGTCGGACCGGCCGTCGCCGTCGACGTCGCCGATGGCAAGGTCGCGGGGTTCGACCAGGTCGGCCAGATTCCGGCGGGCCTTCCGCTCGAAGACCTTGAAGGCCATCGACCGGGTCAGGTCGGCCTTGCCGGCGAAGGTGGCGATCTCGACGAAGTGCTCGGCGACGTCGGTCAGGACGACGTCGGGCTTGCCGTCGGCGTTGAGGTCGCCCACGGCGAGGTCGGCGAACTTGGCCTCGTTCCGGGGCGACTCGTAGCTGGCGATGGTCCGGAGCTTCTGCCCCGCCTTGCCGGTCAGGACCACGCCGAACCGCGAGGTCCCGGCCAGGAGGAGGTCGTCGCGGCCGTCGCCGTCGAGGTCGGCCACCTTCATCCCCTGGAAGTCCTCGAACGGGCCGATCGAGAGCGAGCCGCTCGGGCGATAGGTCCCGTCCTTCCTGGCCAGGAATAGGAGCGATTTGGAGGCCCGGTCGAGCAGCGCGATCTCCTTGACGCCGTCGCCGTCGGTGTCGATCGCCGCGACCCCCTGGACCTGCGCCGAGGCCCGGCCGGAGTCGAACTGGTCCTGGACCGCCCAGTGGCCCCCCTTGTCGAGCAGGAGCTTCCGGGCGAACGACTGCTGAGCCACGATCAAGGCCGGCTGGCCGTCGAGGCTCGCGACCGAGAGGCCGCCGGGGGTGACGCCCGCCAGCGGCCCGAGGCCGCCGGCCGCCGCCGCGGGGGGCTCGCCGGTCCGGCCCAGCAGCAGGAGCGGCGGGCCGTAGACGTCAAAGACCAGCAGGTCGGGCAGGTTGTCGCGGTTGACGTCGACCACCGTGATCACCGGCGGGACGCCGCCGATCCCCTTCAGGGCCACGCTATCCACCGGCCCCCACCGGAACGGGATGAATGTCCCCGACTTCTCCCGGGCCAGCGCCCGGAGCTTGAAGAGGTCGGCCGAGGACCCTTCGGCCCGGTCGCGGGTGACGTAGAGGATTTCCGGCGTCTTGTCGCCGTCGAGGTCGGCCACGCCCAGCGCCACCGGGTCGCCGCTGATCGGCAGGGGGGCGGGGAAGCTCAGGCGGCCGTCGAGCAGGACGCTCCGGCCGAGCTGCTTCTCCTTCTCCGAGACGACGTAGACCTCGGCCTTGCCGTCGCCGTCGAGGTCGGCCAGCCGGACCGGACCGCCGCCGACCAGGCCCGGGAAGTGCTTCGGCTCGCCCAGGCCGGCCTTGCCCGACTGGAGGTGGACCACGAACTGCGCCCGGGTCGGGTCGGTCGCCACCACGTCGGCCTTGCCGTCGCCGTCGAGGTCGCCCAGGTCGAGCGACCGTCCCTGGTCGCTCCCGGGTGGGAGCGGGTAGAAGCTCAGCCGGCCGTTCCGGGAGTCCTCGTCATTGGGCCCGAGCGTCATGACCCGGGTCCGCCCCGACTGCTGCTCGATCGTCAGCAGCTCCGAGCCGGGCTTGCCGTCGACCTGGCCGAAGGCGTAGGCCCGGAGCGGCTCGACGGCGAACCGCTCCTCGGGCCCGTGCCGCCCGCCTTCGACGGCGAACCGGACCCGGATCGGGTCGTCGGGGCCGCCGTTGAGCAGGACCAGGTCGTCGACGCCGTTGCCGTCGAGGTCGACGGCCTTGACCATCCGGGGGTTGTCCAGGGTGTGCGGGAGCCGGTCGGGCTCGGCCAGCTTCCCCTTCTCGCGCTGGTAGATGACCAGGACCTCGTCCTTGGCCACCAGGGCCAGGTCGTCCCGACCGTCGCGGTCGAGGTCGCCGACGGAGAGCGAGCCGGCCCCTTCAACCGCGTCGCCGGTGTTGATCTTCTTGACGTCGCCGAACCGGCCGCCGCCTTTGTTGTAGAGGATCTCGATCCCCGCCGGGTTGCCATAGTACGCCAGGTCGGCCCGGCCGTCGCCGTCGAAGTCGCCGACCTGGAGGCTGACGACCTCCTTGTTCACCGGGACGCTGACCAGCCGCATCCGGCGGTCGCCGACGACCTCGTTAACCTCCTTGGCCGCCGCCGGGACCTCCTCGCCCTCGGGCTTGGGGGTGCTCAGGAGCAGGTCGATCCGCGACCGGGCGTTGTTGACGACCGCGACGTCCTCGACCCTGTCGCCGTCGAGGTCGCGGACCACCAGGCCGGTGATCCGGTTGTCGAGCTTGTAGACCTCCAGCGGGAGGAACCCGAAGTAGTCGGCCAGCCGGGCATCCTCCGCCGGCCCGGCCCCCACCGAAACCAGGGCACCCAGGGCCAGGAAACACTCCCGCAACCGTCCCGCTTTGGCACGCATCAAGGTCGCCATCCTACGTTGGAGATCCATCCCGGCCGCTCCGTCCGGCCCAATCGATCCAGAGTAAAGCCGGGCGAGCCCGGCGACAAGGCGCGGACCCGAGCTTTCCCATCGAAAATGAATTGACATTGCGCCAGGAAAGCTCAGGAGAGGAGGAAGAGACTCGAAACTCGGAAACCTCTCATCGGAACCCTGCGGGTGAACGAATCCCGCCCGGCAGAGCCTGGCCGGCAGCCGGAAGCGAGTCTTGCGTGGGGAAGTCCACACACCGGCAACTCGATGGCGTTGACCCGTTTTCGCACAGCGGCGACCTGGATCTGGAAGGGTTGTCTGTCACGTCGTCGGCGTGGTGGTCGGATGTCTTGGGACCGTCTCAACTGCTTCTTGAAGCGTCATCCGCTTCCGGGAGCCTATGCGGTCCACTCGGTGTGCCGTCCCGTAGCGAGCGGATGACATGACGAGCCGGATGCCTTAATTGGGCAAGTCCGGATCTGTGGGAGCCTCGGGGGAGCGATCCCCCGAGGCGACCCGGCCTATTTCCGCGGCGCGGTCGCTAGGAATCGTCCCGACCCTGGCCATCTCTCAAAGATCCTGCTTGAAGAGCACGAGCCGTGCCGTCTCCACGTAGCCGAGCGCCCCGTGGGCCTGGTGACTGACGTCGTTCCATAGCTCGGCATCCGATGCCATCTGGCGGCAGCACTTCGACCGTGCCCACGCCTCTGCGGCCTCGACCAATGCCCGCCCGACGCCTCGACGCCGCACGTCCTCATCGACATACCACCCCTCGATGTAGCCGACCGGGCGGGCATCGCATCCGATCGCCCAGGGACGGATCGCCACCTCCAGGAAGCCGCACAGCCCGCCGCCGGGCCTCTCGGCGAAAAAGACGGTCTCGGTGTCGCTCTTCAGGATCTCGCCCATCTCCCGGACCTGCTGGTCGTCGGGGCAGCCGTCCCAGAGGGCTCGCCGCATGCGGAGCCACTCGGCGTGGTCCCCGTCCCCGTAGGTGCGTATCATCACCCCGATACCTCCTCATTGCGTCAGGCAAAGGTTCGCAGGGGTGCCGCTGGGAAGTGCAGATACCAGAAGAGAGCGACCTCGGTCGTCCCCTCGAATGGCACTAAGCCAAGGGTAAACCCAGGCGAGCGAAGGGCTTGAGTAGAAAAGGGCCTCCCGGCACGATGGCGTTGCTTGACGACTCCATCGCACCCGGAGGCTCCCGATGCATCACCGGATTGATACCATCCTCAGGGGGCTCCGGCAAGACCTCGCGGCGCGGCTCGACCCCGATTCGATCCGCGCCGCCTGCCGCCAAGTCGGACACCGCGGCCGACGGTGTGTCCTCGACCCCGTCGCCGTCGTCCACTGGTTCGTCCTCCAGGTCTTGCACGGCGACACGTCGCTGGAGCATGTCGCACGGCTTGGAGCGAAAAATGGTGTCAATTCATTTTCACGCTCCGGGAGGGTACACCGGCCGGAGCATGGCCGCGGTTGACTCGGCGAGCGGGGGCGCGTTACGTTCGGCCCGGATGTCCCGTCCCTCGCGAAAGGCCAGGCCCGACCGATGGCTCGCCTCGTGCTCGTCCCGCTCGACCGCCCCGAGGTCGCCCCGATGGCGATCACGCCCCGGCTCCGGAACCAACTGGTCTACTTCATGAGCGCCCGGGACACCCCGGGGATCCCGGCTCTGGGCGACGAGGATTTCTGGTTCGACGCCGACGAGGTGGCGAAGTGGGTCGACGATGGGGTCTTCTACCTCGTTTCGCCGCTCGACACCGCCACCATGACCGAGGTCGAGCTGTCCGAGGAGCAGGAGGCCCTCCTGACCTGGCTCCACGCCCGGAAGGTCTGCCACGTCCGCGCCGAGGAGCGCTGATCGAGCCGGATTTCCGCTTCGATCCCCGTAGAGCAGGGTTTGCCATGCCTGCCACTCGGACGATCGGCAGGGCGAGCCCTGCCCTCCGAGAAAGGCCAGGCGGGGACCAGTCGGACCAGTCGGGGCGAACCGGATTCTGCTTGACAGGGGTTCAGGTATTGCCTAGAGTCGGGCTCGGCGTCGGGGTCGTCCCAAGCGGGTGGGTGGGCCGTCGCGAGGCGGTCGATCGCGCCTCCCCGGGGTTACCCCGGGGGATCTGACCACGCATCCATCGGCGTCGCGTGAGCGAGACTACGCTTCGCGTAGCGCAGCTCACGCCGGACCGGACTGGTTGGGGTGCCCCGACGCCTCCTGCTCATGCTCACATTCAACACCGTCGCGCGGCAATTGGCCGACATCCTGGCGGAGGCCCCCTGGCGGCTCGATGACGTGGTCGCGCTGGGCGGCGGGGCCCTGGGCCGTCGCCCCCGATGGCTCCGGCCGCTGGTCCGTCGGCTCCTGGCGAGGTTCCCCGACGGCCGACCGACGGTCGCCCGGGTCGCCGGGTTCCTGCTCGCCGACGACGCGTTCCGCCGCTACTGGCACCGCGAGCCGTTCGGGCTCTCGTTCCGCCCGAGGCCCGCGCCGGCGATGGCCCCGGCCGCCGGGCCGCCCTCGACCTGGCCGGTCCCGGCGATCCCGACCTTGACGGGCCTGGCCGATCGGCTCGGGCTGGGACCCGGCGAACTCGACTGGTTCGCCGACCGGGGGGGACTGGAGCGGACGACCCCGGAGGGGCCGCTCCGACATTATGCCTATCACTGGCGGCCCAAGCGGAACGGCTCGACCCGGCTGATCGAGGCCCCCCGGCCCCGGCTCAAGGGGCTCCAGCGCCGGCTTCTGGACGAGATCCTGGCGCCGATCCCGCCGCACGAGGCCGCGCACGGGTTCCGGCCCGGCCGGTCGGTCCGGACGTTCGTCGAGGCCCACGCCGGTCGGGAGGTCGTCCTCAAGATCGACCTCCGCGACTTCTTCCCCTCGATCGTCGGGGCCCGGGTGGTCGGGCTGTTCCGGACCGCCGGCTATCCCGAGGCCGTGGCCCGGGCCCTGGCCGGGCTCTGCACCAACCGGGTTCCGTCGATGCTCTGGAGGCGGCCCGACGCCCCGGTCCCCGGCCCCGACGCCTGGCGGACCCGGCAACTCTACCGGGGCTCGCACCTCCCGCAGGGGGCGCCGACCTCGCCGGCGCTGGCCAACCTCTGCGCCTATCGGCTCGACTGCCGGCTCGCCGGCCTGGCCGCCTCCGCCGGGGCGAGCTACACCCGATACGCCGACGACCTGGCCTTCTCGGGCGACGGGGCCTTCGCCCGCTCGATCGCCCGGTTCCTCGTCCATGCCGCCGCGGTCGCGACCGAGGAGGGCTTCGCCGTCCAGCACCGGAAGACCCGGGTGATGCGCCGGGGGGCCCGCCAGGCGCTGGCCGGGGCGGTCGTGAACGACCGGCCGAACATCCCCCGCGACGACTTCGACGCCCTCAAGGCCACCTTGCACAACTGCCTGAGGCACGGCCCCGAAGGGCAGGACCGCGTCGGCCACGCCGACTTCCGCGCCCACCTCGCCGGCCGGATCGCGCACGTCGCCACCCTCAACCCCGAGCGGGCCGGGCGGCTCCGGGCGATCTTCGACCGGGTCGCATGGTGATCCCGGAGGGCAGTTCCGCCCTCCGGGTTCCCAAGGTCAGGGGCCGGGGTCAAGTTCGAGCTTGATGTCCTTGTACCGGACCTCGGTCGGGCCGCCGGAATGGAGCTGGAAGGCGACGATCCCCCGCCGGGCTCCCGAGGGGTCGTCGAGCGTGGCGCAGGGCTTGCCGTTGATCGAGGTCCGGATCTTCGGGCCGACGGCGACGACCTCGTAGGTGTTCCACTCGCCGGGTTTGACGAAGGCTTCGCCGGACTTGTCCCAGAGCAGGCCCCGGCCGTTCTCCTCGTAGACCTTCCCCCACCAGCCGGGTCCGACGTCGGCCTGGTAGCCCTTGACCTCGCCGCCGGGCAGCGGCTCGCTCCGGAACTGGATCCCGCTGTTCCCTTCATTCTTGACGAGCTTGACCTGGAGCGTGAGCCGGAAGTCGGCCAGGGCCAGGTCGGAGCGGAGGAACTCGTTCCGCCCCAGGCCGGCGGTCCGGCCGACGATCTCGCCGCCCTGGACCGACCAGAGCTTGGGGTCGCCGTCCCAGCCGGCCAGGTCGCGGCCGTTGAAGAAGGTCTTGATATTTTCGGATGTGGCGAGCATCGGGACCTGCGACGGGCTGGCCAGGTAGGCGACCAGCGAGCGGACCTCGTGGTCCGACAGCGGCGTCCAGAGCCCCTCGGGCATCATCGAGGCGTCGCTCGGCCGACGCTCCTCGACCTCGGCCTTGGGGACCGTGAGCGACTCGTTGGCGGTCACCAATGTGATCGCGTCCTGATCCTCGGATCGGATGATCCCGGTGAGGACCCGGCCGTCCTTGGTGGCGAGGACGTGGGCCAGGTAGTCCTTGCCGATCAGGGCCGAGGGGTCGTAGACGTTGGTCAGGACGTAGTCGAGGTCGGCCCGGTTCGAGCCGGTCAGCTCGGGGCCGACGTTCCCGCCGGTCCCGAACAGGACGTGGCACTGCTGGCAGGTCCGGGCGAAGACCGACCGGCCGAGCTGGGCGTCGGCGGCCGTCTTGGGCCGGGAGGTCAGGCGGACTTTCGCCTCGGCGATCTGCTTCGCCTTGTCCTGCGAGGTTTCGCGGGCCGAGCCCCAGGCCCGACCGATCGCGGCGTCGAGCCCGGCGTCCTTGAGGTTCCGGATCTGGCGGATCAGGTCGGCCGACAGGTCCGCCGACGCGACCCGCTTGGCCTCGACGGCCGCCAACAGGGCCCGGGCCGAACCGACCCGCGCGGCCAGGGTGTTCAGGGCGTCGCGGCGCTCGGCCGGGGCGAGGCCGGGATAGGCCCTGAGGACGACCTCGGGCGTGCCCGGGTCGTCGAAGCCGGCCAGGGCCCGGAGTGCCTCGCCCCGGATCGCGGGATCGGCCACCAGGGTTTGCAGGGTCGGGATCGACCCGGCGTCGCGGGCCTTGAGCAGGGCCGCCAGAGCCTCGCGGCGGAGCCCGAGGTCGGCCTTGGGGTCGGCCAGGACCGAGCGGAACGCGGCCAGGGCCGAGGCGTCGCCGAAGGTCAGGGCCAGGGCCGTGGCCTGCGACCGGACCTCGGGGTCGGCGTCCTTGAGCAAGCCGGCGAAGACCTCGGGCCAGCTCGCGGGCCGGTCGACCGATCGACGCCCCTTCAGCGCCTCGTTGATCCCCCCGAGGATGGTCCGGCGGGTGGCGGTCTGATCCACCTTGCCCAGCGCGTCGACCAGCGTCGCCAGCGCCCCGGGGGTCCCGATCGCGGCGACCCGGCGGACGGTGAACGGCAGGATCGGGGGCAACTTCGCCTCGGCGGCGATCTTGAGGGCCCGGGCCGGGTCGAGCGCGGCCAGGGGCTCGAAGGCGTACCAGTCCATCAATGGGAGATTATGGTCGTCGGCGTCCTCGGAGTGGGCGAGGAGGGCCTCGATGATCGGCCATCGCTGGTCGAGCGGGATCCGCTGGAGCGCCGAGGCGAGGGCCAGGCGGACCACGGGCGAGGGGTCGGACGCGGCCAGCTCGCGGAACTTGGCGAGCGTCGCTTTGTCCTCGACCCCTTCGACCAAGGCGAACTTCATGGCACCGTTGTCCAGGACGAGCTTCATGTCACTGTTGTCGACGATGAGTCGGATCGCCCAGGCTCGGACGTGCGGGTCGCCGTCCTTGAGCATGGTCTCCGCCTCGATCTTGCCGAGACCGCCGTTCGCTTGGACGGCCCAGAGGAAGCGGAGCCGTTCGATGGGAGTTTCCGCCGCGAAGTAACCGCGCATGGCTTCGAGGCTCGCCCCGATGTCAAACTCACGCTCGCGGAGGATCCGGAGAGCGTGGCTGACGTACCATTCGTTTTTCCGTTCAAGTAGGCCGATCAGGTCCGAGCTTTTCGATGCCTTGAGGTCGACCTTGATCGGCTTCGCATCGCCATACGAGAGCTTGAAGATCCGCCCATTCGATCGGTCGTGGACGTTGACGCCCGTGTGGTGGCATTGCTGGCGGTCGTACCAGTCGATGAAATAGACCTGCCCATCGGGACCGTACTTCATGTTGATGATCTGCGACCACGAGTCGTTGGCCATCAGGAAGTCGGGGGCGTGGTGGCCGACGAAGCCGGAGCCCTGGGGCTCCAGGACGTCTCGGTTAAGCCGGGCGCCGTGGATGTTGTTCATGAACAGCGATCCGACGTACTGCTTGGGCCAGGCTCCGCCCTGATAGATCATCGCCCCGGAATGGGCGTGGCCGCCCCCGGCGTCACCCGACCGACCGTTCCCCGCGTGCGGGTTGGCCCCGACGTAGTGGCGGTGGTCGGCGATGGTCTTGATGTCCTCATAAGTGTACAGGTTGAAGTGGGGGCCGGCCTGCCGCTCGTACCGCCCACCCGGGATCGCGTGGTAGAGGTGCGGGATCACGCAGGCGGTCTCGAACAACTGGCCGTGGGCGTCGAAGGCGATCCCCCAGGAATTGCTGGTCCCCTCGGCGAAGACCTCGAACTTGTGCTTGGTCGGGTGATAGCGCCAGATCCCGGCGTTGATCGGGACGCGCTCGGCGTCGGGCGTGCCGGGCTTGCCGACCTTGGAGTGGGTGAAGACGCCGTGGCAGCCGTAGAGCCAGCCGTCGGGGCCCCAGGTGAAGGTGTTGAGGGTCTCGTGCGAGTCCTGATAACCCCAGCCGTCCAGGAGGATCTGAGGGGGCCCGTCGGGGCGGTCGTCGCCGTCCTTGTCGGGGATGAACAGGAGCTCCGGGGCCGCGCCGACGTAGACCCCGCCGTGGCCCAGCTCGATCCCGCTGACCAGGTTGAGCTTGTCGGCGAAGACCTTCCGGGAGTCGAACTTGCCGTCGCCGTCGGAGTCCTCGAAGATCAGGATCTGGTCGCGGGCCTGGCTCTCGGGGACCTTGATCGGATAGGAATACGCCTCGGCGACCCAGAGCCGGCCGCGATCGTCGATGGCGAAGCCGATCGGCTGGTGGACGTCGGGCTCGCCGGCGAAGAGGGTGACCTTGAACCCCTCGGGCACGGTCATCGACTTCGCGGCCTCCTCGGGCGAGAGCCCGGCGTGGGCGAAGGCGTCGGGCACGGCGCGGTTGGCGGCCTCGGGCTTGCTCTCATGCAGGCGGAAGTCGTCGAAGTTGACGTGCCCCCAGCCCCGGGTCTCATCGTCGACCAGGCGGACGAAGACCTCGCGGCCGAGGTGCGGGGTCAAGTCGAAGCTCACCCGCTTCATGTCCTCGACGTCGTCGCCCGAGGCTTTGGCGAGGATCTCGCCGTTGTCGAGCCGGACGACCTCGGCCCGGGTGGTCGCGAATGACCCGGCGCCGATCAGGAAGCTGACGTAAGGCCTGGTGAGCTTGAAGGGGACCGAGGTCAGGGTCCCCCGCGCCGGGTCGCCTTTCCCCTCGTAGGAGCCGACCCAGAACCGCCCGGTGTGGCCGCTCTTCATGTCCGGACGGCGCTTCGAGACGACGTCGCCCTCGGTGGGCCTGCCGGCGAAGGCGTCCCCCTCGGCGTGCCAGTCCTGGAGGGTCCCGGCCTCGAAGTCGAGGTTGAGCGGCTTGCCTTGCGCGTTGGTCGGGACCGCGCCCTGGTCGGCGCCGAGCGACGCGGACGCCCACGCGGCCAGCACCGCGACGATCGATAGCCAGGGATGCGAACTTCTCATGGGGATGGCTTCGCCAGGGTGAAGAGGAGGCCGACGACCCGGACCGGGCGGGAGGTATCTTCAGGATATCAGGCCCGGGATCGGTCGAGAACTCCCCCGCGGGGCCGGGATTCCGCGTCAGGGTCGATCGGGATCGAGATGGGTCCGGGTGGCCGAGGTTGGAAGGGCCTCTCGACCCGACCACCCGGTCATGGGGCCGCGCCCCGCCGCCGGACGCCCGCCGATCCCAACGTGGCGGCGATCATCCCCGAGGGTGCCGGGGCGGCCCGCGACCGGGCCTTCGATGGCCGGATCGGTCAGGGGATGTCGAGGTCGACCGTGTTCTCGCCCGCCGTCAAGTTGGCTGACTGGCTGAAGTAGGTGAGCTGCTTGGAATGCTTACTCACCTCCGGGCCTCCGAGGGAGATCATGTTCTCGCCGACGAGGGTCGTGACCTCGTAGGAGCCGTCGTCCCCCGCGATCGCCGTCGCTGTGGGGGCCGTCTTGCGGTTGACGTTGGCGGCGTTGAACTGCACCTCGACCTTGGCCAACGGCTTCCCTTTCAGGGTCACCTTCCCCTTGACCTTGGCCTGCGCCGTCGAGGAGCTCGCCGAGGGCGCGCCCGATCCGTCGCAACCGCCGAGGGCGAGGAGCACCGCCAGGGCCAGCCCGCCCAGTCGTCCGACCTGTCTCATTGGACCTCTCCGGATCTCGGTTGCGAGCCCCGACCGGGGGAGCCCGGGGGACCGGGCCCCTCCCCGCCGGGAGGGATGGGATGGCGGCGGACGGTCAGAAGGCGTCCGCCGAGACGACCTCGCCCCCCGCCATGGAGCCGATCGCCTGCCACGTGATGAAGTTGACCGTCGACTTCACGAATCGGACCGAGCCGTCCATCATCATCACGTTGGCCCCGCCGGAATGCCGGCTGCCGGCGGTCAGGGCACCGTCGGGCTGGAAGCCGTTGTTGTCGAACTCACAACTGAGCCCGTTCGGCGGCATGACGTGGGTGTACCCCGTGCAGCTCGTATGCCCCGTGTACCAGGCACCACCGACCGGCATGAACTGGCTCATGGCGGCGGGGGTGGCGGTGGAGACGCTCAAGGCACTGCACTGCTGGTAATAATTCTGGGGGGTCGTTGCCCAGGACTGCATCCCCTGGTACAGGGTCGAACTCGGCCGGAGGCCGTCGACGGGCTGGGGCTTGGCGAAGAAGTTTCCGATCCCCTTGACCCGCTCGGAGTAGCCCGCCGTGTTGCTCGTGCCGTCGATGACCGAGGCCAACGAGATGGGCCCCCGGAACGGCCCCCCCGGGGCTCCGGTCGCGGGGTTGCCGGGAGTGGTGTTGTAGGAGACCATCCCGAACGGGCCCGCGCCGGCGGCGCCCTGGGAGTAGATCAGGGGGGATGACCCGTAGTTGGGGCCGTAGTTGGAGTGGCCCGTGGCCGTGGTCAGGCGGTCGATGTCGGAGGGGCAGTTCAGGACGTTGACGGTGGCGTACTGGACCGTGGTGTTCGAGCGGTTGTTGGGGGCCGCCGGGTAGAGTGGCCACGCGAAATTGATCGAGTTGTACAACGGCTGCTGCTCCACGAAGGGGAGCAGCAGGGCGTTGGACGAGAAGTCGGCCCAGACGTTCGTCAGGTCGCCGGGCGGGAGGGTGTCCAGTGCCTGGTGGTAGTTGTGGATCCCCAGGCCAATCTGCTTGAGGTTGTTGATGCACTGGCTTCGCCGGGCCGCCTCGCGCGCCGCCTGGACGGCGGGCAAGAGCAGGGCGATCAAAACCGCGATGATCGCGATCACCACCAGCAGCTCGATCAGGGTGAAACCTCGACGACTTCGGATCGACATGACCCCTCCCAATCTGGAATGAGAGTGATAAAGTTTACTATTTCTTACGCTTCCGGGGCGCTGCCCGCCGCCTCGCCTGGTGGGACGGATTGAGCATCGTATCAATATTGTACAATCAAGTTGTGGGACGACGCAAGTACCCTCGGTCGGGGCTTCGGCACGCCGGCGGGACGGCGTCTCCGCCCGATCGGCATCCCGGGATGCCGGACGGATTCACCCGGCCGTCCGGGCAACCGCCGGAGGAGTCCTGACCGTGCCGCCAGGATACCGCCCCGCCCCGACCCTCGGCCCGGTCGCGCGAGCAGGCTCGGTCGACCCCCGGCGCCCTCCCCGTCCCCAAGCTCCGCAAGAAGGCCGACGAGGTCGCCGCCCGGGGGGACGCCGCCGAGGAGGTCGCCCCTGACGGCCGCCGACCGGACCGGCCTTGCATCGCGCGGCTCGGTCGAGTACCCCAGAGGGGTCGGGCGCGGCCGCGCCACGAGGGCCGCGACCATCGAGCCAGAACCTCACCGGGACCCGCCTCGCATGTCGATGCACGACCTGATCCGTCAGCTCAAAGAGTCGAACCAGACCAAGATCGTGATGCTGGTGGCCGACGGCCTCGGTGGCCTCCCGACCGAGCCGGGCGGCAAGACCGAGCTGGAGACGGCCCGGACCCCGAACCTCGACGCGCTGGCGACCGAGGGGACCGTGGGCCTCAGCACCCCGGTGGCGCCGGGGATCACGCCGGGCTCGGGCCCGGGGCACCTCGGCCTGTTCGGGTACGACCCGCTGGAGAATGACATCGGCCGGGGGGTTCTGGAGGCGCTGGGGATCGGCGTGGAAGTCGGCCCCCGGGACGTCGCGATTCGGGGCAACTTCTGCACGATCGACGCCGACGGGCGCGTGACCGACCGGCGGGCCGGGCGGATCCCGACCGAGGTCTGCGCGGATCTCGTGGCCAAGCTCCGCGCGGGGGTCAAGGTCGAGGGCGTCGAGACCCTGATCGAGCCGGTCCGCGAGTACCGCCTGGTGGTCCGGTTCCGGGGCGAGGGGCTGGGCGACGACGTGGCCGACACCGACCCCCTCTCGACCGGCCTGCAGACTCTGGAGCCGAAGGCGGCCCACGCCGGGTCGGAGAAGACGGCCAAGGTCGCCGCCGAGTTCCTCCGCCAGGCCAGGGAGATCCTCAAGGACGAGAGCCCGGCGAATTACCTGATGATGCGCGGGTTCGCCAGGTTCCCCGCGATCGCCACCATGGAGGAGGTCTACGGCGTCAAGCCGGTGGCCATCGCCGTCTATCCGATGTACCGCGGCCTGGCCCGACTGGTGGGGATGACCGTGGTCGAACCCGGCAAGACCCTGGCCGATCAGATGGAGGTCGCCAGGGCCAACTGGGACAAATACGACTTCTTCTTCATTCATTACAAGTACACCGACAGCACCGGCGAGGACGGCAACTTCGCCAAGAAGGTCGAGATGATCGAGGCCCTCGACGCCGAGATCCCCAAGCTGATGGCCTTGAAGCCCGACGTTCTGATCGTCACCGGCGACCACTCCACGCCCTCGCGGATGAAGTCGCACAGCTTCCACCCGGTCCCGCTCCTGCTCTGGGCCCCGGCCACCGGCCGCCCCGACCTGGTGACCAGCTTCGGCGAGCGCCCCTGCCTGGGAGGCGGCCTCGGCCAGATCCTCGCCAAGGACATCATGCCGCTGGCCCTGGCCCACGCCAACCGGCTCCAGAAGTTCGGCGCGTGAGGCATCACCCGAGTCCTCACAATCACCCGTGATTGCCATGAAGCGGGACGAGCTAGCCCCACAGTCCCTAGTCGCTACAATTGGAGTTGAGGAAATCGGATTTTAGGACACTCCTCGCTGAACACCACCACATTTTGAGCTAAATCGCTGTACCGATCAGATTTTACGCCGAGAAATGGGGGCTTGGGGGTCGTGAATCTCCATTCGTGCGAGCATGGGT
>JAABUJ010000774.1_pt1 | contig 57020 bp, 63 predicted proteins | sample 5559131 | NCBI WGS metagenome assembly JAABUJ01 (sample SAMN10711875, study PRJNA513366) | rock metagenome | isolation source: Antarctica rocks | place: Antarctica: Victoria Land, Mt New Zealand nord | collected 2016-01-07 | reverse complement strand
ACTCGGCGAGGAGGGAAACTGCGTAGGCGGGGGCGCCGTCGTTGACCTCGCGCGCGACCGCGGGAAGCCGGGCGGCTTGGTCCTCGGCGAGGTAGAAGCGCGGATAGACCGGGATGCAGTGGCCGCCGACGGCCACCCCGGGCCGATGCACGTGGCTGAACGGCTGGGAGTTCGCCGCGTCGATCACCCGCTCGACGTCGATCCCGGCCCCATCCGCGAAGCGGGCGAACTCGTTGGCGAGCGCGATGTTCACGTCGCGGTAGGTCGTCTCCACGAGCTTGGTCATCTCGGCCGCCTCCGCCGAGCCCATGCGCCGCACCTCGGCGTCGATGAAGGTCTCGTAGAGCTCGGCGGCACGCTGCTCGCCGGCCGCGCTCAGGCCGCCGACGAGCTTGGGGTACGTGGCCAGGTCCGAGAAGACCCGGCCTGCGTAGACCCGCTCGGGGGAAAAGGCGAGGAAGAAGTCCTCCTCCGCGCACAGGCCGCTCGCCGCCTCGATCCTCCTCGCCACGCGCCCCCGCGTCGTGCCCACCGGCACGGTCGTCTCGACGCTCACCGTCGTCCCCGGCCTCAGCCCGCGGCCGATGGCGTCGGTCACCGCGTCGAGCGCTCGCCAGTCCGGCCGGGCGTCGGCGTCCACGAGGAGCGGCGGGACGGCGAGCACGAGGTCGGGTCCCTCGGCCACCGCGGCCGTCGTGTCCGCCTGCGCGCTCAGGCGCCCGGCGGAGACCTGCTCGGCGAGGGCGTCGGCCAGGCCGGCCTCACCGGGGAACGGCGGCTCTCCGGCGTTCACCCGCTCCACCACGTCTGGATCAACGTCGCAGCCGACCACGTCGTGGCCGGCGCGGGCGATCTGGACGGCGAGCGGCAACCCGATCTTGCCGAGCGCCACGATGACGGCCCTCACGTCGCCGCCCCCACCCGCACCGCCTGACCCGACGCCGCGCTCGCGAGCACGGCCTCGGCGCAGAGCACCGTCTCGAGGCCCTCGGCGAGCGAGACGACGGGTGCGCTGCGATCGCCCTCGAGCAGGTCGCAGAAGGCCTCGAGCTCCGCGAGCAGCGGCTCGCGGCGGGCCAGCGCGTAGCGTGTGGCGTTCCCCTCGGAGACGCCGCGCAGCGCTTGCGTCCGGTCCCACTCCGAGCTCACGGTCCCGTTCTCGTAGAAGGTCAGGTCGGCGGTGAGCGTGTCGGCGAGGAGCATCCCCCGCTCGCCGAGCATCCGGGCCTGGCGCCGCTTGGTCGGCGTGAGCCAGTCGACCGCACACGAGAAGACGAGCCCCGCTTCGAGGCGCCCCGTCGCGACCACGAGGTCCTCGTGGGGACGGCCCATCTTGTGCGAGGTCTGCGCCGCCACCACGCTGACCGGGGAGTCGCCCAGCCAGCGCACGAGGTCGAGGTCGTGGGTGGCGAGGTCCTTGACCACGCCGACGTCCTTGACGCGGTCGGGGAACGGGCCGACGCGATCGGTGGCGATGAGGAACACCTCGCCCAGCTGGCCCGCCTGCGCGCGGCGGCGCAGCTCGAGCAGCGCGGGGTTGAAGCGCTCCACGTGCCCGACGGCGCCCTGCACGCCGCCGGCCTCGCAGCGGGCGATGAGCTCGCGTCCCTCCTCGGCGCTCGCGGCCAGCGGCTTCTCCACGAGCACGTGGACGCCCGCCGCCGCGAGCTCTCCCACGACGGCGAGATGCTCCTCGGTGGGAACGGCGACCACGGCGAAGTCGAGCGGCCCGGCGGCGAGGAGGTCCGCGACCGAGGCGTGCAGCATCCCCGGCTCGCGGAGCGCCCCGAAACGGTCGCCGCCGGGGTCCACCGCTCCCGAGAAGGCCACGCGTGGCGTGGCCTGGAGCAGGCGCGCGTGGTGGCGCCCGATCATCCCGAGGCCGATCACGGCCCCGCGCAGCGCCACCGGCAGGCTCCTCTCGTGCGGTTCAGAACAGGCGGCGGCAGCTTAGCCGGGGCGGCGGTCAGCCTTGCCCCGTAGGCTTCGCGCGGACATGTGCCCCGCCCTGGCCCCCGGCCTCGTCCTCAGCCTCGATGCGACCGTGGGCGACGACGTGCGCTTCGGGGCGCACGTCGTCGTCCACGCCGGCGTGCGGATCGGCGACGGCTGCCTGATCGAGGACGGAGCGGTGCTCGGCAAGCCGCCGCGCCTCGCCGCGCGCTCGAGTGCCCTGCGTGAAGCGCCGCCGCCCCTCGTGCTCGCCGAGGAGGTCACCGTGTGCGCCGGCGCCGTGGTCTTCGCGGGCGCGTTCCTGGGCGCGCGGGTCATCGTCGGCGACGGAGCCGTCGTGCGGGAGCGCTCAGTGGTGGGGCAGGAGAGCGTCGTCGGCCGCGGCGCGACGGTGGACAACGACGTGGTCCTGGGCGCCCGCGTGCGGGTGCAGACGGGCGTCTACCTCACGGCCTTCTCCGCGGTGGAGGACGACGTCTTCCTCGGTCCCGGCGTGACCACCACCAACGACCACACGATGGGCCGCCACCCGCCCGGCGCGCTGCTCGCCGGCGCGACCCTGCGGCGGGCCTGCCGCGTGGGAGGCGGAGCGGTGCTGCTGCCCGGGATCGAGGTCGGAGAGGAGGCCTTCGTGGCCGCCGGCGCGCTCGTCACGCGGACGGTGCCGCCCGGGACGGTCGTCATGGGCGCCCCCGCACGGGTGGTGAGACAGGTGGGAGACGAGGATCGGCTCGAGCGGTGGCGGTGAAGCGGTTCAGACGCGTCCGACCGCGCCGGCGCGCCCGTCGCCTCGAGCGCCGCACCGTGGGGCTCGGCCTGCTCGGCGTGGGCACGACCGGCGTCGTCGTGGCCGGTGAGCTCGCCTACGTCTGGCGCCGCGGCTCGGCCCCCCTGCCCGCCGAGACCGACGACCTCCTCGGCGCGGCGGCGGAGGCGGCCCGTCAGGCTGGCGAGGTGGCCCGCGAGGGCTACAGCGCGGCGTCGGATCGCGAGAACGCGCTCTTCAACCTCCTCCTCGCCTACACGCTCACCTTCGGCGTGGTCCGGGCCGGGACCTGGGCGATCCACACGCGCGGCTCGTTCGGACCCATCCACGACGTGGTGCTTCGCCGCCGGCACATCCACCACTTCGTCCCGGGGATCGGCCTCGCGTTCCTCTCCGGCGGCGCCTCGGTCGTCTCCGCCGACGAGGCTCTCGACCGCTGGCTCGCCATCCCCTTCGGCGCCGGCGTGGCGCTCACGCTCGACGAGTCGGCGCTGCTCCTCCAGCTCGAGGACGTCTACTGGCGCGAGGAGGGGATCCTCAGCGTGCAGATCGCGCTCAGCGCGATGACCCTCCTCGCCTCGCTCGCCCTGGCGCGGCGCTTCCTGCGCCGTGGGGAGCAGCAGGTGCTGCCCGCGGCCGGCGCCTAGGAAGAAGCGCTAGCCCACCACCGCGCGGGCCGGCACGGTCTCCTGCGCGGCCGCCGTCCACACCACCTCGTCGCGTCCGGGGCCGACCCCCACGAGCGTCACCGGCACGCCCACGAAGTCGGCGATGAAGTCGAGGTACTCGCGCGCGGCCGTCGGCAGCTCCTCCTCCGTGCGGCACTCCGAGACGTCCTCGCTCCACGCCGGCATCTGCTCGTAGAGCCCCTCGGCGTGGTGGAGCACGCTCTGGTGGTAGGGGAAGCTCTCGAATATGCCCTCGTCGCCGCCCCGATAGCTCGTGCACACGCAGATCGAGTCCAGGCCGGAGAGCACGTCGAGCTTGGTGACGGCCAGCGCGGTGAGCGAGTTGATGCGCGCCGCGTAGCGCAGCGCCACGAGGTCGAGCCAGCCGACGCGACGCGGGCGCCCGGTCGTGGCTCCGTACTCGCCGCCCCGCTCGCGCAGCGCGTCGGCCTGCGCTCCTTCCATCTCGGTCGGGAAGGGGCCAGAGCCCACGCGCGTGGTGTAGGCCTTGGTGATTCCCCACACCTCGTCGATGTCCCGGGGGCCAACTCCGGCGCCGATGCACGCGGCTCCGGCCACGGGATTGGAGGAGGTGACGAAGGGATAGGTGCCGTGGTCGATGTCGAGCAGCGCGCCCTGGGCACCCTCGAAGATCACGGTCTCGCCGTCGTCGAGCATCTTCCAGACCAGGGCGGCGGTGTCCTGGATGTAGGGCTCGAGCCGGTGCCCGTAGGTGAGGTACTCCTCGGTCATCGTCTGGAGGTCGAGGAGAGGGTCCTTGGCGAACGGGCGCAGCGTGAGGCGTTTGGGCTCGAGGGCGGCGACGATCTTCTGCTTGAGGATCTTGGGGTCGAGCAGGTCCTGCACCCGGATCCCGAGCCGGGCCGCCTTGTCGGCGTAGCACGGCCCGATGCCCCGGCGGGTGGTGCCGATCTCGAGCTTGCCGAGCCGTGCCTCGCCCGCCTGGTCGAGCATCAGGTGGTAGGGCATGATGAGGTGGGCGTTGGCCGATATGCGCAGGCCGCTCGTGTCCACCCGCCGGCGGCGGAGCTCGTCGAGCTCGTCGGTGAGGACCTTGGGGTCGACGACCACGCCGTTGCCGATCACGCACGTCTTGCCGGGGTGGAGGATCCCCGAGGGCATCAGGTGGAGCTTGTAGGTCTGCCCACCGCGGACGATGGTGTGCCCGGCGTTGTTGCCGCCCTGGAAGCGCACGACCGCGTCGCCGCGCTCGGCGAGGAGGTCGGTGATCTTGCCCTTGCCCTCGTCGCCCCACTGGGCGCCGACGATGACGATGCCCGGCATGGGGAGGAGTCTAGGCCGCGGCCAGTTCCGCGATCAGGCCGAGCGCTTCTCGAGGCGCGCGTCGAGCCGGCGATCCTCCCCGAAGACGGGGATCTCCTCGCACATCTCGGTGAGCCGCGAGACCGTGCGAGGGGTGATCTGCTCCTCCAGGGCCTCCCGGTCGGTGATGTTGGTCGTTATCACCATCGACTTCTCGTCCTCGTAGCGGGCGTTGACGATGGAGTAGACCTGCTCGAGCACCCACTCGCTGGTGCGCTCGGCTCCCACGTCGTCGACATGGAGGAGATCCACCGCGGCGAGGCGGTCGAGCAGCTCGACGTCGGAGTGGCGCGAGCCTTCGTCGTAGGTGCGGCGGATCTCAGCGACGAGGCGCGGCAGCGAGTAGATCGCGACGGAGCGTCCGGCGGCCAGGGCGGCCTGGGAGACGAGCATCGCCAGGCTCGTCTTGCCCGTTCCCACGTCGCCCATGAACCACAGCCCACGACCCGCGTCGAGCTGCTCGTCGATCGTCCCCACGTAACGGCGCACGGCGGCGATGAGCGGAGGGCTCAGCTCGGCGATCGGCGGCCGCTCGAACGAGACGCCGCGGAACTTGGGCGGGATGACCGCGGAGAGGCTGCGAGCCCGGGCCCGACTGATGCGCCCGGCGCGGCACCGGCACGGGTAGGCGGCCCTCGCGGCCTCGTCCTCGCGCCAGCCGCTCCCGTCGCACAGCCCGTGCGGGCAGGCATCGCTCACGCCGCGTAGCGCTCCTCGCGCGCGAGGTTGACGAACCGCGGGTAGTCCTTCTGGAAGTTCAGCTCCACGTCGCCCAGGCCGCCGTTGCGGTGCTTGGCCACGATGATGTCGGCCACACCCTCCCGCTCGGAGTCCGAGTTGTAGTACTCGTCGCGGTAGATGAACATCACCAGGTCCGCGTCCTGCTCGATCTGCCCGGATTCACGCAGGTCGGACAGGATCGGGCGCTTGTCCTGGCGTTGCTCGACCCCGCGCGAGAGCTGGGAGAGCGCGATGACCGGGACCTCGAGCTCGCGGGCGAGGATCTTCAGCCCACGGCTCATCTCGCCGACCTGCTGCACGCGGCTCTCGATGCGCGCGTCGGCGCGCATGAGCTGCAGGTAGTCGACGATGATGAGTCCGAGCCCTCCGCGCGCGGACTCCTGGGCGTGCAGCCGCCGCGCCTTGGCGCGGACCTCGAGGATCCCGATGTCGCTCGAGTCGTCGACGTAGAGCGGAGCCGTCGAGAGCTTCTGGCTCGCGGAGAGGATCTTCGGCCAGTGCCGCTCGGCCTGGCCCTTGCGGAGCTGGTCGCCCTTGACCCGGGCCTGGGAGGCGATGAAGCGCTGGGCGAGCTCGGCCTCCGACATCTCCAGGGAGAAGAGCGCGACGCCGCGGCCGTGGTCGAGCGCCGCGTTCTCGGCGATGTTCGTCACCAGTGCGCTCTTGCCCATCGACGGCCGGGCGGCGAGGACGATGAGGTTGCCGGGCTGGAAGCCGCCGGTGAGCTCGTCCAGCTCGCGATAGCCCGACGGCGTGCCCGTGAGCGCCGTCTTCTCGAGCGAGAGCCGGTGGAGCTTCTCCACCTCGACGTGGAGGAGCTCGTCGATCTTCTTGAAGTCCTTCTGGCGCTCGTCGTGGGCGACATCGAGCACCGCGCGCTCGGCCTGCTCCATGAGCTGCTCGGGAGCGGCCTCGTGATTCAGCACGCTGGCCTGGATCCCGTAGGCGGCGGTCAGCAGGCGGCGCATGCGCGCGTCCTGACGGACGATCTGGGCGTAGTGGCGAGCGTTGCCGGCGGCCGGAGCGGCCGCGGTGAGCTCGGCGACCGAGGCCTCTCCACCCGCGTCGGCCAGGCGCCCGCTCTGGCGCAGCCGTCCCGTGACCGTCACCGCGTCGATCGGCTCGGCCGCGTTGTAGAGCTCGAGCATCGTCGCGTAGACGAGGCCGTGCTGCTCGCGGTAGAAGTCCTCGGGCCGGAGTCCCTCGTCGATGACGAGCCCGTACAGGGCGCGCTCGCTCAGCAGGATCGCGCCGAGGACCGACTGCTCGGCCTCGAGATCGTGGGGTGGGACGGAAGCGGCGACGGCGGTGGCCATGACGAGCGGCGAGTCTAGGCTCACCCGAGGCGGCGAGCCGACGCTCGCTCCGCTCCCTGCGCTCTTTTCTCACACCGCCGTGGCAGACCGCGCGCCGAGCCGCGCGGAAGGGCTACTTCTGCTCGACGACCATGGTCTTGACGGTCGCCATCACTCCCTCGGAGATCTCGACCACCACCATGTGCGTCCCGACGTTCTTGATCGGGTCGGTGAGGTGGATCTTGCGCCGGTCCACTCGGATGCCCCGGGCGTCGCGGATGGCGTCGGCGATGTCCTGGTTGGTCACCGAGCCGAAGAGACGGCCGTCCTCCCCCGCCTGCTGGTGGATCGTGAGCACGGTGCGTCCCAGCAGCCCGGCGTTCTCCTGCGCCCGGGCCTCCGCCTCGCGCGCGACGCGCTCGGCCGCGTCGGCCCGACGCCGGGCGACCTCGACCGCCCCCCGCGTGGCGGGCTGCGCCAGCTTGCGCGGGATGAGGAAGTTGCGCAGGTAGCCGGGCGAGACGTCGACCACCGTGCCGCGCTCGCCGAGCGTCTCCACGTCCTGGAGCAGGATGGCCTGCGGCACCCGCTCAGCGCTCCCTGTCGCGATCACGGTCCCGGTCACGCTCGCGGCCGGTGGTCGAGGTGGGCTCGGCGACGTAGTGCAGGAGCGCAAGCTCCCGTGCCCGCTTGACCGCCCGCGCCACCTGGCTCTGGTGTCGACGGCAGGCGCCCGTGATCCTCCGCGAGCGGATCTTGCCGCGCTCGGAGATGAACCGACGCAGCGCGCCGACGTCCTTGTAGTCGACCTGATCGATCTTGTCGCGGCAGTACGGGCAGGGCTTGCGCCGCCCGCTGCCGGGTCCGCCCTTGCGCTCGCGCCGGCGCACCGGCCTTCTTCGTTGCTTTGCCAAGCTCGATCGACCTCTGGGGTTAGTGGAGGACTAGAAAGGAATGTCGTCCTCGGCGGCTCCGCCACCGGCCGGGGCGGTCTGGAAGTCCCGATTGTCGATCGGAACGTCCTCACGGCCACCGTATCCGTTGCCGGTGGCCGCATCGTCGCGCCCACCGAGGAACTGCACGGAGTCGGCGATGATATCGACTGCCTGGCGCTTCTGTCCGTCCTGGGTCTCCCACTCGCGCCACTCGAGGCGGCCGTCGAGGGCGACCGGCCGGCCCTTGGAGAGGAATCGGGCGCAGTTCTCGCCCTGCTGGCCCCATACCGTCACGTCGAAGTAGTTGGGCTTGTCCTCCCACTCGCCGCCGGCGCCCTTGCGCCGCGTGTTGCACGCCAGGCGCATGCTGCACACGGACATGCCGCTGGGCAGCGAGCGCAACTCGGGGTCGCGGGTCAGGTTGCCGGTCATGACGACCCGGTTGATGTTGGTGGCGGCCATCGAAAGCTCTCCTCGGGCGGCGTACGAAGGGTGTGATCGCGTCTGAGGGCGAGTCTAGAGCGGGGATCGGCCCCCACGAGGGACGGGTCCCAAAGTGCGCGGAAAGGTTGCTGATGCGGTGCGAACCGCGCGTGTTCCGCGCGTGCTCAGCCGGCTTCGACGGCCTCGCGACGGACCTCGGGCGGCTCCGGCGTACCCGGGAGCACCTTGATGATCCGGAAGCGCGTGACGCCGTCGGTGATCCTCAGGTTGTGCCCGACGGTCTCGAGGAGCTCGGAGGGGCCCGAGAACTGCAGGAGTTGGTACTCCGCGTCGACCTGGTGGTCGATCTCGTAGGCGAGCGTTCGCACGCCCCAGTCGTGCCGGGCGACGACGGTGCCGCCACCCTGCTCGATCGCCGTATCCACGCTCGCGAGGATCTCGGCGCGCCGCTCTTCCGGCACCTCGGTGCCGAGCAGCAGCATGAGGTCGTAGAGGCGCGGTTCGGTGGGCATGAAAGGGGACCGGGCGAAGGCGCCAGCGGAGCGACGATCCTACCAACGGGGGCGAGATCGACGGCCTGCGGACCTCCTCAGGGGCGATGCCACCGCACGTCCGTCACCGCATCCGCTGGGGCAACGTCGCTCGCGCAGCGGCCCTCGCCGCCGGCGTCTGCATTGCCGTGGTGGTGTGGGGCAGGCTGGGCGGCCCACCGGCGGCGGCACCCTCCGTCAACGCGGTGCCCCTGAGTCCCGGTGCCTCGGGCTCGCTCCCGGTGCCCCGGCGCGCGTGGCCGCCGGGGCACCGGGTGCACTTGCAGGCTCGCCGCCCCGGCCGCTCGCATCCGCCGCGCCACTCAGCGGCGCGGCGCGCGGCCGGGCGCCCGCGGCCCCGAGCCGCCGACGTCCCCCCGGTCGCACCGCCCGCACCCGCCCGGGCGGTCGAGGGCGAGCGGCGCACGCGCGCTCATCTGCCACCGCCGCTCGCGGTGAGTCCGCCCCACGCCGCTCCGCGGCGTCCGGTGGCACCGCGGGCGGTACCGCCGCGCCCCCGTCGGCCGCTTCGCGCGAGGCCCGACCCCGGTCTCGAGTTCCTACCCGGTTGAGCCGCGCGCGGCCGCGGCGCGCGGCTTGGCGCGGATGTCGGCAAGCTGCTCGTCGACCCAGTCGCCCGGGTCGCGCGCAGTGACGATCTCCTTCAGCCCGGCGCCGCGCCGCGCCCGCTCCTCCGGACCCATGGTCAGCGCCGCGTGGATCGAGTCTGCGGTCTCCTGGATGTCGAACGGGTTGACCGACAGGGCGAACTCCCCGAGCTCCTCGTGCGCGCCCGTGTTCTCGGAGAGGATTGAGACGCCGTCCCGCTCGTTGACGAGCGGGCCCTCCTTGGCCACGAGGTTCATGCCGTCGAACATCGCGTTGACGAGCAGCACGTCGTAGTGCTTGTAGGCCGCGACCGCCTCTTCGAGGTCGTCGCGCAGCTTGAGCTGGATCGGCATCCAGTCCGGCGTGGCGTGGCGGTGGTTGACCACCGCCACGAGGGCGTCGATGCGCCCGAGGTACTCCGCGTACTCCGGGACGTCGGTCCGCGAGGGCATGAGCTGGGCGATGAAGGTGACCCGCTCGCGGAACTCGGGATGCTGCTCGAGGAAGACGTCGAAGGCGGCGAAGCCGCGTAGGACGTTCTTGGACAGATCTGCCCGATCGACACGCAGGATGAGGTGGTCGCGCCGGCGGAGCAGCAGCTCGCGCTCGAATTCGCGCGTGCGCTCGCGGGTGGCGATCGCGCCCGTCGCTTGCGCGTCGATCGGCAGCGGATACGCACGCACCCAGACTTCGCGGTCGCCGCAGAAGACCACGCCGCGGTCGAAGTCGACCTCGAGGTCCATCAGGTCGCGACAGCACTGGAGGAAGTTGCGCCGGTAGGCACGGGTGTGGAACCCGATGATGTCGTTGGCGAGGATCCCCGAGTAGAGCTCGTGGCGGATCTGGGTGGGCAGGACCCGCCAGGCGTCGGGCTGGGTCCAGGGGATGTGGATGAAGTGGTGGAGGAAGGCGTCGGGGCGCTCGCGACGGACGAGCGCCGGAAGGGTGTAGAGGTGGTAGTCGTGGACCATGACCACCGGCTCCTCCTCGTCGGCGATCTCCTCGAGCACCGCGCGCGCGAGATCGTCGTTGACGACGTTGTAGCCGAACTCGAAGGCCTCGACCTCGTGGCGGCGGATGTCCGGGGCGTTCGACAGGTCCCACAGGTAGTGCTGGATGAACCACAGCATCGGGTTCGCGAAGACGTTGTAGAAGCGGTCGTAGGCGTCGGGATCGGACTCCACGAGCCTGATCTGGTACTCGCCGCCGTCGGGCGAGCGCACGGGGAAGGGGTTGCCGTCGTGCTTCCGAGCCGCCGCCGCGTCCCCTTCGGACATCGCGGAGGCGACCCACACGGCGTCGCGGTGGGACGCGAGGCCCGTCAGCGCGGTGACGAGCCCGCCGCCACCCCGCCGGACGCTGCCGTCGGGCTCGAAGGTGACCGGCCCGCGATTGGAGACCAGGACGAGGGGGGCGCTGGCCGAGGGCACGAACTCTGAAGCTACCCGTCTGACCCGCCGTTCAACGCGTGGAAGACCTTGAGCCAGTCGCGCAGGAGGCGCGGCGTGAGGAAGTTCGCCCGCACGTGCTCCTTGCCGCGGCGCCCGAGCGCCTTGCCGAGTCCGGGATCCTCGAGGACCCGCAGGGAGCGCTCGGCGCATTCCTCCACCGTGTCCACCAGGAACCCGGTCTCGCCGTCGTGGACCTGCAGCGGGATGCCGCCCACGCGTCCGCCGATGAACGGCCGCGCCTTCCAGATCGCCTCGGAGACCGTGAGCCCGAAGCCCTCGCGCGTGGACTTCTGGATGAGCACGTCGGACTGGGACTGGAAGGCGTTGACCTCGATCGCACCGACGTTGTTGAAGTTGTTGAGGATGTGGATGTCGGGATCGCCGTCGGCGTGGGCGATGGTGGCGTTGAAGAAGTCCCAGCCCTCGGGGTCGTCAGAGGCCATCGACCCGACCAGGGCGAGCTGCACGTCGGGGCGGCTCTGCTTGACGATGCGGTAGGCGTCGATGACGCCGAGCGGGTCCTTCCACGGATCGAAGCGCGAGACCTGGCACATGAGCGGCCGGTCGATGTCGATGCCGAACTGGCTGCATACGTAGAGCGCGTCCTCGGGCGAGAAAGCCATGTTCTTCGGCGCCAAGGGGTCGATGGCGGGAGGGACGATGTGCACCTCGCCCTCCATGCCCTGTGGCACGTACTCGGCCATGTGGAAGAGCGAGGCGGGGTACTCGCGCAGCGAGGGCATGAGCCGCTCGATCGTGTCGGGATTGGGGGTGGAGAGATCGATGTGGCAGCGCCACACCCAGGCGGCCGACTTCTCGGGCACGAGCGAGTGCAGCGCCGCGGGCTGCGGGTCGTGGACGATGACCACGTCCCAGTCCGAGGCGAGCTCGCGGGCGTTCATCTCGTTGTACTGCTCCCACGTAGCCCACTGCTCCTCCGTCAGGTCCTCCGGTGCGCCCTGCAGCGCGTTGTGCATGAGCTTGGTGGCGTTGTAGAACTCCTCGCGCCCGTAGATGACCTGCCAGTCGCACGCGAGGCCGACGTCGCGCATGAGCGGGACGAGCGTGTAGAGGATCTCCGAGACGCCGCCCCCGAACGCGGTCGCGGAGAGGTGCAGGATCCGCTGGCCGCGCAGGGGCTCGACCAGCGCCCTGATCTCCTCGACCAGAGGGCGCCCGACGATGTGCGTGTAGTCGCTGAGGGTCTTGGAGCCGACGAGGACGGGCTGGAGCATCGCGTGGAGAAGCGTCGCGGTCGAGGCGGACGGTATCGGCGTGGACGCCGCGTCCGCCTTGGCGGTGAACCCATCACGCCCGAGGCCTCCCCCGGGTCCGCGGACTAGGGCGCCGGCTGCTTGCTCGCCGCCGACACGGGGCGCTCGCCGAGCTTGACCTTCATCTCCCGGCGGTCCTTGCCCCGGTAGACCTCGAGCGTAACGGTGTCGCCCGCGCGGAGCGGCTGCAGCGCCGTGTTGAGGTCCGACTCGCGGACGATCGGCGTTCCGTTGACCTTGGTGATGATGTCGCCGCCCACCACCACGGAGCTGGCCTCGAACATCATGGGCTGCGAGCCGCCGCGCAGGCCGCCGCGGTCGGCCGGCCCGCCCGGCTCGACCTTCTGGAGCCACGCCCCCTGCTTGACGGGCAGCTTGAAGCGCTCGGCGAGCTGCGGGTAGATCGGCGCGCTCGTCACCCCGAGGTAGGCGTAGGAGACCTTGCCGCCGGCGCGGAGCTCGTTCAGGGAGCGCTTCGCGAGGTCGATCGGCACCGCGAAGCCCACGCCCTCCCCGCCGCCACCGGTCGACTGGATCTGCGAGTTGATGCCGAGCACGTTGCCGCCCGCGTCGAGGAGCGGGCCGCCCGAGTTGCCGTGGTTGATCGCCGCGTCGGTCTGCAGCGCGCCCGTGATCGAGAACTTGCCGTTCAGCGAGTCGATCGAGCGGTTGGTCGCCGAGATCACGCCGACGGAGAGGGACTGCACCTCGCCGAACGGGCTGCCGATGGCCACCACCGGTGCGCCCACGGTCACGCCCTTGTCGGTGCTGAGCGAGAGGGGGCGAAGGTTCAGGCTTGCGGGGTCCACCTTGATCAGCGCCACGTCGGCGTTGGGATCGGTTCCCACGATCTTTGCCGGCACCTGGTTCGCGTCCCCGAACTTGACGTAGACCTCCTTCGCGCGGCGGAGCGCGCTGCCCGTGCCGTTCGTCACCACGTGTGCGTTCGTGGCGATCTCGCCCGTCTTGGAGATCACGAAGCCGGATCCGAGGCCCTCCTGGGCGCCGCCTCCGCCTCCACCGCCCCCGCCGCCCAGCAGCGACCCGATCCCGGAGCCGGGGAAGACGCTGATCACGGTGACCACTCCCGGAGCCTCTCGCGCGTAGATCCCGCTCGGATCGAAGCGGCCGACCTGCTTGAGCACCTCGACCCTGGTGGTCGTCGTCTGCGTCTGGCCGGCGGGAGGCGCCGCCGCGGAGCCCGAGCTACCGCCCGAGCCCTGCGACCCGCAGCCAGCGGCGCCCGCGGCGAGGAGTCCCGACACGGCGGTGCAGAGGAGGAGGCGAGGGATGACGTCGAGGCGGCTCATGGGCGATCTCCAGCCGTGAAGGTAAGGAGGTGGTGTAACGGACAAGTTAAGATGGTCGGGGCTGGGCCCTCAGGCCGGGATCTCGAGCGTGAAGGTAGTCAGACCGGGGACGGACTCGACCCCGAGGTTCCCGTGCATGCGCTCGGCGAGCTCGGAGGCGATGGCGAGCCCCAGGCCCGAGCCCTGCGCGTCGTTCGAGGTGTAGAAGGGCTCGAAGATCTGCGCCATCGCTGCACGCTTGATTCCCGCGCCGCGATCGCGCACGGCCAGGCACATCTGGCCGTCGTCGCGCTGTGCGGTCACGACGATGTCCGTCCCGGCGGCCGTGTGCGTGAGGGCGTTGTCGATGAGGATGCGCATGATCTGGGCGACGCGCACAGGATCGCAGAGTGCGTCGAGCTGACGGTGGGCCAGGCGCAGCTCGAGGTGGGAGTCGTGCTGGGCGAGCGCCGGCTCGAATTCCGCGGCGACCGAGCGGGCGAGCTCCGCCATGTCCACCGGCTCGGGCCGGAGCTCGAGCGAGCCGGACTCCAGCCGGGAGAGGTCGAGGAGATCGACGGAGAGCTTGCGCAGCCGAGCGACCTGCTCGGAGAGCTGCGCGAGGAAGCGGTCGCGCGTCTCCTCGTCGAGGTCCTCGTCCTGGAGGAGCTCGATGAACCCGCCGAGGGAGAAGATCGGCGTGCGCAGCTCGTGCGAGGCGGTCGCGATGAACTGCTTGCGCGCGGTCTCGAGCTGGGCGAGCTGGGCCTGCATGGCGTTGAAGGCGCCCGTGAGCTGGCCGAGCTCGTCGTCGGAGGAGACGGGGATCGGGCGGGAGAAGTCGCCGGCCGCCACCTGCTCGGCCGCCCGCTCGAGGCGCTTGATGCGCCCGGAGAGCGCGCGGGCGACGAGGTAGCCGCCGAACAGGGAGAGCAGGAGCGCCAGCCCCCCGGCGATCAGCACCTGACGGCGCACCACGGCGACGTTGCGCTGCACGTCGGAGAGCGGGGTGGAGAAGACGATGACCGCCACCACGCGGCCCGCGCCGCCGAGTCGCACTGGCCGCGCGGCCTCGCCCAGAGGCCCGAGAGCGGAGCCCTCCGTGCCGGTCTCGATCCGGCCCGTGCGCACCGCCCGCACCGCCGAGACGAACGCCGGTCCCGAGCGCTCCCCCACGGCGTTCGAGTCGGCCTCGAGTTGCAGCACGGGGCGACCGCTGACCTGTGCGACCCGCAGCAGCGTCACCCGGGCGGCCGCGGAGTCGGCCGCCCGGCGGACGACCTGCTCCACGAACGGCGCGGGCTGGTTCGAGCCGACCGTCGCCTCCACCCGGCGGGACTGACTCGTCGCCGAGGCCGTGAGCACGCTCAGCTTCTCGGCTCGCAGCCGCGACTCGAGCTGGGGCACGACGTAGAGGTAGATCGCCGCGATCGCCGCGAAGGTGATCCCGAGGAAGAAGAGGGTCAGCCGCGTGCGGATCGAGCGCAGGGAGCGCCGGCTCGGCCGGAAGCGGCCCATGTGCCGGCTCAGGCGTCCGTGTCGCGGAAGTTGTACCCCACTCCGCGCACGGTAAAGATGTACTCGGGGTCCTTCGGATCGATCTCGACCTTCTCCCGCAGGTGGCGGATGTGCACGTCGATCGTGCGCGGGTCACGGTACGCGGCGTCACCCCATATCCGCGTGAGGAGCATGTCCCGCGTGAAGACCCGCCCCGGGCTGTGGGCCAGCGCGCAGAGGATCTCGAACTCCACGAACGTGGTGGTGATCGCCTCTCCGCGCAGCCACACCTGGCGCTTGGCGGGGTCGAGCCGCAGCTCGCGCACGACGATCTCTCCGCTCGTGCCGTCGGCTACCTCCCGCTGGCTCATCTCCGCCCGGCGCAGCGCCGCCTTCACGCGCGAGCGGAACTCTCGCACCGAGAAGGGCTTCGTGATGTAGTCGTCGGCGCCGAGCTCCAGGCCGAGGACCTTGTCGATCTCGTCCGAGCGGGCGGTGAGCATGATGATCGGCACCGCCGAGCGCGCCCGCATCCGCTTGCACACCTCGAGGCCGTCGAGCTTGGGCAGCATGAGGTCGAGGACGACGAGGTCGAAGGTGGCGCCCTCGAAGAAGCGCTCGAGCGCCTCCCGCCCGTCGCACGCCTTGACCACGTCGTAGCCGTCCTTCTGGAGCGGATAGGACAGGAGCGTCTGGATGGACTGCTCGTCGTCCACGAGCAGGATGCGCGCGCTGGTCTCGGCCATGTCTCCTCCCCGTCAAGGGTAGTTGAGCGTGCGGGCCGCCTGGCCGGAAGGGAGGACTAGGCTCTCGTCGATGCTCGACCCGCGGCTCTACCGCGCCGGCTTCCTCCCGCTGCTCTTCGTCCTCATCGTCGTCGGCTTCTCGCTGCAGGAGAAGCCGGGAGGGCGCGGGAGCTCCCTCTCCACGCAGGCCTTCGACGGTGCCTCGGCACTGGGCACGCTGCGCGGCCTCGAGGCGTCCGGACCTCGTCTCGCCGGACGTGTCGCGTCGGGGCTGCGCACACGTGGCTTTGCCACTTCGACCCGCTCCTTCTTCGGGCAGACCGCCCGCGGTCGCCGCGAGCTGCAGACGGTGATCGGGGAGCGGGTCGGGTTCTCGAGCCGGCGGATCGTCGTGGTCGCTCGCCGCGACGCCACCGCCGGCGGTCCGGCCGCCCTCTCGGCCACGGCGGGGCTGCTCGAGCTCGCCCGCGTGCTCGGGGGTCGCACGCTCGGCCGGACGCTGGACCTGGTCTCCATCTCGGGCGAGGACGGGGGTGCCGCGGCGCGTGAGCTGGCCGCCCACCTGCCCGGGCCGGTCGAGGCGGTGCTCGTGCTCGGCGACCTGGGAGGCACGCGGGCGCGCAAGCCGTGGGTCGTCCCGTTCTCGAGCTCGTCGCCGGTCTTCGCCCCGCTCGTCCTGCGCGCCACGGTCGAGGATGCGGTGCGGGCCGAGACCGGTCAGTCCCCGGGCGGCGTGCACCCGTTCACCCAGTGGGCGCGGCTCGCGCTGCCGCTCACGCTCGGCGACCAGGGTCCGCTTCTCGGTGCGGGAGTGCCGGCGGTCCTCATCGGTCCGGGAGGAGAGCGCGGCGCCCGCCCGGGGGAGCCGGCGACCGCGGGTGGCCTCGAGACCTTCGGCCGGGCGGCGCTGCGCACGGTGAGCGCGCTCGACGCCGGACCGGTGACGGGGCCGCCGTCGGCCTATCTCCTCGTCGCCCACAAGGTGGTGCCGGCGTGGGCGGTGCGCCTCCTCGTCGCCGTGGTCATGTTCCCCGCGCTTCTCGCGGCCATCGACGGCTTCGCGCGGGTGCTCCGGCGCCGCCGGCCGGTGTCCCCGTGGATCGGCTGGGTGCTCGCCGGGGTGCTCCCGTTCCTGCTCCTCCTCCTCTACCTGCGGGCGGTGCGCGCGGCCGGCGGCCTGCCCGCGGCGCCGCCCGGTCCCGTGCTCTCCGCCGCCCTTCCCCTCCGGGGCAGCGGCACGACAGTGCTCGCGGGTGGAGCTCTCGTGCTCGTCCTCGGGTGGCTCGGGCTCCGGCGGCTCGTGCTGCGGATGATCACCTCGCGCGGCGAGGCCACCGGGCCGGCCGCCGCTGCCGCCCTCCTGCTCGTGCTGGGCGTGGCCGCCGTGGTGGCCTGGGCGCTGAACCCCTTCGCGGCGGCCCTGCTCGTGCCCGCCCTGCACCTCTGGCTCCTGGCTCTGGCCCCCGACCTGCGCCTCCCTCCGGCGGTGCGGATCGCGCTCGCGCTCCTGGGGCTCCTGCCCCTCGTCCTGCTCGCGCTCTCCTACGGCGCCGAGTTTGGCCTCGGGCCGGCCTCGGAGCTGTGGGCGGGCGCCGTGCTCGTCGCCGGCGGGGGTCTGTCGCTGCCGGTTGCGCTCGGCGGCAGCGTCTTCCTCGGATGCTTCGCGGGAGTGCTCGCCGTGGCGCTGCGCGCCGCCGGGGACGGAGGGGAGGAGGAGGTGTCGGTGCGTGGGCCGGTCTCCTACGCCGGACCGGGGTCGCTCGGGGGCACGGAGTCGGCGCTGCGCAGGTAGTCCGGCCGCCTTCGGCCGCTTGCCATACTCGGCTCTCTATGCGGCGGTTCCTGCGGGTGCTCGGCACCGTCCTGGTGGTCTCCGGCTCTCTGCTCCTCGCCGATGCCGCGACGACCCTCGCGTGGCAGGAGCCCGTCACCTTCCTGCTGGGGCGGATCTCGCAGGACGGGCTGTCGGGGGATCTCAACCGCCTCGAGAGCGCGCCGCTCAGCGCGCTGCAGAACCGGGCGCTGCACCGCCTCTCCACGCCGACGAAGCGGATCGCCTTCCTGGCTCGCGCCGAGCGGCGGCGCGCGAAACCGGGGCAGCCGATCGGGCGCATCCGCATCCCGCGGATCGGAGCGAGCTTCGTGGTGGTCGAGGGGACCGCCACCGACGACCTGAAGAAGGGCCCCGGGCACTACGACGACACGGCGTTCCCCGGTTTGCCGGGGACCGTGGCGATCGCCGGCCACCGGACGACCTACCTCGCTCCCTTCCGTCACGTCGACTCACTGCGTCCCGGCAACGAGATCGTCCTCGAGATGCCATACGCGCGCCTGACCTACGCCGTGGAGAAGACCCAGATCGTCCCGCCCACCGCGCTCTACATCAAGCGGCGGGTGTCCTACGACCGACTCGTGCTCTCGGCCTGCCATCCGCTCTACAGCGCGGCGGAGCGGATCGTCGTCTTCGCGCGGCTTCGCGGCGTGGTGCCGCGCGGGCGCGCCGTCACCTGAGCTCCGACGTGCAGATGGGGTGGGCAACCCAGGCCCGGACGTCCACTTTCCGTACGTTCTCCTTCACCGCCTTTGCGATTCACCCGATGAGGAGAGCGGCAATGGGAACCACGGATCCTCAGCGAACGGAGCGGGACGCTCCCACCGCGGGCGATCCGGCCGAGGAGGACGCGAACGTGGAACAGCTCATCGAGACGAGGCTGGACGAGGTGCGGCGCCAGCTCCGCGAGGACGAGTACGTCGTGGACCCCGATGCGGTGGCGGCCGCGATCGTCGCTCGCCTGATGCGCCGCCGGGCCCCGGGCGCCTCGCCCGCTCCCCGCGGCCGCGTGCCGGCCGCCTCGCCGGGCCGGCGGCGCTCCCGGACGGGCCCTCAGAGCTCATGCGCGTAGCCGCGCAGCGCTGCCCGGTCGGCGTCTGAGCCTCCCCTCCTGAGAACGGCGCCGGGCTCGCCGGCACGTACCGAGCCGATCCAGGTGAGGCCGGTGGATGCGACGGCCGCCTCGGCGACCGCACGGCGGTCGGGCGGAACACAGACGCAGAGCTCGTAGTCCTCACCCGCCGTGGCCGCCAGCTCGAGCGGGTCGCGGCCGAGCTGGGTGGCGACGTCCGCGACCCCGGGCGCGAGCGGGAGGCGCCCGAGGTCGATCTCGAGCAGCATGCCGCTCCGGCGCCCGACGTGCCCGGCGTCGGTGGCCAGGCCGTCGGAGAGGTCGATCATCGCCCGCGCGCCCGCCGCGGCGAGCGCCCGACCCTCCGCAAGGCGCGGCTCGGGTCGCAGGTGGCGGCGCACGAGCGCCCGAGGACCCTCGGCCCGTCCTTCGAGGATGGCCAGCCCCGCGCCCGAGCCGCCGAGCGTGCCCGTGACGCCGACGAGGTCTCCGGCCACGGCTCCGTCACGTCCCACCAGCTCGTCCTCGCGCTCCGCCCAGCCCACCACGGTCACGCCGATCACCAGCGCGGAGCCGGTGGCCAGGTCGCCTCCGGCCAGGGTGACCCCCGTCCGGGCGGCGAGCGCCTCGGCCCCGCGGGCGAGCTCGAGCGCCGCCTCCCCGCCCGCGACGGGAGGCAGGACGAGGGCGAGGTAGGCCTCGCCGGCCCGGGCGCCCATGGCGGCGAGGTCCGAGAGGGCACCGGCCAGCGCTCGGTGCCCGAGGTCAGGAAGGGTGGCACCGCCGGGCTCGCCCAGCCGGAAGTGGACATCCTGCACCATCGTGTCCACCGACACCACGGCCCAGGGTCGGGCGCGCACGACGGCGGCGTCGTCGCCGATCCAGCGAACGACGCGATCCCCGCGCTGCGCGAGGACCGTCTGCAGCGCCTCGATCAGGGAGAGCTCGCCCACCGGATGGCGCGGCGCCGAGCGCGCCCGTACTACCGGTGGCGGTAGACGATCCGGGCCCGATCGAGGTCGTAGGGCGAGAGCTCGCAGCGCACGCGGTCGCCCGGCAGGATGCGGATGCGGAAGCGCCGCATCTTGCCCGCCACGTGGCCGAGCACCTCATGGTCGTTGTCGAGCTTGACCTTGAACATGGCGTTGGGCAGCGCCTCGACCACCTCGCCCTCGAGCTCTACCTTCTCTTCCTTCGCCACTTCTGCTCAAGTCCTCGCGTCAGGGGAGGCGCGCTCAACGGCGCCACGGCCCGGTGGCCGCGCGGCAACCATAGCGTTGCCGCGTCGGCCGACCGCGGGGCGCGCCGGGCGCACTCCTCCTACTTGCCGGTGCGCGTACCGCCGCCGGTGGAGTTGCCGACGCCGCCCGGAGTCGAGCCTCCGCCGCCCGGCTTCGGGGCCCCGCCGCCGATGCCACCTGCGCCGCCGGCGCCGTTGCCTCCCGCGCCCGGCGAGGTGGGAGCCGGCGTCGGGGAGGGAACGGACTGGGGCGGGGTGGCGTAGTAGTTGGGGTTGTACTGCCCCGAGCCTCCGCCGGTGCCGTTCCCGGACCCGCCGCTGGAGCCCGAGCCGAAGCCGTTCGACTTCGAGCCGCTGGCTCGTCCCCCACCCGTGCCCGCGAAGCGGCCGAAGAAGGGAGAGGAGACGAACGACTGCGACGAGGGCGTAAAGTCCTGGCAGAACGACCCGTGCGCGGACTGCATGTAGTCGTGCCAGATCATCGCCGGGAAGGTGCCGCCCGCCACCTCGATGCCGTGCACGCTCGTCATCGGCACGGGGGGGTTGGGATAGCCGACCCAGACGGCGGTGGAGAGGCGGGGCTCGAAGCCCACGAACCAGGCGTCCTTGTAGTTCTCGGTGGTGCCGGTCTTGCCCGCCGCGGGGCAGGAGTAGTTGGCTGCGGTGCCCGTGCCCTGCTGCACGTTCTGCTTGAGGATCTTCGTCGCCTCGTAGGTCACGGAGGAGTCGAAGGCCTTCACGCGCTTGGGCTTGCCGAGATCGTCGACCTCGCCGCTCGGGTGGACGACCTTGGTGATGGCGATCGGCGTGTTGCGAAAGCCGCCCGAGGCGATCGTCGCGTACGCGTTGGCCATCTCGAGCGGCGAGACGCCGTGGGTGAGGCCCCCGAGGCCTTCGGCCGGGAAGTCGTGCAGGTCGGTGGTGATGCCCATGTCCCGAGCCGTGCGGGTCACGGAGGCGGGACCGAGGTCGGCGTCGAGCTGCGCGTAGACCGTGTTGTCGGACTTGAGGGTGGCCTGGACGATGTTCATCGTCCCGCCGTAGGAGTGGGAGTAGGTATCTACGCTGTAGCTCGGCACGCTCGGAAGCCAGCCCGGGTCGAGCTTGCGCGAGGTGTAGGTGGTCGAGTTGGGGTCGACGCCGCGGCGCAGGGCGGTCATGAGGACCATCACCTTGAACGTCGAGCCGGGCTGACGGTGGGCCTGGGTGGCGTAGTTGAAGCTCGTCTTGCCGTAGGTCTGCGAGGAGGCCATCGCGCGGATGTAGCCGTTGCTGGGGTCGATGGAGACGATCGCCGACGCCGGGTCCCCCGGCTGGCCGAGCTGGCCCGCGATCGCCTTACGCGCCTCGTCCTGCATCTTCAGGTCGATCGTGGTGTGGATCTGGAACCCGCCCTGGCGCACGGTGTTGACGCCGTAGCGCTTGTTCAGATCGTCCTTGACGTAGTCGAAGAAGAACTGCTCGCGGCGGGCGGTGTAGTAGGAGTTGGCCTTCACGGCCAGCGGCGCCCGGGCCGCCCGGGCGGCGCGCTCCGGTGAGACCATCCGCGCCTGGACCATGGCCCGCAGCACGTCGTTGCGGCGCGACTCCGCGCGCGCCCGGTCGAGGAAGGGGTTGTACTGCGAGGGCGCCTGGGGAAGGCCGGCGAGCAGCGCCGCCTGCCCGAGGGTCAGGCGGTCGGGCGTCTTGTCGAAGAAGAGGCGCGCGGCGGCGCTCACCCCGACCGCGGTCTGGCCGCCGAGGGTCCCGTAGGGCACGTTGTTCAGGTAGTCGGCGAGGATCCAGGACTTCGAGTGCTCCTTCTCGAGCTGCTCGGCGAGCTTCGCCTCCTTGATCTTGCGCGTGAACGTGCGCTCGTTCTTCTCCTTGGGGATGTAGAGGTTGCGCACGAGCTGCATGGTCAGGGTCGAGCCTCCCTGGACGCTCTTGCCCCGCTGCTCGAGGTCGCGGACGGCGGCGCGCAGGACGCCCTGGTAGTCGACGCCCTTGTGCTGATAGAAGCGGCGGTCCTCGATCGCCACCGTCGCCTGCTTGAGCACCCGGGGGATCTGCCCATTGGGAATCGACGTGCGCAGCACGTCGGCCTGGATGAAGCCCAGGCGCGAGCCGTCGGCGGCGTAGACCACGGAGGTGGAGCCCGGGTCCATCGGCTTGAGCGCGTCGATGTTCGGAGCCGAGTTGGCCACGGAGATGACCCAGGTCACCGCCCCGAGCCCACCGAGTCCGGCGACGGCGACGAAGACGAGCAGCGCGATCCCGAGCCCGCGGCGAGCCGGGTGGCCGCGATGGCGGCCGCGGCGCTTCTGTCGCTCTCGGCGGCTCATGGAAGGGGGGGGGGAAATGCGGGAGGCGGGGACGCGCGCAAGGCCCGCCCTGACGCAGCCAATGGTAGCCGGAGAGTGTTACGCCCCCGTAGGGTCGATTCCTGCCGGAAGGCAGTGCCGCAAGCGTGCGAGGATCGACCGGATGGCCGCTCCCCGTGCCGTGCTCCTCGACGCCTTCGGGACGTTGCTCGAGCTCGAGCCGCCGGCCCCGCGCCTTCGCGCCGGGCTGCGCGAGAACGCCGGCGTCGAGGTGAGCCTGGCCGAGGCCGACCGGGCGCTGCGGGCCGAGATCGCCTTCTACCGGGTCCACCACGACGAGGGGCGCGACGCGGCCAGCCTGCGCGAGCTGCGCGAGCGCTGCACGCGGGTGCTGCGCGAGGCCCTGCCCGAGCCGATGCGCGTGGCGCCGCTCGCTCCGCTCACCGCCGCCCTGCTCGGAGCGCTGCGCTTCCGCGCGTTTCCTGAGGTGCCGGGCGCCCTGCGCGCCCTGCGCGCGGGGGGGCTACGGCTGGTGGTGCTGAGTAACTGGGACGTCTCGCTCCCCGACGCGCTGGCCCAGGCGGGGCTTGCCGAGCTCGTCGATGGGGCGGTGTCCTCGGCGCAGGTCGGAGCGGCCAAGCCGGCACCCGCGATCTTCGCCCGGGCGCTCGCCCTCGCCGGCGTGAGCGCCACCGAGGCGCTCCACGTCGGCGACTCCCTGCCGCTCGACGTGGAGGGAGCCCGAGCGGCCGGCGTCGCGGCGGTGCTCGTCGTGCGCGGGGAGGGCTCCCCGCCACCCGGCGTGCGCGTGGTCCGCTCGCTGGACGAGCTGCCGGGCGCGCGCGCCTAACCTACGCCTCGATGTCCGGTCCTTCGCCGTCCTCGTCCGTCTCGGAGCCCTCGCGAGACGGCGCGCCTCCTCCCACGGACGAGCGAAGCTGGCCGCCCTGGCTCGCTCCTGCGGCGTTCTTCTCGGGCCTCGCCGTGGCGATCCTCGGCGCCGGGCTGCTCGGCGGCGTCGCGCGGGCGGCGGGGGCGAGCGCCAAGCACCCGCCTCCCGCCGTCGGCATCCTCACCACGCTGGTCCTGGAGTACAGCCTCGTCGGCGCCGCGCTCGTGTTCGCGCGCATGCGGGGCCCCCTGGCGCCGCGCCTCTTCGGCCTGCGGCGCACGCGCTTCGTCTCGGCGCTCGGGTGGGTGGTGCTCGCCGCGCTGCTCTACGTCACGTTCAGCGCGGTCTGGCAGCAGGCGCTGCACCTGCACGAGAAGGACAACCTGCCCTCCGAGCTCGGCGCGGACCGCGGCACGCTCGCCTTTGTGCTCGTCGCCCTGCTCGTCTGCGTCTCCGCTCCCATCGCCGAGGAGCTCTTCTTCCGCGGGTTCTTCTTCACCGCCCTGCGCAACTGGCGCGGGCCGTGGCTCGCCACCGTCCTCACAGGGCTGACCTTCGGCGCGCTGCACGTCGGCGGCACCCCCATCGGCTTCCTCGCCCCGCTGGCCTTCTTCGGGGCCGCCCTATGCGTGGTGCGCTGGTTCACGGGATCGCTGTACCCGTGCTTCGCCCTGCACGCGATCAACAACTCCATCGCGCTCGGTGCCCTGCGCCACTGGAGCTGGCAGATCCCGCTCGTGGCCCTGGGCGCGCTCGCGCTCATCGCCGCCCTCACCGTCCCGCTCGCGCGCCTACGCCCCGGGGCGCTCGCCCTGCCGGCCTGAACGTCCAGCGCGCTGGCCCGCCGGCCCGGCGTCGCGTAGGATCGGCCGCCCATGCGTGCGCGTCTGCTTTCCGTCCTGGGCCTCGCGCTGTTCCTCGCCGTGCCGGGGGTCGCCGAGGCGGCCTCGGCGCCGAGGCCCGGCCGGCTCTACATCCACCTCGCGCCGATCATCCGGGCGGGTGGCGCGGACCTCGCGCTGACGGGCCAGCGCGTCAGGGTCGGCGGCGTCGTCGCGCCCTACGTCGGCGGCCAGCACGTCTCCGTGCTCATCCGTCAGGGTTCGCGCGTCCGCCTGAGGCGCCTGCCGATCCGGCCCAGCGCCACGGGCCGCACGGGCCGCTTCTCCTTCGTGATCTCGAGCTCGCGGCCGGGCCGGCTCGGCGTGCGGATCGGCCACCGGGCCACGCGAGCCCAGCGGCGGTTCGTGGGTCGCCCGGTGAGGATCCTCGTCTACTCCGGCGCACAGGGCCCCGGCTCGCACGGACCGCTCGTCGGCGTGCTCCAGCGCGCGCTCGCCGCCGAGGGCTACGCCGTTTCGCGCTCGGGCTCCTTCGACGCGGCGACCTCTCGCGCGGTGCTCGCCTTTCGCGAGGTCAACGGGATGGCGCGCACCTCCTTCGCCGGCCGGCCCATCCTCGGTGCGCTGCTTCGCGGTCGTGGCGCCTTCCGTGCGCGCTATCCACGTCACGGACGCCACATCGAGGCGGATCTCTCGCGCCAGGTCCTCGCCGAGCTCGAGGGCGGCCGCGTGGTCCGCGTCTACGTCGTCTCGTCGGGCAAGCCCTCGACTCCCACCGTGCTCGGCTCGTTCCGCTTCTATCGCAAGGACCTGGGGACGAACGCGAAGGGGATGGTCGACGCGAGCTACTTCTACGGCGGGTACGCGATCCACGGCTACGCCGACGTCCCCACCTATCCGGCGAGCCATGGCTGCCTGCGCATCCCGGTCCCCGACGCGCGGGCGGTGCACGACTGGGTCGCGCTGAGCATGCGGATCGACGTCTACCCGTAGGCGCCGGACGAGCCGGACGAGTTTCATGGGAGCCCGCGCGCGTAGCGCGCGAGGAACCCGAGGCCGACGCCGTAGAGCAGCAGGCCGAGGGCCGTCGGTATGCCCCGGCGCGCCCACAGGCTGGTCGAGGTGACGATGCCGGCGAAGGGCTCGAGCAAAGTGTGCGCGGCCCCGTCGATGAACCGCCGCGGCTGCGCGCGCCGCCGCGGCTGGGGCAGCACGCCCGGATCGACCGGTTGACCGGCGTCGATCTCCTGCTGCTGACGGCGCGAGGCACCCCCAAGCTGATCGACGGCGAAGAGGACGAACGAGGCCCCGACGAGCAGGCTCAACGCGATCGCGATCCATCGCAGGGTGCGCTCGACCACGCCGCCTAAGATACGCGCCGCCGTGGACCGCTCCGCGCCATGACGAGCGACGCGCACACGCGACTGCTCGAGGAGCTCCGCGCGCACGCGCTCGTCCTCGGCGAGGTGGTCCTCACAAGCGGAGCCCGAGCGCAGTACCTCGTCGACGCCAAGCGAGCCATCCTCCGCCCGGCGGGCTTCGCGGCGCTGGCCGAGCTCGTCGCCGGGGAGGCGCGCGAGCGGGGCGCCACCGCGGTCGGTGGGATGACGATGGGCGCGGACCCGATCGCCTGCGCGGCCCTGGCCGGGGGGGCGGAGGTCAAGGCGTTCTTCGTGCGCAAGGAGGCCAAGCCCCACGGGTTGGCACGCCGGATCGAGGGCCCGGTGCTCGAGCCCGGCGAGCGCTGCCTGCTCGTCGAGGACGTGGTGACCACCGGCGGCTCCACCATCCGCGCGATCGACGCCCTCCGCGAGGAGGGGCACGCGATCTGCGGCGTGCTGGCCATCTGCGACCGGCTCGCCGGCGGGGCGGAGGCGATCGAGGCGGCGGCGCGGGCGCCCTACCGCGCGCTCACGACGATCGACGAGGTCTACCCGGAGCGGCCCGACCGCTCGTAGAGCGCCCCGAGCTGGATTCGAACCAGCGGCCTACTCCTTAGGAGGGAGTCGCTCTATCCGGCTGAGCTATCGGGGCTCGTCCGGAGCTTAACCGGCCTCGCTTTCGTCCTCCTCATCGACGTAGAGCGACTCGCGCGCGAGCTCCTCGCCGCGCTCGCTCCACAGCTTGATGTCGAGGAAGTCGCCGCGGTAGTTGTCGGGGGCGAGCAGGGTGAAGCGGCCGTCGAGGAGTTCGCACTGGTCCACCGCGAGGTTGGCGAGCTCGGCGGTGACCCGCGCGCCGCCCCCGGTGAGGGGCACGCCCCACACGAGCGTCATGTCGGCGCGGTTGCCGAGCTCGCCGCGCCACGCGCCCACCACCTCGTCGGAGAGGTCGAGGCGCCAATCGGGGTTGCGATCGGCGGTCTCCGTGGTCAGGTCGGCACTCGCGGTGAAGTCATCGGGCTCACCGTCCTCGGCGGGAGGGGAGAAGGCCACGTAGCCGAACCACTCCCAACCCTTGTCGGTGGCCATGGTGGCCGGGAGGTAGGTACGCCCGTTCCACGTGCGGTCGGGGAACCAGGCGATCTCGCCCGGCTGCCCGACGTCCTCACCTTCGGTGTCGACCCCAAGGCATGCCGTGAGGAACAGGTCGCGGAGCTGATCGGCCCAGCGTCCGTAGGGCAGAGGCTCCTGCGGGGGCTCGGCGGCGAAGGAGGCGACGAAGCGACCGGTCGGCGGCATGGTGCGGGAGCCTACTTGCCGCTCTCGAGCAGCAGGGTCACGGGGCCGTCGTTCACGAGCTCGACCGCCATGTCGGCACCGAAGACGCCGCGCCGCGCCCGCGTCCGCGTGCAGAAGCGCTCGTAGAGGGGCTCGGCGCGCTCGGCGGGCGCCGCATCCACGTAGCTCGGCCGGTTGCCTCGCCGCGTGTCGCCGTACAGGGTGAACTGGCTCACGCACAGGAGCTCGCGCGCGCCGAGCGGCTCGTTCATGCGTCCCTTCGAGTCGGGGAAGACGCGGAGGGCGAGCACCCTGTCGGCCAGGCGGTCGGCGTCGGCCTCGCCATCCCCGTTCGCGACGCCGAGCAGGACGAGCAGGCCCGGTCCGATCCTCGCGACCTCCTCTTCCTCCACCGCGACCGCCGCGCGCGTCACGCGCTGGACGAGCGCACGCACGCCAGCTCAGCGAGCTCGCCGCTCCCGGCGCCCGCGCAGGGCGCCACCCAGGGCGCCGAGTCCGGCGCCCACGAGTGTCGTGATGACGACGAGCAGGATCTCGGGATCGGGCAGGGTCGCCTTGGCCTTCGTCTTGGCGAGGCCGTGCGCGAGGAGGATCCCCACGCCGAAGAGCAGACCGGCCACCTCGCCGCGGGCGGCGCCTTCGCCTCCGCCCCGGTGCTCTAACCCGGCCAGGAGGCCCCCGACGATCGCCAGGAGCGTGAGCACGAGGTAGACCGGCTTGGAGACTCCGAGCAGCACGCCGCACACAATCCCGAAGGCGAGCGGCACGAGGTCGCTCAGCACGATCTGGATCGGGACCGGGCGGGAGGTGAGGAGGGTCGGCATCCGCACGTGGTGCGCGAGCCTATCTCAGACGAGGCTTACCGCGACGACTCCTACGGTCACCACCACGGCCGTGCTCCAGGCGATCGCTCCGGCGCTCAGGCCGACGTCCAGCCCGTAGGCGTGGGCGATCACCAGTCCGTTGATGCCGCACGGCATCGCGGCGAGCAACAGATAGGGCGCCGGCAGCTCGATGAACGGCGCGGCGAGCGCCAGAAGCAGAGCCGGGGCGAGGAGGAGGCGCAGGGCGAGGGTGGCGCCGATGGCGCGGGTGAAGCGCGGGGGAAAGCGGGCGGCGCCCTGCTCGGACTCCCCGGTCAGCGTCACGCCGACCGCGAAGAAGCCGAGGGGAAGCAGCGCGAAGACCAGCAGCCGCGAGAGGTGCACGAGCGAGTCGGGCGCCAGGGAGCGCGGCGCGAGCAGGCCGACGATCACGGCGAGCAGCGGTGGGTTGCGCGCGAGGAAGGCCCGCCCGCGCGCACGGGCGCCCTCGCCGGCACTCCCGCCAAGGCTCGCTCCGATGCCGAAGCCCGCCACGAGCAGCGTCGGCGACTGGACCAGCGCGTCGTAGGCGACGGCCTCGCCGAGCCGCGAGGTGCCGAGCACTGCGACGGCCAGCGGCAGCCCCAGGTATCCGGTGTTCCCCTGGATGGCGCCGCACATGAGCGCGCCCGTGGCGGGCAGTCCGAGGCGGAGCGCGCGGCGGCCGACGAGGTAGGCGACCACGCCGGTGAGCGCCAGTGCCACGTAGCCGAGGGCGATGCCCCCGCCGACGTTGGCGTCTATCCGCAGGCGGTCGATGTTGAAGAAGGCGATGAAGGGAACGAGCGCGTAGAGCATCGTGCCCAGGACGACGCGCGCGGCGCGCTGGGCGTCCGGGCCGTAGCGCCGCTCGGCTCCGGCGCCGGCGGTGAGCGCCGCGGCGATCGTGGCGGCGATGATGTACACGGGATCGCCGGGACGCGGGCTCGCTACGCCTCGCGCAGCTCGCGCGCGGCCTGCTCGGGCGCGAGCACGTTGAGGTGCAGGCCCGTGCCGAGCTCGAGGCCCGCGAGCTGGGTGAGTCGCGGCATCACGTCGATTCGCCAGCAGAAGTGCTCGGCGCCCCGAGGGGCGGTGCGCACCCAGAGGTTGAGCGGCGGGCTCGAGCCCAGTCGCCGCGCGAGGCGCCGCAGCCCGTCGTGGAGCAGCGTCGCCCCGGTCGGGCCGTCGTCCTCGAAGGAGGCGCGCGGGCGGCGCGGAGCGAGCATGAGCTGGAAGGGAAGTCGGGCTCCGTAGGGCGCCATGAGCACGGCCTCCTCGTCGATCGCCACGATGCGCTCCCGGCGGCGCACCTCCTCCTGCACCAGGTCCCCGAGCAGGTTGCCGCCCATCGTTCGCGCGGCGTAGGCGCCGAAGCGCTCGCGCTCGCGCGCGACGGCCGCGGGCACGAAGGGCAGGGCGTAGAGCTGGGCGTGGGTGTGGGGGAGCGAGGCGCCGGCCTCGATCCGCTCGTTGACGATCAGGTGCACGTAGCCCGCCTCGCGGTGCACGCGCATGCGCTCCCGCCACACCTCGGCCGCGGCCTGCACCTGCTCGACGCCGAGGTCGGCCAGCGAGGTGACGGGCTGCGGGCCGTTGACGATCACCTCGTGCGCGCCCAGGGCGGTCTCGGCGAAGAAGAGGTCCGGATTGGCGTCGGGTGGCGGTGCCGTGGCGTCGGCCGCGGCGGAGCCGAGCGCCGGGTAGAGGTTGGGGACCACGCGCACGCGCCAGCCCGGAGTGTCGGGGGCCCCGCCCCCGGGGCGCACCGCGTAGAGCTCGGGCGGCGTGCGGTCCTCGTGCCCCTCGGCGAAGGGATCGCGCTGGGCTTCGACCGGAGCGGCGGGCTGGGCGCGCAGGCCGCCGCCCGGTCGGGTCGCCCGCTCACCGGCGACGATGGTGCGCAGCCCGGTGAGCGGGTCGACGCGTATCTCAGGCAAGCGCCTTCTCCATCGCCACGTGCTCGATGCCCGCCTCGACGAAGAGTGCGCCGCGCGGCTGCCACCCCGCGCCCCGGTAGAGCCCCTGTGCGTAGGTCTGGGCGTGGAGCACCATGCGGTTGACGCCGGCGGCGCGCGCCTCCTCCTCGGCCGCCGAGAGCAGCGCGCCGGCCACGCCGCGCCGACGCGCCTCATCCTCCACCGCGAGCCGGGAGAACTGGACCGTCGCCCCCACGAACAGCAGCCGGCAGGTGCCGATCACCCGCCGCGCCTCGCCGGCGTCGACCGCGACGAGGTGGAGGCCGTCGTCGTCTCGCCCGTCGCGCTCCTCCCGCTCGGGCACCCCCTGCTCCACGCAGAACACGCGGTGGCGCAGCGCGAGCGCCGCGTCGCGCTCGGCACCGCCGCGCGCGCGGCGGACCGCGAAGCTCACCGGCGCAGCGCGTAGCGGCGGATGTCGGCCTCGAGCGCCGCCTCGTTCGGGTAGCCGCCGGCGTGCTGGTAGAAGAGGTGGCCGTCGGCGGTGTAGTAGTTCGTGATCGGCAGGCCGCCCGGACCGTGCAGCGCGCGGGCGATCGCCGCCGTCTTGTCCTCGTAGCTCGGGTAGGGCACCGGGTAGGAGCGGAGGAAGGAGGTGGCGCTCGCGGTGGCGTCCATCGAGTTCACGCCGACGAACGCGACCTCCCGGCCGTACTTCAGCCCGGCCTTCTGGAAGAAGGGGAACTCCGCCCGGCACGGCCCGCACCAGGAGGCCCAGTCGTTGACGACCACCGGGTGGCCGCTCAGTCCCTGGAGGCGCTTCTGCAGCAGCGCGGGGGTGGCGCTGCGCACGAGCTGGCCGGCCTGCGCGTGGAGGTCGGCCAGGGACGCGGGCGAGCCCTGCAGGGCCTGGCGCTGAGCCTGCGGAGAGATCGCCGCGCTCTGCGGCTTGGCCTGACCGCAGCGGGCGAGCCCGAGGAGGAGCAGGGCGACCGGGAGCGCGACGCGCGAGCGCATGGGGGACAGCTTGGCATATCGTCCGAAGCCGTCCCGCCGGGGTACGCCTGGGAGAGCGGTATCCTGTAAGGGCGAGTGTGGTTCCCCGTAGAGGGCCGCGCTCGCCTGACCGGCCCACTTCGCCGGTCCGTCCGAGCCGCTTGCGCCGCAGACCGGCGTACCGCGGCTCTCTTGGAGAGTCCTTACCGAGAGCCACGCATTGGCCGAACCCATTCTCGGGGCCACGCTGCCCCTTCCCCCTTCCGACGCGCTCGCCCGTGCCGAGCGCTTCACGCGTGAGCGCTTCGTGCACGAGGGCGAGCAGCCCGCCGACGCGCTCGCCGCGGGCAGTCCCCGGCGGCGTGCGCTCGACGCCGCCCTCGCCGAGCTCGACGCCGGCGCGCAGGACCCCTCCGTGGCCTGGCGGCGCGAGTTCTCGCTCCTGCTCGGGCTGGAGCGACTGCTCTCCGAGGACGAGCCCAAGCTCGTCGACGGCACGCTCCTCTCTCCCCACCAGGTGGACGCCCTCTCGGGCACGCTGACCGCCCTCCTGGCCGAGACCCAGCGCGCCGGCAACGGCAACGGCGGCGCGAACGGCACGGCGCCCCCGCCGGAGCCAGAGCCCCCGCCGCTCGCCTCCGCCGCCGTGCCCGGCGCCGAGGAGCCCGAGCTCGACGACGAGGAGGAGGACGGCGAGCCCGACGAGGAGCCGCAGGACTGGCACGACGACACGACCGCCGACCTCGGTCAGCTCGAGGAGCAGCCCGAGGATCCGAACGCCGCCCGTCGCTTCTGGTTCGAGCACGCGACCGGCGCGGGCAAGACGGTGGCCGCGCTCGGGTTCGTCGAGGCTTCGCGCACGGGCGGTGTGCTCATCCTCACCCACCGCCGCAACCTCGTGGACCAGTTCCACGGCGAGCTGCGCGACCGCGGTTACGCCAAACGGATCTCGCCGGCCCTCCTGGACGGCAAGGACTCTGCCCACGGGCCGGTGACCGTGGAGACCTACCAGTGGTTCGTGCGCAACGTGGGACGGATCTCCGACGCCTACGCCATTGTCATCTGCGACGAGGCGCACACCGCTCTGGGCGAGAAGACCTCGGCCTCGATCCGCGCCTGGGAGGGCCCGGTCTTCGTCGGGATGACGGCCACCGGCGCACTTATCGCCCGCCACGTCACCGACCTCTTCCCCACTCAGACCTCGCGCTTCGACCTCGCTCAGGCCGCACGGCGCGGCGTGATCGCGCCGCTACGCTGCATCCGGATCCCGCCGGGTCCCGGCGTGCGCACGATCGCCAAGGTGCCCCTGCGACGCGGCGAGGTCGACACGGAGTTCGACCAGGAGATGCTGGCCGAACTGCTCGACCAGCAGCCGTTCAACGTCGCGGTGGCCGACCTCTACCAGACGCGCTTCGCGGGCGTTCCCGGCGTCGTCTACGCGGCGGGCGTGCGCCACGCCTACAACGTGGCGCAGGCATTCCGCGACCTCGGCATGAAGGCCCGCGCCGTCTCGGGCGAGACGCCGAAGCGCGAGCTCGCGCGCATCCTCGCCGACTACGAGGCGGGCAAGATCGACGTGCTCGTCAACGCCCAGCTCCTCGCCGAGGGGTGGAACTCGCCGCGCGCCACCGTGTGCATGCACCTGGCGCCCACCGCCTCCAAGCGGATCTACCAGCAACGCGTGGGGCGCGTCACCCGCCGCCACCCGGGCAAGGAGGCCGGCCTGGTGATCGACTTCGTCCACCCGGGAACGCGCCACGACGACCCCGTGGTCACCCTGCACTCGTTGCTCGACCGCGACGTCTACCGTGGTGGAGCCATCGTCGTCGGCCCCGTGCGTCGCGGCCGCGGACGCCGGGTGCGGGTCGAGCGCCGCGTGCTCCCGGTCACCGCCGACGAGGAGCGCCGGCACGAGGTCTTCGAGCGCGAGCTGTGGCGGATCGCGGTCGAGTACCTGGACTGGGGCGAGCAGCACATGTGGGCGGCGCTCGCCGGCGCGCGGGTGGCGGTCAACGGCTGGCGCCGCGCGAAGGCCATGCTCCACTTCGACCGCGGCGGGGAGTTGCGCCGGCGCTTTCTCATCACCGCGGTACAGCGCAACAAGAGCGCCCAGCTCCGGCTCAAGGCGCTGCAGGAGATCGCCGCGGTGCGCGACCCCGAGGCGTTCGACCAGGCGATCGACATCATGGCCGGCTGGACCAAGGAGGAGAAGCGCGAAGGGGCGAAGATCATGCTCGGGGCCCTGGCCGAGACGCGCGTCGGCCGCCGCGACCAGGCCAATGCGTGGATCTGGCGCCTGGCCGAGTACACGCGCGAGGTGCACGAGGAGTACGCGGTGCAGCGCTGGCCGGAGACCAAGCGGCTGCTCGGCCTGCTCGTGAACTCGTCGGGCGGAGCGCACGGGCGCAACGCCCGCCGCCTCGTGCACGCCGCGCGCAAGCAGGACCGCCGGCTCTCGGCCGCGCTGCTCGCCGCCGCGCTCGCCCACACGCCCGAGGGCGAGGAGGCGCTGCGCGGAGCGCGCACGCGGATGGCGCGCAAGCCGAGCGCCCTCGCCCGTGAGCTCCTGCGGAACTTCCCCAAGGGGGCCCGCGGGCGCGGCCCGCGACGGCGCAAGAAGAGCGCCCAGCAGGGCGAGGCGAGCGCGGTCGAGGAGGTGCTGGTGGCGAGCAACGGGCAGCCGGCCGCAGACGACGGGGAGGTGCGGAGCCCCGAGCCCCGGACCGGTGGCCCGGCCAAGCGCCCGCGTCGTCGCCGCTCGCGCGCGGCCGCGGGAGCCGCCGCGGCTCCGGCCGCCGTGCCGGCTCCCGAGGAGGTCGCCGCGAACGTAGCGGAGGCGGCGCGCTTGATGCGCCGTGCCGCCGAGCCTTCGACGGCGGCGGACGGCCCGGAGTAGCTACCGAGCGGCCGCCGAGAGGTGCACCTCTCCGGCCTCGAGGGTCGTGCGGCCTTGGCCCGCTCCCGTGACCACCAGGCGTCCCTCCCCGTCGATGCCGGCGGCCGTTCCCTCGCCCCCCGACCACGCGATCTCGCGCCCGAGCAGCGCGTCGCGCGCGCGGTAGGCGTCGAGCACCGCCGCGGCCGGGGCGGCGAGCCACCGCTCGAGCCCGTCGAGGAGCCGCCCCAGCGTGGGCTCGAGCTCGTCGGGGCGGCGCCTGAGCGTGCCGGCGCGCTCACGGAGCTCGAACGGGAGGTCTTCCGGGGCGAGCGCGACGTTCAGACCGACGCCCAGCACCGCCCAGCCCTCCTGCGGGCGCCCCTCCGTGAGGATGCCCGCGACCTTGCGGGCGTCGAGGAGGACGTCGTTCGGCCACTTGATCCGCGCTTCGGCGCCGACCTCCTCGGCGACGGCCACCGCCGCGGCGAGGGGGAGGAGGCGCGGGGGCTCACGCAGTACGAGAGAGAAGAGCAGCGCACGGCCGGGAGGCGCGGACCACGTGCGGCCCTGCCGCCCTCGGCCGGCCGTCTGCTCGGCGGCGGTAACGAGCGTGCCGTGCGGCGCGCCGGCCCGCGCGAGCTCTTGGGCCCGGTCGTTCGTCGAGCGCGTGCGGCGCAGATGAAGCCGCGGGGAGCCGAGGCGCTTCATGCCGGCCGCAGCCGGACCTCGACGTCCTCCGCCAGCCCGAGCGTGTCGCGGGCGCTGCCCCGGTTGAGCGCCACGGCGAGCATGCGGTCGGCGTCCTCGTAGACGAGCAGGGCGCCCGGCGCCACGTCGGCGAAGGTACGGGCGTAGCGGGCGCGCACCGGGGCGGCACCTCCGACCTCGATCTCGACCGGGCGCCCGAGCCGCAGGCCGGAGCCGGCCAGCTCGGCATGCGCCGCGTCGAGCGCGACGTTGCCGAAGGCGTCGACGGTGAGCGCGTGAGCCACGAGCACCTCGCCCTCGAGGCGCGCTCGCGGCAGCTCGAGCGCCACGAGCTCGTCGGGATCGAGGGGCGTGCCCGCCTCCGCGAGCGGAGTGCCGGCGGCCAGGTGCGCCGCGACGGGCGCGAAGAGGTCACGCCCGTGGAAGGTGGCCGAGACCGGCTCGAGGCGAAACGGCGAGCGCCCGATCTCCACCGCCTCCACCACGCCGTCGCCGCGCGCGGCCGCCGGCGCGAGCACCCCGTTGTCGGGGCCCACGAGCAGTCGCTCGTCGGCGAGGCGCAGCGCGACGGCACGCCGCTCGGCGCCCACCTCGGGATCGACGACCGCGAGGTGGACCCCCGCCGGCAGGTAGGGCAGCGCGCTGCGCAGCACGAGCGCGGCACGCCGGATGTCGTGGCGGGGCACCGCGTGCGTGAGGTCGACCACGTGAGCCTCCGGGCATATGCGCGCGACCACGGCGTGGCAGACGCCGACGAACGGGTCGGAGTGTCCGTAGTCGGAGAGGAAGGTGATGACGGGCGGCGGCGTGCTCATCGCTCACCCGCGTCGCTCAGAAGCGCCGCGACTAGCCCGTCGATGTCGTGTTCGGAGGCCTCGACGTCGGGCTCCAGCCCGCGCTCGCGCAGGGTCGTGCTCGTGACCGGACCGATCGAGACCAGCCGCGGACGGTCCCGCTCGAGCTCGCCCACCGCGTCGAGGAAGAAACGCACGGTGGAGGAGGAGGTGAAGGTGACGTAGTCGGCCGCGCGCGCGGCGGCCCGCTCCTCGTCGCTCAGCGCCTCGGCCACGGTCTCGTAGAGGGGAAGGACGTCGACCTCGGCGCCGCGCGCGCGCAGGGCGTCGGGCAGCACGTCGCGGGCCTCGCGCGCGCGGGCGATCAGGATCCGGCGCACGGGGATCTCGGCGAGCGCCTCGACGAGCCCCTCGGCCACGAAGCGCTCGGGCACCACGTCGGCGACGATCCCGTGCTCGCGGAGGGCGCGGGCGGTGCCCGGCCCGATCGCGGCGACCGTCGTGCCCGCCAGCGCGCGGGCGTCGCGCCCCGTTCCCGCCAGCCGCTCGAAGAGCAACGCCACGCCGTTCGGGCTCGTCAGGCAGAGGAGGTCGTAGCGATCGAGGTCGGGAGCCTCGCCGGGCAGCGGGACGATGCGGATCGCCGGCGTCTCGAGCACCGTCGCTCCGAGCTCCCGCAACCGGGCGGCGAGCCCGCTCGCCTGTGCCCGCGCGCGCGTGACCGCCACCGTACTGCCGGTCAGCGGCGGCTCCCCGAGCCAGGCGAGCTCCTCGCCGAGCGTGGCGACCGGGCCGACCACGGTGATCGACGGCGCCCGCAGTTGCGTCTCCTCCGCGCGCGCGGCCAGCGTCGCGAGCGTCGCGAGGACGGTTCGCTGCCCGGGGAGCGTTCCCCGCTCGACGACCGCCGCGGGCTCCTCGGGCGAGCGGCCGCCCGCCACCAGGCGCTCGGCGATCCGGCCGAGCTGGCGCACGCCCATGTAGAAGACGAGCGTCCCGGGGAAGGCGGCGAGCGCGGGCCAGTCGATCGCCGATTCGGGCTTCCCGGGGTCCTCGTGCCCGGTGACGAGCGCGACCGCGCTGGCCCGGTCGCGGTGGGTGACCGGGATGCCGGCGTAGGCCGCAGCGGCCACGCCGGCGGTGACACCCGGAACGACCTCGAACTCGATGCCGGCGGCGCGCAGGACGAGCGCCTCCTCTCCACCCCGCCCGAACACGAACGGGTCGCCGCCCTTCAGGCGCACCACCGTCCTCCCCTCCCGCGCACGGGCCAGGAGCAGCCGGTCGATCTCCTCCTGCGGCATGGAGGCTCCGCCCCCCTGCTTGCCCACGTAGAGGAGCTCCGCCTCCGGCCGGGCGCCGTCGAGCGCGGAGGCGGGGATCAGCCGGTCGTGGAGGATCACGTCCGCGCGGGAGATCAGCTCGAGTGCCCGTGCGGTCATGAGGCCGGGGTCGCCCGGGCCGGCGCCCACGAGGAAGACGCGGCCGGGGCCGCTCATCGCGCGGACAGCGCCTCGGCGGCGCGCAGGATCTCCTCCGCGCCGGCGGCCCGCAGCCGCTGGCCGACCTCTCGTCCGAGGGCCTCGGGCTCGGCCGCCGGGCCACGAAGCTCGTCGCGCGCCCACGCCGACCCGTCGGGAAGCCCGACCCAGACGGTGAGGATGAGGTCCTCCGCGTCTGGCACGGGCGTGGCGAGCGCCCCGAGCGGCGTGTGGCAGCTCGCGCCGAGCTCGCGGACGAGCGCACGCTCGACCGCGAGGCACGGCGCGACCGGGGGGTCGGTCAGCGCACCGGCGGCGGAGAGCGCGCGCTCGTCGTCGGCGCGGCCCTCGAGCACGATGGTGCCCTGTCCGGGCGCGGGCACGAGGTCGAGCAGGGCCCCCGCCTCCTCCCCGCGTCGCAGCCGGACGAGCCCGGCGTGGGCCAGGACGATCGCGGCGTAGCCCTCGTCGTGGAGCTTTCGCAGCCGCGTGTCCACGTTGCCGCGCAGGGCGACGACCTCGAGATCCTCGCGCCGCGCGCGGAGCTGCGCGCAGCGTCTCAGGCTGCTCGTGCCCACGCGCGCGCCGGTGGGCAGCTCGTCCAGCGATGCCGCTCCGCACAGCGCGTCGCGCGGATCCGCGCGCTCGACGACGCCGAGGAGCGCCAGCCCCTCCGGCAGTTCGGCCGGCACGTCCTTGGCGGAGTGGACCGCCAGGTCGATCTCCTCGCGGAGCAGCGCCTCCTCGAGCTCCTTGACCCAACGCGACTTGTCCTCGTGGATCCGGCCACGGTCACCGGAGGTGGTGACCGTAACGATCTCCACCTCCTCCTCTCCGCCGAGCCTCCCGGCCACGAGCCGCGCCTGCGCGAGCGCCAGCGCGCTTCCGCGCGTGCCGAGCCGCATCAACGCCGGTGGGCGGCGCGGCGCGGGAGCTCGCGAACCGGGGCGAGCTCGCCCCGCTCCTCCTCCTCCGCGGGCGGCTCGAGCGCGAAGAGCTCGCGCAGCACCTGCATGCGCACGTGCACGCGGTCGTCGTCCAGGCGCTTCATGCGCACGGTGGGCTCGTGGAGCAGCCGGCTGACGATCGCCCGCGCGAGGACACCGACCCGCTCGCGGTCGCGCGGCGAGGCGCTCTCCCATCGTCCCTCGTTCTCGGCCAGCACCCGGGCGGCGACCTCGGCCCCGCGCTCGTGCAGAGCGGCGAGCGTGGGCACGACTTCGAGCGACCCGAGCCAGGCCGCGAAGCGCTGCATCTCCTCCTCCACGACGCTCTCGGAGCGTTGAGCCTCGGCCTGGCGCACCGAGCGGTTGCGGGCGACCACGGCCTGGAGGTCGTCGATGTCGTGCAGGGAGACGCCGGGGAGCTCGCCGCACTCCGGGTCGACGTCGCGCGGCACCGCGAGGTCGATCATGAGCAGGGGTCGCTCGCCCCGTCCGCGCATGACCTCGCCGATCTCGCCCGCGGTGAGGATCGGGTGGGGGGAGGAGGTGGCCGCGACGACGATGTCGGCGCGCTCGAGCTGGGCGGGCAGGTCGTCGAAGCTGACGGCCTGGCCCCCGAAGCGCCGGGCGAGCCCGAGGGCGCGGTCGTGGCGGCGGTTGGCGACGAAGATGGTCGTAACGCCCTGCTGGCTGAGCGCACGGGCGGCGAGCTCGCTCGTCTCGCCCGCGCCGAGGATCACCACCTCGCGGCCGGCCAGCTCCCCCAGGCGCTCGCGGGCGAGCGCGGCGGCCACCGAGGGGACGCTTGCCTGGCGCTCCCCGATCGCCGTCTCGGTGCGTACGCGCTTGCCCGTGGCGAGCGCGGCGCCGAACAGGCGGTGAGTAAGCGGGCCGGTGGTGCCGGCCGTGGTCGCGGCGTCGTAGGCGCGCTTGACCTGCCCCTGCACCTCGGCCTCGCCGACGATCATCGACTCGAGCCCGGCGGTGACGCGGAACAGGTGGCGGGCCGCGTCGCAGTTGCGCAGGGCGTAGATCGAGGCGGCCAGCTCGGTGGGGCGAATGCCGGCCTGCCGGGCGAGCATCCCCAGCGCCGCGGTCTCGGCGTCGACGGGGTCGCGGACCACCAGGTAGAGCTCGGTGCGGTTGCACGTCGAGATGGAGACCGCCTCGCGCACCTCCGGGCCGCCGAGCAGCTCCTTGAGGAACTCCTGCGCGCGCGCCTCGGGCAGCGCGAGGCGCTCGCGCACCTCCACCGGCGCGGTCTTGTGGGAGACCCCCAGAGCGAGGATCTCGCTCATCGGGCCACGGGCTCCGCGGGCGCCTGCTCGCGCGCGGGCGCCTCGCGCTCCGCCACCGCCTCCCCGAGTTCGCCGAGCTCCCGCTCGATCCGGGAGAGCTTCGCGGCCATGATCGCCACGTAGACGAGGACGAGCAGGAAGAGGACGACGTACGCACCGGCTACGTACTTCTCCGCCTCGTGCAGCGCGACGGCGGGCATCGCTCTAGCCCGCGGGCCGGGGGGCGGCGCTCCGCCCGCCCGGGCTGAGGGCGTCGTCGCCGAGCAGCCGTCGGCGCAGCGCACGGAGCTGCCAGGAGGCGTTCTTCGAGGCCATCTCGTACTTCCACAGGGTCACGAAGAGCAGCGTCATCGCGACCATGGCGACGACAAAGGTGAGGAGCATGGGGCCCGGGAGGTTCTTCGTCGCGCCGCCGAGCACGCGGGGATGGATGAACCCCTGCGCGAGGCGGACGGCGAGGAAGTTCAGCGGCACGAAGGCGCCCGCCACGATCGCGAAGACGCTGGCGTAGCGCGCCTGGCGCTCCGGGTCCTCGATCGAAAAGCGCAGCGGCGTGTAGGTCGCGTAGAGCAAAAAGACGATGAGGAAGGAGACGAGCGTCGGCTCATCCCACACCCACCAGTGGCCCCAGGAGGCGCGCGCCCAGATCGAGCCGGTGAGCAGGACGCCGACCCCGAGGATCAGCGAGAGGTGGATCGCCACGTAGGAGCGCAGGTCCCACTTGCGATCCCCGGTGCGCAGGTGGGCGATCGCCAGCCCGGCGCCGAAGACGAACCCGCCCAGCGCCACGATGGCCATGGGCACGTGTACGTAGAAGATCTTCTGGATGAGGCCCTGGTCGGCGTCGAGAGGCGCGTAGAAGAAGACGAGCGCGAGGGCGCCGGCGAAGGTGATCGCGGTGGCGATGGAGAGGCCGCGCAGCCGCTTGCCGTAGGTGGTGGGCATTGGGCTAGTCCTCCAGGAGGAAGTCGAAGACCGCGTAGGCGATGAGCCCGAACACCAGATCATAGAGACCGAGCACTCCCAGCCACTTGAGCGGGACGGGCGCGGCTCCGCCGACGAGGAACAGCGGCGTGGCCGCCCGCGCGGCGGCGATGAGCAGCGGGACGAGCAGGGGCAGGGCGACGATCGGGACGATGAGGTCGCGCGCCCGTGTCTGGATGCCCAGGGCGGCGACGAGGGTGCCGACCACCGCCAGTCCGGCGTCGAGGAGGAGGAGCACCGCGACCAGCCCGGGCAGCGCCGGCCCGAGGCTCGGGCCGAGGAGCAGAAGGCCGAAGGCGGGGACCGTCACGAGCTCCACCAGGAGCAGGAAGACGAGGAGCGCCGCCGCCTTGGCGAAGAGGAGCGCGGTGCGCTCGACCGGGGCGAGGAGGAACCCGTCGAAGCCCCCCTCCTCGCGCTCGGCCACGAAGAGCCGGTTGATCCCGAGCACGGCGGCGAAGAGCACCGTGACGAGCAGGACGCCGGCGGCGAGCTCCCCGTCGAGCCGCGCCCGTTGCAGGCCGAAGTGGAAGAGCACGAGCGTGGTGAGCGAGAAGAGCGCCATCCCGGTGACGGACTCCTTCGTGCGCAGCTCGACGCGCAGATCCTTGCGCAGGATGGCGACAAAGGCGCTCATTGGTAGAGCGCCTCGAGCTCCGACGGCGAGACCTCCGCGGCGGGGGCGCAAAGCGCCTGGCGCCCGCCGCGCAGTCCGAGCGCCAGGTCGGCCTCGGCCAGGCCCCCCGCGGGATCGTGGCTCGTGACCACGCGGGTGCGGCCGGTCTCGCGCCCGATGAGCGGCTCGACCGCGAGGGCGGCGGCGGGATCGAGGTTGGCGCGCGGCTCGTCGAGCAGCAGCACCGGCGGGTCGTGCAGGACGGCGCGGCACACTGCGAGGCGCTGCACCATGCCGCGCGAGAGCGTGCGCATCGGCTCGTCCGCGCGGCGCTCCATCCCCACCTCGGCGAGCAGGTCGGTGATGCGCTCGGGGGCGACGTCGTGGAGCCGCGCGTGGAAGGAGAGGTTCTCGCGCCCGGTGAGCTCGCGGTAGAGGAGCGGATCGTGGCCGAGCAGGCCGATGCGGCCGCGCACCGCCCATGCCCGGTCGGGCAGCGGCTCCCCGAGCACCCGCACCTCGCCCTCGTGCGCGCGCAGGAGCGTGGCGAGGATGCGAAGCAGCGTCGACTTGCCGGCGCCGTTGGGCCCGAAGACCACGAGGGTCTGCCCGGGATCGAGGGTCGCCGTGACTCCGCTCAGCGCGGGCCGCTCCCCGTAGCGGCGCCCGACGCCCCTCAGCTCAATGGCCGGCGTGGCGGCCATGGCGACCCGAGAGCGTGGCGACGGCGTGCTCGAGCGTGGGGGCCAGCACCGGGAAGAGCTCGGCGATCGCCTTCGGGTTCCCGGGGAAGTTGACGATCAGCGTCTGACCGCGGATGCCCGAGACGCCCCGGAAGAGGATGCCCTGCGGCGTGTGGCGCAGCGCCTCGGCCCGCATCGCCTCGGCGAAGCCGGGCGCGTCGCGCTCGATCACGCGGCGCGTGGCCTCCGGCGTGATGTCGTCGGGCGTGAGCCCGGTGCCGCCGGTCGTGAAGATGAGAGCGGCGCCCTCATCGACGTGATGGTGCAGGCGGTCCTCGATGAGCGCGAGGTCGTCGGGGATCACCTCGAGGGCGACCACGTCGGCGCCCGCCTCCTCGGCCAGGGCGGCGAGCGCCGGCCCCGACTCGTCGGTCGCCTCGCCGCGCGAGACGGTGGAGGAGATGGTAAGGATGGCGGTCTTCATGGCCGCGAGCTTAGGCGACCGAGTGCCGTGCCCGGCTCAGCGCCGCCAGTCGCCCGAGCGCCCCCCGCTCTTCTCGAGCAGCGCGACCGAGGCGATCTCCACGCCCTTCTCGATCCCCTTCACCATGTCGTAGACGGTGAGTGCCGCGACCGAGGCGGCGGTGAGGGCCTCCATCTCCACGCCGGTCTGGGCATGCGTACGGGCCTCGGCCGTCAGCCTCACCTCGCCGGCGTCGGCGTCGACCTCGGCTTCCACCCCGACGAACGAGAGCGGCAGGCCGTGGCAGAGCGGGATGAGCTCGTCGGTGCGCTTCGCGGCCTGGATGCCGGCGATCCGCGCGGTGCCGAGGACGTCGCCCTTCGGCGCGTCGCCCGCGGCGACGGCCGCGGCGGTCGCCGGGCTCATGCGCACCACGGCGCGCGCGACCGCACGGCGATCGGTGGCGTCCTTCGCGCCCACGTCGACCATCCGCGCCCGGCCGGCCTCGTCGAGATGGGTGAGCTCGGTCACGGCGTCGCCCCGGCGACCGCGGTATCTGCGAGCCCGATTGCCTGTTCGGCGTCGGCCATGGCTCCGGCCAGCTCCGCGTCGCTCACCTCGTCGACCTCATAGAAGATCGCGTGGCGGGCGCGGCGCATGGTGTCCAGGCGGGTGAAGAGCGGTTCGTGTCCGGGGAGATGCCGAGCGGCCTCACGGAGGATGACGACATGGCCCCCCGCACCCGAGGTCACCCGGCGGCCCACGCCGTCGCGCGGTCGGCATCCACGGGCTCGACGCGCGCGCCGCTCATCGGCCGCTCGCTTCGATGGGGAGCCGGCCCACCAGCGGGGTCATCGGTCGCGCGAGCAGCGTGCCGAGGAAACCCGAGCCCGCCGCGAGGCGGCGCTCGAGCTCGGGACGGCGATAGAGCCGAACGGAGATCTCTCGACCGGCGCGTTGCTCGACCTCGCGGATCGCCACGAGCAGGGCGGCGCGATCGACTTCACCGACGACGAGGACGTCGACATCACTGTCAGGACCGGCCCGACGGGACGCCCAGGAGCCGAAGACCGCGGCGGCCTCCACGCCGTCGAGCGTCGCGAGACGACGAGAGAGCTCGGGCTCGACGCCGACCGTGCGCTCGAGCAGCATGCGAAGCGGCTCGAAGAGGGGCGAGGCCGTCGCCGCGCGGTAGACCGTCGCGCGTCCCACCTGCTCGCGCTCGAGCATGCCCGCGTCGAGGAGCCGGTGAAGCTCGCGGTGGACGGTCGCCCGGGCGGCTCCTGTGAGGCGAGCGAGGTCGGCGCCCGTCAGGCGGGCTTCGGGCTCGAGGACGAGCGCGGAGAGGAGGCGCGCCTGCAGGTCGGACCGAAAGAGCGGCAGCTCGGCCGGGGCAACCGTGCGCATCGATGAAACATACGTTTCACCAAACGGGACGTCAAGGAGCCTCCGGACACAGGGCCACGTCGTGCTTACATCGCCGCAGCAGGCAGCCGAGAAGCCCCTCGAGGCGGTCTCCGTCGGCGGAGCGGTTCCGCGTCCCCTCTCCCACGACCGCCGCGTCCCGCCGCGGGCCGCAGCTTACGCTTCCTCGCGCTCCACGACGTGTCCTTCGTCGTCGAAGTAGAACACGATCGTCGGGACGTCGAAGTGCGAGCGCACCTTCTCGGCGGTCCGGCGCTCACGCCAGTTCTCGTGGGCGCTGCCGGGAGCGTGGAGTCGGAGCACGATCAGGTCGGCGGGGAATCGAGCTAGGGCATCAGCGATCGCGGCGACCTGGTTCTCGGCTCCGACCGCTCCACGGGCCTCCAGACCGCCCGCGCGCATGTGGTCAAAGACCGTGCTCAGGCGCTCGTCGGCCGCGACTCGTGCGGTGTCGCGATCGTCGGTCAGCCAGTGCATCCACGTGGTCAACGTCGAGGCGACGACGTAGATCTCCTCCGCCTCATCGATGAGCGGGCGAATCGCTGGAGGGACCTCGTTGGCGTCGGCCAGGTCCTCGTTGGTAAGGACGAGCACGCGTTGTGCCATCGGAATCCTCTCGGTCGAGAGCGCTGCTCTGTGAGCCTCTCGACTCAGTCTAGGCGCACGCTACTCGCGTCGGTCGTGCCGCTGCTCCCGAGTCGTGAGCTCTGCGGTCCCGCCCGCCCGGCGTAAGAACGCGCCCATGTCCGGGCGCTAAGCCGATGGGGGAACATTGACCGCCATGTCCAGCCAACCCCCACACGAACCCGCTCTTCCGCGAGTGCTCATCGCCGGCGGCGGCGTTGCGGGATTGGAGACGCTCCTGGCGCTACGTGCGCTGGTCGGGGATCGGCTCGAGCTCACGATCGTGGCGCCGGAGCTGAAGTTCATCAACCGTTCGATGGCCGTCGACGAGCCGTTCCAGCCGCAGCGCGTGCGTGGCCTGCGGCTGGAGGACGCGGCGGCCGAGCTGGGCGCTCGCTGGCACCGCGGCGCTCTGGACCGCGTCGAGCCCGAACGACATCTGGCGGTCACCAAGGATGGGGATGAGCTCCAATACGACATGCTCGTGCTCGCTCTCGGGGCCCACCCCGAGCGGGAGTGGGAGACCGAGGGCGTGCTGACCTATCACGGCGGTCGCGACGCCTCCAGCTACCGGCTGCTGCTAGATCGGCTTCGCGAGGGCCGGATCAACAGGATCGCGTTCGTCAAGCCGGCCGGGCCGAGCTGGCCGCTGCCGCTCTATGACCTGGCGTTGACGACCGCGGCGGAGTGCGCGGCGCACGATCGCTCGGGGGTCGAGCTGAGCCTGATCACCCCCGAGGAGGAGCCGCTCGGGATCTTCGGCAGTACCGCCAGCGCCGCGATTCGCCGGCTGCTCGAGGACGGCGGGGTGACCCTGTACACGAGCAGCTACGGCGTACCGACCCGTCCGGGACGGCTGGATATCTCGCCGGGCCAGCGCGGTATTGCGGTGGATCGGGTCGTCACTCAGCCGCGCCTGGTCGGCCCTCGCGTGCGCGGCATCGCCTGCGAACGCGACGGGTTCATTCCCACCGACGCCCATGGCCGGCTCCCCGGGCTGGACGGCGTGTTCGCCGCGGGTGACGCGACGAGCTTTCCGATCAAGCACGGTGGGCTGGCGGCCCAGCAGGCCGACGCCGTCGCCGAGGCGATCGCGGCGTGCGTGGGCGCCGAGGTCGACCCGCAGCCGTTTCGACCGATCCTGCGCGGAGTGCTGCTGACCGGGGGGCCCTCACGCTACCTGCGCGCCGACATCAGCGGCGGAGCGGGCGATGACTCGACCATCTCCGCCGAGGCCCTGTGGTGGCCGCCGGACAAGATCTCAGGCCGCTACCTCGCGCCCTACCTCTCGAGCCAGGTCGGCGATGCCGCAGACGTCATGCCGCATGGAGGGCACGCGCTCCCCGTGGAGACACCGCTCGATCCTCCGGCCTCGAGCACGCTCGGCTTCGGTGAGCTCTCTGACCTGTCCGAGGGCTGAAGGCCATGGCCTCGCGCGCCACAGCGCCGCTCACGGCGCCAGTCGCCGGGTCTCGCCCGTGAGCGTTGACCCATGAACGACGAGACTCCGGCGGACGGTCGCGGGTCGGCCCGTAACGAGGCGGAGCTTCAGGACGAGTATCTCCACACGGCGCTGCTGGGCGACGAGCGGGCCCATCCGCGGATGCTGCTCAGTCGGGTGCATGTGCGGTTGGGCGCGCGTTTCGTGTCCGTGTGGTGGGCGGTGCCGGTGCTCACGGTGGTCGGCGTCGCGCTGGTGGTGGGGGCGAAGGCCTACGCGGCGAGCGGCGCGGGCCAGGGGCTCATGGCCGGCCACCCGTGCATCTCGCACGCTCCTCCGGTTCCGCAGGGCATCCCGGCGTTCGTGCGCTGGACGCACCTGTTGACGTTCTTCTTCCTCGTCCTCATCGTTCGCTCCGGGCTGCAGATCCTCTCCGACCACCCGCGGCTGTACACGAAGGTGCACTGCACGCCGGGGGAGGAGTGGCTGCGCTTTCGCGGCCCGGTGCCGAGCGATCGGGTGTGGACGGCCAAGCAGGACGCGATCATGCTCAGCCCGCTCGTCGGTTTGCCGGGTGGCCGTCACACGATCGGGGTGGCGCGCCACTGGCATTTCATCTTCGACATCCTCTTCGTCCTCACCGGGGTGGTCTACGTGGCGTTCTTCTTCGCCACCCCGTGGGTCCACCGGCTTCTGCCCGCTCATCTGTCGCTGTTTCCTCGAGCGGCGTCGTGCGCGGTCACCTATTTGAGCCTGCATCTGCCGCGGGGGCCGAGCGGGTTCTTCCGCTACGACGCGCTGCAGCAGCTCTCCTACTTCGCGGTCATCTTCGTCCTCGGGCCGCTGGCGATCCTGACCGGCCTGGCGATGTCACCCGCGCTCGATAACCGCTACCGGCTCTACGCGCGGCTGTTCGGCAACCGCCAGATCGCCCGATCGCTGCACTTCCTGGTCATGGTCTCCTTCGTGGTCTTCTTCCTCGGCCACATGGCCCTCGTCGCCCTGACCGGGTTCGCTCCGAATCTCAACCACATCACCCTCGGGGTCGACCGCAACGACCTGAACGGGTTCGGCCTCTGGCTGCTCGTGATCGTCCTCACCCTCGGGTTCAACGTGTGGGCGGTCCGCCTCTCCTGGACGCACACCCGGCTGCTGCAGCGCTTCTCCAACGCGACGGTGGGCCGGGTGATGAACCTGCTCTTCGACCACTTCGCGCCCCGGGTGCAATACCGGCCCGAGGACATCAGCCCCCACTTCTGGCCCAACCACATCCGCCTCCCCGACAGCCCGCAGTGGCGCGAGCTGCGCGACGGCGACTTCCGCGACTACCGCCTCAAGGTCGGAGGGCTCGTCGAGCACCCCGTCGAGCTCTCCCTCGCCGACCTTCAGCGGATGGCCAAGCAGGACCAGATCACCATGCACAACTGCATCCAGGGCTGGTCGGGCATCGCCCAATGGGGCGGGGTGCCGTTCACCGCGCTGATCGACCTCGTGCGCCCCCACCCCGACGCGCAATGGGTGATGTTCTACTCATTCGCCACCGGCGCCGACGGCGGCACCTACTACGACTCCCACAGCATCCACGACCTGCGCCACCCTCAGAGCCTCCTCGCCTACGAGATGAACGGCCAACGGCTCCCAATTCTCCACGGCCGGCCGCTGCGCCTCCGCGTCGAGAACCAACTCGGCTTCAAGCACGTCAAGTGGATCAACGAGATCGAGTTCGTCCACCACTTCTCAGAGCGCTACGCCGGCCAGGGCGGCTACCAGGAAGACCACGAGTTCTTCGGCTACCGCGACCAGATCTGACACCCGTCAGCCGCCGCGGCGCGGGAGGGGCCGCCCCGACCGTGACCGTCGACACACCGATCCTCGCGGCCATGTTCTTCGTCGGCTTCTTCGGCCTGTACGCGCTGGACGCGAGCCACTGACCGCCATCACCCGCATGGGGAAGAGGACGGCGACCCCACGGGCCGCGCTCACGGGCAATCGACCGGGAAGCTCCCCTTCGAGGGCTGCCGGCCGACCGGGTTGTCCGGTACATCCCGGCCGCGCGCCACCGCGTCGTCGCGTCCGGCCCATGACGAGGGCGGGTCGCTGGACGGAAACGACTCCTTCCCCCACTCGTCGACCGGGTCGGGCGTGGTGGCCGCCGTCGCCTCCCCGAGCTCTCTCATCTCCGCCGGGCGGGCGGCTCGTGACCGATCACGCCTCTCCAGCGTCCTCGCTCGCGCGTTCCTTACGCCCGGGGCGGACGTCGGGGGCGGGGCGCCCCACCGTAAGAACGCGGCCTGACCTGACGCTGGAGAGGCACCCATTTCCGGAGGCCCAGATGTCCGAAGAGCACGAGAGCGACGCCGGAACGGCGCGCAGCTTCGATCCCGAGCGTGGCGCGTTCGCGCCCCCTCGTCACCCGCCGCTGGGTGATCGCGAGACCAACCCCCGCGGCGTTCGTCACGTCGACGAGACGGCTCAGGACCACATGGCGGTGGCCGACCGTCCGCGCTACCAGGCCGCACAGGCCCGTCGCTCTCGGATGATCGCCTCAGCGATCCGGCGCGTGAAGGACGCGGCGAGCCGTCGAAGGGCGTCGTCTCGCTCGGCCCCCGATGATCCCAAGGCCCCGTAGCCGGGACATGGACGCGACCCCTGCATCGGCAGATCTCCATCACACTCAGGCGCTCGAGCTGGGCTGGGACGAGGTCGTCGAGGCGCTGCGGACGCTCGAGGGCTCGCGCGTCGCGGTCCGGGTCATCGAGCGCAGCGAGCCGGAGGCGCTCGTGGTGGTCTTTCGCGGCCACCTCGGAGCACCGAAGGAGGGAAAGCACCCGACGCTCTTCTGGCCGGTCCGCGCGGCGAGTGAAGATGAGCCCGGGAACGTGGAGGACACGGGCATCCACCTGCACCGTGATCTCTTTCAGGGAAGCCTGGCCAGCCCCGGACGCGAGATCCTGCACATCGTGCAGGGCCCGGTGATCGTCAACGTGCGCGGTGTGTAGCCTGCCGCCGCGCGCCGTCTCGGCGCCGGCAGGCGCGCCACATGGCCAGCTCGTGATCGAGCCGCGGGCGCCGTTTCGCCTCGACCTGACGGCCTGGGCGCTGCGCCGTCGTGGCCACAACCTGATCGATCGCTGGGACGGGCGCGCCTACCGCCGGGCGCTCTTGCTCGGCGACGAGGCGCTTGGGCTCTCGGTGACCCAGAAGGGCACGCGCGACGCGCCTCGTCTGGCGGTCACGCTCTCCGGCGTGCTCATGGATCAGCGCGCCGAGACGCTCGCGCGCGCGGGGCTGGGCAGGCTCCTCGGTCTAACGGTCGACCTCTCGGGGTTCGCGGCCCTGGCCGCCGGTGACCCGCTGATCGACCAGCTCGCGCGGCGTCTGAGCGGGCTGGGGCCACCACGGTTCCCCACCGTCTTCGAGGCGCTCGTCAACGGCATCGCCTGTCAACAGCTCTCGCTCGCCGTCGGCATCCACCTGCTCAACCGCCTGACCGCCGCCCATGGCCGCCCGGTGCTCGAGGATCCTGACGGCCTGCGCGCCTTTCCCGAGCCGACGGATCTGGCTTCGGCCGCGCCGGCCGAGCTCAACCGCATGGGGTTCAGCTCGGCCAAGGCGCGCACGATCGTCGACACCGCTGCCGCGATCGTCGACGGTGAGCTCGATCTGGAGTCGTTGGAGCGCCTTGACGACAGCGCGGCGATCGACCGCCTGACCAGCCTTCGTGGCGTTGGCCGCTGGACCGCGGAGTACGTGATGCTGCGCGGCCTGGGCCGCCTGCACGTCTTTCCCGGCGACGACGTCGGCGCGCGCAACAAGCTGGGGCGCTTCTTTGGCATCGAGACGCCCCTCGACTATGAGGCCATCGCGCGCCTGGTCGCGCGCTGGCATCCCTACGCGGGGATGGTCTACTTCCACCTGCTGCTCGACTCGCTGTCCGAAGCGGGCCTCGTGACTGCGGCGGCGCCATCGCCCGACGCCGAGCGCTTGGGCCGCCTCAGGACTACGCCTGTGATCGACCGGTGAGCTCGTCAGCTGCCTGGATCAGCGAAATGGCCGTGGTGTCGGGCAGGCTGTACCAAACGCGACGGCCCTCCCGGCGCCTGGTGAGGATCCCGGCGCGTTGCAGGAGGCCAAGATGCCAGGACATGTGTTGCTGGCCGATCGCGAGCTGGTCGGCCAGCGTCTGGACGGTGGTCTCGCCGTGCACGGTGAGGTGTTCGATGATCCGAATGCGCACGGGCTGACCGAGGATGCGCAGGCGTTGCGCGACCGCCTCGAGCCGCGTCTCGGGGATCGGCTGAGCTCGCGGGCTGTAACTCACGGGCCTACGCCGACCCGGTTCGGAGCGGCGCCGGGAGATGCAGTGCGGCGGCGGCCAGTCGGACATCTCCGTCGGGACGGCTCCTCGGCGTCGGGAACCCTCGGATGAGCGCGCGGGTCGGCGTCGGGTTCGGCGGCATCGTCGCAGGGCCACAGCTTTCTTCTAAGAGGACTGGAAGTAAACTACCAGGGCGTACCTAGTTATTCCAATTGGACTGTGCAAAACTGATGGAGGTGGATCTGCCCGCTGAGCCGGAGGATGTCCTCGCCCAGACCACCCGGGCGCGGCTGTTCGGCATGCTGGCTGAGCTGGGGCGCCCCGCTGAGATCGCAGAGCTCGCCGAGCGCCTTGGCTTGCACCCCAACGGTGTGCGGTTTCACGTCCAGCGTCTGGAGGCCGCCGGGCTCGTGAGCCGGCGGCGCAATCGCCAGACGCGGGGACGTCCACGTGACGCGTGGTCGATCGCGCCGGGGGCCACCCCCGGCGGGCAGCAGCCGCGATCCTACGCGGACCTGGGTCGTTGGTTGGTCCGCACGATCTCCGCGAGGCCCGACCACCTTTGCGAGGTGGAGAGCAGTGCCCGCCAGATCGGTCGGGAACTGGCGCCCGGTGCGACGCACGGCGGTCAGGAGGCCCTGCTGGACACGATGAGCGCCCTGGGCTTTCAACCGCGGCGAGATCCGGCAGCCGGCGGGACGGTGACCTACCGCATGGGCAACTGTCCCTACCGCGATGCCGTGCACGAGGACCAGCAGGTGGTCTGCACGCTCCACCGCGGGCTGACCCGCGGGTTGCTCGACGTTCTCGATCCGGCTGCCCAGCTCGTTCGCTTTGAACCGCACGATCCCGACACCGCCGGCTGCCTCCTGGCGCTGGCAACGCCTACGCCCACGCCCGGGCAGGTCGCGGCCGCCTCTCGATAGGTCACTTCGCCGCCCAGAACCCGGGCGCCAGCGAGGAATGACAAGGAGGCCCTTGCGTTTTCTGCCACGGAGACCGCGGGTAGGGCCGTCTCTGCCTGTGGAGCCCGAGCGACAATGTGCGAAGCCGCGCCCCTCTCTGGATGCCGAGTCGCAGGCGTGGTGGGGGCGTCTACACGCCGTGGAGCCGATACGCGGCCAGGCGATCGTGGAGCTCCACGAGCGCTTGCGGCACGAGGCGCGCTTTCATATCCAACGGCGCGTGAGGAGCTTGGCGGAGTTCCCTCGCAGCGATCTCGACGATGTCGCCGTGCAGGCGGCCAACGACGCGCTGATGGCGCTGCTGCGCAAGCTCGACGACTTTCGTGGCGAGAGTCAGTTCTGGACGTGGGCGCGAAGGTTCGCCCAGATCGAGGCGTGGGTCAGCATCCGCCGCCGGGTGGGTCGCGATCCGCTCGCGTTCGGTGACCCCGAGCGCGAGCTCGCGGTGGTTCCCGACCCGGCGTCCTCATGCGAGGAGCGCGCCGAGGTGCGTGAGTCGCTGCGGACGCTCAGCGCGCTGATCGTCGGTGAGCTCACGGAGCGCCAGCGAACCGTGGTGATCGCGATCGCGGTCGACGGCGTGTCAACCGAAGCGCTCGCGTCCGAGCTTCACGCGACGCCCGGAGCGATCTACAAGACCCTGCACGATGCCCGCGCGAAGCTCAGAACCTCGATGGCCGTCGCTTGACTCCTCGCTTCTGACCCATTGACGATGCCGGGACTCATCCGGTGCTCGCGCCGACTACGGCGGCCGTCCAGTCGACGACCGAGGCGGGGCGCACGACATGCTTGTCCATGCCGAGCTCTTTGGGCTCGAGGCCGAGGGCGAGCCCGACGAGCTGGGGGAGGTGCAGGACGGGCAGGGCGAGGTCGCGGCCGACGACCTTCTCGGCGAGCGGCTGTTGCAGGTCGAGGTTCAGGTGGCAGAGTGGACAGGGCGTGACGAGGCAGTCGGCGCCGGCGTCGAGCGCATCGCCGAGGTGGCGGCCGGCCTGGCGCAGCGAGTTCTCCTTGTTCATCGTGATGATCGGAAATCCGCAGCACTTGTAGACGCCGGCGTAGTCCACGACCGTGCCGCCGAGCGCCTCGATCACCCAGTGGAGGTAGCGATGGCGTGGATGGTCGTCGTCGATCCGCAGCTGGTCCATCGGGCGCACGATGTAGCAGCCGTAGAAGGGACCGACCTTCAGGTCGGTGAGCGGGCGGGTGACCTTGGCCTGCAGCGCGGTCAGGCCGATCTCCTCCACGAGCAGCCAGAGGAAGTTCTTGTTGGTCAGCCCTCGCTCGTAGGACAGCCCGTCGGCCTCGAGCGACCGGTTGACGTGCGCGCGGTAGTCGTCGCCGGCGTCCAGGCGCTCCTGGCACTCGGTCTGGGCGCCCTGGCAGGTCGAGCAGATGTTCATCATCAGCTCGCCGTCGGTCTGCTGGGCGAGCGCGAACGTGCGCGCGTTCAGCGTGTCGGCGAGCTCCTGGTTGTGCTCGGCGATCACGCCCGCGCCGCAGCACGCCGCGCGGTCGAGCTCGACGAGCTCGAGGTCGAGGAGCGGCGCCACCGCCGCCATCGAGCCGTGCAGCTCCGGGGTGAAGCCCCGGCTCACGCACCCCGGCCAGTACGCGACCTTCACGCGTCCTCTTCTCCGCGGCGCGCGGTTGCGGCACCGCCCACCGGGCTGGCGCCGGTGGCGATCATCGCCGGGCCGTTTCCGGCGGCCTGCGCGGGCTCCTCGCCGTCGTAGCCGCTGACGTAGAGGTTGAGCTCGTAGCGCCGCTCCCGGCGCTCGATCGGGTCAAAGAGACGGCGCAAGCCCTTGAAGCGCCGGCGGTTCGGGTGCCCGAGCACGTGGCGGAGGGTGATCTTGCGCCGCACCAGCGCGGTGAGGATCACGGGGAGGGACTCGAGCAGAACCGGCGCCGCGCGCGGGTTGAGCTTGCCGCCGTAGGAGTCGGGCAGCAGGTCGGCCTCGTGCAGCAGGCCGTTCTCGCGGATGTTCTCGGTGAACGCGTGCTCGTGGCGGTAGCCGTTGTTGCGGTCCTCGATGTGGTGATCGGAGCCGGCGAGCCGTCGCAGGCGCATGATCTGGCTCATCGGCGCGACGCCCTTGGGGCAGGCGTCGATGCATATCCAGCAGTGCGTGCAGTCGTAGATGCCGTGCGGGTCCTCGGCCAGGTCCTTGAGGCGCTCGTCGTGCTGCGCGTCGCGCGCGTCGCCGACGAAGCGGTAGGCCTTGGCGAACTGCGCCGGGCCGATGAACAGCGGATCGACCTCCATCGAGAGGCAGTCCGAGACGCACGCCCCGCACTGGATGCACGCCATCGACTGGGTGACGTCGACCATGTTCTCGTGCGGGACGAGGTACTCGCGCTCGGGCACCGGCTCCCGGTTGATCAGCCACGGCGTCACGCGCTCGATCTTCTTCCAGTGCACTGCGTCCATGTCGACGATCAGGTCCTTGATCACCGGCATGTTCCCCATCGGCTCGACGGTGATGACCCGGCTGCCCTCGGGAGCCGCCTGCGCCGCTCGCTCGAGGTGCGTGTGGCAGGCGAGCCCCGGCTTGTCGTTGATCCGCACGCCGCACGACCCACAGATCGCCGCGCGACACGAGCAGCGGATCCCGATGGAGCCGTCGACATCGTCGCGCAGCTTGAGGATCGCGTCGAGCACGGAGCGATGACCCTCCAGGCCGACCTCGAACTCCTGCCAGTAGGACGCCTCGCTCGACTCCGGGTCGAAGCGGCGGAGCCTCAGCGTGTATCCGGGCGGCGACTCGGTCATCTCTCGAGACCTGCCGGTGCGGGACTGGCGTCCATGCCCAACCCTGCGTCGCCTCGTCCGGCGTTCTTACGGGGGCCGATCCAGAGGTGCCGCACGGCTCAGGCCGTCGAGCGCGCGTCGATGAGGGCTCGCGCCGCGCGGACGATGTGCTCGCGATCGATGCCGGCCTGCTCGAGCAGCTCCGCGGGCGTCCCGGACGTCGCCATCTCACGCACGGCGAGGGTGACGATCCGGGGCCGCGGCGCACGGTCGGCGAAGACCTCGAGCACGGCGTCGGCGATCCCGCCTTCGGGGTGGTGGTCCTCGACGGTGAGGATCGCGCCGGTCGCCTCGGCGGCCTCGACGAGCGTTTGCTCGTCGATCGGCTTGACCGAGTAGAGGTCGACGACCCGCGCGGGCACTCCGTCCTGCGCGAGCTCGTCGGCGGCGGCGAGCGCCTCGTGGAGCGTGATCCCGGCCGCGACGATCGTGACCTCGTCGGCCCCGGAGGAGCGCACGACCCGCGAGCCGCCGATCTCAAAGCTCTCCTCGGGCCCGTAGAGAGCCGGCGTAGCGGCGCGCGTCGTGCGCAGGTAGACGATGCCGGGCCGATCGACCATCGCCGCGACGAGCTTGGCGGTCTGGTTCGCGCAGGAGGGGTAGAGGACCGTGCTGCCCTGAACGGCGCGCAGCGCCGCGATGTCCTCGAGCGCCATCTGCGAGGGTCCGTCCTCGCCGATCGAGACGCCACAGTGCGAGCCGACGAGCCGGATGTCGGCGCGGCTGACCGCCGCCATCCTGATGAAGTCATAGGCGCGCGAGAAGAAGGCCGCGAAGGTCGAGGCGAACGGGATCCAGCCGCGTACCTGCAGGCCCACGGCGGCGGCGACCATCTGCTGCTCGGCGATGTACATCTCGAAGTAGCGGTCGGGATGGACGTCGCCGAACAGCCCGGCGTAGGTGGAGTTGCCCACCTCGCCGTCGAGGACGACGATTCGCCCGTCCGACGCGGCGAGAGCGCCGAGCGCGTCTCCGAACGCCCGGCGCGTCGCGACCTTCTCGCCCACGTCCCAGGTCGCCGCCGGCGCCTCATCCGTCGCGAACCGATGCGGTTCGGCAGCGTGCTGCGGGGCGGTGGGAGGCACGATCATGTTGCGCCGCCCGCCGAGCTCGAGGACCGCCGCTTCGGGGTCCTCGAGCGGCTTGCCGTGAAAGCCGTTGCGGTTCTCCACCTCGCCGACGCCCTTGCCCTTGATCGTCCGGGCCACGATCGCGACGGGCTGGCCGTCGCTGGCCAGCGCCTCCTCGTAGGCGCGGTCGACCTGCTCCACGTCGTGGCCGTCGATCTCGAGCGCTCGCCAGCCGAACGCCTCGGCCCGCCGGACGTAGGCGGCCGTGTTCCAGCCGAGCATCGTCTCGCCGCGCTGGCCGAGGCGGTTGACGTCGATGATCGCGATCAGGTTGTCGAGCGCCTCGTGGCTCGCGTGGTCGAAGGCCTCCCAGATCGACCCCTCCGCCATCTCGCTGTCGCCGCAGAGCACCCAGGTGCGATACGCGAGTCGTTCGAGGCGCTTGCCGGACAGCGCGACGCCGACGGCGCACGGCAGCCCCTGTCCCAGCGACCCGGTCGCGACGTCGACCCACGGGATCGCGGGCGTCGGGTGGCCCTCAAGCCGGCTTCCCAACTTCCGAAAGCTCAGGAGCTCCTCATCGGAGATCGCGCCGGCGGCCTTGTAGAGCGAGTACAGCAGCGGCGACGCGTGGCCCTTGGAGAAGACCAGATGGTCGTTCAGCGCCAGCCCGGGCCGATCGAAGTCATAACGGAGGTGCTTGGCGAGCAGAACCGCCATCAGGTCCGCCGCCGACATCGACGACGTCGGGTGCCCCGGCCCCGCGGCGGCGGCCGCGCGGACCGAATCGACGCGCAACTGCTGGCCGAGCTCGCGCCATTGCTCATGCTCGTTCATCGGCTGCCTCGACGCTCGGCATGGGCAGCGTCCGGCGCGAGGTCGGTCAGCGGGGTGTCGGGGTCGGCGAGGCGGTCGCGGTCGACCCGCAGGCGGGAGCGGATGAGTGCCTGGATCTGGTCGGTGACGTCCCAGACGTTGACGTTCATGCCCGCCAGGATCCGCTCGTCCTTGAGCCAGAAGGCGATGAGCTCTCGCCCGGCGGGATCGCCGCGGAAGACCACCTCGTCCCAGTCGGTGGCGTGGCCGCTGTACTCCATGCCGACGTCGTACTGATCGGAGTAGAAGTAGGGCACGCGGTCGTAGGGGAGGGCGTGGTCGAGCACCTGGTCGTCACCGTTCGAATAGTCGAGCATGTTGTGCGCGGCCGCCGGCCCCTGGTTGAGCGCGTTGGCCCAGTGCTCGATGCGCAGGTATCCGTACAGGGGGTGGCGGGCGTTGGCCACGTCGCCGGCCGTGAAGATCCCCCTCACGCTCGTCTCGAGGTACTCGTTCGCGACGATGCCGTTCTCGACGGTGATCGCCGTCCCGTCCGCCAGCTTCGTGCGCGGCGTCGCTCCCACTCCCGCGACGACGAAGTCGCAGTCGATGACGTGTCCGTCGGTGGTGGACACGCGCTCGACCGCCCGGTCACCTGCGAAGGACGCGACGCCGGTGCCAAGCATCATCTCGACCCCATGGTCGGTGTGGACGTCGCGATAGATCGCCCCGACCTCGGCACCGAGCACCCGCTCGAGCGGCACCGACCCCGGGTCGATCACGGTGACCTCGACGCCATGCTCGCGCGCGGAGGCCGCGACCTCGCACCCGATCCAGCCGGCGCCGATGACGACGAGGCTGCCGCCGCGCTCCATCCGCTCGCGCAGCCGCTCGGAATCGGGGAGGGTGCGCAGGTAGTAGATCCCGTCGAGATCCCCTCCGGGAATCGACAGGCGCCGCGGCTCACATCCGGTGGTCAGCAGCAGCCGGTCGTAGCGGAGCCGCTCGCCGCCGGCGAGCACGATTTCCGCGGAGCCGGGCTCGATGCGCTCGACGCTGGTCGACGTCCGCAACTCGATGTCGTGGCTCTCGTAGAACTCCTCGGTGTGGAGGTAGACCTTCTCCAGGTCGACCTTGCCGCTCAGGTAGTCCTTGGACAGCGGCGGGCGGTCGTAGGGGCGATCGGGCTCTGAGCCGACCAGCACGACGCGGCCGTCGAAGCCGTCCCCGCGCAACGCCTCGGCCGCCCTGGCGCCGGCGAGGCCGGCGCCCACGATCACGAATGTGTGCTTGGTCATCGGCGGCTCCATGGGGTCAGGCGGCAGGGTCCATGACTTCGTCAGCGTCGTTTCGCCGCCAGGTCATACGGATGCGCGCGCGCCGATCACGACGGTCCGCGGGTGCTCGTCGGTGGGTAGACCCGGACATCGGCCCGGGTGGGCTGCGGATCGGTAAGCACCGCCGCCAGACCACGGATGCGTGAGCTCGCCGATCGCATGCGGGGCGGATCTCGAGAGAGAGAGAGTCAAGTCCTCGCGGAGCTCTGCTGCTTCGGCAGTCCGCGTCGCAAGACTTCGGCAAGCACGACGGCGTCGTTGTGCTCGGTGTCGCGAGCGGAGTAGACGAGGGTGAGCGTTCCCTCCCGCGCTCGCCGCCGCATCTCGCTGATGCGCGGACGTTCGCTGCGAAGCTCCGCGATGTAGCGCTCGCGGAACTCCTCGAAACGGCTCGGCTCGTGCCCGAACCACTGTCGCAGCTCGGTGCTGGGCGGCAGCTCGCGCTCCCACTCGTCGAGCTGGGCACGCTCGCGCGAGACGCCGCGGGGCCAGAGACGGTCGATCAGGACGCGATAGCCGTCAGAGGGCGCCGCAGGCTCATATGCGCGCTTCAGGCGGACGTCCATGGGTATCCGGCGGCGGCCGCCGCGCCGTAGGTATCGCTCATCTCCCGGTAGTTGTGCGCGACCCGGTCGATCACGGCGGGACGGTCGAGCCTGCCGGCGAGGTGCTCGGTGAGCGCCTCCCGCCAGATCGTTCGGCCGATCGCGAAGCGGACGTAGCCTCGAAGCCGTGGTAGACGAGCCTCTTGAGCTCTTCGATCCGGCGGCGTTCGTCGTCGCTCGGCTGGTCCCGCGATGCCCATCAACCCCCTCTCGAAGGAGCCGCGCTGATCGAAGGAGAGGATGAAGAGCGGCTCGTCGGTGCCGGCGGTCATGGCGGCAGCCCTTCTGCGAGCGTGGCGATCACGTAATCGGCGCCGGCCTCGCGGAGCTGATCGACGGTGAAGTGGTGACTTCCGACGCCCACGCACGCCATCCCGGCGGCGTGTGCGCCGTCGACGTCGTGGGGGGTGTCGCCGACGACGATCGCCTGCTCCGGCGCGACCGGCTCGCCGTAGACGAGCGCCGCGCGCTTCAGCGCGATCCGGGTCAGCTCGGCGCGGTCGGTCGAGTCGGACCCGTAGCCGCCGAAGGAGAAGAAGCGGTTCAGCCGCGCCCGATGGAGCTTGATGTGGGCGGCCGCCTCGAGGTTGCCGGT
>JAABUJ010000773.1_pt1 | contig 57053 bp, 60 predicted proteins | sample 5559131 | NCBI WGS metagenome assembly JAABUJ01 (sample SAMN10711875, study PRJNA513366) | rock metagenome | isolation source: Antarctica rocks | place: Antarctica: Victoria Land, Mt New Zealand nord | collected 2016-01-07 | reverse complement strand
AGCGCTTCATCCCGTATCTCCAGGAGTGCTGGGAAACGGGTTGCCACAACGCCAAGCAGCTCTGGCACGACCTCCGTGCGCGTGGGTTCACCGGCGGCTACACCACGGTCTCCGACTATCTGCGGATCAGCGATGGGGCGCATCAAAAGCGCCCAAGAGCCACTTCCTCACCGGATCTTACAGGGGGAGGCGGTAGCGCCGCAGTTCGGTCGGCGGGGCGGGACAATGGTCGCCCTCAGGGTGGCGCAACACGTCCAGGTAGAGCTTTTGCACGACCGAGGCGTCCTGGTAGGCCAATAGGTCGAGCACGATCTCGCCGTCATGCTCGAAGGCGTTGACAGGTGAAGTCTAATCCTTATCCATTAATAAAATTTAGGATTTAATCGCTTGACATCAGGATACATCTCGTGGTAGAGTAGTTCTATACAAGGAGAGGAGGACAGACAATGGTACGAAAAGTTTTGGAAAGCTGCCCCAATTGCGGCGGCACGTTGGAAATTACGGAGGTGCACTGCCTCAATTGCGACGCGCGCGTGCAGGCACGTTTCAGCGCCGGCGATTTCAATAGCCTCAACGAGGAGCAGAGCACCTTCCTGCGCATTTTTGTGACCAGCCGCGGCAACCTAAGTGACGTCGAGAAGCGGCTCGGTGTCTCCTATCCGACGGTGCGCGCTAAGCTCGATGAGGTGATCGCGCGCCTGGAGGCGCCCCCGACCGAGGAGGGAACGCCTCTTAGTGGCGCCACCCGGTCCACGCGCATGCGCGCGGCGTTAAGAGAAGAGACGCCCCTCAGCGGCACGACATTGGGCGCGTCATTGAGCGCCGAGATAGGCGCGGCGGTACGCGGCGCGTTGAGCGAGGTGCGCGGCGCGCTCGACGAGGCGCGCGGCGCCGCGGCGTGGCCGTCGTTCGAGGATAGGCCAACCGAGCCGGTTGAGCAGGCGGCGTCGCCGCGCCGCGCCATCCTCGATGCCGTGGCGCGCGGCGAGTTGACGCCCCAGGAGGGGCTGGAGCGCATTCGTCAACTGGGGGGTGAATAATGGAACGGTTCGATGAGGTCGCGGCGGGCGTGCGCGAACTGCGCGTGACGCTAGGTAAAGGGAACATCACCCTGCGGGTCGCACAGGGGAGCGTGTGGTCCATCGACTACGACGACGCGCGGAAAGGCGACGCGCTGGAGGTGGAGCGCGACGGAGATACGCTGCGAGTGCGGCAGCGCCGGGGCGGCCGCCTCGACGTGCGGCTGACCGCGCCGCTCGAGCTCGAGACCATCGACCTGCGCGCAGGGGCCGGGCGCGTCGAGGTCGAAGGGGCGCGCGGCCACATACATTTGGACAGTGGGAACGGCGCCGTGGCGCTGCGCGAGGCGGGCGGCGCGGCCACGCTCAAGACCGGCAACGGCGACGTCGATGTCGACGGCTTCGACGGCGAGCTCGCCGCCGCCAGCGGGAACGGCCGCGTGCGCGTCGCGCGGCTGGGTGGGCAGGCCACGCTGCGCACCGCGAACGGCCGCGTCGAGGTACGTGACAGCAACGGCTCGGTCGAGGCGCACAGCGGCAACGGCGATGTGACGCTGGCGCGCGTCGGCGGCAAGGGTGAAATCCACACAGCGCACGGGGCCATCGTCGTCGAGGCCCCGCGCGACCTGGCCACGCGAGCCACGACGGCAATGGGCGTCATACGCGTCGTCGATGGGGCGGTGCGCGACCTGCGCCTCAAGAGCCACGCCGGCGAGGTGCGCTGCTCGGCGGCGCTGTCCTCGGGCCGGCACGAGCTGGAAACGTCCATGGGGGCGATCGTGCTCGAACTGCCGGCGGACATCGCGGCGCGCGTAGACGCGCAGACCGCCTTCGGCGCGGTCCACTCCGATTTCCCGCTCGTGCGCGTGGGCCGCTCCGGTCCCATGGGCTTCGGGGGCGTGCGCATGGTCGGCAGCATCGGCGCCGCCGACCCCGCGATCGACATCTCGCTGCGCTCCAGCAAGGGCAGCCTCACCCTGCGCAGCCGGTCTGGCGCGCCGCCACGGCCAACTATCGTCGAGCGGCCCCCAGCGCCGCCCGTCCAGCCACGCCGACCGGAACAAGGCACAACCTTGCACGTCCTGGAGGCGCTGGCGCGCGGCGAGATCACCCCGGCCGAAGCCGAAGACCTGCTATCACAGCGCGTCTAAGGAGAAACGACATGATACATGCGCCGCCACGAAGAAACGGCGCACCCGGCGGCAACGCCCGTGGGGCCCTACTCCCACAAGCGTCGCACGCGCCGCGCGCGCCATCTCCCCGCTAGACCACCCGCGACCCAGACGTCTGTCAAACGTTAAACAGGGTACCGGCAGCCTCACTATGCATTGTATCACTACCTATGGGCCGCCTGTATCTCCCACGCCTTGCCGTGCGAATATAGCGCGCGGCAGCGACAGCGCGCCTCCAACTATCCCTGCACATTGCCAATAGGGAACGTGCGCGCGTATCGCTGAGGAGAACACGAGTATGGACAGCAAAACTCTCGCGCCACCGTCCTCCGCGCCGCGGACAACCTTACAGGATGGAGCGCCCATGCATACGACCACGGCGGCGCCCGCGCCGACCGCACGCGCGTCCGGCCCGTTCATCAACCGCGCCTTCGCCCTGCTCTGGGCCGGCCAGTCCGTCTCTAACCTCGGCGACTGGGTCTTCAACACGACGCTCATGCTCTGGATCGCGCTCGGCCTCGGCCACACCCAACCCTGGGCGCCCGCGGCCGTCAGCGGTGTCCTCATCGCCCGCTTCGTGCCGACGCTCCTGATCGGCCCCCTCGCCGATGTCTTCGTCGACCGCTGGGACAAGCGCCGCACGCTGCTGTGGGCCGACGCGCTGCGGGCGCTGCTGATCGCGCTCCTGGCCCCCGTCGCCGTCCTCGCGTCGCTCCCCCTGGCCTGGCGGCTTGGCGCGGTCTACGGTGTGGTCGTCTTCACGACAATGTGCGCGCAGTTCTTCGACCCCGCGCGCCTGGCCCTCATCGGCGATGTCGTCGCGGAGTCCGACCGTCCACGCGCCAGCGGCCTGGAACAGGTCACGTCAAGTCTCGCCTTCGTCGTTGGCCCCGCCCTGGCCGCGCCGCTCTACGTCGCGCTTGGCGCCCAGTGGGCTATCCTCGCCGACGCCCTCTCGTTCGTCATCTCCTTCCTGTTTGTGCTGCGCCTGCGCGCGCCTCGTCTGCTGCTAGAGCGCGTATCGAATGAGCCGAGCCATGCGGGACGCGAGTTCGCCGCGGGCCTGCGTATTATCGCCAGCAACCGCGTCCTGCGCACACTCTTTGTCGCGGCCATCGTGGCCATGCTGGGGTTCGGCTCTATCAACGCGCTCGACATCTTCTTCGCGACGGGGACGCTGCATGTGGCGGCGGCCCTCTATGGTTTCCTAGAAGGGTCGGCGGCCGCCGGATCGCTGGCGGGGGCGATCGTGGGCGGTTTGTACGCGGGATGGCTCGGGTTGACGCGCATGTTGTGGCTCTCCCTCGTCGCCCTGGGTCTGCTCGTGCTGGTGTACGCGCGGCTCACCAGCTTCGGACCCGCGCTGCTCGTGCTGTTCCTGATGGGCATCCCCAACGGCACGCTCATCGTCGTCTTGAACCCGCTCCTGTTGCAGGTCACGCCCCGCGCGTTCGTGGGCCGGGTCAGCGCGGTGCTGATGACGGTGATCAGCGTGGCCGCGTTGCTCTCCATCGCCATGTCGGGTCTGCTGGACAGCACGATCCTGCACGGGTTCCACGCCCGCCTACTCGGTGTCAACGTCGGCCCGATCGACACCATCTTCTCGGCGGCCGGTCTGCTCGGGATCGCCGGCGGCCTCTACGCCTTCCTGAACCTACGCCATGTGTCCGGCGCCCCCGATATGCCGGATATATACGCCCCTACAACACCAGCCGAATAGTTAGGAGATTATGGTCAATGGCACACGACACCCAAACATTTACGTTCGACGCGGCCCCGACGATCGTCATCCATGCCTGCAATGGGGACCTCAAGGTCACGGGGCAGGCCATGGAAGAGCGGGCAGTGACGGTTGTAACCGACGACGCGACGCGGACGGTACAGGGCGGGGACCAATTGGTGATTGAACGCTGCGACGGCGCACGCTTCACCGTCCCCCGCGACACAACACTCGTCGTCCAGCGCGTCGGAGGTGATGCCCGCGTGGAGCGCGTGGCGGCCTTACAGATCGAGAACGTGGGCGGCGACCTCGACGCCCACGAGATCGAGGGCGCGTGCGCGTTCAATAGGGTCGGCGGTGACGTCCGGGTCGCGGACATCGTCGCGCTGGCGCTGGACGACGTGGGCGGCGACCTGCGCCTGAAAGGGGCGCCAGAGGGAATAGAGCGCGAAAACAAAGACATGGAGTTCGCGCTGGGATACATCCACGGTGACGCCCAGTTAGATGGATTACAGGGACGGTTACGGCTCACCCGCGTCGACGGAGACGCGACATTGCGCGGCGCGGTCGACGGCTTCGGACCCACGTACATCGGCGGCGACCTTACCCTCGACCTGCGCTATACCCCCGGCCACGAGTATCAGCTTGCCACCAAAGGGGACGCCACGGTCACGGTAGCAGAGGGCGTCGACCTCGCGCTTCAGGCGACGGTGTACGGCGACGTTTCCGGTCTGGAGCATGGGCACCACGCATTCGACGGTTCCAACACCGTGCAGGCAACCTGGGGCGCCGGGGCGGCACGGCTCTCGCTACAGGTCAGCGGTGACCTTCGCGTGCGCTCAACGGCCACGCCGGCTCATCCGATCCCACCCGTGCCGCCGATCGCGCCGGAGCGTCCAACGCCACCCGCGCCACCAGCCGGCACGCCCGCCGCATCCGCCGGCGCCCCATCGACGGTGCCTGCCGACGCCAAACTGGGAGCGGCGGTTACGCCATCCGAGGCTGAGGGTGGCGATACCGATCCGGCGCTCGCCGTCCTTGAAGCCGTCGCGCGCGGCGAACTCAGCGCGGCGGAAGCGGACGACCTTCTATCACAGACGTCTCGCTGATAGCGACGAAAGGAAAAAGATGATGAACGTTGCCCTTGGACCTATGCGCGTACAACTACAGGTCACCTTCGCCCCGCCACGGGCAGGAACAAATATCACGGAAGCGCGAGAGAGAGCGGAACACCGGCTGGCCGCCCACTCGGCGCTGGTCGAGCGCGCCTACAACCAGGAGCGCCAGCGCCGCGCTGTCGAAAACGATCGGTTGCGCTGGGAGTGCAACCATCCGCGTCCATAGATCGTAGTTAGGAGGTTATTGTGCTCCGCTTATTCGCACTGCGCGACGTACGGCTATTTCTCATCGGCCAGACGCTGTCGCTGTTCGGCGACACCGCACTTTACCTTGCGCTCGGCATCTGGGTCAAGAGCCTGACCGGCAGCAACGCCGCGGTGGGGCTGATCTTCTTCGCGCTGGCGCTGCCCGCGCTCGCGGCGCCGGCCGCCGGGCTGCTCGTGGACCGTGTGCGGCGCCGGCCGCTCATGATCGCGACCAACCTACTCATCGGCATGGCCGTGCTGCTACTGCTCTTCGTCCACGGGCGCGGCCAACTGTGGCTTATCTACACCGTGGCCGGGCTCTACGGCGCGGCCGGCATTGTGTTCAGTTCCGCGCAGTCGGCCCTGCTGACGGTGATGCTGCCCGACGAGTTACTGGGCGAAGGTAACGCGGCGCTGCAGACGGTGCGAGAGGGGTTACGCATCGTCGGGCCGCTGACCGGAGCGGCGCTCTACGCGGCCTTCGGCGGCGGGTTCGTGGCCGCGCTCGACGCAACCACCTTTGGCGCGTCCGCGCTCTGCCTGGCGGCGCTACGTGTGGCCGAACCGGCTCCATCGCGTAGCGCACAGCGGTTCCGTACGGAACTCATCGCGGGCGTCCGGCATATAGCGCACACGACGGCGCTGCGCCACATCGTCCTCACCGTCGCGGTGACCCTGCTGGTCGTCGGCTTCTCCGAGACACTCGTGTACGCCGTCGTCGGGCAGGGACTGCGCCGGCCGCCCTCGTTCCTCGGCGTCCTGAGTTCGATCCAGGGTATAGGCGCCATCGAAGGCGGCCTGACCGCGAGCCGCGCGCTGCGGCGGATCGGCGACGCGCGCACGATCGCGCTCGGCATCGGGCTGTTCGCCCTGGGTTCCGTCCTATTGATGAGCGGAACACTCGTGGTGGTCATGGTCGGATTCCTGGTCGCGGGCGCGGGGCTGCCGTGGGTGGTGGTAGGCTTCGGGACGGCGTTGCAGCGCCGCACCCCCGCGCGTTTACAGGGACGGGTCTACTCGGCGGCCGACACGATGGTGAGCATGCCGCAGACCATCTCAATCGCCCTGGGCGCGGCCCTATCCACGGTCGTCGACTACCGCATCCTCATCGCCGTCATGGCGACCGTCGCGCTCGGCTGCGCGGCCTTCTTATTCACCCGGCGCGTGGACGTCGCGGCGCCATACGGAGCTATCACCACGACATCGACCGCGACATCGGCTACCTGAGCGCCTACACGCCGACGATAGCATCCCTGACGGACGCTACGGAGGGCGGCCCCGCTATTGACAATCGCTATAGAGCCGTGACGTACGAGTCGGGCGACTGGTCGGGCAGAAGGCGGAGCCGTTGGTTTACTAGGTCCAGCTCGAGGCCGAGCGCCTCCATGGGGATGACGCCCAACAGCGGCTGCGTGCCGCCCGGCAACTCCAGGCAGTCGAACGTGCCTTCGCGCCCCAGCAGCGCCAGCCGCGCGTCTCCATAGAGGCGTGCCGTGCGCGGCCCGGCGGCGGTCCTGATCGTCAATTCCCTGATCGGCCGCAGACCGAGGCTCGCGATCACGTCGGCGGGCAAACTCAGGAACGTGGCGCCGGTATCGACCAGCACGCCATCCAGTGTCATGGAGCGCACGGCGGTGGCGGCGATGTCGCCGGCCTCGGCGCGCGCCTGATCGATAGTATTGGTGACGGTCAAAGCTACATCTACTCTACCCATCGCGGCCTCGCGATCAAATGATTGAATCATTTGGGTGTGTTTCATCTGAGTTGGAAGGAGAGGTGAGAGGTGGGCTGGACTGCGGCAAGATGAGAGTGCTCACCAACCCATCTAGCCACAGGAGACCAGCGATGCCTGCCACCCCTGCCCCGCGTGTACACGACCTGCGCGCGCAATGCGAGACCGTGTTGGAGGGCGTGCTGAGTGCGGAGGCCCAGACCATGACTGCGGACACGATGGAGCGCCGGTTGTTGGGCCAGTTGTTGACCGTGGGCTGCTGCTTGTTCGCGCCAGTTGTTGGCCGTGGGCTGCTGCTTGTTCGCGCTGTTCCTGACCACGCGAGCGGCGGCGACGGCAGCGGAGGACGCGCCGGACGTGGAGGCGTTCTATGCGCAGCAGGCGCCGCCCCCTGCGACGGACGAGGCCGCCATTCTGGTCGTGCAGGCGGACGGCACAGGGGTCCCGATCCTGCGCCCGCGCGTCACGGCGGCCCCGGTCCGCCTGGGCAAGGGCCAGAAGCACGGCGGCAAGAAAGAAGCCACGCTGACCGCGACCTACACCATCGCCCCGGCCACACGCACGCGCGAGGCGGTCGTGGAGAGCTTGTTCGCTGCGGCGGGGGCGGCGGGGCCGGCGCGCGCCGCCCCGCCAGAGCGCACGGGGCCACAGGGCCACGGGGCCACGGGGCCAGCGCCTGTGGGCGACGCTGGCCGGCAAAGATGCCGCGCTGACCGAGGCCGCCGCGCGCCGCGCGGCGCGACGGGGCACACCTCACCCACCGCGTCGCGCCGACCGATGGGAGTCAGGCCTTACAGGAGCGCGTGCAGCGGCAGTTCCCCACCTTCACGCTTGTGCTGGACCTGATCCACGCCACCGCGTACCTCTGGAAGGCGGCTACTGCCCTCCTTGGCGAGACCAATGTCCGGCGCACCACCTGGGTCAAAGCGCGCTCCACCTCCTGCGCAGTCAGAGCGCCGGGGTCGTGGCCGATCTGCGCCACTTGGCCGAGACGCCCAGCCGCGCGCGCCGCGTGCGGACTATCCTCACCACAGTCGCGGCCTACCTGGCGCGCAACGCGCCCTACATGGACTATGCCGCCTACCTGGCGCGCGGCTGGCCCATCGCCACCGGCGTCATCGTGGGGGCCTGCCGCCACCTGGTCAAGGATCGCTGCGAGCTCTCGGGCCTGCGCTGGACCATCGACGGCGCCGCGTCCTTGCTCCGTCTGCGCTGCGTCCATGAGAACGGGGACTGGGACGCCTATCACGCCTTGCGGCGCCAGCGGCTCTACGCCGTGCCCTACCCCGACGATAAGGAAGGACGAATGAACGTCGCAACCGTGGATGCGCGCGCCGATCACGGGCCGCACGGAGCGTGGGCGGTCACCGTTACGTTCCCGGATGGCCACGCCGATCTGGAGTTGTTGTCCTTGACAGCCGACGGCATCGTCACGGAAACCAACGCGCACCCCGGCACGAGCATTGGGGTGGGCGTGTGGACGCACACCGGGGAGCGGTCCTTCGCGTACGCGCTCCGCGAGCAGCTGTTCGACGCGAGCGGCGCGTACGTAGGCGAGGTCCGCGTGCGTGCCGAGGCGACGCTCGACGCCACGGGCGATACGTTCGACGGGCGCGGCGAAGGGGTGGAGGTTGACCCCACGGGACGCGAGATCTTTCGCAATCCGACGACGGTGCGGGCGACGCGCTTCTCGGTGTAGCAGCGGGACCATCGCCTCGCATGATTGAAAGGATGTCATGATATGAACACCCATTACGCGACCGCTACGCGGCGTTTGATCGATGACGCGCTTACGAGCCCCGGCGATACCGATTCCGCCCTGCGGCGTTGGGTGATGGAGTTGGCTACCGGACTTGCGTCCGGCGCTTCCACAAACACAGCCAATGGCCCGTCGGAGCTAGTGCCGTATGTCAGGAAGGTTGCGCTCCATGCGTACAAGATTATCGATAGCGACATCGAGGCGTTGCGGCGCCACGGCTATTCCGACGATGCGATTTTCGAGCTCATCGTATGCGCGGCGCAGGGAACGGCCCTGGTACCGCTGGAGTGTGGGCTGGCGACGCTGAAGGGAGAGAGGTAATGCGGCTCAACGTCCTTGATCAGGTCATGCAGGGTCAGCTAGTACCCGATATAGTGCGGGTGGTCTGTTATCGGCCGAAGCTCCTGGGCGCTACACTCAGCGCTACCCTGCAAGAACTCGAGCGCGGACCTTCCGACTGGAGTATAGGTGAGCGGCAGTTGTTTGCGGCTTTCGTCTCTAGCAAGAACCACTGCCCGTTTTGCGCGACGTTCCACGGCGCCATTGCATCACAAGCAATCTCAGAGGATGTAACCAGAGCAGTTTTGCATGATTGGCGCACCGCGCCAATTGACGAGAAACCGCGGTTGACAGTGGATTTCCTGGAAAAGTTGACGCTCACTCCCGGCGAGGTTGTTGCTGAAGATCTGACACCGCTGCGTGCGGCAGGTGTGAGCGATCAGGCTATCGAAGACGCCATCTATATTTGCGCATACTATCAGATTTCTAATCGCCTTGCCGACGCATTCGATTGTGCTATCCCGCCAACAGAAGTTCTCACACAGATGGCAGGTTACTTGTTGGAGCATGGGTATCCACGGATGAGCGTCGAGGAATAGTGTACTCATTGGCGAAAGGAGTGATGAATGACCGTGATCAGTGCGGCTCCACAGCGACTCTATCTTTTGCAGCTATCGACCTCGACCGTACCCGTCGCAGCAGGCCGAACGCTGGACATGGTCTCAGGGTGCTACCTCGTCGAGACCGGCGATGGGCAGCATATTCTGATTGATAGCGGACTCCCCGCGGATGTCCCGCTGCCACCGGGGACGCCGCCGGCCGAGCATGGGAAAAATGTGCTCACGCATCTCGCCGATCTGGGCCTGCGTCCCGACGACATCGATCTCCTCATCTGCACCCATTTCGACGTGGATCATGCGGGCTATCACGACGCCTTTACGAAAGCGGAGTTCGTCGTCCAGCGCGCACACTATGACCTGGCGCGGAGCGGACATGCGCGCTTTGCCGCCGCACGCGCGCACTGGGATCATCCGGCCCTGCGCTACCGGTTGATCGAGGGAGATACCGACCTCCTGGTCGGCCTGACCGTGATCGAGACCAGCGGGCACACGCTTGGGCATCAGTCGGTGCTGGTGCGCTTGCCGCGGACCGGCCCGGTGCTGCTGGTGATCGACGCGGTTATGATGCAGCGCTTGTTCACCCCCGATCGTCAGGCATGGCCGACCGATGACAATGAGGAGCAGTTGCGCGAGCACACGCAAACTCCTGGATCTGTTCGCGCGCGAACAGGTGGCGCTGGTCATCTTTGGTCATGATGGTCAGCAGTGGCAAACGCTCAAGAAAGCGCCGGCCTATTAACCTGTGGTGCTAGTTGAAACCGCCGCTTTTCTCGCGTCCTCGATGCTTTGATCTAGTATTTGTTGCACAGATGCCTGATGGGAGGCCGATGCGGCTATCGAACAGGTCCTGACGACCCTGATTCACCCGTGTGCGCACCATTTGACGCAATACAGAGGCATTGGGGCTACCTCCATCGCATCAAAGGCGTTGGAGAGACTCCCCAACTAGCACCAAAGGTTATTACGAGTGATACTCCTATTCTGAGTGCGCTCAGACCAAGACGTTGGCGCTCCATGGCTGCCAGCGCCTCGTGATCGGCTGGTAATCCACCGTCGTCTGTCTAGCAAAAAGGAGGGCTTGATGACAGCGCACACGTACATGGGGATCACGCATGTTCCGGCAGGGGAGGGGCGGACAGTCAAGATCGGCCCTGGAACGACCATCTTCAAGCTGGTGAGCGCGGACACCGCGCACACGATGGCCCTTTGGGAGGGCCTCATACCGCCCGGCTTCGGCACCCCGCCGCCGCACGCGCATCCCCAAGCGGAGACGTTCTATCTCCTCGCGGGCGCATTGGAGTTCACCGGACTCAACCAGGACGGCCCCTACACCTTTCGGTCCGAACCCGGCGCGACCGTGCATATTCCGGGCGGCGAGCCGCACCGGTTCGTGAACGCCGGCACGAGACCAGCGCGCGTATTGACGATCACGATGCCGGTCGGCCTCGAGCGGTGGTTCGCGGAGTTCGCCGCGCTGTTGCCGGCGGGCGTGCCGCCGGGCGCCGCGCTGGCCGACCCGCGCGTGCGGGAGCAGGTCGCGGCATTAGACGCCACGTACGGGGTCGGGTACGCGCATCCTGATGATCCAACGACACTAGATACGGACAAGACCATCGTCCACGTCCCGGCGGGAGAGGGCGCCGCGTTCGCGCAGGGCCGCGGCACGAACACCGTCAAGCTCACCAGTGCGGACACCAGCGGGGCGATGACACTCGTCGAGGGCGTCTTCCCGTCTGGCGCCGCTTCGGTCCCGCTGCACACGCACCCCGAAGCGGAGACCTTCTACGCCCTGGAAGGGGAGGCGGAATTCACTGGCGTCGACGAGGACGGCCCGTCCACCTTCATGGTCCGACCCGGCGACGTGGTGTATGTGCCGCCGCGCACGCCGCACCAATTCACGATCACCAACGCCGAGCCCGCGCGCGGGATGGTGATTGTCCAGCCGGGCGGCTTCGAGCGCTACCTGGCGGATCTGGCCGCGGCGCGGCGTCCGGACGGCAGCGCGGACGGGGAAACGCTGCGGGCCATTGGGGCGCGGTACGGCGTCGAATACGTGCGGCTATCGGACCGCTAAGTACACGCTGGTTAATTCGCGCTGGCGTCGCCCCCTGGGACCGTCGGCGTCTCGCCGGCCAGCGTTTGCCGGCGAGACGCCGACGGTCCCAGGGGGCGACGCTCCGTGTACGAACAAACCAACACCTACGTAGCCTAAAAAGGTCATAGCGACCCCGGCCTCTGAATCTTTGCAATCAGCATGTGTGAACGATGCTCCGCTAAGGAGGAAAAACATGACGCTATCTACGCACGCACAGCAACAGGAGACGCGGCCGGACTCCGACATGCTACAGACGCTACAGGAGGAGATCGGCGCCTATTGGGCCGCACATTCCGTGGTATCCGCGTGGAGCGCGGGCGCCCAGGCGCTGGCGCTGCTCCGCGCGGCCCTTGCCGCGGGCGTCCTCGACGCCGTGCGCCCCCCAGCACCCCGGCGCAAGTCGCCGCAGCCACGGGGCTGGCGCACGAGCGGGTGGCGTCGCTGCTCATCGCCCTGGACGCGCACGGCGTCATCGAGCGCAAGGGTGACGCCTACACCCTGTTGGCGGACATCGCGAGCCCGTGCGTGCTCCAGCGCGCCTTGCTGGCGCAGCGCATTGCCCAGATTATTAAGCGATATGGCGAGGCGCCATGTGTCGCCCAACTCCCGCGACAGGGGCAAGCTCTCCTCGTACAACGCCCGCGCCCGCGCGCAGGCGCCTTGATCGAGGGCTACGCCTCCTAGATTGTTGAGTGAACTGGCAATCCCTTCCCTGTCGCCCAGTTCCTGCCCTTGTCCCCAATCCCGCGCCGCAGGGCTAAACTCTCCTCATGCCACGCCCGCGCCCCCGCGTAGTCGCTCTGCAGGTAAGCGAGATTACCGGCTCCGGTGAGCGCCCGCGCACGCACGGACGCGGGGACGTGCGACATGCGGATCGCCATCTAGACCCTCTTCTCGCCGCAGCAGGTTCTTGTCCACCAGCGCGGCCAGCCATTCCAGCGCGGCGCCCTCTATGTCTCCTATCGTGCGGCAGACCGCCTCGACCGCCTCCAGCGCGCAGCCGCCCGCGAAGACGGACAGCCGCCGGAACAAGGCCTGCTCGCTCGCGGACAACAGGTCGTAGCTCCACGCCAGCGCATTGCGCAGCGTCTGCTGCCGCTCCGAGAGATCGTGCGCTCCGCCCACGAGCAGATGGAGGGGTGGCTGTCCAGACGCCCCTTCCAGCCGCGCGAGCAACGCCTGGGGCGGCAGCAGCGTGATCCGCGACGCCGCCAACTCCAGGGCCAGCGGCAGCCCATCCAGGCGGGCGCAGATCGCGGCCACGGCGGGCGCATTCTCGGGAGTGAGGTGGAAGTCGGGCCGGACGGCCTGCGCGCGCTGGACGAACAGGGCCACCGCCGCCACCCGTGCCAGCGCCGCGACCGTCGCGACATGGGCCGGGTCGGGCAGGGCTAGCGGCGGGACCGGCACCACCTGCTCGCCGCGCACACGGACCACGGCCCGGCTGGTCACCAGCAGCTTGACCGCGGGGCATGTCGCCAGCAGGTTAGCCAGCAGCGGCGCCGCCGCGGCCACATGCTCGAAGTTGTCGAGCAGCAGCAACATCTGCTTGCCGCGTAGATAGTCCGTGAGGGTCTCGTGCAGCGGCTGATCGCCCTGCTCGCGCAGCCCCAGCGTCCCGGCGATGGTCGCCTCGACCAGCGCGGGATCGCTCAAAGGCGCCAGGAGGACCAGGACCACGCCATCGGGGAACTCAGCGTGCAGGGCCGCCGCCACCGCCAGGCTCAGACGGCTTTTGCCCACCCCGGCGGGACCGGTCAGGGTCAGCAGGCGCACGTCGGCGCGGCGTAGCAGCGCACACGCCTGCGCCATCTCCTGCTCACGCCCAATCAACGACGTCGGCGGGATTGGCAGGGTGGTCGGTGCTGTCACGCGAATAGAGCTGGCGGGCGGCGCAACGTGGGGGCGGGCCGCGGCGGCCAAGGCGGCGCGTTCCGCGTCCGCGAGTCTCAGGGCAGCGGCCAGGAGCTGCACCGTGTCTTTGTGCGGGCTCTGTCGTGCGCCGCGCTCCAGCGCGCTGATGGCCTCGCGGCTGAGTCCGGCGCGCTCGGCCAACGCCTCCTGCGTCAGACCGGCGGCCTGCCGGTAGCGCTTGAGCGCGTCCGCGAAGAGGGGGGGCTGCTCCGTCTCCATGGCATGTCTCCTGGTACCCGCGGCTCGCCCGCTGGACTGCGGCGCCGGGGGCCGGGGGTGTTCACGGTCATGATAGCACGCCGCGAGCGGGCATTGTCCGCATGATTGTGCGCATGGTTGTGCGCATTGTCCGTGGTCTCCGGCCGCGGCGTGGCGCAGACTGGAGAGCAGGACCACTTGACGACAAGCGGCATAGCGACAGGAGAAAGATCATGCGCGTTCTGTTCACGACAACGGCCGGCACGGGGCATCTTCACCCCTTGGTCCCCCTGGCCCAAGCCACCGTGGCCGCCGGGCACGACGTGGCCGTGGCCGGCCCCCGCTCCGTGTGCCCGATGATCGAGGCCAGCGGGTTGCGCGCCTTCCCGGCGGGGAGCGATAGCCACGGCGACCCGGAGTTCGGGCAGGTGATGGCCGCGATCGACCGTATGACGCCCGGCCCGGAGCAGGCGCGGCGCTTCCTAGCCGACGTCTTTTGCGGGCTCAACACGCGCCGCATGGTCCCCGACCTCCTGCCCCTCTGCCGCGAGTGGCGGCCCGACGTCATCGTGCGGGACAGTTGTGAGTTCGGGGGCGCCATCGTGGCCGAACGCCTGGGCCTGCCCCACGCCGGGGTCGAGGTCGGGCTCTTGATTGATCTCTATGCCGAACGCGCGGCCATCGGCGCGCAGTTGGATCGCGCCCGTCAGAGCGTGGGCTTGCCGCCCGACCCCGACCTGACGATGCTCTACCGCTACCTCGACCTCTCGTGGACGCCGCCGCGCTTCCAGGACCCCGCCGTGTCGCTCCCGCCGACGCTGCACGCGTTGCGCGCCGCGCCCTTCGATCGCTCTGGCGCGGAGACATTGCCCGACTGGGTGGCGCGGCTCCCGGAGCGGCCCACGGTCTACGCCACGCTAGGCACCGAGATGAACCATGTGCCGGGCATCTTCCCCCACATGCTACAGACCATCATCGCGGGGCTGCGCGACGAGCCGCTCAACGTCATCGTTACGGTCGGCCGCGACTGCGATCCCGCCGCGCTCGGCCCGCGGCCGCTCCATGTCCACGTCGAGCGGTACATCCCGCAGAGCCTGCTGCTGCCGCAGTGCGACCTGGTCGTCACGCACGGTGGGCACAACACGGTCCTCGCGGCGATCGACGCGGGCCTGCCACTGGTGGTGACGCCGATCACGGCGGACCAGCCGGAGAACGCCGGGCGGTGCGCGGCGCTGGGGCTGGGCCGTGTCGTTGCCCTGCCCGCGCTGACGCCCGATGCCGTGCGTGAGGCGGTACGCGCGGTCCTGGGAGACCCGGCGTATCGGGCCAACGTGCGGCGGCTGCGTGCGGAGATGGACGCGTTGCCGGGGCCGGAGCACGGCGTGCGGCTGCTCGAAGAACTGGCCGCGAAGAAAACGCCCTTATATCACAAGGAGAAAATCGCATGACGCAACAGACACAGAACCATCCGTTCACGACCCCACCGGCGCCGCTCGTCTTGATGACGTTGATCGGCGACTACATGCCGGCCCGGCGCATCGGCGTGGCCGCACAGTTTGGAATCGCCGATCAGCTGAAGGACGGCCCCAAGAGCGTGGCCGAGCTGGCGGAGTCCACCGGGACCCATGCCCCTTCCCTATACCGGATGCTCCGGCTGCTTACCCACATCGGTGTCTTCGCCGAGGTCGAGCCGCAATGCTTTGCCAACACCGACCTCTCCGCCTATCTGCGCTCCGATGTGCCCGGCTCCATGTACGGGATGGCGCGCATGTGGGGAGGCGCCCCGCACTGGCGCTCCTGGGGCGAGTTGGCCCACAGCATCCAAACGGGACAGCCCGCCTTCGACAAGGCCCACGCGATGGAGATGTGGCGCTACTTCACGGAACAAGATCCCGCGGCAGGGGCCATCTTCGACCAGGCGATGACCGGTTTCTCCACGTCGGTGGACCGGCCCATCGCCCAGGCGTACGACTTCTCCGGCGTCCACACGCTGGTGGACGTGGGCGGCGGGCACGGCAATCTCCTGGCGACGATCCTCGCCACGTATCCACAGATCGAGATGGGGATTCTCTTCGACCAACCACAGGTCATCGCGGACGCCGGAGTGCGGATGGAAACCGCCGCGATCGCGGGGCGGTGTGAGCTGGCGGGCGGAGACTTCTTCGCGGCGGTCCCGGGGGGGCGGATGCCTACATCGTGAAGAATCTCCTCCACGATTGGAACGATGAGCAGTGCGCCCGGATCCTGACCAACTGCCGCCAGGCCATGCGGCCGGGTGGCCGTGTGCTTGCCGCCGAACTCGTGCTCCAGCCGGACAACCCGGACCCCTTCCCCTACTTTCTCGATCTGGAAATGCTCGTCATGCTCACGGGCCGTGAGCGCACGGAAGAAGAGTTCGCGGAACTCTACCGCGCGGCGGGCCTGCGCGTGACGCGGACCTTCCCGACGGCCTCGATATATTCGCTGATCGAAGGGATCGCGATCGCTTAGACAACCCCGAGGCATCCGCACACGGCGCCACGAAGCCACGACGCCACGAAGGAGGCGCTATGACGAGCCCTTGCGGACCTGATCATCACGGAAGGAGGACAACCGCATGAAAGAGCACATCGACACAGTCATCATTGGGGGCGGGCAAGCGGGGCTCGCCGTGAGTTACTGCCTGACCCAACAAAGCCGCCCACACGTCATTCTGGAGCAGGCGGCGCGGGCCGGGAGCGCCTGGCGCGAGGGGCGCTGGGACTCGTTTACGGCGGTGACGCCCAACTGGGGGCTGCGCCTGCCGGGAGCGGAGTACCAGGGCGACGATCCCGACGGCTTCCTGCCGCGCGACGAGATCGTCGCCTACCTCGAGCAGTACATCGCACGGTTCGCGCTCCCGATCCGCTACGGGGTCCGCGTGACGTCGGTCGAGCAGACCGGCGGCGGCTACCGCATCGAGGCCGACGAGACCACCTATACGGCCGTCAACGTGGTCATCGCCACCGGCCTGTTTCAGCAGCCCAAGGTTCCGTCCTGCGGCGACGACCTGCCCCCCGAGTTGATGCAGTTGCATTCCAGTCAGTACCGCAACCCGGCGGCGTTGCCGCCCGGCGGCGCGCTAGTCGTCGGCAGTGGGCAGTCGGGCGCCCAGATCGCCGAGGAGCTCCACCGGAGCGGGCGCACGGTCTACCTCAGCACCGGCGGCGCGGGGCGCGTGCCCCGCCGCTATCGCGGCCAGGACGGCTTCTGGTGGTTGAGCAAGCTGTTTGGCGCGCGGACAGTGGACCAACTACCCTCGCCCAAAGCCAAGTTCGCGCCCAATCCAGTCGCCTCCGGCACGAACGGCGGGCATACCATCAACCTGCATCAGTTCGCGCGGGATGGGGTTGTGTTGCTGGGCCATCTCCGTGGTGTACAGAACGGCGCGATCACGCTGGCCCCGGACCTCACGGAGAACCTGGCCCGGGCGGACAAGGCAGAGGCCGATTTTGTGAAGGCGGCCGACGCCTACGTCGCGCGGAGCGGTCTGGACGCGCCGGAGGAGCGGCTGCCGGACCCGCGCGACGGCGACGCGGTGGAGGAGATCCGGGAGCTCAATCTGGCGGCGGCGGGCGTCAGCAGCGTCGTCTGGGCTACGGGCTATACGTTCGACTTTGGCTTGGTGAAGCTGCCCGTCCGCGATGAGAACGGCTATCCCGTCCAGCGGCGCGGCGTCACCGCCTATGCGGGGCTGTATTTCGTAGGGCTGCCCTGGCTGCACACTGGCGCCTCGGGCCTGCTCGTCGGTGTGGGAGAGGATGCGGCCTACATTGCCGCACAGATTCAGAACCGGCTGCGGCAATGACGCGCCGAGTGGAAACGACTATGGCGCCGCTTCTACGAGCCGTTCCCCACGGTGGAGCATTTCGCACGAGTGGACCTATCGCCCTCGTAGTTCGCGGCGCAGCAGCTTGCCGGAGGCGTTGCGTGGCAGCGCGTCGACGAAGGTGACGCGGGCGGGGGCTTTGTAGCGCGCCAGGCGTTCGCGGCAGAAGGCGATCAGCGCGTCGGGCGTCACGGACAGGTCGGCGCGCGGCACGACGTAGGCGACCGGAATCTGTCCCCACGAAGGGTCGTCCATGCCCACGACGCCGGCCTCGGCCACGGCAGGATGCGCTAGCAGCGCGGCTTCGACCTCGGCGGGGTAGACGTTCTCGCCGCCCGACACGATCAGGTCGTCGCGCCGATCGAGCACGTAGAGGTAGCCCTCGGCGTCGAGGAAGCCCAGGTCGCCGGTGTGCAGCCAGCCGTCACGGATCGCGCGGGCGGTCTCCGCGGGGCGGTCGGCATAGCCGGGCGTGACGCTTGGTCCGCGCACCACGATCTCGCCGGGTTCGCCAGGCGCCGCCACGCGGCCGTCCTGTTCGACGCGTATCTCCATTGGCAGCAGCGGCTTGCCGGCCGAGCCGACCTTGCGCAAGGCGTCGGCGGGGGCCAGGGTCACGGCCTGCGAGGCGGTCTCGGTGAGCCCGTACGTCTGCACGACCGGGACACCGCGCCGCGCGCACTCCTCCAACAGGGGCAGCGGGGCGGGACCGCCGCCTAGTAGGACATGGCGCAATGTGGAGGGATAGGGCCGCTCGCCGCGCGCGTCGAGTATGCGGCGCAACTGCACGGCCACGACGGAGATGATGGTCGCGCCGTCTTCGTCGATGGCGCGGTTGACCGCCTCAGGGTCGAAGCGCTCGTGCACGATGGCGGGGATACCGTAGATGACGCTACGCATCAGGATGGAGAGACCGCCGACGTGGAAGAGCGGCAGCGGGGCCAACCAGCGGTCGTCCTCGCGCAGGCCGAGGTTGAGGACCGAGCCCATGGCGCCCCACCAGTGGTTGCCGTAGGTGAGCATCGCGCCCTTGGGGCGGCCCGTCGTCCCCGACGTGTAGATGATGGTGTGCGTGGCGGCGAGGTCGATACGCTGGCGCGGGGCGAAACCACCTTTGCATTGCTGGTAGAAGTCGTCGATGTGCAGGGCGCCCTCAGTCCCCACCTCGTGGCTAACTAGCCCCTCAGACCCGCGGCCAGGGTCTGACGGTCCAGCGCGCTCTCCCTGTGCGCGGGAGAGGGGAGCCGCCACCCCAGCAAGCTGCTCCCCCTCGCCCCTTGAGGGAGAGGGGATCGGGGGGTGAGGGGAATCGTAGAGCAAGAGGCACGCGCGGACGTCCTGGATCTGCCAGGCGAACTCGGCAGGCGCCAGGCGGATGTTGAGCGGGACCAGAATGGCGCCTGCGCGCGCGACGCCGTGGACGATCTCGGCCATGGGCAGCGCGCCTCGGAAGAAAACGGCCACGCGGTCGCCCTCGCGCACGCCCAACCCGGCCAGCCGCCGCGCGACGGATGTGGCGCGGCGGTCTAGCTCACCGAAGGTGACGCGCTGGCCGCCGATCATGAGGGCGAGTCGATCGGGCGTGAGCGCCGCGCGCGCGGCCAGCCAGTCGGGCATGTGCCCGCCAAAAGCGTAGTTCATGGGAACAGCAGCCCTAAAGAGAACAGGGCGCCAAAAAACAGTTGCAGTAAGCCCGTGCCCTTGAGCGCCTTATTCAAGGTGGGTCCGTCCTCGCGCGTAGCGACCGTGCGTACGAGGCGGTAGGCCAGCGGCGCCGTGAGCGCGGGCAGCCAGAAAAGCCACGACGCGGCGCCCAGCAGCCACATGATCAGCGGGAAGAGATAGGAGCCGACGACGAGCAGGGTGTAGTAGAGGCGCGTCCGGCGCCGCCCCATGCGCACGGCCGTGGTATGCTTGCCGGCCAGGCGGTCCGTGTCGATGTCACGTACGTTGTTGACGACCAGGATGGCCGTGATGAGCAGCCCCATGGGGACGGAGGCCACGAGCGCCGGGAGGCTGAGCGAGAGGGCCTGCACGTAGTAGGTCCCGGTGACGGCGACGACGCCGAAGAACACGAACACGAAGATGTCGCCGAGGCCGTGATAGCCCAGCGGGTAAGGTCCGCCTGTGTAGGCGAGCCCCGCCGCGATCGAGGCTATGCCGGCAAGCAGGATGGGCCACCCACCCACGAATACGAGATAGAGCCCCACGAGTGTGGCCAGCCCGAAGGCGAGCGCGGTGGCGTAGGCGACGCCACGCGGCGAGACCATGCCGCTCTGGGTCACACGCGTAGGGCCGAGTCGCGCGGCGGTGTCGGCGCCTTTTCTGAAGTCGAACAGGTCATTGGCGAAGTTGGCGCCGATCTGGATCAGTACGGCGGCGACGAGCGCGGCCAGAAACGGCAGCACCCGGAAGTGGCCGGCGCGCCAGGCCACGGCCGTGCCCACCAGCACGGGGGCCACGGCTGCGGGCAGCGTCGCCGGCCGCGCCGCCATGAACCACACGCGCGCCAGACTCGGTCTCGGCGATGACGCTGTCTGCATGCCAAATCTCCTTTCACCACGGAGACACGGAGGCACGGAGTAGGAATTAGCCGCGAATGCACGCGCATAAACGCCCATAAAATTCTTGTATTTGCGTCTATTCGCGTGCATTCGCGGCTCTATTCTCTTTTTAGCTCCGTGCCTCCGTGCCTCCGTGTCTTCGTGGTGAATTGTTTGTTAGGGTAGGCGCGGGAACTTGGAGTAGTCGGGCTTACGCTTCTCCAGGAAGGCTTGCTTGCCCTCGCGCGCCTCGTCGGTCATATAGTAGAGCATGGTGGCGTCACCGGCGAGCTGCTGGATGCCGGCAAGGCCGTCGGTGTCGGCGTTGAAAGCGGCCTTGAGGAAGCGTAGGGCGATGGGGCTCTTCTCCAGGATCTCGCCAGCCCACTGCACCGCCTCGTCCTCCAGGCGCTCCAGCGGAACGACCGTGTTAATGAGTCCCATGTCCAGCGCCTCTTGCGCGCTGTACTGGCGGCACAGGTACCAAATTTCGCGGGCCTTCTTGTGCCCAACCACGCGCGCCATGTAGGTCGCGCCCCAGCCCGCGTCGAAGGAGCCGACGCGCGGCCCTGTCTGCCCGAACACAGCGTTGTCGGCGGCGATAGTCAGGTCGCACAGCAACTGTAGCACATGCCCGCCGCCGATGGCGTAGCCGGCCACGACGGCGATGACCGGCTTGGGCAGGTACTTGATGGTACGCTGCAGGTCGAGCGCGTTCAGGCGCGGCACATTGTCACCGCCAACATAGCCGCCCTCGCCGCGCACACGCTGGTCACCACCGGAGCAGAAGGCTTTGTCACCGGCCCCCGTGAAGAGCACCACGCCGACCTCGGGGTCTTCACCACAGCGGTTGAAAGCGTCGATCAGCTCGAACAGAGTCTCGGGCCGGAAGGCATTGCGCACCTCCGGCCGGTTGATGGTGATCTTGGCGATGCCGCCGGACTTCTCGAACAGGATGTCTTCGTACGCGCGTACGGTCTGCCACTCTATAGCCATTATCTATCTCCCTTTATGAAAGCCCGTGACTGACGTCGCGTGGCAAATTACCCGATCGCTGTCGATTGCGTCATTAAGTCAGCCCGTTAAGCCAATTGGCGCCCACCAACACGTCCCGCGCGACCTCAGTCACGGTCCTTCCGTCCGTCCGCACGAGGATATCCTCGACCTTGTTGCGCTCCATCAGTGTCGCCAACTCGGCGGCGCGCCGGAGATGCCGATCGAGGCCGGACCCGGTTTCCCTGCGCTGGACCCGCTGCATAAGGGTGCTCACCGTCGCATCCAATCTGGCCACCACAATGTCTGCTCCAGGGACGGCCGCGCGATACCGGCCGAGGTGATCCCGCGACTCAAGCACGTCGGCCAGGACAAGACGCGCCGCCCCCGCTGCCTGAAAGTTGACCCAGACGGCGGCTAGATTCTTCATCGCCAGCCCAATCCTGAAGCGATCGTGAGGAGGGCGCGGGTAACACCAACGCAAGGTGTCGACGTCCACCAAGGCATGCGCAATCTCGGCCCCGGTGAGCAGTTCCGAGACTTCGTTTGCCACGGCAGTCTTGCCCACCCCGATAGGACCCGTGATCAACAGCACGGGAACGCTGGCGCCCATATCGTCATCCCACTTCTTCATCGGGTCACCGGCGCCTCAAGGAAATCGACAACCAGCCGGTCGAACTCCGCCGGTTGCTCCAGGTGCACGGTATGTCCGGCGTCGGGCACGATGGCGAGGCGCGCGTGAGGCAGCGCTGCGGCCATGGCGCGTCCGATGGCGCGGAACTTGTCGTCCCATGCGCCTGCGATCAGCAGCGTGGGCATATGTATCTCGCCCAGACGATCCCACAAGGACACCTGCACGCCCGTACCCATACCGCGCAGGCTGTTGGCGAGGCCGGTCGCACTGTTGTACAACCGCTGCCGTCGCTGCACGATCTGGACCGCCACCGGCGCCCCCCGCTGCGTGGCGAAGAGGGGTAGCGCCTCCCAATAGTCGACGAACGCCTCCACGCCATCGCGCTCGAGACGCGCGGCCAGCGCCTCGTCGCTGTCGCGGCGCGCCCGCCGCTCCTCCTCGGCGGCAAGTCCGGGCGACCCGCTCTCCAGGATCAGCGCGGGCACGCGGTCGGGCGCGGCGGCGGCGAGATGCAGCGCGACACGCGCGCCCATCGAATAGCCCAGCACGGCGACGCGCGCCAGACCCCGATGGTCGAGCACGGCCAGCAGGTCGGTGACGCACTGCTCCATGCCGTAGCGGGCGGGATCGCTGGGCGTGTCGGAGCGGCCGTGTCCGATCAGGTCGACGGCGACGACGGTCGCGTGTCGTGCCAGGACCGGCGCATGCTCACACCACGCGTTGACGCCGCCGGTGAAACCGTGCAACAGCAGGATGCCCTCATCCCCGACACCATGCACGTCATCCGGCTGTAATAGTTCACGCCGTTGGCCTGCGCTTTTAAGCGCAGGCGTCCTCAGGTGGGGGTAAACCTCCACGTTCAAGTGGATGCCGTTCACCGCTACTCGCGCCATACGGCCTCCGCGACGCGCTGCCAGACCTCACGGTGCAACGCGACGTTGCGGTCGCGATCGGCGTCCAGTTCGACCACTTGCACGCCGGGCGCGGCGATGCTGGCGCTGACGGCGGCGCGGAACTCGTCCCACGTCGCGACGCGCGCGAAGCCGCAGCCGTACGCCTCGACAATGGGCTTAAAGTCCAGGCCGGTAGGTGTGCCAAACAACTCCTCGAAGCGCGCCGGGTTGGCGGCCTGCGGCAGGAATGAGAAGATGCCGCCGCCGTCGTTGTTGAGCAGGACGATGGTGGCGTCGATGGGGTAGCGTTTGGCCGCCAGCAGCCCGTTGAGGTCGTGGTAGAAAGAGAGATCGCCGATCACGAGCACGAGCGGGCCGTCCTGATCGCCGACGGCAGCGGCGCCGAGCGCGCTGGACACGACACCGTCGATGCCGTTGGCGCCGCGGTTACATAGGAAGCGTGCCCGCCGCTCACCCTGGGGATAGAACGTGTCGAGATCGCGCATGGGCATGCTGTTGCCGACATAGAGCGTCGCGCCGTCTGGGAGCAACCTCGCCAACTCGGCGAAGACCTTACCCTCGAAGGGCTCGTCGAGCTCATCCAGGTACGCGTCTATCGCCGCGTGCGCCCGTTGGTCAGTGGTCCGCCAATACGTGGTCCAGCGTTCCGTATCATTGCGATGATTATGACCACGCAGCCTGATTCTCTCGACAAGGGCCGCGCAGAAGGCGACGGGGTCAGTGTGCACGACAGTGTCGGCGCGCGCCGAGGGGTCGGGCCAACCGCCGTCCCCGTCGACGAGTATCTGCCGGTCGGCCCGCTGCATGAACGCCGCCAGCGCCTTCGATGCCGGCATGGCGCCGAAGCGCAGCACTGCCTGGAGAGGCAAGCGCGCCGTACGCTCGTCGCGCAGCAGCGCGTCGTAGCAATCGAGCACATGCAAGTGGTCGTGCAGGCCGCGACGCACGCCGGAGAGCGGGTCGGCAAAGATGGGGTAGTCGAGCGCCGCCGCCAACTCCGCCACGGCGGGAGCCAGCCTGGAGTCGGGCTGAGGGCCACACACGATGGCGCCATACGGACGGACCAGAAGCTCACGCGCCACCCCCGCGACGATTTCGGGCGACGGGATGCGCGGCCCCTCGGCGACAGTGATGTACGGCCCGCCGTCCCGACGCGCGTACAGGTTGCCATTGATACCCTCCGCGGGCGGGGTCAGCGGCTCACGGAAGGGCAGGTTGAGGTGTACGGGGCCAGCCGGTCCCGCGATGGCAGTGGTAACGGCGCGCGCAGCGGTAGCGCGGGCGTAGCGGAGCGCCTCCTCGCCGCCCTCGGGTAGGGCCATGTCGACGAACCACTTGGCGTTGCGTCCGTACAGATGCGCCTGGTCGATGGCCTGGGGCGCGCCGTTGTCGCGCAACTCGGGCGGACGGTCGGCCGTGAGCACGATCAATGGGACGCGCCCGTAGCGCGCCTCGACCACGGCGGGCAGAAAGTTGGCCGCCGCTGTTCCCGACGTGCAGACCAGGATGACGGGTTCGCGGAGGGCCTTGGCGAGTCCCAGGGCAAAGAAGGAGCCCGAGCGCTCGTCGACGTGTACCCACGTCTTGATAGCCGGGCGCCCCGACAGCGTGTAGGCCAGCGGCGTGGAGCGTGAGCCGGGACAGATACAGGCGTTGCGTATCCCCGCGTGCGCCAGTTCGTCGACGAACGCGCCCACGTACGTATAGGTGGCCGTCTGATGGGCTAAGGTCTCTGCGGGTGTCATACGGCTATTATCCCCTAACGCGCTCCGAGCGCGGCGAGCATCGGGCGCAGCTTGAGGCGTGTTTCATCGTACTCGGCGGCGGGGCATGAATCGGCGACGATGCCGCAGCCGGCAAAGAGCGTCGCCTCGTCGCCACGTACGAGAGCCGAGCGCAGCGCCACGACGAACTCGCCCTCACCGTGGCGGTCGAGCCAACCGACCGGCGCGGCGTACCAGCCGCGGTCGAGCCCTTCACGCGCGCGGATATAGTCGAGGGCCGACGCGCGCGGCTGCCCGCCGACCGCCGGCGTGGGGTGCAGGCGCGCCACGAGGTCGAGCATGTCCGTCCCCGCCGCGACGCGCCCCGTCACCGACGTGTAGAGATGTTGCACGTTGAGAAGGCGCAGCAGGCGCGGCGCGGCAGGAACACGTAGGTCGGGGCAGACGCCCGCGAGCGCGTCGCGCACCACGTCCACCACCACGGCGTGCTCGACGCGGTCTTTAGCGCTGGCAAGGAGGGCCGCGCCGCGCACCTGATCCTCTTCCGGCGTCATGCCACGCGCGGACGAACCGGCCAGGCAGGACACATCGGCCATACCGTCGTGTAGGCGCGCCAGGCGCTCGGGCGTCGCGCCGATAAAGGTACGATCGCCGTGAGCGACGGCGAAGGTGTAGGCGTTGGGGTAGGCGCCGCGCGCGTAGCGCAGGGCGGCCACCGTATCGAGTGGTTCGCGCGACCGGACGCGCGCCGCGCGGGCCAGCACGACCTTGCGCAACGCGCCGTCGCGGCACATGTGCGCGCCGTCGGCCACCAGCGCTTCCCACGCGGCGTGCGGTATCACGTCGTCGACACATAGGTCGCCGTCCCGGACGGACTCGCTCGCCACCCGCGCCTCGGCGGTATGCGCGAACAGATCCTCGGCGTCGCGTATCATCCGCTCCATATCCTTCCCGTGGCCGGAGGATACGATCGCGTTGACGGTGACGATCGACGTAGCGCCGCGCGTGACAAGGGTCAGGCGCGGCAGGATCAAACGGCCAGCTGGGTAGCCGTCCCATAGCGTCGTCGCGGGCCGCGCCGGATCGAACGCGAAGCCGCCCACCAGCAGCGGGCCGGCCATGGAGTCCGCCGCGTCCCGCCCGGCGCCCTCGGCTGCCGCAGCTATAACGGCGCCATCGAGCAACGCGCGCCAGGCCCGCCCTGCCACAGTGGGCGACGCCGATTCGACGGCCCACGCGGCGCCAATACCCGCGAACGCGACATCGTCGGCCGGCCGCTCCCAATAGAAGCGTTCATGCGCGGTGGCCGCGGCGCGCGCGAAGAGATCAAGCGGGTCGATGGCCGGGAGGGCAAGGCCAACGCTCACCAGGACCGGACGACCCGGCGTCATGCGCCAGCGGGCGCGCCCTACGGCGTCGCGCCAGCGGGCGCGCAACGTATCGAGCGTGGGCGTCATCGTCATCGCGGCCATTCGCTTTCCTCCTCTATCAGTCCGACGGGGGCGCCAATGCTACGCAGCAAGAGGGTGCGCAGCGCGGGATAGACGTCCTCCAATTGGTGTGGTTGGCCTGTTTGCACCCAGCGCGTCACCACCTCGTTGAGCGCGCCGAACCACACCGCGCCGGCCAATTCGGTATTGAGCGGCGGGATGGCGCCGGCGACCACCGCTTCCTCTAGATGGCGCGCGATCAAACGCGCGAAGTCGCCGTGCATAGCGCTCACGGCGGCGTAAAACTCGGGGCCGGCGCCGGGCGCCTCGACGAGGAACAGGCGCGCCAACGTGCGATGCTCGGCGAAGAGGCGGAGGACAGTCACGAGCGCGGCGTCGACCCTGGCGATGGGGTCCGGCGCGCGCGCGATAGCCGCCTCGACGCGCGACATCAGCAGGGCGGCGGTACGCCGCAGCAACGCGTCGAAGATAGCGTTCTTGTTAGGAAAATGGAAGTAGACGCCGCCCTTGGAGGTGTGCGAGGCGCTGGCGATGTGGTCGACCGTCGTTTCGCGGTAGCCGTGCCCCGTGAAGACGTCGAGCGCGGCGTCCAAAATACGCTGGTGGCGCGCCACACTGCGCTGCTGCTCACCCGTCATGCTCATCGCTCCACCCCTCTACTGAAAACAAACCGACGCGTCGGTCTGTTTTCAGTATACTCCATCGACACATCTTGCCGCCACCTGAAAGCAAACGTCGTATACTACAACAAAGATGTCTTGCTACTCACGCGAAGCGAGTCTACACCATGTCACAGCAAACGGTACAGCGAGAGCCTAATGAAACGCCTCCGCCCGCACCTATAATGTACGAAGAATTCCTCGACTGGGTCGACGAGGATACCCTGGCCGAGTGGGTCGATGGAGCAATCGTCATGACAAGCCCGGCCAGCCGCCGGCATCAGGACATCGGCAAGTTTCTGCTGACGACGTTGTCCGCGTTTGCCGACATGCATGATCTCGGGACGGTCATAGGCGCTCCCTTCCAGATGAAGTTGCCGACCTCCGGCCGCGAGCCCGACGTGCTCTATGTCGCACGGGCGCGCGAGGACCGGCTGCGGGAAACCTTTCTCGACGGACCGGCCGACCTGGTGATCGAGGTCGTGTCGCCGGAGAGCGTCGAGCGCGACCGGGTGCGCAAGTTTGGCGAGTACGAGGCGGGCGGGGTACCCGAATACTGGCTGCTCGACCCGCGGCACGAGCGCGCCGACTTCTACCAGCTGGACCCTCAGGGGCGCTACCAACCTATGCCCGCCGATCAGGACGGCGTGTACCGTTCGCACGCCCTGCCGGGCTTCTGGCTGCGCGTCCCCTGGCTCTGGCAACAGCCGCCGCCCCCGCCGGTTCGGGCGCTCCTCGCGATCGATCGCGACGCTTACGCGCGCTATTTACGCGACGAACTACGCCAAGCCAATTCATAGGGGCGACGAAGCAAATACATTGCCGTGATCTCGACTGCCAGTACGTTGCGCTGCTCAATCGGTGAGGCAAGCAGTGCGCGTCACTCGCGCTTATTTTGGGAGCGCCTCCTGAAAGAGGGAGAGTTGCGCCCAATTGTGTCTTTAACCTTTGTTGTGTTTCTTCTTGCCGCGCTTGTCTTTGTCTTTACCCTTACGGTGCTGCTCCTCGGTGCGGCGCGGTGCTTCGGCGGCGGCCGCGACCGCCGCGATGGCCTCATCGCACCAGGCGACATAACCCTTCTCGACGTCGATGCCGCGGCGCAGGGTCAGCGACAGCCCCAGCCGCGCCGTGGGCGAGCCATTGCCGTGCGCCTGCGCATCCTCGTCGAGGCGGTGGGTCAGGTCCTTGTAGTGCGCGAGGTTAGCGACGTGGCGCGCGCGCGTCGCCTTGAGTTGCGCCTGGGCGTGGTCGGGCGGCAGCAAGCCGTAGCAGAGCGCCTTGAGCGCCTCCTCGTCGCGCACGACCGGCGGCGTCGCTGGAGTATCGAGCCACTCCAGGAGCGCGTCGTGCCCGCGTAAGGTGAGGGTGTAGACCTTGCGCGCGGGACCACGATCGCTCGGCACGATCGTATGCGTGACCAATTGCGTCTCTTCGAGGGCGGCCAACGCCGGGTAGATGCTGCTGTGCGTGGCGGACCAGTAGTAGCTGGCGGTCTCCTTGAACCACTGCGCCAAGTCATAGCCCGAGCGCGGCTCGAGCGCCAGGCCGGAGAGTAACGCGTACTTCAGCGACATATGTTTGTCCTCATCGACATAGGTTACCACGTCGGCAATTTTGTGGCTGGCGCCTTCCCTATGCCCAGCTTGTCCGCGTCGAAGCCCAGTAGCTGACGGACTACGAGAGTGCGCGCGCGTAGCGCAGACCCTGTGCGATGACGGCGCCGATCGCCGTCGCGCGCAGGGCCACGCCCATGCGGCGTCCCGGCCGCTGCCCCGACCCGCCCAAGGCCTGGTAGAGCGCTAGCGCTTGCACAGTGCCGCTAAGCTTGCCGGCGCGCGTAGAACCGACCGAGGCGGGGCGCGGACTGGCGAAAAACCCGACGAGACCGGTGAGGAACTGGCCTCCGAAGCGAATGGCGATGGCCTGCTCCAGGGCGCTCTCGCGCCCGTGGCGCCGCCGGATCGCCCCGAGGGCGGCCAGGGCGAGATAGGCGTCGTACTCGCTGTCCAGGAGGGCGCCGAGCACGGTCTCTTGCCGCAGGCACCGAGCCAGGTAGCCGTCCAGGATATCCGTGACGACACCACACACGAGCGCGCGCGGTGGGTGTGCGCAGCCGCTCGCCAATGCCGCCGCGGCGTAGGCGCGCAGCGCCGTGCACTCCGTGGGCAGCGGAAAGGCCGCTTGTACCACGCCCACATCGGGGCGCCGGTTGAGGCCGAGATGGAGATACAGATCGCCCTGTTGCCAGAGGTACGTGAGCCAGAGCGCGCGGCTACGCGGGGAACAGCCAAGGAGCCGTGCGACAAGTGGGAGGAGGAGCGCGCGATACAGCGCCCTCCGGCGCCACGAACGGAGCAAGGCCGGATGCCGCGTGGCTGTGCGCCGCGCGACCGCGCCGGAGGCCACAAGGAACGTGACCAGCGCGCAGGGGTGATAGCGCCGCTGACGCACGCGGGCGCGCAGGGCCTCTATGTCCGGGTGCATCTGAGGCTAGCGGCGCTTACTATCACAATCATAGGCGCACTCCGCTCAACGTCCTCGTCCTCTCGGGGCGAATACCTGCACGCGGTGGTTGAAGCTATCGGCCACGTATACAGCGCCCCTGTGCGCCACCGCGACGCCACGAGGGCTGAAGAACTGACCGTTAGTGGAACCAGGACTTCCAAAGGAGCTTATGAGAGAGCCAGTCGTGTTGAACACATCCACCTGGCTTGTTTGGTTGTCGACCACGTATACATCGCCCCCCCGGCCAACCGCGACGCCTGACGGTACAGTGAGCAGGTGGGCGGCGCCCGCGGCGCCGATGAACCGGACGAGGGCGCCCGTCGGTCTGAAGACCCTCACCTCTCTGGCGTCGGCGTCGACCACATAGATGTTTCCGTCAGGCCCGACCGCTACGCCCTGGGGATTGCCTAACCCTACTTCAAGGGAGAAGGGCGCGACGGCGCCGGCCGCCGTGAACTCTTCTAACCGGCCTCTACGGCCAAGCGGCCCCTCGGCGTCGTAGTCGGTCACGTAGACATGGCCATTGGGCGCCACTGCCACATTGCCCGGATAGACGAATTGGCCGTCGCCGCTACCCGCATGGCCGAAGGCCCGCAGGAAGGACCCGCCCGCTGTGAATTCCTCTACCCGCCTATTCCCGTTGTCGACCACGTAGACGGCGCCACTGGGCGCGACGGCGACACCCGAGGGGGAGGAAAACTGACCGGCGCCGTGGCCTGGGCGTCCAAAAGCGCGCACGAGGGCGCCGGTCGCCGTAAACTCCTCCACCCGGCTCTTGAGGATGTCGACGACATAGACATTGCCTCCCGGCGCCACCGCCACGTCTAGGGGAAACGTGAGCTGGCCGTTGGGGCGCCCAGAACCGTTGAACTGAAACGCGTACGCGTAGCTGAGGGCAGGCGCGGCAGCGGACGCCGTGCCGCGGCCACCCCCCCATGCCAGGTCCGCCACGAGCAACGCCGCCCCAATCAGACGGATAACCCTTCCACCCCAAATCGCCTTCATGCTAGCGCGCTCCCCTCTCGTAACGCTTGTGCCTACTAGTGTCATCGTCGTGTGTTCCCCGACCTGACGCGACCCTTTACCTGAACATATCCTGCTCGGGCGGCCGGATCAACTCGCGCGCGCTCCCCTCGCCCCGCTCATAGGCGAAGCCGCGCACGACCGCTGCGGGGATGCCGTCAAGCTTGCCCATCACCATCTCCGCCGCCGCGGCGACCTCGTCGGCCACGGAGAGGACGCTCGCCCTCAGGACGTAGCCGTGCGCATCGACGCGCGCGCGTTCGTCGCGCAAGGGGCGGAGCCCGGCGCAGCCGATCGCCACGTTGAGCAGGCCCTGGCGCCAGGCGCGCCCGAAGGTGTCGCTCACGACGACCGCGACCTGCACGCCGGTCCGCTCACGCACCGCAGCGCGGATCGTCCGCGCGGAGAGGTCAGGGTCGCGCGGCAGCGTGAGCGCCACCTCGACCGCGCCGGCGTTGGAGCGGTCAACCCCCGCGTTGGCGCAGACGAAGCCGTGGCGCGTCTCGCAGATGAGGACGCCGCGGTCCATGCGCACGATGCGCACGCTCTCGCGCAGAACCACCTCGACCTGCCGCGCGTCTTTGTCCCAGCGCTCGGCGATCGAGCGTGCGAAGGCCGACGGCTCGACGGCGCGCAGCTCGACCACGCACCCCTCCGCCTTGGCCACGATCTTGTGTGTCACCACTAACACATCGTCGTCGCGCAGCCCGCGCACGGGCGCGCCGGCCGCGCCGGCCAGCAGGAGGGCGGCCACGTCGTCGCCCGGCCGCACCTCGGGGAGCCCACGCACGGGCAGCACATGCACGCCGTCATCCATTTCCATTGGGCGCCTCTCCCAACGATGGAGCAGAGCGGAGCAGATCGTGCGGTGTATCCAGATCGAACGAGAGGGCAGGCAGCGCGACGGTCGTCGGTAGCGTGCCGCGTTCCCGCGCCAGCGCGCCGTGCCGGGCGAACGAGTCGGGCCCGAAGGCCGGGGTGATGGCCAGCGGCGGACGTAGCAAAAGGGCGTTTGTCCCCGTGCCCGCCCCGTCCGGCGCCACGCCCACGGCGGCGTCGCCCGCCCGCCATACGAACTGGGCGATGACGTCGGGCGACACAAGCGGTAGGTCGATCGGCAGCACCAGCGCGGCCAGAGCCCCCAACGCGGTGACGCGCCGGCAGCCGAGCGTGACGGCCGCGTTCAGGGAATCGGCGTCGGACGCAGGGGGGTCGGGGTAGGCCGCGAGGCCCCGTGCGACGGCGAGGCGGCGTACCTCCGGATCGGCGCTGACCACGACCACGCCCGTCAGCGCGGAGCAGGATTGGGCGGCGTCGAGCGTGCTGAGCAGGAGGCGCCGCGCCAGGGCCACGCGTCCGGCGGCGGACAGCGCCGGAGCCAGCCGCGACTTGGCGCTGCTCAAGCGCTTGACCGGGATGACCGCCCAGACGCTCACGGCGCTGCCCATCCAAGTGCCGGACGCACGCGCGCCGGCTTGCGGCCGGCATGCCCGTGCGCCGGCCGCACATGGGAGGGCCGACGCTGTCGTGGCGCACAGAGCCGGCGCGCGGCGACAGCGCCGGCCGGTGGTTCTGGGAGGAGCGTCACGCGGTCGTATCTATCGTTCATCATGAGCCCGTGCTCATTGATCGCACGTCCTGAGCGAGCGACAGCACCGCGGCGGCCAGGCGTCGGCGATCATCCGGCCCCCACATCACCGCGGGCGTGACCAGCGCGCGCAGGCCCAACGCCTCGACCGCCGGCGCCAGTGCGCTGTCCTCCTCGTCGAGCACGAAGCCGTGCGCCAGCCCCTGATAGAGGCGCGCCACGCCGAGAGCGCTGACCTCATGGCCCAACGCCGCGAGCATGGCGGCGGCGGGGCCGCGCAACGCCTGCCCGCCCACGATGGGGGAGACGGCCACGATCGGCGCGCCGCTTGTGTGCAAGAGATCACGCAGACCGGGCACGGCCAAGATCGGGGCGACGCTGACGAAGGGATTGGACGGGCAGAGCACGATCGCCGTCGCCCCCGCGACCGTTGTGCGCGCCTCGTCCGTCACGCGTGCCGTGTTGATGCCGGCGAACTCCAGCCCCAGGACGGGATCGCCGTGGCGCCGCCGCACGAAGTAGTCCTGGAAGTCGAGCACCCCGTCCGCCGTGCGCACGCGGGTGGTCACGGGCTCGTCGCACATGGGGAGCAGCCGCGCGCGGACGTCCAGCGCGCGCGCCAACCCCTCCATCACTGCGGTAAGCCGCGCGCCGCCGCGCAGCAACTCGGTGCGGCGGATGTGCGTGGCCAGGTCACGGTCGCCGAGCCGGAACCATGTGGGCGCCCCGTAGCGGCCCAGCAGGTCAAGCGTGGCGAACGTGTCGCCCGCGATGCCCCAGCCTTGCGATGGATCGGCCAGCCCCGCTAGGGTATAGAGCACGGTATCGAGGTCGGGGCAGACCCGCAGGCCGTACAGGTCGAGGTCGTCGGCGGTGTTGACGACGACGGACAGGTGGTCGGGGGGCAGCACCCTGTAGAGGCCCTCGGCCAGCTTGGCCCCGCCCACACCACCGGCCAGGGCCACGACACGCATCACATCCATACCGTCAGTGTACCCGGTCACGCTGCCTCGCCACGTCCATCAATCGAAACGCACGACGAGTTCGTCGAGCGGGCGGCGGGGGCGTCGTTGCGGGTCGCGGGCGGCGTAACCGATGGTGAGCAAGGCATGCGGGACGAGCGCGTTGTCCAGGTCGAGCGCCGCGCGCACGGTCGCCGGGCAGAACAGCGGCGCGCACATCCAGCCGCCGTCGAGGCCGCGCGCGAAGGCCGTGAGCAGCAGGGTCTGTAGGGCCGCGCCCAGGCTCTGGATGGCCATGATCTCCTCGGCGCGCCCGCGCTCCTCGTCGGGGTAGCGATCCAGGTCGCCCAGGTACAGGCAGGCCAGCACGAGGGCCGGCGCGTCGATGATGCGTCGGCGCGACTTGTCCAAACGCGTCGCGACAACAGCCGCCGGCTGGCCGTCGAGCGCCAGTTGCCGCTCCCAGTCCGCGCCCATCGCCTCGGCTAGGCGGCGCTTCGGTGCGGCCCGCGTGAGCACGACGAAGCGCCACGGCTGCCGCCCATGTGGCGACGGCGCCCAACATGCCGCCTCCAGCAGTTCCTCCAGCAGCGCGCGCGGGACGGGGCGCCCGTCGTAGGCGCGCACCGAGCGCCGCCCACGCGCCAGCGCCAGGATATCCTCTCCACGGCTGGATGGTGTCGCGTCGCCCGCGGCCAATACAGTGGCAGGGTCCGTGAAAAGTCCTGGGAGCGCGGGCGTCTCGCCCGCCCCCGTCGGCACTGGGAGCGCGGGGCGCTCGCTGCGCTGCTCGCCCGCCCCCGTGTACTCCGGGATGAGCGCCTGGCGGGTGGCGACGCGTTGGCCCCGCGGGGATGGCTGGCCCACGCCCGCAGATGTCGGGGCGGACGAGACGCCCGCGCTCCCAGTTGGGCACGCCGACTTTTCACCCACCGTGGGTCCAGTGGACGTGTCGGACGGAATGGTCATGATGCCGACGCCGCCGGCCGCGGCGTGTCGGTGGCGTGCTCTTTCCCACCGGGGCGCAGCGCCGGGATGACGTGCGCGCCGTAGGCGCGGATGAACTCCTCCTGGTTGCGCCCGACGTTGTGCACGTAGATTTCGTCGAAGCCGAGGTCGGCGTAGTGCTGCAGGCGCCTGCGGTGCTCCTCGAGGTCAGGGGAGATCAGCACGCGGTCGCGGTAGTGCTCGGGGCGTACCAGGGTGGCCATGGCCGCGAAGTCCTCCGGGTTGCGGATGTCGGCCTTGGGGAAGGCCATGCCCCCGTTGGGCCACTCGCGCACGGCGTTTTCGGTCGCCTCATCCAGCGTCTCGGCCCAGGAAACGTGGAGTTGGATCAGGCGCGGCATCGTGGACAGGTCTTTGCCAGCCTCCCGCGCGCCCTTCGCGAAGCGCGCCAGCAACCCGGCGATCTTCTCATCGGCCGCGCCGACCATGATGATGCCGTCGCAGGTAGCGCCGGTCCGTTCGCTTTGGATCGGGCCGGATGTCGCCACGTAGATGGGGGGAGGCGTCTCGGGCAGGGTGTACAGCTTCGCGCTCTCCAGCGTCCAGTGCTGGCCCCGATATTTGACGACCTTGCCCGAGAAGAGTCGCTTGATAACCTCGATGCCCTCATTCAGCGTCTCCAGCCGCGCGGGGCCCTCGGGCCAATACGCGCCGGTGATATGCTCGTTGAGCGCCTCGCCGGCCCCGAGCCCCAGCCAGAAGCGGCCGGGGAACATCTGCTCGAGCGTGGCCGCCGCCTGCGCGATGACCGCCGGGTGGTAGCGCGGGCCTGGTGGCGTAACACCTGTCCCGAAGCGCAGCCCCGTTGTCGCCCCGAGTGCGCCGAGCCACGACCAGACGAAGCCGCTCTGTCCCTGGCGCGGGGTCCAGGGGTGGAAATGATCGGAGGCCATCACCGCCGCGAAGCCGGATCGCTCCGCCAATTGGCAATAGCGCAGTAGGTCGCTCGGCGCGAACTGCTCGAACATCGCGGCGTACCCGATGGTAGGCATAGTGTCTTCGTATCCTCATCCGGAGCTGTCAGTGGTCAGCTAGCTGCCGGCCGCTGTCTGCCAGTATGCGCACGTCGGCTCACGGGGCGTGGTCACAGCCATGACCAGACGCTGATCGACTAGAAGCCATTCACGTCGACCTTGGCGCTGTCGATGCGCAGGCGGATCGTCTCGCGCGTTTGTTTGGCAAAAGACGAGGCAGCCATCTCCTCACCGCGCTCGGGGCCATGGTAGCGCACGGCCAGGCGCTTGATGTCGGCCTGGGCCGCCTGCTGGTCCTCCGACTGCAGCGTGCACGCGCCCACGATCGTCACGTAGCGGTAGCCGTCCTCGACGCAGAACGAGGCGCGCGGATCGCGGGTCAGGTTGCGGTCTTTGACTCGCCCCTTCGCTGTGTTCATCAAGATCGTATCGCCCTGCAACTCGTACCACAGTACGGTCTGATGCGGCGTGCCGTCATCGTTGATGTCGGCGAACACGCAGAAGCGGGGCTCCTCCAGAAACGCGCGCACGACCGGGGACAATTGCGCCATTCTATCCTCCTATCCACTGACCGGGGCCAGCCCGCGCCATCCATACTCACGGATAGCGCCAAGGCATCTATACTCAGGATACAAGGTCTGTGAAAAGTCGGCGGGTCCCACTGGGAGCGCGGGCGAGACGCCCGCGCTCCCAGAAACGATGGGGACGGGCGAGACGCCCGCGCTCCCAGGACTTTTCACAGACCCTGGCTCAGGATAGCATTAGGAGCAGGTCCTCGATGGTAGGCATGCTATCATAGGGCTATACGCGCCGTGGGGATGAGGCCAACCCATAGCCATAGCTGTGAGGAGGGGTAGATGGATAGCGAGGAGGCGCGCCGGTTCGTGCGCGAGAATCACCGCGCGGTGCTGGCGACGAAGCGCGCCGACGGCCGGCCACAGATGAGCCCGGTCGTCGCGGCGGTCGACAGCGCCGGGAAGGTCGTCATCAGCACGCGCGAGACGGCGATCAAGACGCGTAACCTGCGCCGCGACCCGCATGCGTCGCTCTGCGTGATGAACGACGGATTCTTCGGTCCGTGGGTACAGATCGAAGGCGCGACGGAGATCGTACCGCTGCCGGAGGCCATGGAGGGGCTCGTCGACTACTACCGTGCGGTGGCGGGCGAACACTCTGACTGGGACGACTACCGGCGGTCCATGGAGCAAGAGCGGCGCGTGCTGCTGCGCATCACGATCGAGCGCGCCGGTCCCGATCACGCCGGGTAGCGCCGGACCGCGGCCATATAACCTATCTGATCGTGCTAGACGTCGACACAAGGGGGACAGTACCATGCCCGACGTAACGCCCCGCCGCCCGCGCTTCGGCGTGCAATTGCAGGCGCAGCGCGCCACCTGGCCCGACTATCAGGCCGCCGTGGGCGCGGTCGAGGATCTGGGCTTCGATGCGGTGTGGACCTTCGACCACATGCTGCCCTTCTCGGGGCCGGACGACGGGGCGTGCTTCGAGACCTGGACCACCCTGACGGCGATGGCCTGCCAGACGCGCCGCGTCCGCGTCGGCGCGTTAGTCAACGGGGTACTCTACCGCGACCCGGCCACGCTTGCCAAGAGCGCGGCGATGGTCGACCTGATCAGCGGCGGCCGCCTCGAGTTCACGCTGGGGGCGGCCTGGGCCGAGCGCGAGTTCCGCGCCTACGGGTTACCGTTCCCGCCGGTGGCCGAGCGGCTGGCGCGCCTCGACGAGGCGCTCACGATCGTGAAGCTGCTGTGGACGCAGCCGCGTACGACCTACGAGGGGCGCTACTACGCGATCCACGACGCGCCGTGCGAGCCCAAGCCGCTGCGGAAGCCCCATCCGCCGATTATGGTCGGCGGCAACGGGCGCGGGACGCTGCGCATCGCGGCCAGGCACGCCGACGTGTGGAACGGCATAGGCTCGCCCGATTACTGCGCCGGCCGCATCGCGCTCCTGCGCGAGGCGTGCGCGGAGATTGGGCGCGATCCCGGCGAGATCGAGCTGACCGTGCATCCGCAGATGGCCATCGCGCGCACGCACGCCAAGGCGGAGGCCATGGCCACGGTGATCGCGCGGGGCCATGGGAAGAGTCTGGAGGACGAACGCAAGGGCTGGCTGCTGGGTACGCCGGAGGAAGTCCGCGCGCAGGTGCGGCGCTACGCCGACATCGGCGTCACCCAGTGGATGATTGCCATGGGCGCGCCCTTCGACCTGGACGCGCTGCGGCTGTTCGCCGAGGAGGTGGCGCCGGTTTTCCGTTGAGCGGCGCATCGGAGAGGGAAACGGTTGTGATTCGATTGACGTTGATGAAAGAGTGGTTCGACAGGGTGGACGGGGAGCGGCGAAGTCCTATCGCGGACCGGATTGCCGAGCCGTGGTTCGACGCCGACGCCTCGGTACGTTGTGGGCCTGCCAGTTCCAACTTCGTGTGCAGGGTGACGGAGGGAGGACGAACGTACTACCTGCGCTTCAACCACGAGAGTGAGCGGACCGTGGGCTACTATGCCGCGGAGATGGCATTTGTGGAGCGCCTTGCCGCGCGGGGGGTACGGGTCGCGTGTCCAGTGCGGTCGAAAGCGGGAGCGATCGTGGAGAGCGTACCAACCGAGATGGGGGTATTCCACGCCGTACTTCTGGAGGAGGCTCCTGGCGCAGGCCCGGAGTTGATAGAGATGGATGAGCCGTCTATGCGGGCGTGGGGACGGGCGATGGCAGGCCTGCACACCGCGGCGGAAGGGTATGAGGGCAGGGGGCGCCCCGACTGGCGGGACCATCTGGCGTTCGCAAAGAGCCTGATTCCCGTCGCTGAAGATGCAGCGCACGCGGAGTTGGCGTTCGTTGTGCACGCGCTGGGCGCGCTCCGTTCGGATTCATCGTGTTTCGGCCTGATCCACTTTGACATGGAAGCGGACAACTTGCGGTGGCAGGATGGCGTACCGAGGATCTTCGACTTCGACGATTGCGCACGATACTGGTTCGCGGCTGACGTGGCGTATGCGCTTCGCGACCTATACGAGGATAAGATAGAACGGATCGACCTGGCGGATACGCGCTTGCGCGCGTTCGTAGAGGGGTACCGATCGAGGCGTCCCCTGTCCGAGGATGAACTGCGGCTACTGCCTCTGTTCGTGCGCGCGCACAACCTCTATTGGTTCGCCCGCCTGCACCGGTCGATCGCGGATGGCGTGGCTCCTGGAGAAGAACAATGGACGACTGGCTTGAGGGATAAGCTTGCAAGCACGATGAACGGATACAGGGAAGACTTCGAGGAGCGGCCAGTGAGCAAATATCTGGGCTGAGGTCTAGCAGCATCCGGCGCCCGCTTGTAGAGGGGATCAACCCAAGGATACATAAAGCAAAACTTATGTTTACGGCTTGGGGGTATCCCCGCGCGGGTCGTCGCTCTGGCCGTAGCGCTCGACGAGGTCGCGGCGCAGCGTGACGGCTTCGCGCAGGTAGACGTGGCGCATGGCGCTCTGCGGCAGATCGGTGTTGAGGTGGATCAGCACGCGGATGCAACCGGGCAGCGCGCCCGGCACATTCATCTCGTGGCCGCACAACAGCGGGACGGTGAGCCAGCCCAGCCCGCGCGCGGCGTAGGCGGGGAACTCGGCGGTCAGGTCGGACGTGGTGGAAAAAAAGGCCGAGGCGATCTCAGCTATGTCAACGTTGTTGCGCTCCATGACGGCCCGCAACAGTTCGTCGGTCGCCTCACAGATCGCCGCCGCGCTGTTCTCCGTCGCCGTGGTGGCGCCGCGGATTCCCCTGACCGGCATCTAGATGTGCTCCAATCCGGCGTAGCTGGCGACCAATTTCTTGCGCACCAGGGCGCCGCGCTTGTCCTTGAAATCGATCGTTACTTCCTCGTCGCCGTTCTCGACTTTGCTGGAGACGACGACGCCGATGCCGAAGTGCTTGTGCAGGACGCGCTCCCCGGCACTGAACTCCGGCTCGGTTTTGGCGGGAACCGTGGGCGCGCCCCAACCATCCGACCCGCCTGAGCGCGTCACGCCTGCGCCGCCCCTGCTGCTCGTGTTGTCGCCCCAGCCGGCGCCGCTGCGCGGCGCGGTCATGCGCCCGGCGCCGCAGCGCGCGCGGCCGCCCATCACGTCGATGAGTTCCGATGGCACATCCTCGATGAAGCGCGAGGGCTCGTTGGAATGCCAATTGCCGTACGACTGACGCCGCTCGGCGCTGACGAGGTAGAGCAGTTTGCGCGCGCGCGTGATGCCGACGTAGGCCAGGCGGCGCTCCTCCTCCATCTGCGCGGGGTCCTCCAGCGCGCGGCTGTGCGGGAAGATCGTCTCCTCCAGCCCCGTCAGGAAGACGACCGGGAACTCCAGGCCCTTGGCGGCGTGCAGCGTGATGAGCGTGACCTTCTCCTCGTCCTCGCGCAATTTGTCGACGTCGGAGACGAGCGCGACGTTCTCCAGGAACGCCTCCAACCCCTCGCGCACCGGCAACTCGGAGTAGTTGCTCGCCACGTTACCGAGCTCCTGCACGTTGCGCCAGCGCTCGTCACCCTCCTCTGTGCTGTCGCGCACGTAGGCGGCGTAGCCGGTGCGGTCGAGCAGATTCTTGAAGATCTCGTAGACATTAGTTTCTTCGACGGGCAGATCCAACTCCGCCTCCAGGTCGCTCAATGTGGCGGCGAAGGTACCCACGGCGCGCGCGGCCTGCGGCGTGAGGGCGGTAATGTCGGCGGCGTAGCCGTCGGCGACGTGGCGCAGCGCGCCGCGTAGGTTGGTGTTATGTTCGCGCGCCCACGTCTGTAGGGTCTGCACGGTCATGGGGCTGATCTTGCGCGACGGCACGTTGATGATGCGTTGCAAGGCCACCATATCATTGGGGTTAGCCAGCACGCGCAGGTAGGCTAGCACGTCCTTGACCTCGCGGCGTTCATAGAAGCGCACGCCGCCGATGAGCATGTAGGGCATGCCCTCGCGCACGAAGACGGTCTCAATGGCGCGCGACTGCGCGTTGGTGCGGTACATCACGGCGCAGCCGCTAAAAGTCGTCTCACCGCGCGACACGAGGCGGCGGATCTCCGAGGCGACGAACTCGGCCTCCTGCTCCTCGTCGTAGGCCACTTTGCGCTTGATCAGGCCGCCCTGCTCGTTCTCGGTCCACAGGTTCTTGGGCGTGCGCTGGCGGTTGAGCGACACGACCTTATTCGCCGCCGCCAGGATGGTGCGCGTAGAGCGGTAGTTTTGCTCCAAGTGCACGATCACGGCGTCGGGGTAATCGTTCTCGAACTCTAAAATATTTCGGATATCGGCACCTCTCCACGAATATATTCCCTGGTCGCTGTCTCCGACTACGCATAAATTTCGGTGCTCGGACGCCATCAACTTCGAGAAGAGGTACTGCGCGTGGTTAGTGTCCTGGTACTCGTCGACCGAGACGTAGCGGTAGCGGTTGGAGAGGTACTGGCGCCGCTCGGGGTTATCCTGCAAGTGGCGCACGGTGCGCAGGAGCAGGTCGTCGAAGTCGAGCGCGTGGTTCTCCTCGAGGCGGCGCTGGTACTCCTCGTAGACGCGGCGTACCACTTCGTCGAAGTGGCGCTTGGGCTCGAACTGCTGTGGCGAGACGAGCTCGTTCTTGGCCTTGGAGATGCCGCCGCGTACGGCCGAGGGGCTGTACGACTTGTCGGAGATGTTGACGGCGGCCATCGACTCCTTGACCACGGTCAGGGCGTCGCCCTCGTCGTAGATGGTGAAGTTGTTGCGCCCTTCATGCCGCCACTCGATGCGCAGGAGCCGCGCGCAGATAGCGTGGAAGGTGCCGATGGTGATGTCGCGGCCATCGTCGCCGACGAGGCGCTGCAGCCGCTCCTTCATCTCGTTAGCAGCCTTATTGGTGAAGGTGACGGCCATGATCTGCCAGGGACGCGCGCGCCCGCTCTCGATGAGGTGGGCGATGCGTTGCGTCAGCACGCGCGTCTTGCCACTGCCGGCGCCGGCATGGATGAGCAGCGGCCCATCGACGTGTAGGACGGCCAGGCGCTGCTGGTCGTTCAGGCCGTCGAGGGCGCGCGGGTGGGCATCAATGTGCATGGGTGTGCTGTCTTGGGAAGCCATATCGAGGGCATTGTAACAGATCGCCGCTACTCGCCGGAGGCGTGTCCACATATATGTCGGGGCCGCGGGAGGCGCGGCGGCGAGCACTGGCGATCCCGGAACCTGTTTGTTACGATGGGCTCTGGCCGCGGCCCAGGTCGGTGAGTAGCTTCTGTAATGTAGCCTCCGCTTGCGCCGCGCGCGCTTCCGCCGCCAACCGCGCGGCCGCCTCGTCGGCGACGCTCCGCTCCGCTAGCAGGCGCGCCTGTGCTTCCTGGGTCGCCTGCTCCTGGGTCGTGATTAGCCGCTCCTGGGTCGTGGTCAGCCGCTCCTGGGTCGTGGTCAGCCGCTCCTGGGTCGTGGTCAATTGCTCCACCGCCGCCAGGAAGTCGTCGTGCTCTTCCGGGGGGATTTGGATCGGCTGTGCGGTCCAGGGGTCGAACACACGCAGCCACGTTCCGGCCGGATGCCGCCGCGTTTGCGGCGTCGCCAGCGGCCGTAGTTCCGCTCCAAGCAGTGGGCTCATGATCCCGCCGCTGGACAACCGCGCCAACGGCTCCAAGAGCCCCTCGCGCAATTCAAACCCATAGAACGATGGGACCATCTCCTGTTGCGGATCGTAGATATAGTACTCGCGCACGCCCAATCGCTCGTACGACGTCAGCTTGCCGCGCGGGCGCGTGCTCAGGTCCTCCCGCTGCGTGCTCGGCGAGGTAATCTCGAACACGATGTCGGGGAACTTACCCTCGATCCACGTCTTCCAACTAGGCGGCGCGGGGGGCGGGCGATCGAAGCCCACATAGACGTCCGGCGAGATGTGCTCCCAGCCGTTGTGCTCGTTGTAGTACATCATCTGATTGCCGCCGACGGTGGTCGTTTCCAAGCGCCCCTGCCGGTCGAACAGGGTCTGCAAGGTCCACTGCAGGTCGACCATTTGGATCGCGTTGGTGGAGGTCTCAGCCATGGGCTCACCATCGTTCTCGGGAAATGTGGAGAAGTCGATCCCCGGTCGGGCGCGAGTGACCATAACGCATCCTTCCTCCGCTACCACGCTATCACGCTGTTCCTATTCTACCATTTCCCCTGGCCGCGGACGGCTGTGTCCGGCCCGGTGGCCGACGACGATCTCCTCATCGTCAACATGACGGACGAGACCTGGGCACTCTCTTTAGGCTACCGCGACCTCGGGAGCATGCCGCCCTACGAGCGGCAGGAAGTCAACGTGGTGCGCACAGGGTTGCTGTGCGCGCGGCGGGTCGACACGCCCGCGGACACGGACCCGCTCACGCTCGCCCTGACGCCAACCGTGCGCGCCGTCGAGCTCGGTGGCGCCGTCCGGCATGGCGTGACCGTGTACTATCTCAGAGCGATCGAGCGGCCAAAGGCAAGCCGGCGTATCGCGCGGCCGACCGGTGGTTGACGCGCTGATGTTATGCTAAAGTTATACCGCAAGCAGGACAGGAGAAGGCGCATGGCTACAGCGACCGACATTGGCACACTCATCACGCGCACGCCGGGGATACACGGGGGGCGCCGCACATTGCCGGGACAGGTGTCACGGTCCGACGCATCGCTACTTGGTATAAGTTGGGGCACACGCCCGAGGAGATCGGGCCGGGCATCGGCCACTTGACGCTCGCACAAGTTTACGCGGCCCTGGCTTATTACCACGCCAACCGTGATGAAATCGAAGCTGACATCGCGCAAGAAGAGGCCGAAGCTAGCCGGCTCGAAGCAGAACATATCAGATCATCCTCGCCCAGCAACGTTTCTCCGTTGGCGATCAGGCGCGTGGCGTCTTACGGCTCGTCGCCGCTAAGTCGGCTGAGGATATGACGGACGCCGCGGAGTTCCTCGGCGCGTGGATTGGGACCCCGTAGCGCGTATGCGAGTGCGTTGCTTACGCTCCGTGCGGTCCGGTCGTGGTGACCCACTGGGTAAAGCGCGCGATGATTTGCTGCAGGGCGCGCGGGTCTTTCTGATAGTCACGGTACGACGACTGCACCGTGAACTCCACCGGATGGCCCGCGCCGCGCGCGACGGTGAGGCAGTCCGCGCGCGGGCGCGCGACGACCGCGTCGGGGTCCTCCCAGGCCAACCGCTCCACGAGTTGATCGGTGAACTCCTGCAGCGTCAGGATCTCGCGGCCCAATAGGCGAGTTGCCAGCGACATGATCGTCTCTCCTCCATGGTCTACACAGGTAAGGGGACCTGGTACCCGATAGGGTACGCGCGATCGCACGACCGGGTAATAGGATAATCGGGCTACCCCTCATCCCGAAAGGTATCCTGTCATGAATCAACCACTCATCACTCCAGAAGACCGTTATGCAACGCTGGTCGATGCGCTCCTCGGCGACGCGGACGTCACCCTCGGCTCACCGGGGAAGAAGGGGTTCGGCGCATCGGCGCTGCAGGTGAATGGAAAAATCTTCGCCATGCTCAGCAACGGCAGGCTCGTGGTCAAACTCCCCCGGCAGCGGGTGGACGCGCTCATCGCCGCTGGAAAAGGGGAACGCTTCGATCCCCGTCACGATGGCCGGCTCATGAAGGAGTGGCTCGTCGTAGAACCAACGTCCGGCGAGGGATGGTTGCCTCTGGCGAGAGAAGCGATGGAGTTCGTGGCCTCACGCTGAGTGGGAGGCGCCAGCGGCGCGCTCCGAGGCGGTGAGGGCGGACACAACCTCGTCGTTGGCATAGCTGACGCTTTGCAGGATACGCGCGGCCTGCCATGTCTCTCCGTCTCCACCGCGTTCCAATTGGGCGAGCAGGTACCCCCGGCAGAGCGTCAGGTACTCGTTCTCCAGAGACAGCGTGTCTTGGCACAGCGCGCGCAGCCGTGCGCGGTCCTCGGAGCCCTCGGGGAGTTCGTAGCCCCATTCCCCCTTACACGTATCGTTGATGGCCGCCGCGAGCCGCGTCCGCCTGTCGTCGGGCAGATATTCTTTGCAGAGCCGGATGCTCTGGCTTTTCTGGCCCGCGTGGCGCCCGGTCTCGAGCGCCAGGATCAGCGTCGAGATCCACGCCGCGATGGACACGAGGACGCGCGACCCGCGGGGCGCGTCCGGCCGCGCGGATACGATATCGTAGCCGTAAAACTCCCCGTCGGGGTCCGGGTACGCGAGCGGAGGCGTAAGCGATGTCCCCAGAGGATAGGCGAGAGCGTGCCGCTGGCGCGGGGTGCCCAAGGCGTACACGCCGGATTCGATCACGTCGAGGACGTAGCGTGGGAACGGCGCGTCAGGGAGCGCGGCGCGGATGTCATCGCCGTAGACAGGGATGCCGGCGACCTTAATGAGGGCGTTGAGGAAGCTCGACTGCGTCGACTCCGGAGCCGGGCCGCGCAACAGGTCGTCCTCGGAGTACGCGTGCGCGTCGATCTGGGTCGAGCCGATGAGACGGCAGGCCGCGACGAGGCGCTGGAAGGCCGCGCCCTCCTCCTCACCCACCGTGTCGCGGAAGATGACGAATAGATCGACATCGCTGGAGTTGGGGGATTGGTCGTCGCCGACGGCCGTCCCATCGCTGTAGCTTCCGCCGAGATAGTAGCACCGGACGCGCGCGGGGAACGACGCTTCGAAGAGCCCGATCAGACCGCGCAAGATGTTGTCGACGCGCGCGATCCCAGTTGTATGTAGCAACTCGATGTTCATCAGAGCGCACCTTTCCTCTTGGGCATGGTTCAAACGGGCTTGACAGTGTTATGCCTGTCGCCGGCTCAAACTGTCAAGCTACGTCACGCATGCGCTGAACCGTGTCTTGGGCTATATGCTCCTGTTACGGTACAGCGTCCCGCTACCCAGGGCAAGTGCGTGGGAGCAGCTGTAGGGTCTGTGAAAAGTCCTGGGAGCGCGGGCGTCTCGCCCGTCCCGGCGCTCGGGAGGCACACGACGGGGACGGGCGAGACGCCCGCGCTCCCAGTGGTACCGGTACCCGCCGACTTTTCACAGACCCTGTGGGAGCAGCTGAGCGAACGTAGCGAGGCGTGGACGTATACTGATAGTGTGACATCAATTCTCGAGGCACCAAACAGCGCTGTGGCGCCTGCGGCCGCCATCGACGTCCTCCTCATCTCCACTTACGAGCTGGGGCGTCAGCCGTTTGGGCTGGCCTCGCCGGCCGCGTGGCTGCGCGACGCGGGCGCGACGGTGACGTGCCTGGACCTCGCGGTGCAGCCGCTGGACGAGGCCGCTGTCGCGGCGGCCGATCTCGTGGCGTTCTACGTGCCCATGCATACGGCCACGCGCCTCACCGCGCCGCTCCTCGCGCGTGTCAAGGCGCTGAACCCACGGGCGCACCTATGCTGCTACGGCCTCTACGCGCCGCTCAACGCGGGCTATCTGCGCGACCTCGGCGTCGACACTATTCTGGGCGGCGAGTTCGAGGAGGGCCTGGTCTCGCTCGTCGACCGGCTATCGTCTCTATCATCAGCGAGAACTGGCGCTCCTAGCACAGGCGAGCCGCTCATCTCGCTAGGCAAGCAGCGCTTTCGTACGCCGGTGCGGGAGGGCCTGCCGGGGTTGGAGCACTATGCGTACCTGACGCTGGGCGACGGCGCGCGACGGACGGTCGGCTACACCGAGGCGACGCGCGGCTGCAAGCACCTCTGCCGCCACTGCCCCATCCCGCCCGTCTACGGCGGCGCTTTCCGCGTGGTACAAGCGGAGGTCGTGCTGGAGGACATCGCGCGGCAGGCCGCGGCCGGAGCGCGCCACATTACCTTCGGCGATCCCGACTTCTTCAACGGTCAGGCGCACGCGCTGCGCATCGTCCGGTCGTTGCACGAGCGCTGCCCCGACCTGACCTACGATGTGACGATCAAGGTCGAGCACCTGCTCAAGCACGCGCGCCTGCTGCCAACCCTGCGTGAGACGGGCTGTTTGCTCGTGACCAGTGCGGTCGAGGCGATCGATGAGGCGACCCTGGCCGCCTACGACAAGCGGCACACGCGCGACGACTTTATCCGCTCAGTGGACCTCTGCCGCGCGGCCGGTCTCACCCTCAATCCCACTTTCGTGACCTTCGGCCCCTGGACCACGCTCGACAGCTACATTGACCTGCTCCAATTGATCCGGCGCCTCGACCTCGTCGACGCCGTGGCGCCGATCCAGTACGGTATCCGGCTGCTCATCCCGGCCGGTTCGCTGCTGCTGGACTTGCCTGACGTGCGCGATCTAGTAGGACCATATGACGAGGAGGCGCTGGCTTACCCCTGGGCGCACCCCGACCCGCGCGTCGACAGCTTATGCGCGGATGTCCTTGCCGCCGTGCAGCGCGGCCAGAAGCAAGGCAAGGAGCGACGCGACATCTACCGCGAGGTGTGGGTCCTGGCCCACGAAGCGCGTGGCGGCGTCGCGCGCGACACCCTGGCGCTATTGGAGGTTACGCCCACGCCACCGGGCGCGATCGTGCCGCACTTGAGCGAGCCCTGGTACTGCTGAGCGGAGCCTACCGCGGAGCAGTTGGCTTCGGATCACGTTTAGCAATTAGCAATTAGCAATTAGCGATTGGCAACCAGGGCTGCGCGGAGCTAATCAGTTAATCATCTCCGAGCTTGTGCCCAACACGTCCCATTTGATATCCTGTCGAAAGGTGGCTGGCGCTCACCAGGGCGTCGTATGCCTTCGCGTGTCCATGCGCGAAGTTTTTTCAGCGCTGATTAGTATGATTGTAGGGGTACATCATGCCCAAAATGAAGACGCACAAAGGCGCCGCCAAGCGGTTCAAGGTCACGGGTAGCGGGAAGATTATGCACCTCAAGCCGCACGGCAAGATGACGCGCGTGAGCAAGCGGGTGCACTTCGAGACCGGCCACATGCGCGTCGCTTCCGACGGTGACACGAAGCAAGCCAAGCGGATGCTGGGCGTTTAGTAGTTAGTTACCAGTCGTCAGTCGTCAGTCGTCAGTTAGATTTCAGTAACTGACGACTGACGACTGACGACTGATTACTGGGGAGGAATAATGGCTCGCGTTAAACGCGGCATGATGGCGCACAAGCGCCACAAGAAGATGCTCAGGCAGGCCGAAGGGCACCAGCAGGGGCGCCGCAAGATCTATAGGTTGGCCAAAGAGTCGCTGTTGCACGCCCTGGCGTACCAGTCGCGCGACCGGCACAACCGCAAGCGTGACATGCGCCGCCTGTGGATCGCCCGCATTAACGCTGGTACGCGCGCTCATGGCATGTCGTACAGCAAATTTATCAACGGACTGGCCAAGGCCAACGTCGCGGTCGACCGCAAGATGCTCGCCGAGTTGGCCGTCAACGACGCCGAGGCGTTCCGGACGCTCGTCGGCGTGGCGCGCAACGCCGTGACTTCAGCCGCTTAATAGCTGTTAGTAGCCGTTAAAGATTAACTTCCCGTTTTGGCCGCCGCGTTCAAGCGTCTGAGGCGGCATTGCGGCGGGAAGTTATTTCTTAACGAGTCCTTAGCTGTTAGCTGTTAGCCTGATGGTAAGGCAAGTTCAGCTTTGGCAGTGCGCGATAGCCACAAAACAAGTATACAGAGGGAGAGCCGCGCTAGCGGCTCTCCCTCTGTCTCTCTCTCTACATGAGTAGCCGAAGATAGGCACACCTCCCCAGGAGCTAACCGCTAATGGCTAACTACTAATGGCTAACTGCTAACTGCTACACATGATCTCATCGCCCACTAATCCCACTATCAAGCGCCTGGCGCTCTTGCACGAGCGGCGTGGACGCTTGCAACAGGGGCTCTTCCTCGTCGAGGGCGTCCGCTCCGTCGAGGAGGCGCTCGACGCCCACGGCAGCCCCGCTACGGTGCTCGTCGCGCCGGAGACCTTACGGGCGACGGCGCGCGGTAGCGCCCTCTATGAGCGCCTGCTGAACGGTCAGAACGTATCGGCGCCGCTTGAGGTGACAGCGGGTGTATTGAGCCGCGTCTCCGACACCGAGACACCCGCGGGCGTCGTCGTGGCCCTGCCGCGCGCGCCCGCGCCGGACCTCGCCCTCTTGCCGCGCGACCGCCGTCTCGCGCTCGTGCTCGACGGCGTCGCGGACCCCGGCAACGCGGGGACCATCCTGCGCACCGCCGCCGCGGTCGGGGTCGACGCCGTGGTCGCCCTCGCCGGCTGCACGGATCTCTACGCACCAAAGGTCGTGCGCGCGGCCATGGGCGCGCACTTCAGGCTGCCCCTGGCGGTAGACGTGACGCCGGCGACGCTCGCGGCATGGCTGCCCGCGCGTGGCACCGCCCTGCTGGCCGACGCGCACGCCGGCGCTACAGTCTACGATGTCGACCTGCGCGGCCCGACCGTCCTTGTCGTCGGCGGCGAGGCGCACGGCGCCCTGCATGCCGAGGAACTGCCTGGCATGCGTCCAATTTCCATCCCCATGCCCGGCGCCACGGAATCGCTCAACGTCGCCGTCGCCACGGCGGTTATCCTATTCGAGATCGCGCGCCAGCGGCGCTACCCTAGCGGCTGAGGTCAAGCACGCTGACGCTGGCGGGGACGGCGCGCGTGCGCAAGGGACTGTTGAGGAAGGGCAAGCGCCGCCGGATGCCCGCCGGTATCCATGCCCATGTGTTGGGCACGGTGACGCTGCCGCCCTCGTCGACGACCACGACGTGCTCCGTCCCCGTGTCGACCCCCAGCGCGCGCGGCGTCATGCCCGCGTCGACGACACGTAGGACGGCCCCGCTACGCTCATCGAGCACGGTGACGCGGCCGGGGCCGGCCGGGACGCCGTTGGCGTCGACGCCATCGATCGAGGCGATGTAGACGCGGTGGCGTGGCGCATCAAGCGCGACCGCACTAGCTACGCCGCCTACAGCGGCCACGCGCAGCGTCCGCCCGGTTCGGGCGTCGAGCGTGCGCAAGCCCGCGCTACTCACCATGAAGACGCGCCCGTCGGGGGCGCCGGTGGCCGGCGTCGGGTCTACGGCCATATAGTCCGTCGCGTCGAGCCCGAACGGATACGATGTCGCGTATGGCGACAACGCGTGCGAACCGGCCGGCGCGCCGTAGCGCGCGCCGGTCCGCGCGTCGAGCACATGCACGACGCCCGCGGCCCCCGCGGTATCTCCGACGAAAACGCGGCCCGCGCGCGCGTCGACAGCGACGCCGGAGAGAGCGAAGTCCGCGCCCAGCCGCACCGTGCGCAAAACGACGGCGCGGCGCGCGTCCAACACGCTGACCGACCCATCGCCGCTGTTGACGACGAAGGCGCGGTCGGTCCGCTCGTCCACGGCCACGTTATGCGGGTGGGACCCAACGTGCGCCGTGCCGAGGAGAGCGCCGCTACGCGCGTCGAGCACGCTGACGCTGGAATCGTCGTCGTTGGCGACGAGGACATGGCCGTTGCGTGCGTCGATAACCACTTCGCGCGGATCGGCGCCGACCTGCGCTGTGCGCAGGACCCTACCCGCGCGCGTGTCGATCATGCTGACGCTCCCCCGGCCCAACGCCGTGTAGCCGTTCGTATCGCGGTCGACGACGAAAGCGTGCCCCGTCGCGCCATCAACGGCGACACTGCCAGGGTCCATGCCCAACACGATCGTATGCAGGATGGGGCCGGCGGCGGGGCGCCGGATCACAGTCGCGCCAGTCAGCAGCAACAGCGCGAGCGCCAACACAGCCAAAACACGTCTGGGGGTCATGGATATCATAGGTTATACCTACCACGAGAAGCCGGGCGCTGGGGCCGTCACGGTCACCGGCGTACGGTCGCGCCCCACGCCCACGCGCGTGGTGTGGGTCAGCGGGTCGGGTGGGGCGGTGGCGGCTGCGAGCCGTGCGCGGTGCGTGCTGATGAAGCCGTTGAGCCCTTCGAGGGCCAGGGTGAGGGCGCGGACCTCGCGCGCGTCCGGCAGGCGGCTCTCGCCGCCACGCATCGTACGCATGACGCTGGGGATATCCTGGCGCGACGCGAATTTGACGTCGTGGTCGTCCAGCCAGTCGAGGTAGGTCGGGTCGCTCTCCTCCTCATCTTCCAGAAACATGACGAGGCAGTCCTCCATCGCGTCGCGCATCTGCTGCTCGTCCATCCCCGTCCCCGTCACGTCGGCGACGATGTCGTGCAACTCGCCGGTCGAAAGCGTGTCGATCTGGAGGTTGGCCGCGTCCAGCAACGCCAGCGCCGCGTCGACGTCCTCCTCGTCCGGTCCGATCACGGCTCCATTGGCGGCGCTGCGCCGATAGCCGTCGGCGGAGGAGTAGAACGCCGCGCCGAAGACCTCCTCGCCGGCGCCCAGGATCGAGGCGTAGAGGGTCTCCACGCCCGGCTCCGGTCCATCAGCGCCAAGCTCGACGGCCAGCGGTGGGTTGTCGGGCAGCAGGTCCCATGGCTTGCGCCGCGCGTAGCGCGCCGCCGCGTTGAAGATGGGGGCGATCACCGCCGGGTCGATGTCCCAATCGAAGGGCGCGGGCGGCTCGGCGTCGTCGTCGGTGCCCATCTCCTGCGCGAACGACTGGTACACCGCCTCGAAGGCGGGCAACTGCGCGGCGTACTCGACCGCGACGCCGAACGGGCCAAGCACGGCCTCAATGGCTGCGGCGAGGTCCGCGTCGTTGACGCGCACCCGCTCCGGCAGGCTACGCTCCGGCCCTTGCCCCAGCAGGGCGCCGAACGCCACGGGCTGGCCGAAGCCCCTCGCCGAGGGCCGGCCGGCCGGCGGGGTCGGGACGATGGCCGCGAGCAGGGCTTCCAGCGCCTCGCTTACTCCCCCATCGGGGCTCTGCTCGGGGTTGATCATGGTTGTCGCCAACACGAAACCACTGGCGGGGTCGAGCCATAGGGCGATGTGCGGTTGCGTCAGGGCGTCGCCGTCGCGGACGTAGATACCCATTCGCCGTGTTCCCCCCTCGATCATGAAACCGGGCCGGCGTGACAAGCCTGCCAGCGCCTTCTGGCGCGCCGGCGTCATCGTAGCTGCTTTGGGCATAGAAGCGCCTCCTTTGTCTCCGTTCGCTAGCCGACTATCATAGTTTCATTGTAGCCCATGCGCGCGGGGAACGTTTCTTGCGCCGGTATAGATCGGTCAATACAGTCATCTCACGAAAGGACGATTAGAGGACTATGGAGTATCGACGTTTGGGGCGCGCGGGCATGCGCGTGAGCACGATTAGCCTGGGCAGTTGGCTGACCTACGGCGGCTCGGTCGCGGAGCAGGGCGCCATCGACTGTGTCCACAAAGCCTACGACCTCGGCATCAACTTCTTTGACACGGCCAACGGATATGCCGGCGGCCGGGCCGAGGAGGTGGTGGGCCGCGCCATTAAGGATTTCCAGCGCGACACGTACGTGCTGGCGACCAAAGTCTTCTTTCCCATGGGCCCCGGCCCCAATCAGCACGGCCTCTCGCGCAAGCACATCATGGAGCAGTGCCACGCCAGCCTGCGCCGCCTCGGCGTCGACTACGTCGACCTCTACCAGTGCCACCGTCCCGATCCCGAAACGCCCGTGGACGAGACGCTGCGCGCCCTCGATGACCTCGTCGCGCAGGGCAAAATCCTTTACGCGGGCGTGTCGGAGTGGTCGGCGACGCAGTTAGCCGACGCCGTCTACGTCGGGCACGAGCTCAACCTACGCCCGATCGTCTCCAACCAGCCGCTCTACAACATGCTGGAGCGCTACATCGAGCGCGACGTCATCCCCTTCTGCGAGAAGCAGGGCATCGGGCAAGTGGTGTTCTCACCGTTGGCGCAGGGCGTATTGACCGGCAAGTACAAGCCGGGCCAGCAACCTGAGCAGGGCACGCGTGCGGCTGACCCCCAGTCGAACCAGTTCATGCAGCGCTTCATGTCTGACAAGGCGCTCACGGCCGTGCAGAACCTGCAGGGCGTGGCCAAGGATGCCGGCCACACGCTGGCGGAACTCGCGCTGGCTTGGGTGTTGCGCCAGCCCGACGTTTCCTCGGCCATCATCGGCGCCTCGCGCCCTGAGCAGGTCGAGCAGAACGCCAAAGCCGCCGGTATCACGCTCGACGACGACCTGCTCAAGCGCATCGACGAGACGCTCGGCGACGTCGTTAGCTACGACGCGGGGCGGGGATAGCTTCACTAGTGCAGGATTAAGGAGCTTTCTTTGCATGCTGACGCACAACCGACTGCGGTCGACCGGTCGCATAGCTTTGCCCGCTGCAAACAGACCGCCTTAATACTACAACGTTACTTCGCTAGAATCACCTGTAGTGACCGTAAGAAGCTGGCAATCTGCCGCTAAACTGAGCGGTCGCAAGCCTGCTTCCAAGTCGCTAGCACGGCCTTAGGGGACAAGTAACGTTGTAGTATTAAGACGACACTAGTAACTAACTACTTCCCTAAACGGCGACGCTATTGAGCCCGCTATCGACGTAGAGCGTTTCGCCGGTGACGCCACGGCTGAGGTCGCTGACGAGGAAGACGGCGGCGTCGCCGACCTCGGCCTGGGTGGTAGTGCGGCGCAGCGGAGATCGCTCGGCGGCGGCTTTGTGCATGGTGGAGAAGCCGCTGATGCCGCGCGCGGAGAGCGTGTTGATGGGTCCGGCCGAGATAGCGTTGACGCGCACGCCATCGGGGCCGAGGTCGCTGGCGAGGTAGCGCACGCTGGCCTCTAACGCCGCCTTGGCCACGCCCATCACGTTGTAGCTGGGGTAGGCGCGCAGGCTCCCGGCGAAGGTGAGCGTAATGATTGAGCCGCCCTCCTTCATAAGTTGGTGCGCGCCGTGCGCGACCGCGACGAGCGAGTAGGCGCTGATCTCCAGCGCGGTGCGGAAGCCCTGCCGCGACGTGTCGACGAAGCGGCCCTCCAGGTCCTCGCGCTCAGCGAAGGCGACCGAGTGTACCACGGCGTCGAGCCGCCCGAACGTCTCGCCCACCTGGCGGTACACCTCGGCGATCTGCGCGTCGTCGGTCACGTCGCAGGGCAGGATCAGCGGGTCGGTCAGGGTAGCGGAGAGGTCGCGCACGTACTTCTCTACGCGGTCGCCCTGATAGGTCAGCGCCAGCCGCGCGCCCTCGCGCTGTAGGGCCTGGGCGATACCCCAGGCGATGCTGCGGTGGTTGGCCACGCCGTAGATGATGGCGGTCTTGCCGTCGAGCAGTCCCATAATGCCGTCTCCTTTTTCATAGTGTCTGTTGATGGGGCAGTAACTCGCGGCATTGTACCACTCTACCGTGTCCTTGGGTATTGTAAGCTGTAGCGAGTGTAGTAGACGCAGGCCAAGGGGGCGCGTAGGGGCGTATCGCTATACGCCCGGTGTTCGCGGGGGCGAGGATATCGTAAGTCGGACATGGTTGCCAACCGTGATTGCCCCGGTAGGCAAACGTCGGGCGTATGGCGATACGCTCCTAAGAATCGGTTCTCCCTTTCGCCTTATAGAGGTCACCCTAATAGCTGAGACAGGAGGGTAACTGCATGGATCTGTACCTGCTGCGGCACGGCGAGGCGGGCGAGGCGCCGCGCGACGAGGAGCGCGAGTTGACGCCGCGCGGACACGGGCAGGCGCGCGCCGTCGCCGCCGGTATCGCGTGGCTCGGCCTTGAGTTCGATACTATCTTAACCAGCCCGCTGCCTCGCGCCCGCCAGACCGCCGAGCCGGTCGCCGTGGCGCTCAAGACGCGCCTGGATGAGGCGCCGCCGCTCGCCACGGGGTGCACGCCCGCTATGGCGCTGGCGCTGCTCATGGGCCGCAGCGAACGCGTGCTGCTGGTCGGACACGAGCCGCAGCTCTCGGACATCATCAAGGCCGTCACCGGCGGCCGGGTCCACATGCGCAAGACTATGCTGGCCCACGTTGAGGTTCGCTCGCTCAAGCCGCCCGACGGCGAGTTGGCCTGGCTGCTCTCCTGGCGCCACCTACAGCGCCTGGGCCGCCGGTAACGTGGGCCGTGATACCCTCTCTCGATCCCCTGACTGGATATCTCCCACCAGGCCAGTACGACGCCGCCTGGGACGAGATTGTCTCGACCTATGGCTACAACCTGCGCCGCCTTGTGCTGCTACAAGGACTTCGAGCGGTTTTCGACAATCTCGCGGCGGCGCGGTGTACGCGCGCTTACTTAAACGGCGGCTTTGTGACGGCCAAGGCCGCTCCGGGTGACTTCGATATGTGCTTTGACCCCGCCGGTATGGACTTGTCACTCCTTGACCCTATACTTCTTGTCATGGGGCCATCGCGGCGCATTCTGCAACGCGCCAAGTACCGCGGTGAGATTTTATCCTCAACCGCAATCGCTGACCTCAATGGTACATTGTATGTAGACTATTTCCAGAGAGATGCCGCACGGCGAGTGAAAGGAATACTCATACTCGACCCGCGTGACGACGGAGGAAAACCATGAACATTACCATGATAGAGAGCGAGCAAGAATACGAGACAGCAAAAATCACGATCTCGCGCATAGAGCAAGGACTTACACTTCCTTACGATCCTGACCTTGATCCACGTATAGAAGCGAAGGAGCGCGGCGATGCCGAGGACTTACTGCGTATTCTGAGCCTGCGCGTGCAAGGCTACGAACTGCTGCGCGAGGGGCGGGCGGAAACGCTGCCTTTGTACTCGTTCGAGGAGTTGCCCGATGCCTTCATCTTCGCGCGCCTCGCGCTTGGCCTCTCCCAGCACGAGTTTGCCGCGCGCCTCGGCCTTGAGGAATGCGACTTGCGAGAGTACGAAGAGAGCCGCTACGCCAACGTAACCTTCGGCTGTCTGTCCAGCTTCGCGCGCCGGCTTGGACTGCTTGTGAGCCACGACGTGATCGTGCCGCTGCCCCTGCCTGAAGGCATCGAGTCAGCGATATTAGCCATCAAGCTGACGGCTGATCGCTGACCCGCTTAAATTAACCCCTTTGCCTGTAGCAACTCGGCGTTGAGGATGGCCCCGCCCGCGGCGCCGCGCACCGTGTTGTGGCTCAGGACGACGAACTTGTAGTCGAGGATGGGGCACGGGCGTAGGCGACCCACCGTCACGGCCATGCCGCGGCCGGCGTCGCGGTCGAGGCGTGGCTGCGGCCGGTCGGGCTCGTCGCCGTGCCAGATGGCGAGTACTGCACGAGGCAGATGGCCCATTTCTGCGTATCGGCAGATAAGACACACTGCGTCCTCGTATTCTCTGATTCGACGCTAGATTTGAGGAAGTTGTGCCAATCGGGGCTCAAGCCAACGTACGATTCTCTCCCTGAGATCAGCAGGAACCCAGTCAGGATCATCTCGACCTGCGGCGAGCAAGCGATACCGATCGATGAAGGGGCCGTCTACCACATTGCATCTGCGCACGAACTCTTCATTATCCACAGCAAACGGCATGGCAAACGCCTTCCTCGGTTCTGCCACAAAACGCACGACTCGTTTCCAGATTTTGAGATCGGGAGTGTGCAGCTTGTTTGTCCAATCCTTGCCACTCGCACACTGTAGCAAGTATACTGGCACCCCAACGCGGCCATCCTCGTAGGATCGGTAGCAAAGGAGATCGAGCCCAGCCTCCTTGGCTTTCTCGCTCGTCCATGCCTCGACTTCCCCTATCTCCTCGCTTAGACGCGTTGCGACATCCTCAACCACGTCACTGATCGTTACCGCGTTGGATTGCGACCATCCTGTTCTGTGGATAATCCATTGGGGGAACATCACCTCCAACGATGCCTTGGTCAATTCTTCAAAGAGAACACCCTGAATAGTGTAGTTGCTGCCGAATTGGGCAGCCCAATCCGGATACCATCTCGCGTAGGCGAGGGCTAGACAGAAGCTGTACGCCGGATTGTCCTGCCAAGCGCGATACGGTATTACCCGTTGACCAACGATCTTGATCGACGTGCCATTCCCCATCCAATGCTCTCGACGCTCTAACTCGTCCCAAGCATCGCTCAGGCGCTCACGAGCGAAATCTTGCTCGTCGTAGACCTCATTATCAATCAGTTGATCAACTACGTCCTCTATCGATATGGTTTCACTCTCGAATAGCACGTTGCCTTCGATCCAATCGCAGACGGCATTTAGGTCGATGTTGTGCTTCTCGACGGACCGTCTCATGCCGACAGTTGGGAGCCGCAGCACTACTTCGCCTCCCGGCACAAGGCATCGCGGAGATCAGGGAACAGGCTGAGGAGCTGCCGAGCATCCTCCCCGAGCCGCTCTACCGCGCGATGCAACCGCTCAGAGTCCGTGTGCCGGTGAGCCCGCATGAGCGCGAGGCCAATATTATCCGCCGCTTCGTCGATGAGTCTTACTATCTCCGGTTCGTCTCCTCCTGCCAAACTAAATGCACGATCAAAGCTAGGGGTTTTGGATCGCTCGAGGTATTCGACCGCAGTTGGGCTCTCCAGAACAGCGCCAAAGTCGTCGACTCGGCGCGAATCCGTAAACAGCGGCGGCCGCTTGTCATCGCCGAAAAGCCATAGCGCGAAGTTCGTGAGCTCTTTGAGCCGCTCGTCTGGGACGGGGCGTTTTGCCTTCTCTGGATCAGCCTCAATGTCGATTTGTAGGTAGCGTCGTGTGCCCACCGTGCGCAGCGACAGGTACAACACGCTAAACTTCTGCTCAACCTTCTCGACAGCGATGCTCTCTTGCTGTTCCATCTGGAGCAGCAGACGGTACGAGATATAGTTTTGCCGCACCGTCGGGGTATTGCTGCCGATCGCGCGCATGACTGCTTCGTAGGTCACGTGGTGGTTCTCGATTAGATCGGCGATATACTCGGCCTTCTCGGCGGGTCTCCATTCCTTGATACCCGTGACGTGCCGAAAGCCCAGGAACTCCTTGATATCGTCGCGCGAGTCCGCCTTGATGTAGGGGATGCGTGCAAATAACGTCGGGCGTGGCTCTCTTGCTTGGGCAATCTTACGCCATTTAGCCGATACTGAATCACCCTCAATAGCTCTCTTAAGGTACTGCAGAGCGGCGAGGCGGCGGTTGCCCTCTATGACAACGAGGTGCTTCCCTCCGTACAGTTCCTCTTCAACAACGATAAGCGCCTCCTGAATCCAGAACCCACTCTCCAGGAAGGATACGGCCAACTCGTCGAGCGTCCAATCTTGCATCAGTTCAAGGATCTGCTCCTGAGCTAGATCGGGCCGCGTCGTGCTCCGACCCAGCCGGGGGTTCATTGGGTCAAGAAATAGCTCGTCAATCGATGCATGCTGAATCTCGTCATGTATAGCCATTGTCTACCTCATGTGGGTGCTACTCCCGATGTTTGTGGTCAAGCCGTGAAGCCCGTATAGACGACTAACGAGGCTCCGCCTCAGACCGACGAGGCATGGACGGTTTCGGAGAGAGAAAGCCCCTGGTTGCGGGCACAAACGGAGGACGGTATACCGTCTCCAGATAGGACCGTCAAGCGGTCGAGTTGC
>JAABUJ010000768.1_pt1 | contig 57337 bp, 65 predicted proteins | sample 5559131 | NCBI WGS metagenome assembly JAABUJ01 (sample SAMN10711875, study PRJNA513366) | rock metagenome | isolation source: Antarctica rocks | place: Antarctica: Victoria Land, Mt New Zealand nord | collected 2016-01-07 | reverse complement strand
AACCTCGCCAAGGCGCGCGACAATTGACGACCATTTGCCGTCGTGAAGGGAAGCGTGCATCCGCCCTACGAATCACAGCCTCCCAAGCCGCCGCAAGGCTTAGATTCGCGCGTATGGGAGCGCGCCCTGCTCACGTGGATGCATATACGGCTGATGCTTGGTTTCTTGCCGCGGCTGCCGCGCCTGGCATGGCAAGCGCGCGGTCGAGCGAGACGGCACTGAGGCCTCGGGTTGCAAGTTGCTGCAGCAGCGCTGGCAGGACCGTCAGGACCACGGGACGCCCGGTCTCGTCGCGCGCCGCGTTGCCGTCGTGCAACAGCACGATGTCGCCAGCGCCGAGCCCGCGCGTCAGGCGATGCAACACGCGCCACGAACTGCGGCATGCGGTGTCATAGCCGCGGCGGGTCCAGCTGACGCCGCGCAACCCGGCGCCTGTCAGCACATAATCGAGCAGCGGTCCGCGGAACCCCATGGGCGGCCGGAAGAATTGCGGCTTGCAGCCGGCGATCGCCTGCAGGATGTCGTCTGCGCCGCCGATCTCGCACCGCATCGCCGGGGGCATGTAGAAGGCGAACGCGTTCGGGTGCGTCATCGTGTGGTTCTCCACCGCGGGGCCGCGCCGCACGATATCGCGCACGATGGCCGGATGCGCCCTCGCCCGCGCGCCGATGCAAAAGAAGCTCGCGGTGACGCCGTATTGGTCGAGCAGGTCGAGCACATGGGGCGTCACCGCCGGATCGGGGCCGTCGTCGAAGGTCAGTGCCACCTGCGAAGCCGTGCCGGGCAGCCGTACGATGACGGGGCCAAGCAGCCGGCTTTGCGGGGTCATCGCGACAAGTCCGATTGCGGCATGGTTGCCGGCGACGGCGGCCAGCGCGGCGCCCCATGAGCTTGGGTCGAATGCGGTGGCCCCTGCTGCTGCCGCGTGCAGCAGGACCGACGCGCGAACGGCAAGGGTCGGGGTCCAGCGTGGGGGTTCAGGGCTGGTCGGGGGCAGAAGGGCCTCGGGCGAAGGTTCGAACGGTTTCACGGATTGAGATGTGCGGATAATTACGAAATCGCAATCGTCTTATGCTATACTCGGTTGCGAACATCACGACGACGAGTGGAAAATCCAGCACGTTGACGAACAACGACCATGTGGCGCGCGGCGCCAGCACGAACAGCAATGCCGAAGTCGCGAGTTGGGCTGCGAAGAACGCGCACCAAGCGATGGTGACGCGATGCGTGTAGGCCATCATGTCGCTCGTCAGCCCTCCGCGCAGTCGGCGTGCAAGGCTGGTAATTAGGTCGTCTTGGCCTAGCCGCAACGACGTGCCGAATAAGGTCAACAGAGAGAGGTAGATCACAGCGTGCGACACCCCGGATGCCGCAACCAGGCTATCGGCCCGCACGCCGGGAGCGAGCTGGAGGATCAACAAACCGATGCCGAACAGCAGCAGATACGCACGTCCGCGCCGGCCCGGGGCCAGCGATCCGAGGGCGACCGCCCCGATCGTGATCACCTGGCACGTCGACAGGGCCGTGGCGAGCAGCAGCCCACGGCCAGTCGCCAAGTACCAGTGCGTCGCTAGCGGGGCGGCGGCCGTCCCGATCCAGCCGGCCGCCGTCACGGCGCGGCGCACCGCAGTCCGCATGACGGTCGGCTCCAGGTTGCGAGGGCATCATGCCGCTCGATCGAATGCTTGACCATCTGCGCCACTCGGGCAGAACCACGATTGCCCGTTCGGCAACACGCGACTATTTTGGGATAAAGGAACCGACATGAGCGATGAAGTGGACATCCTGCCGTATGACCGCCTTGCCGTGCAGTCGCCGTTCGAGGCGGAAGTTGCAGCCCTGATCGTCACCAGCCTACAGCTCGAGATGGACGCCGGGGACATCGCGCCGGGCAACGCGCTGTTCAACGAGAGGTTGGGCTTGGACTCGATCGACGCGTTGGAGTTGGCGCTCGCCATCTCGCGCGACTACGGGCTGGAGCTCAAATCCGACGCCGCCGACAATCGGATAATTTTCACCAATTTACGAAACCTGGCGCATCACATCGAGACCCATCGGACCCGTTAGCTCGACTTTGGCCATTTTCCAGGTCTGACGATACCGACAAGTCCCTGCTTTAGCTGCGCTGGAGCTGGTGCTCTAGCCTTTCAAAAGGTCCTGAAGGCGGCCACCACCCGGCAAAAGCCCCACACAAAGATACCCTCTTGCACCAAGCCGTTGATAATCAACGGGTGTAACTGCCCAGGTACCCCCTCTCGGACATAGTCCCAGGGGTAATTTCGATGCCTGTGGTCGAGTTTGCTCATATCCATCGGCGTTTTCTGACCCAAACTCGCTCACAGCCCCAATTTGTTCAGGCTACCTGGGCAGTGACCAACGGGTGACCTATGAGCAAAATGGCCAAAGTCGAGGTTAGGCGATGTCGCCAAACTGCGATGCAGCGGTTCGCGTGCCCCTGGTTGACCGAGCCATGGAGTCGGTGTTGTTCCGCCGGCCGACGGGTGACGTCACGGCCGCCGGGTTCCTGGCCGACGTGCAGCGGGTCGCGGCGGCGCTGCCGGAGGGAACGGCCGCCGTGAATTTGTGCCGCGACCGATACGCCTTCGCCGTCGCCTTCGCGTCGTGCATGGTGCGCGGCCAAGTCAGCCTGCTCACCAGCGACTGCCGCCCGAGCCGGCTCCGCGACCTCCATGCGAAGTTCGACGGCCTCTATATCCTGGCGGACGGGTCTGTGGAGAATCCGCACCACGAAATTGGCGCGCTGCCCGGGGTCGGCTGCGGACCGAACCCGGCGTTTCCCGCCGAGCAGGTCGCCGCGGTGGTGTTCACCTCGGGCAGCACCGGCGAGCCAGTCGGCCACCGCAAGACCTGGGGTGCGCTGGCCGGCCGGCCCAGGGACGCCGGGCAGCAGTTCGGCCTGACTGCCGTCCATCCCACGGCCATTGCCGGCACGGTCCCGCCGAATCACATGTACGGCTTCGAAACGACGGTGCTGCTGCCGTTCCACGCGCCCGCTTCATCCTGGTGCGGGCCGGCGTTCTATCCGTCGGACGTGGCGGACGCGCTGGCCCGGTTGCCGGAACCGCGAATGCTGGTCACCACGCTGCACCAGGTCCGCGCGCTGCTGCAGGCAAATGCGGCTTGGCCGGCCATGGCGGCGATCGTGTCCGCCACGGCCCCACTCGACCCGGCGCAGGCCCGGGCAGCCGAAGCACGGTGGCAGGCGCCGGTGCACGAGATTTTCGGCGCAACCGAGGTCGGCTCGATCGCGAGCCGCCGCACCGCCGACGGCGACGCGTGGACGCTGTATCCGCGCACACGGATGGACATGACCTCCGGCATCGCCTGGGTCGAGACGGACGGCGATCGGACGGCTCTTGACGATCATGTCGAGTTGCTCGGCAGCCGGCGATTCCGCCTGCTCGGCCGCCCTTCGGACCTGGTTAAGCTGGCGGGCCGTCGCGCTTCGCTGGTGGGGTTGAACCACGCGCTGAACCAGATCGACGGCGTGCTGGACGGCGTGTTCGTCACCCCGCCCGACCTTGGGCAACGGCCAGGCCCGCGGATGCTGGCTTTCGCGGTGGCGCCGGGTTGCGCGCCGGACGACCTGCTGGCCGCCCTCCGCGCGCGCATCGACCCGGTGTTCCTGCCGCGCCGCATCGTGATAGTGCACCGGCTGTCGCGCAACGACGTCGGCAAGCTGCCCCGCAGCGCTTTGCTGGCTCTCGTCTCATGATATCCGCCGGGCAGTTCAAGGTTTCCTCCGACCACCCCGCCCTGCCCGGCCACTTCCCCGGCAACCCCGTCGTCCCCGGCGTCGTGCTGCTGGACGAGGCGTTCGCGCTCATTCTGCTGGCCCACTGCGGCCGCACGCTCGCCGGCTTGCCCGCCGTCAAGTTCACCGCCCCCGTCGGACCGGACCAGCCCATCGATGTCGCCTGGCGATCGATCTCTGATGGCGTGGAGTTCGCCTGCACCTCGGGCGGCGTCCCCGTCCTGCACGGCCGGGCGCGGCTCGGGCCATGAGTTGGTTATCGGACCGCGAGCGAGGCAGCGTCGCGCTGCTTCACATCATGGTCTGGATCACCCGGCGGGTCGGGTTCCATGCCGGGCAATTGCTGCTCTGGCCGATCGCCGCGTGGTTCTATTGCACGTCCAGCGCAGCCCGCAGCGCTTCCCGCGACTATCTCAGCCGCGCGCTCAACCGGCCTGCCACGGCGCCCGACGTGTTCTGGCACATCTACATCTTCGCCTGCGCCATCCTCGATCGCGTGTTCCTGATTATCGGCAGCACAGCCGCCTACACCGTCGAGGCGACCGGGCTGGACGCATTGGACGCCATCGTCGCCCGGGGTGGCGGCTGCGTGCTGCTCGGCGCACATCTCGGCAGCTTCGAAGCGATGCGGGCCATTGCACGGCGGTCACCGGTTCCGGTTCGGCCACTCATGTACCGCAACAACGCTGGCGCGCTCACCCGCCTTCTCGAACGGCTCGACTCGGCGCTGGCCGGCAGCGTCATCGACATCGGCAGCATCAACACGATGCTGCGGGTGCACGAATGCGTCGCGCGGGGCGAGATCGTCGGCATCCTGGCAGACCGCGCGCCCGGCGCCCAAAAACGGGTGCTGGTCCCATTTTTCGGCACGCCGGCCGCGTTTCCCGCCGGGCCCTTCGTGCTCGCGGCCAGCCTCGGCGTCCCGGTGATGACGTTCAGCGCCGTCCGCACCGGAACGCGCCGCTACGCCGTACGGCTCGAGCCGTTCGCCGACCGCATCGTGCTCGGCCGTGCGACCCGTCAGGCGGACCTGCGGGCCTATGTCACGCGTTATGCGGCACGGCTGGAAGCGCTCTGTACGGCGCACCCGTTCAACTGGTTCAATTTTTACCCGTTCTGGGAGCAACCTGACCTTGCAGCCTCCCTGGCGTCACGCCGTCCTCCTGCTTGCGTGCCTGTCGCCAGCAACAGCGCAGCCATCGAGCGTGAAGCTGGATGACGTGATGGCGCGGCTGGCCGCCGCACCGCAACGCCGCGCCGCCTTCATCGAAGACAAACGCGTCGCCGCCCTGGAACAGCCCCTGCACAGCGCCGGCACGCTGGCTTACAGCCGGCCCGACCACCTGGAGAAGACCACAACCGCTCCCGCGCCGGAACGCCTCGTGGTGGATGGCACGCGGCTGACGGTGACGGCTGGCAACAACTCGCCTCGCGTGGTCGACCTGGGCGGCCAACCCGCGGCCCTGGCGCTGATCGACACCATCCGCGGCGTCCTATCGGGCGATCTGGCGCTGCTGCGGCGAAGCTACGACGTGACTGGGGGCGGGAGCATATCGGCCTGGCGCCTGCTGCTGCGCCCCCGCGACCCGGCGTTGGCGCGGCTGGTGCGCGAGGTCTATATCGAGGGCGCCGGCGCTGACGTGCGGAGCATCGACACCGTGCAAGCCAACGGCGATACCGACCGCCTGACGATCACCCTGCTGCCTTGACGGCTGCCCGCCGCGCCGGCCCGATCCTGGCCGCTCTCGCCGCCGTCGCCGCGTTTGCCGCCCTGGTGTTCAGCCAGATGGACATGCGGAGCGACATGGCGGACTTCCTGCCCGCCGGCCAGACCGAAGCTGCACGCTTCATGCTGCAGGAGCTGCGGTCGGGAACCGCAACCGGACTGATCCTGGTCGGGATCGAGGATGCGCCGCCGCCGGACCTCGCCCGCATCAGCGCCGGTGTCGCCGCGGCGCTGGATCGCTCGGGACTGTTCACGATCGTCAGCAACAGCCAGCAGGCGCTTGACGGACCAGACGGGCAGGTGCTGTTCGACTCCCGCTACCTCCTGTCGCCGGGCACGACGGTCGAGGCGTTCACGACGGAGTCGCTGCACGCCGGCATGGAACGGCTGCTGCAGGGCCTGCAATCCTCCGCCTCCCCGCTCGTGTCCCGGCTGGGCCTGCCCGACCCGACCGGGGCGTTCCCCGCTTTGGCGCAAGTCTGGATCGGCGGCAGCCACGTCCGCACGCAGGACGGCGTCTGGTTCGCGCCCGATCGCGACCGCGCGCTGCTGCTCGCGCAAACCCGGGCCGGCGGCATGGACATCACCGCGCAGGACCGGGTCGACGCCGCCATTCGCGACGCGTTCGCCAACGCGTCGCCCGGTCCGGCCCGGCTGCTCGTCTCGGGCCCGGCGGTGTTCGCGCGGCAGGCGGCGCACGCCATCAAGGCCGACGTGGAGATGCTGTCGGTGGTATCGGCCCTGCTGGTCGCGGGACTGCTGTGGTGGCGGTTCCGCTCGCCGCTGGTGATCGCGGCCATCGCCGTCCCGATTACGCTCGGCGTCGCGGTGGCGGCGTTGGTGGTGCAGGCGGCGTTCGGGTTCGTGCACGGCATCGCGTTCGGTTTCGGCATGACGATGCTGGGCGTTACCGTCGATTACCCGGTGCTGCTGATCGGCCACCGCAAGGCTGGCGAGGCCGCGCCGGGCACGCTGCGCCGCATCGGCCGCGCCTTCGCGATGGCGGTCGCGACAGCGGCGCTCGGCCTGACCGGCATGGTGTTCTCCGGCTTTCCCGGCCTGTCGCAACTCGGCCTGTTCAGCGTCGTCGGCGTGCTGACGGCAGCGGCGGCCACCCGCTTCCTGCTGCCCCGCCTGATCGTGGCCGCCGACCTGGCCTCGTTTCGGCCGGCGATCCGGCGACCCTGTTGCGGGTCGAACGCCTGCGCGCCGGGCGGTTATGGGGGCTGGCCCCGATCGCGCTCGCCGCCGCCCTGCTGCTCGTCCATCGACCCCAATGGGAGGGCGACCTTGCCAATCTCAGCCCCGTGCCGAAGGCTGCGCGCGACCTGGACGCCGAACTCCGGCGCGAACTCGGGGCTCCGGACGTGGGACAGATCGTCGTGGTGCGCGCCGGCAGCGCCGATGCCGTCCTCCGCGCACAGGAGTCGCTGCTGCCCCGGATCAATGTCCTGCAGCGCCAATCCGTCATCACCGGCGCCGAGGCCGCCGCGCGTTTCCTGCCCAGTGCCGAAACCCAGCGCGCCCGGCAGGCAGCCCTTCCCGACGCCGCCATCCTTGCCGCCCGCATCGAAGCGGCGCGGCAAGGCTTGCCCTTTCGCCCCGATGCGTTCGCTGTGTTTGCCAACGCGGTCGAGGCCGCCCGCACCGCCGCACCGATCACGCTAGACACGCTCGGTGGCCCGGCAGCGACCGCCCGCCTCCACGCGCTCCTGTTCCAGCGCGACGACGCGTGGTTCGGACCGATCGCGTTCCAGGGCGTCATCGATCCGGGCCGCCTCGCCGCCGCGTTCGCCGGCGCTGGCATGACCTTCGTCGACATGCACGCCGAGACCAACGGCATCGTCGCCGGATACGCTGCCCGGGCCTGGATCTGGCTCAGCGCCGGGCGCTCGCCGCCGCCCTGGTGCTGGCCACCGGGCTGCGCAGCCTGACGATGACGTTGCGCGTCGTCGGCGCGATCGGGGCCGCAATGCTGGTGACGATCGCGATCCTCACCGCCGCCGGCGCCTGGCTGTCCCTGCTCAACCTGGTCGCCCTGCAATTCGTCGCCGGGATCGGGCTGGACTACGCGCTGTTCTACGCCCGACGCCAACTGGACCAGGAGGAGCGGGCGCGCACCCTGCGAATGCTCGCGACGTGCAACGCGATGACGCTGTTGACCTTCGGGATCCTGGCGCTCTGCCGCACCCCGCTTTTGCAGGCGATCGGCGTGACGGTTGCCATCGGGGCGGTCGCGGCCATGTGCTTCTCGTTCCTGTTCGTTGGCCTGCGCCCGCGAGTATGCGAGGAAGCTGGCTGAATGGGTCCACTCGTCCTGACCGCCAGCACCGCCATCAGCGCCATCGGTCGCGGCGCCGCCGCGACCCTCGCCGCTTTGCAGGACCGTCGCAGCGGCCTTCGCCCGAGCGATTTCGGCGCTGTCCCGCGCGGCTGGATCGGCCGGGTGGACGCGGTCGAGCAGCACCGCCTGCCGACGCCCTTCGCCGCCTTCGAGTGCCGCAACAACCGGTTGGCGGACCTGGCGCTGCACACCGACGAATTTGCGAATGCGGTCGGAGCTGCCGTGTCCCGCTACGGCGCCGGGCGGATCGCGGTGGTGATCGGCACCAGCACGTCCGGCGTGCTGTCCGGCGAGGAGGCCTACGCCAGCCGGAACGCAGACGGCGCGCTGCCCGCGAGCTTCGACTACGACCACACCCAGGACATGTTCTCCGCCGCCCGCTTCGTCCGCGCCGTGCTGGGCCTGCGCGGCTCGGCCCTGGTCGTCTCCACCGCGTGCGCCTCCAGCGCCAAAAGCTTCATCGACGCCCAGCATTTGATCGAGAGCGGCGTCTGCGATGCCGCGGTGGTCGGCGGTGTCGACAGCCTATGCCGGATGACGCTGGAGGGGTTCGCCTCGCTCGACCTGATCTCTCCGACGCCATGCCGACCCGGCGATGCGGCGCGCGGCGGCATCTCCATCGGCGAGGCGGCGGGCTTCGCCCTGCTGGAGCGCGACGGCGACGGCATGCGCCTGCTCGGGGCGGGGGCGACCAGCGACGGCTACCACATGTCGTCGCCCCACCCCGAAGGCGCCGGGGCGATCGGCGCGATGCAGTCTGCCCTGGACCGCGCGGGCCTGCGCCCGTCCGACATCGATTACGTCAACCTGCACGGCACCGGCACGCGGGCGAACGACGCGATGGAGGACATCGCCGTCGCCACCGTGTTCGGCACGAATGTGCCGTGCAGTTCCACAAAAGGCTGGACGGGTCACAGCCTGGGCGCATGCGGCATCTTGGAGGCGGTCATCGCCGGGCAATGCATGCAGGCCGGCTTCGCGCCCGGTGGCCTCGGCATCGAGCAGGTCGACCCGGCCTTCCACGCCCGTGTGCTGATGGGCAATACCCCCGCTCGCATCCGCACGGTCGCGAGCAACGCGTTCGGTTTCGGCGGCATCAACTGCTGCTTGATCTTCGGCGCGGGATGATGCGCGTCGGGGTGGCGGGGATCGGCGTGTGTGGCCCCGGCTTGGCGGGGTGGGACGCGAGCCGCGCAATCCTGGCGGGGGACGCTCCCTTCGTGCCGGCGGATATTGCCCTTCCCGCCCCTGCCCTGCTCTCACCGACCGAGCGCCGCCGCGCCGGGCCAGTGACGCGGCTCGCGTTGACGGTGGCGCAGGAAGCGTCCGCCATGTCCGGCCTGCACCCGGCCTCGCTGCGGAGCGTGTTCGCCAGCTCCAATGGCGACGGGCTGGTAGTCGGTGCGATTTTGGACGCGCTGTCGCGACCCGATGGGTTCGTGTCGCCCACCCAGTTCCACAACTCGGTCCACAACGCGGCGGCGGGCTACTGGTCGATCGGCACCGCCTCCCCGCAGCCGGCGACGGTGCTGGGCTGCCACGACTGGTCGTTCGCGGCGGGACTGCTGAAGGCGGCAGCCGAGGCGGCCGTGGAGAACGTCCCGGTGCTGCTGGCCGTCTACGACGTGCCGCTGCTGCCGCCGATGTCAGCCAAGCGTCCCATGGCGACGCCCTTCGGGGTAGCGCTGGTACTGACCCCGGACGCGACTGGGCTTCCGACGCTCGACCTCGCCTTCAGCAGCAAGCCCTCGGACGACAGCGCGCCGGACATCCTGGGCCTCGCCGCGCTCGCGAACGGCAACCCCGCCGCTCGCTCGCTGTGCCTCCTGCAAGCGTTGGCCGGCAACACGGCCCGCGATCTTGCGCTGTCCTACCTCGACGGGCATCTGGCCATGCGGGTCACCCCATTTCCGACCTAGCCGCCCTGGTGCCGCATGCCGGGGCGATGTGCCTGCTGTCCCGGGTCGTGTCCTGGTCGGCCGAGCGGATTAACTGTGCCGCCCGGTCTCACTTGGACCCGGCTAACCCGCTGCGGCGCGATGGCCGGCTGGGCATCGGATGCGCCGTCGAATACGCGATGCAGGCCGCGGCCGCCCACGGCGCATTGCGGGACAGCGCGGCCCAAAAACCCGGCTACCTCGCGGCGCTCCGGGGCGTCGCCTTCCATGCCGGCGAGCTTGACGACCCGGCGCACGGCGTCCTTGACGTGGAAGCGTAGCTGGAACACGCGACCTCCGCCGGGCTGATATATGGGTTCACGGTCCGCAACGAAGCCGGCGCGGCGCTCGCCGAAGGGCGCGCCACCGTGGTGCTCCCCCCATGAAGCGCGCCTTGGTCACCGGCGGCGCCAGCCCGCTCGGCGAGGCGATCTGCCGCCGCCTGGCCGCCGACGGGCTGCACGTGATCGTCCACGCCAATGCCGGCCGTGACCGCGCCGCAGCATTGGCGGCCACCCTGCCCTCCGCCAAAACGCTTGCCTGCGACATCACCGACGTCGCAGCCACGGCCGCCGCCCTGCAACCCGTGCTGGCCGCCGGCGTGCCGCAAATTCTCGTCCACAATGCCGGCGCGCACGACGACGTGCCGTTTGCCGGCATGACCGAGGAGCAATGGCGGCACGTGCTGGATGTCTCGTTGACCGGCTTCTTCGCCGTCACCCGGCCGCTGATCCTGCCGATGATGGGCACGCGCTGGGGCCGCATCGTCGCGCTGTCGTCGGTGGCGGCCATCATGGGCAACCGCGGGCAGGTCAACTACGCCGCCGCCAAGGCCGGGTTGATCGGCGCGGTGAAGTCGCTGGCGCGCGAGGTGGCCAGCCGCGGCCTCACCGTCAACGCGGTGGCGCCGGGCGTGATCGCGTCGCCCGCGGTCGACGCCGCGATGGACGCCAAGCGAATCGCCGAGATCGTGCCGATGAAACGCGCCGGGCGGCCGGAGGAGGTCGCCGAGCTGGTGGCGTTCCTGGCGTCGGACCGGGCCGGGTACATCACGGGCCAAACGATCTCGATCAACGGCGGGATGGCATGATACTCGTTGCAAACCCTAAAGGAGCACGCGTGGTGGATGAATGTGATGTTCTCGTCATCGGCGGCGGTCCGGCCGGGTCAACCGCGGCGGCCATGCTCGCGGAGCGCGGACGCGACGTGGTGCTGCTGGAAAAGGCGGAGCACCCGCGTTTCCACATCGGCGAGAGCCTGTTGCCGCGCAACATCCCCATCCTGGAACGACTGGGCGTGGCCGACGAGGTCGCCGCCTTGGCCGAGTACAAGCCCGGCGCCGAGTTCGTGGACGACGACACCGGCGCCCGGTCGGAATACCCGTTCAGCCTGGCGCTGAACAAGGAATACACCTCCGCTTGGCAGGTGCCGCGCGCCGCGTTCGATCAGGCGCTGTTCGCCAACGCGGCCCGGCGTGGCGCGCGCACCGCCGAGTGCACCCGGGTGGTCGACGTGGCGCTCGCCCCCGCCGGGCAGCGCGCGCGTGTGGTGGCCGAAAAGGCCGATGGCAGCCAGCGCGTGCTGGCACCCCGCTTTATCCTGGACGCGACCGGGCGCGATACGCTGATGGCCGGCAAGCTTGGGCTGAAGCAGTCCAACAGGCAAAACTCGACCGCGGCGGTGTATGCACATTCGCGCGGCGTGCAGCGCCAACTCGGGGCCGAGCCGGGGTTCATCACCGTCCACCTCGCCGCCGATGGGGTAGTGGGTCAGTTTGAGTTTTTTGCCAGTGAGAAACTTAAAGATATCAATGCGTTCAAATGTCTCTAATTCGATACTGAGACACTACCGCCGATGGCTGGTTCTGGATGATTCCGTTGCCGGACGACATCATGAGCGTCGGCTTCGTCGGCAATTCGGACGTGTTCAAGGCGTCCCCTGGCGCAAGGCGCGGCACGCCGGAGGAGCTGTATCTCGAGCGCATCCGCCGCAGCCCGACCGCATCAGCCCGGATGGCGGGCGCAGAGCGGGTGTCGGAGGTGACCGGCGCCGGAAACTACTCGTATCGAGCGACCAAGGCCTGGGGCGAGGGCTACCTGATGATCGGTGACGCGTTCGCCTTCCTCGATTCGGTGTTCTCCAGCGGCGTCCTGCTGGCCATGACCGCCGGGGAACTTGGGGCGGACGTGGCGAATGCCTGGGTGGACAGTCCCGCGCGCGGCCGGGTGCTCGCGCGGCAGGTCGAGCGGACGCTGTGCCGGGCGATGGATAACCTTGGCTGGCTGGTGTACCGCATCAACACCCCGGTGCTGCGGGCGATGTTCATGGACCCGAGCAACCGCTTCCGCATGCGGGACGGGCTGGTGGCGATGCTGGCGGGTAACCTGGCGATCGGCTGGCAACTACGCGGCCCGGTGCTGGCGTTCAAGGCGGCGTATTACGGCTTGACCGTCGCGCGCCGGTTCGGCTTCCGCCACTCCCCGACCGTCATCCCCGCGCTGCCACCGATGACCGTCCTGCCGGCCGAATGACCGCACGCCTCACCGATTGGCGGAGAGGGCTTGGGTGAGCGATCCGGTCGATCTCGCCGCCATCCTCGACCGCACCGCCCGGCGCTACCGACAGTGCGACCGCTTCTCCCGCCACTACGTCGCGTCCAAGCTGCGGCGCGACCCGGTGCATGCCGATGTGCTGGCCCTCGCCGCGCGCGAGCCGTTCGGCGATGTGATCGACGTCGGTTGCGGCCGTGGGCAGCTTGGGGTGGCGCTGCTCGAAGCGGGATTGGCGCGGTCGGTGGTCGGGTTGGAGCGGCGGACGGCCTCGCTCGCCGCGGCCACACTCGCGGCCGGCGAGCTCGCGTTCCGGGGCGAGACGCGTGACCTCGCGCGTCATCAAGCCACGGCCTCCGCCGACACCGTGCTGCTGGTCGACGTGCTGTATCAACTTGACGACAGCGCGCAGGCAGCGGTGCTCGACGCCGTTGCCGCAGCCGCACGGGCACGGGCACGGATCGTCATCCTGTACGCTCGACCCGAAACGCGGTGCACGCAGGCAGCTCACTCAGGCGCTGGAACGCCTTGGCCGTCGCGTTTGGCCGAACGCGGGGAACACCGTGAATGCGCCGACCATCGCCGGCGTGACGGAAAGGCTAAAAGCGCGGCTTCGCGGTCGAGGTGGTGCCCTGCTGGCGCGGGACGCCGTTCGCGAACGTGCTGCTGGTCGCCCGCCGGGTCAGCGCTGTTCCGCTGCCGCCGCGACCTGCTGTTGAAGCGCCTTGATCAGCGCATCCACATCGTTGCCGTGATGCGACAGGAACGACGTGTAATCGTTGCGCTGCGTCAGCCGCAGGCTCATGCCCTCGGCCACCACGTCGGCGATGCGCGGCGATCCGCCGCCGTTGACGACCATCCAGGTGACGCGGACGGGTTGGTTGTTCGGCCGTTCGACGACGGTCGGCACGAGCACCGCGTCCTCTTTCGGCTCTGGCTTGCCGATCACGACGCGGGTGGATCCCGCCTGATAGGCGCCGAGCCGGCCGACGACGCCGTTGATGAGGACGGTGTGGAACAGTTGCAGGTAGTCCCGGCGCTGATCTTCGGTCGCCGCGCGCCAGAAGCGCCCCAGGACGAAGCGGGCGACGCCGTCCACGTCCACGATCCTGTCCACGAAGGGCGTCAAACGCTCGTGCCGCTGCTCTGGGGTGGTGGCGCCGGCGACGGTGGCGGCAAGGTCGCGGCCGGTTTGATGGACGAACTCTGCGGCTTGCGCCGGGTCGGGCTGAGCTTGGGCGGGTCGAACGAAGGCGAGGCAGGCAAGAAGCAGAAAGACGGTTCGCACGACGGGCTGGCTCAGCAGTGCGGCTTCGGAAGGGTGAAAGTCGCCAGCTTGCCGTCCACCACGAAGTCGGAAAAGTCCATCTTGAGATCGTCGGCGACGCCGTTTTCCCAGTATTTCATGCCGACCTCGTAGTCCGGCTTTTGCGTGTCCTTCTTGCGATCGAAAAACGCCACGCGGACGCGTCCAGACGGCAATTCCGCAAGCGGCGAATACTGCGACGCGCTCGGCGGATTCCAATTGGAAATGATCACCGAAGTGTTCTGCGCGCCTTCCGCCCCCGTGCCGTCGAACAGCGGTAGGGCAACGAACTTCTTGCCCTGCTCGGCGGCGGCGATGATGGCGGCGGTGTGCGCCATCGGGAACAGCGTCCCGGCCGGGACCGGCGTCGTCTTCTCGTCCGGCACGGTGTAGTGGATCGTGCCGGGACCGCCGGACTTGTCGAGGCTTGCGTCGCCCTCGACCTGCTCGGTGACGGCGGTGTCGGTGGTCTGCTTCATGCGAAAGGTCAGCTTCAGGCCGTCCTTGCTCTCCCAGGTCAGGTAATCGCTGACCATCTCGACGTCCTGGCCTTCCCGGTTGGTGATGGTCATGTCTAGCCGTTGGCGCACCGCCCAGCCGTCGCAGGCATCCGTCACCTCGTAGCCCATGGTGCCGGACACGCCGAGCACGTCGCCGCTGCGGGCATTGTCGAGCGACAGCCGGTACGTCGCTTGATGGGCGGCGAGCGGCACCGGCGTCGCAGCGAGCGCCGGCGTGGCGAGAAGCGCGAGAAGGGATGCCAGAAGCCGCATGCGTGGAAACTCCTTTTACAGCCCGTACATAGTGCGGCGGCGGCGCGCCCGCTACTGCTTTGCTTTGGGCGGCAAGTCGAGCTTCAGCGACAGCTCCTTCAGCCGGGCCGCGTCGACCGGGGCGGGCGCGCCCATCATGAGGTCCTCGCCCTGTTGGTTGAGCGGGAACAGGATCACCTCGCGGATGTTCGGCTCGTCGGCGAGCAGCATGACGATGCGGTCGACGCCGGGCGCCGAGCCGCCATGGGGCGGCGCGCCGTAGCGGAAGGCGCTGAGCATGCCGCCGAAGCGCGCCTCCACCTCGCTCGCCGGGTAGCCGGCGATCTCGAAGGCGCGGATCATCACCTCCGGCTTGTGGTTGCGGATGGCGCCGGAGGACAGCTCGATGCCGTTGCAGACGATGTCGTACTGGAACGCCTTGATGGCGAGCGGGTCCATGGTGTCGAGCGCCTCCAGCCCGCCCTGGGGCATGCTGAACGGGTTGTGGCTGAAGTCGATCAGGCCGGTTTCCTCGACCCGCTCGTACATCGGGAAATCAATGATCCAGCAGAACCGGAACGCGTCGCGCTCGACCAGGTCGAGCTCGTGGCCGAGCCGGATGCGGACGGCGCCGGCGAATTTTTGCGCGTCCTCGCGGGGGCCGGCGGTGAAGAACACGGCGTCGCCGGGTTGGAGGCCGCAGGCGGCGCGGATCGCCTCGGCGCGGTCGGGCTCCAGGTTCTTGGCGATCGGGCCTTTCGGGCCGGCCTCGTCGAACGTGATGTAGCCGAGGCCGCCGGCGCCCTGCTCGCGCGCCCACTCGTTCAGCTTTTCGAAGAAGCCGCGCGGACGTGGCCCGGCGCCGGGTGCTGGGATCGCGCGCACCACTCCGCCGCCGGCCGCGATGCGCGCGAACAGGCCGAAGCCGCTGCCGGCGAAGTGGGCGGTCACGTCGGTGATGCGGAGCGGGTTGCGGAGATCGGGCTTGTCGGAGCCGTAGGTAAGCAGCGCTTCGTCGTATGGGATGCGCGGGAATGGGGCTGCGCTCACGGCGCGGCCGCCGCCGAATTCGGTGAACACCCCTTCCATCACCGGCTCCAGCACCGCGAACACGTCCTCCTGGGTGACGAAGCTCATCTCGAAATCGAGCTGGTAGAATTCGCCCGGGGAGCGGTCAGCGCGGCTGGCTTCGTCGCGGAAGCACGGAGCGATCTGGAAATAGCGGTCGAACCCGGCCACCATCGCGAGCTGCTTGAACTGCTGTGGCGCTTGCGGCAGGGCGTAGAACGTTCCCGGATGGGTGCGCGACGGCACCAGGAAGTCGCGCGCGCCCTCGGGGCTGGTCGCGGTCAGGATCGGCGTCTGGAACTCGGTGAAGCCCTGCTCGATCATGCGGCGGCGCAGGCTGGCGATGATCCCGGCGCGCAGCATCATGTTGCGGTGCACCCGGTCGCGCCGTAGGTCGAGGAAGCGGTACTTCAGCCGCAATTCGTCCGGGAAGGTCTCGGTGCCCGCGACCTGCATCGGCAGCACGTCGGCGGCGGATTGCACGACCAGCTGCGCCGCCCGTACCTCGACCTCGCCGGTCGGCAGCTTCGGATTGATCGTGGCCCCCTGGCGCGCCACCACCTCCCCGGTGACGGTGACGACGCTCTCGGGCCGCAGCCCGTCCGCCTGCGCGAACGCGTCCGACCCGGCGGGGAACACCACCTGCGTCAGTCCGTAATGGTCGCGCAGGTCGATGAACAGCAGCCCGCCATGATCGCGCTTGCTGTGCACCCAGCCGGACAGCCGCACTGTCGATCCGGCGTCGCTGGCGCGCAGGGCGCCGCAGGTGTGGGTGCGATAGGCGTGCATGGGCCGGGTTCCAAAAGGGGCGCGGCAACCAAGCGACGGGAAGATGCCGTGTCAAGTTGCTTCTCCCACTGCGGCTACCGGGAGGAGGCTTTACGAATTTGTCAGGCGGGCGACAGCACGTGCACCACGCGGCTGGCGATCATCTCCTTGGTTGCGGCGGCGTAGGCGGCCATATGCGGAGAACCGGCGTGGGCCTTCAACGCCTCGGCGGTCTCCCATTTCTCGATCACCATGAAGGTGTCCTCGCCGAGCTTGGTCTGGATCCGGCCCATGTCGGCGGCGTCGACCACCGGCGTGTACTCGATGCAGCCCTGCTCGGCGTGGACGGCGGGCATGTTGGCCCGGAATGCGGCCAGGACAGCGTCGAGTTGGCCCGGCTTGGCGCTGAGGATGGCGACGACGTGGATCATGTAAGATCTCTCCGGTGTTGATCGGTCCGAACGCGCAGCATGCCGTGACTTCGGCCTTGCCGGAAGAGTTTCGCCTGCGTAGCGTGCCGGGCGACCGAGGGCAGGCCCGAACAATGGGCCGCCTACCTGGGGGACACGCCTATGACGTTGCTGGCGCTCAAGCAGATCGGCCGTTCCTACGGCGCCATCCAGGCCCTCACCGACGTGGATCTGCTCGTGGCGCCGGGCGAAGTCGTCGGGCTGATGGGCGACAACGGCGCCGGCAAGTCCACCCTGGCCAAGATTATCGCGGGCAACTTTCCGCCGACATCCGGACGCATGGAGTTCAACGGGCAGGAGGTCGCCTTCGACGGCCCCGTCGACGCCCGAGCCGCCGGCATCGAGGTCGTGTACCAGGATCTCGCCTTGGCCGATAATCTGTCGGCGGCGGCCAACGTTTTCCTCGGGCGGGAACTGCACCGCCGGGTCGGCCCGTTCCGCCTGCTCGACCATCGCCGGATGGAGCAGCGCGCCGCGCTCCTGTTCGGCGAACTGAAAAGCGAGACCCGCGCCGGCGACCTGGTGCGGCAGATGTCGGGCGGCCAGCGCCAGGCGGTCGCAATCGCGCGCACCCGGCTGTCCGACGCGCGCCTGATCATCATGGACGAGCCGACTGCCGCCATCAGCGTGCGCCAGATTGCGGAGGTGCTGGCGCTGATCGTCCGATTGCGGGAGGCGGGCATCGCCGTGATCCTGATCAGCCACCGGATGCCCGACGTGTTCGACGTTTGCGACCGCGTGGTGGTGATGCGTCGCGGGCGGAAGGTCGCCGACAAGCCGATCGCGGCGTCGAGCCCGCAGGAGGTCACTGGCCTCATCACCGGCGCGCTGGAGCTGGCCTGACATGTCCCAGGCCGTTCCGAATTTGCTGAATCCCACTCGGGGCGCGTGGCATACGCGGGGCTTCTTCGCGACCCAGACGGCGTATGTCAGCATCGCTTTGGTGGTCATCGTCGTCGTGATCTCGCTGCTGGCCCCGGTGTTCCTGACCTTGGGCAACCTGGCCAATGTCGCCACCAATTTCTCCTACATCGCCATCGTTTCGCTCGGCGCCACCTTGGTGATCATCACCGGCGGAATCGACCTCTCGGTAGGCTCGGTGATGGCGGTGACGGCGATCCTAACCGGGTTGTTCTTTCGCTGGGCCGGCGCCAGCCCGCTCGCCGCCGTGCCGGGGCTGGCGATGTCCGCCGCGGTGGTGGGCGGATTGCTGGTGGCGACGTGCATCGGCCTGATCAACGGCTGGCTGATCGCGCGGATGGAGCTGACGCCGTTCGTCACCACCCTTGGCATGCTGAGCGTGGCGCGCGGCCTGTGCTACGCGATCACCCGCGGCGCCGGGGTCGCCATCGACGGCGCCGACGCCGACCTGTTCTCCAATCTCACCGACGGCGCGGTGTTCGGCGTGCCGGCGCCGCTGCTGTACCTGCTGGCATTGGCGATCGGCATGGGCGTGTTCCTGCACCACACTGCAGCCGGGCGGCACGTGTTCGCGCTCGGCGGCAACGAGCGGGCCGCGCGGCTGGCGGGCGTGGCCGTCGTCCGGGTCAAGATGGGGGTATACGTCGCCTCCGCCCTGCTCGCCGGGTTTGCGGGCATCCTGATGGCGGGCTGGCTCGGCTCGGTGCCGGCCAACCTGGCGCAGGGCTATGAGCTGCGCATCATCGCCGCCGCCGTCATCGGGGGCGCCAACCTCAACGGCGGCATCGGCGGCCCGACCGGCGCCGTGGTGGGAGCGGCGCTGATCGAGGTCATCCGCAATGGGCTGGTGCTGGCGCGGGTGGACACCTACTGGCAGGACACGCTGGTGGGCGTCATCATCATCGCCGCCGTTTTCGTCGATCGGCTGCGCAGCCGCCGTATCGGAAGCTGAACGACAACATGGGATATTCAAACATGCGCAAGACATTGATGGCGACGCTGGCTCTGGCCACGCTGGCTTCGGTCCCAGCCTGGGCCGCCGATGCCTACCGGTTCGCGATCGTCCCGAAGGCGATGAACAACCCATACTTCGACCTCGCCCGCAACGGCTGCATGGCCGAGGCTCCCAAGATCGGGGTCAGCTGCACCTACACCGGGCCGGTCGAGCACGAGCCGGCGACGCAGGTCCAAATCGTCCAGGACCTGATCAGCCAGCACATCGACGGCATTGCCATCGCCGTCGCGGACGCCGCCTCGGTGAAGCGAGTGATCCACCAGGCGCGGCAGGCTGGGATTCCCGTCATCACGTTCGACGCGGACAGCCCGGACAGCGAGCGGCAGGCCTACGTGGGCACCGATAACGCGGCGCTCGGGCACGCGCTCGGCCAGATGCTGATGAAGGTGCATCCGAAGCCGGGCCAGTTCGCCCTGGTGTCGGGCGGCCCGGCGGCGGAGAACCTGACGCAGCGCGTCCAAGGCGTGCGCGACGTGCTAAAGGCCGCCGGCTGGACCGAAGTTGGCGGCTCGCCCACGTTCTGCAACGACGACTCGGCGCTGGCGGTGCAGCAGATGATGGATTTGATGACCGCCAACCCCAAGCTGAACGCGATCGTCCCCGTCGGCGGCTGGCCGCTGTTCACGCAGGGCGCGTTCAACGGTTTCGTCAACGCCCACAAGGCGGCGATGGCCAGCGGCGAGTTCACCATCGTCTCGGCTGACACCCTGCCGGTCGAGTTGCAGGAGGTGCAGGCCGGCAGCGTCGCCGGCCTGGTGGGACAGCGGCCGTTCGAGATGGGCCAGAAAGTGATGGACGTCTTGCTGGCATTGAAGAAAGGCGAGAAGCCGCCGGTAATCACTTACGCCGGACTGGACGAGGTGACGAAGGCCAACGTCGCCCAGTTCGCCAAGCCATAGCAGCGGCGGGTGACGTCGTCCCAAGATGCGGCAGTGTCTCAGTTTGAAATTCCCAGTGAAAATGAGGTTGAGGTTACGCCGGAGATAATCGCAGCAGGACTTTCGGCGTGGCGGGGTAGCACTGAAGACGAATATCCCTCCAATTCAACAACGGCTGATTTGACCGTAATCGTCCGGCACGCACCGGATCAACCATCTGGCGCCGGAACTCAGGTGAATAAGGTGGGCAACTTCTGGGCATAATGGACACCTCGCTTGGAAGCTTCAGGGCGCCCACCGAACCGGGTCAATCTCAGTGTCCCCGCTTGTAGATCATCATCATTGAACAAGCTCTCAGCGGGAAGATGCCAGCGATTCAGCTCATTGACACAGGCGCTGCTTCCAAACGGGCGCCGCGAGGGAAATCCGGCTCACAGTCGACGCTACATTAAAGGAGGGCGACATGCCAGCACGGAAGCCGAAAACGGACGAGAAGCCCCAATCCGAACGGTCTATCGAGACCGCCCGTGAGACGGGCGCATCCGAGGAGCACGAGGTATTCGAGCGCGTTTTTGAGAAGTTTGTGCAAAACCGCCGGCTTGCGATTTCAGTTGAGGCAGCCTGTGTTACGACGAAAGCATCAACCGTCGGTCCTCAAGTTGACAACGCTTCTTCGGACTTGCTGGCATATAGTTCAGCCTGCGCGGGAAAGCGGCCGCTGCGTACATCCGCAGCGTAGCTAGCGACCGCTTGGCGGATCACGCTCTGCATATCTCCATAGCGGCGGACAAATTTCGGTGTCCGCTCGAACAGGCCAAGCATGTCGTCGGTGACAAGGATTTGGCCGTCGCATTGCCCCGAAGCGCCGATGCCGATCGTTGGCACGCTGACAGCGCCAGTGATCTCATTGGCCAGTGACGCCACTACCCCCTCGACCACGATCGCGAAGGCGCCGGCCTGATCTGCCGCTTGAGCTTCCGCGAGCACGCGCTGTCGCTCCACCGCGGTGCGTCCCTTGGATTTGAACCCGCCATCGACGTTCACCGCTTGTGGGCGCAGGCCGACATGGCCAATCACTGGAATTCCACGCCCGGTCAGAAAACTAATGATGTCCGCGGCACCGGCACAGGCTTCGACCTTCACGGCTTGGCAACCGGTCCCTTGCATTACGCGAACCGCCGAGCGGTACGCCGTCGCGGGGTCGCTCTCATACGATCCGAACGGCAGGTCGACCACGACGAGCGCGCGCGTTGACGTGCACATCACGGCTTGTCCGTGCAGGATCATCATATCCAGCGTCACGTCCACGGTACTAGGAAGGCCGTGCACCACCATCCCTACGGAGTCGCCGACCAGCAAAAGATCGGCATGTTCATCCAGGATGGCGGCGACCGGCGCTGTGTATGCCGTCAGTGCCACGATCTTCTCGCCACCCTTGCGGGCACGGATTTGCGGGATAGTCATGCGTGCAGTCACAACATGCTTCGACATGAACGCTCCTGAGTCAGTCGCTTGCCGTCGCGACCCTGTTCAGCTTCATAAAGGATTGGCGACTGGCCGTCGCCCCTCGATGATCGGCGATTGGTTTCCCAATCTCGCGTCAGACCGCGCCCGCGCACCTAAGCCGCTGTCAGCCTCACGTCGAGAAGCGTAAGCTAGCCCCATGCTTGAGGAGCCCCGTCTTAATCCCGACGCACTTGCGGCTGACCTCGCGAAGGCGAGCGCCGGCAAGCTCAAAATCTTTCTCGGCTCCGCTCCCGGCGTCGGCAAGACCTGGGAGATGCTGGTCGCCGCCCAGCGCCGCATCGCCGAGGGCGCCGACGTGCTCGCCGGCATCATCGAAACCCATGGCCGGCAGGACACCGAAGCCCAGCTCGGCGCCATCCCGGTCATGCCGCGCCGCACCCTCGCCTACCGCGGCCAAACTTTGCAGGAGTTCGACCTCGACGCCGCCCTGGCCCGCAAGCCGGGGCTGCTGCTGATGGACGAGCTCGCGCACACCAACGTGCCCGGCAGCCGCCACGGCAAGCGGTGGGAGGACGTGGCCGACCTGCTGGCAGCCGGCATCGACGTTTGGGCGACCCTGAACGTCCAGCATCTCGAAAGCCTGAACGACAGCGTCGCCCGCATCACCGGCGTGCGCGTGACCGAGACGCTGCCCGACCACGTGCTGGCGCTGGCGAACGAGATCGAGCTGATCGACCTGCCGCCGGCCGAGCTGCAGCAGCGCCTGCGCGAAGGCCGCATCTATCGCCCCGACATTGCCAAGCGCGCGCTAGCCGGGTTCTTCCGCGAAGGAAACCTCGCCTCCCTGCGCGAGATGGCGCTCCGCCGCACCGCCCAGCACGTGGACGACGACGTGCGCGGCTACATGCAGCGCCACGCGATCGAGGGACCCTGGCCCGCCAGCGAACGCGTCATGGCGCTGGTCGCCTCAGATGGATCGGGCGAAGCCGTTGTCCGCTTCGCCAAGCGCCTCGCCGACGCGCTGCATGCGCCCTGGATGGTGCTGCACGTCGAACGCCCCGTGGCCGACCCCTTGGCGATCCGACCGTGCCTCGCATTGGCCGCCCAGCTCGGCGCCGAGCTCGTCACCCGGTCGGCCGACGACCTGGTCGACGCGACCATTGCAGTCGGGCGCGAGCGCAACGTCACCCAACTCGTCATCGGCCGGACCGCGCGGCGGACCTGGCGCAGCCGCCTGCGACGCCGTCTTGGCACCCAGTTGATGCGCCGCGCGCCAGACTTTGCCTTGCTTGTGGTGCCGAACTCCGGCCGTGTCCCGGCGCCGCCGATCATCCGCATTCCCGAGGGCCTGCTCGGCTGGGGTGGCACGACGGCCTTGATCGCGGCGGTCGCCGGGCTTGGCACGCTAGTGCGCGGGCAGGTGCCACAGGAGGCGATGGGAATGGTGTTCCTCGCCACCGTCGTTGCCGCCGGGAGCCGGTGGGGCCTCCGCATTGCCCTGTATGCGGCGACCCTTGCCTTCCTGGCATGGGACTTCTTCTTCATCCCGCCCCTGTACGCGCTCACCATCAGCAGGGCGCAGGACCTTATCGCCTTGGCCGTGTTCGCGGCCGTGGCCCTGATCGTCGGCGTTCTCGCCTCGCGCGTGCGGACGGAGGCGCACTTCGGACAGGCGCGCATCGACGCGCTCCGCCGCATCGGAGCGTTCAGCCGCAGCCTCGGCGCGCCCACGACCGAGCCGGAACTGCTGGAGGAGATCGCGCGCCAGGCTGCCGGAGTCGCCGGACGCGCCATCGTGCTGACCGGGAGCAACGACGCATTCGATATCCGTGCCGCCCAGCCTGCCGCCGATACCATGGATGAAGGCGCCTGGGCCGCTGCGCGCTGGGCCTTCGCCCATCAGGAAGCTGCCGGGCGAGGCACCTCGACCCTGCCCTCCGCGTCGTGGCGGTTCATGCCGATGCGCACCGTGCGCGGCCTGCTCGGCGTCCTCGGCGTCCGCACCGAAACCAGCTTCGACCCGTCATTGGTACAGGTGCTGGAAGCCTTGGCCGACCAGGCCGCCGTCGCCCTCGAACGGGTGCGCCTGGCCAACCAGTCGGCCCGCAACGCCGCGCAAGAAGAAACCCAGAAGCTGCGAACGGCCCTGCTCAACTCGCTCTCCCACGACCTGCGCACGCCGCTGACCGGCATCCGCGGCGCTGCCGACACCTTGCGCGACGCTTGGGACACGCTGACCCCCTCCGTCCGCCGCGACCTGCTGGCCAGCATCGGCGAGGATACCGGGCGCATGACGAGGTTCCTCGCCAACATCATGGACCTGACCCGGCTGGAAAGCGGCCAGATCGAGCCCCGCCTTTCCGTGGTGGCGGTCGCCGACATCATCGAAGCCGCCATCGCGCGCGTCCCGGCGGCGTCGCACGTCACCGTCGCCCTGCCCGAACCGCCCCCCTCGGCGCTGGTCGACCCGGCCCTGCTGGAGCAGGCGCTGGTGAACGTGCTGGACAACGCCGTTCGCTACTCCCCCACAGGTGGCCTGATTGCCATACGCGTGACGGTCGCCGGCGGATTCGTCCGCATCGCGGTCGTCGACGAGGGAACCGGGATTTCAGCTGCCGACCTCCCGCACGTGTTCGACAGCTTCTATCGCGCCAGTCGAGGCGACCGGGTCCCCCCTGGCACCGGCCTGGGCCTCGCCATCGCACGCGGCCTGGTGGAGGCCATCGGCGGCACGGTCGAGGCATCCAGCCCGCGCCCGGACGCTCCCGCCGACGGCGCGCCCGGCACGATCGTCAGCCTCCACGTCCCAGTCGCGCGATGAGCGGGACGCGCATCCTCGTGATCGACGATGAGCCACAAATTCATCGTTTTCTCGGCCCAGCGCTGGAGGCGGGCGGCTACGCGGTCGAGCGGGCGGAGACCGCAGCCGAAGGGCTCCGCCTTACGGCCTCCCGCGCGCCGGACGCCGTGCTGCTGGATTTGGGCCTGCCGGACATGGATGGCCAGGATGCGCTGATCCGCCTGCGCGCGTTCAGCCAAGTTCCGGTGATCGTGCTCTCCGCCCGCGACCGCGAAGCGGAGAAGATCACGGCGCTGGATAATGGAGCGGACGATTACGTCGAGAAGCCGTTCGGTGTCGGTGAGCTGCTCGCCCGCATCCGCTCCGCCCTGCGCCACGCCCGCGTGCAGGACGGAACCCCGGAGGTATTTGAGGCGGCCGGAATCGTCGTCGACCTCGCACGACGAGGCGTGTGGGCCGAGGGCGCCCCGGTGCAGCTGACCCCCCGGGAATATGACCTGCTCGAACTGTTGGTGCGCAATGCCGGCCGGGTGGTGACCCATCGTCAGCTGCTCACGGCCGTGTGGGGACCTGCGCATGGCGAAGACGTGCAGTATCTGCGGGTTTATGTCGGCCATCTCAGGCAAAAGCTCGGTGCGGGCGGAGCACGGATGATCGCGACGGAGCCTGGCGTCGGTTACCGCCTGTTGGAAGGCGACTAGCCGGCTGAATCGCGAGCGGTCGCGCCTATGCGGGGCGCTTTGATCGGGGAGATCGGCGTCTTGTCGGGATAGCGGCACCAGGCCGCCGCCGGGCAGCGCCAGCACTCCGGCCTACGCGCCTTGCAGATATAGCGGCCATGCAGGATCAGCCAATGGTGTGCCGGGCGGAGCAGGTCGGCCGGAATGCGTTCCACCAAGCTGTCCTCCACGGCCCGGGGCGTCGGTCCCGGGGCCAAACCGGTGCGGTTGCCGAGACGAAACACATGGGTGTCGACCGCCATGGTGCTTTCCTCGAACGCGACGTTGAGCACCACGTTGGCGGTCTTGCGGCCGACGCCGGGCAGCGCTTCCAGGGCCTCGCGGTTGGCTGGAACCTGTCCACCGTGCCGCTCGACCAACACGGCAGCAAGCGCGGCAATGTTCTTCGCCTTGCCCTGCCATAGCCCGATGCTGCGGATCAGGGGGCCAATTCCCTCAGCTCCGAGCCTTGCCATGGCGGCCGGCGTTGGCGCGGCGGCGAACAGGGCGGGGGTCGCCTTGTTCACGGCCGCGTCGGTGGCCTGCGCCGACAATACCACGGCCACAAGCAGGCTGAACGGGTCGGTGAAGCCCAGTTCGGTCTGCGCCTCTGGATTGGCCGCCTGCAGCGCGGTCAGGAACCGGCGAACATCGGCGAGAGGCATAAGGGGCGGTTCGGCCATGGCGGGAACCTCGCCCGGCCCCGCTCGCAAGACAAGGGAATAGGTGACAACGGCTTGGGATACGCTACATCGAAACCATGGACGCCAGCGCCGCCGTATTCGAAGCGATCATCGTGCCGCACCGCAGCCTGTCTGCACGGGGGATGCGCTTCCTCATCGCCGCGGTTTGCAGCGTGAGCCTGTTCACCTCGCTGCTGTTCTGGTGGTTGGGCGCTTGGCCAATCGCCGGGTTCAACGGAGCCGAGATCACCCTCGCTGTGGTCCTGCTTCGCATCAACGCCCGGGCCGCGCGTGCGAGCGAGATGCTGTTGCTCGATGAGGGAAGCCTGCGCATCGTACGAACCGCGCCTGACGGCTCGCGCCAGGAGCGACGGCTGCAGGCGGCGTGGCTTAATGTCGTGGTGCAGGAACGCCCGGGCCAAGTGTCGGGACTATGGCTGGTCGGCCAAGGCCAGCAAGAGGAAGTCGCGAAAACCTTGGGTGAGGAAGAAAAACTGGATTTAGCCGCCGCCCTGCGGGCAGCACTGCATCGCCTGCGCAACCCGGTCTTCGACAACCCGCAATTGGATGCCGGCTAGCCCTCCCCCGGCCCCATCGATTTCATCAACTCAAAAACGCGCTTGCGGACTGCGGGATCGGTGATCCGGTAGTAAGCCCGCACCAGTTCCAGCGTTTCGCGCCGGCTCATGGTCTCATCGGCGGCGCCAAAGCCTTCTTGCGCCTCGGCAAATCCGGCAATGGGGCGGGACGGCTGGCCGCCGTACGCGCCCGCTAAAGGCTCAGGCAAGTCGTCGTAGAAGAAGCTGATTGGAACGTCGAGCACGCGCGACAGATCGAACAAGCGAGATGCGCCAACCCGGTTGACGCCCCGTTCATATTTTTGGACCTGTTGGAAGGTCAACCCGAGTGCCTCGCCAAGCCGTTCCTGAGACATACCGAGGAGCGTGCGACGGAGCCGGATTCGGCTGCCAACATGAACATCGACCAGACTGTGCCGATTCTCAGAAGCTAACTCCGACATCGACATCTCCGAATCAACGTGCGCTCCAATGAATGATAGCGCGAAGAAAGCGTTAACAACACAACCGTAAATAGTCAAGCTATTTACGCGCGCGTGGAAAACGTCCCATTACGCAAGATTCACGCTCGCGCCTGGCGACCTGCGGTTCGTTTTCGCACGACACCAAGCCCAAGCCCCATGACAGCCAGTGACAGCAACGCCGGAATGACCAGTCCCCAACGGGAAAACGGCGTCGGCATTCCAGCACCGGGCACCTCGATCACAAGTTGGGCCGCAACGTTGCGCGGCAGGCGGGCGATCTCATGCCCGCGCGAGTCGAAGGCCACCGTGATTCCGGTGTTGGCGGCACGCAGCAGCGGCAATCCCTCCTCCACCGCACGAAGCCGGGCGCCGGCCAGGTGCTGGCGGGGCCCGGTGGAGTTGCCGAACCAGGCGTCATTGGTGATGTTCACGAGCCATGCTGGCCGGTCGGCCTCATCGACGATCTGCGCCGGGTAGATCGCCTCATAGCAGATCAATCCGCCAAACGGGGGCAACCCCGGCACGTGCAAGGTTTTTGGGCCGGAACCGAATGCGAATCCACCGCCGGGCACGACCTGCACCGGGATGGGGACCCAGCTTGGGGCGAACTCTCCGAACGGCACCAGATGCCACTTGTCATAGATGGCAACGACCGACCCCTCGCCCGTCAAGGCGAACATGCTATTGCGGGGCCGGTTGTCGGAGTCGAAGCGGACGCTACCGACGATGTCAGCGATGGCGGGACGGCTCGCCTGCCAAATCGCCGCCCGCGCGCCCGTGTCCCGGTCCAGCAGATAAGGACTGGACGATTCGGGCCAGATCACCACCACAGGCTCGCCATGCTCGGTCTGCACCGCCTGCGCCACCCCGGTCTGCGTCAAATCGAGGTGGCGCTGGAATACCTCGGGCGCCACGTCGCGGTCCCACTTCGCGCCTTGGACGACATTTCCCTGCACAAGCACGGCTGCAATCCCCGGCGCTGCCGGTAGCGGGCGGTTGATCCGATACAGGCCGAAGCTCGCCCACAGCACGAGCGTTGCCGCACCGAGCGCCATGGCGCGAACCCCAATTGCCGGGGTTGCGGCAAGCAGCAGGGTGGCAAGCGTCATGCCGGGCACGCCGATCCAGGCGGCCGGCTGCATCATGACATCGCCGGCCAGCCCGGGCATCGCCCATACGCTGCCCCACAAATTCCAAGGAAATCCGGTGGCGATATACTGCCGGGCCAAATCCGACAGCACCCACAAACCGGCCAGCAGGAAGGCCCGGCGCCATTCCGCCGGCACCGCGCGGGACAGCGCGCACGGCACGGCGATAAACAGCGCAAGCAGGGCCGACAGCGCCGGCACCGCGAGCGGCACCAGCCACCAGAACCGGGCGGCCTCGATCAGGATCGCCTCGGTGATCCAATACAGTCCAAATAGGTGTTGGCCGAACCCGAACCAGAAGCCGCGCCGTGCCGCGACCTTCCAGTTGAGGCTGCTATCGATAAGGGCGAGCAGCGCGGGCACCGTCAGCAGCAGCACCGGAATGGCGTGGATTGGCGGCAGGGCGGCGGCCGAGAGCGCGCCGGCCGCCGCCGCGGTGGCGTCTGCCCGCCAGCCGCGCAGCCAGGCGATCTTGTCCATCATGGCCGCACGATCCGCTCGGGCGGCACCTCGGCGCCGGTCAGGACGGCGACGATGCACTCGGCCGCCATCACGCCCATCGCCACCAGCGACCCATCCGTGACCCCGGCCACGTGCGGCGTCGCGATCACGTGCGGATGGCGCCGAAGCTGGTAGGCGGCGGCTGGCGGTTCGTCCTCGAACACATCCAGCCCGGCGCCTGCGATGTGCCGGCGGTCCAGCGCTGCCTTCAGCGCCGCCTCATCGATCAGGCCGCCGCGAGCCGTGTTGACGACGAACGCTCCCGCGGGCAGGGCCGCCAAGGCATCGGCGTCGATGATGTGCCGGGTCTGCGGCAGCAGCGGGCAGTGCAGCGACAACACGTCGGACGCCGCAAGCAGCGCCGCTAAGCTTGGAGCGCCGGCACCCGGCTGCTGTGGGTCGTATGCCGACACCATCATGCCGAACGCGGACGCCAGCCGGGCAACGGCTTGCCCGATTGCTCCGAAGCCCAGCAAGCCAAGCCGCAGCCCGGCCATGTCACACACCTTCGCGTTCGCGTCACGCCATTGCCCAGCCGCGATGACGGCGCCGAGCGGACGCAACTCCTTCACCAATGCCAGCATCAGCGCCATCGTGTGTTCGGCAACCGCCTGCGTGTTGGACCCAGGGGCACGGGTCACGACGATGCCGCGCGCCGTCGCGGCAACTACGTCGACATCGTCCACCCCGACCCCATGACGGGCAACGACCCGCAGGCGCGGCGACGCGTCCATGGCTGCCGCCGTGACAGCCCCTTGGCGCGACAGGATCGCATCGGCTTGAACCCGGCCAGCCAGCTCGGCTACTGCGGCGGCTGGCGGATACGGGTCCATGAAATGCACCGTGCATCCGGCACGCTCCAGGATCGCCTGCGCCGGAGCGGCCAAGCGGGGGGACGTCATCACAACCTGGAACATGGCGTCCTCAGTCCACCGGGTCGCGCGTCTGGCGCTCGTAGTGGCGATAATATTTGTCGGTCACCAGATCGGTCTTGACGACTACGGCGACGTCGACGGTGTTGAACTGATGATCGATCACCGCCCCGTCGCCCACGAACCCGCCCAGGCGCAGGTAACCCTTGATCAATGGCGGCAGCAGGCCCTGCACCTGGCGGTAATCGACGTCGCCCGGTGGCTGGCGCCGCATGTCGATGTAGCGGGACGCGATGGCGCGCGGACGCAGGGCGGGGGGCGCCAAATGGTTTTGGTAAAGATAGGTCAACTCGGTCGACAGCTCGTCCGGATCGGTCCCGGCTAGGCTGGCGCAGCCGAACATCAAGTCGATCTCATGGCGGAACACATAGGCCGCGATGCCGCGCCACAATAGCTGCATCACCGCGCGCCCGCGATAGGCGGCGTCGACACAGGAACGCCCGAGCTCCAGCACGCGTCCCGGAAAGTCGATCAACGGACCGATGTCGTATTCCTCGGACGAGTAGAACCGTCCAACCGCCTCCGCCCCCGCGCGGTGCAGCATGCGATAGGTGCCCACGACGCTTGCGGGCCCTTCACCAAGGGCATGATCGACCACCAGCAGATGATCGGCGACCGTGTCGAACACATCCAAATCCCGGCGATGGACGGCGGCTTCGGGTGACGGCTCGGCTCCCATCTCGTCGTAGAACACGCGAAAGCGCAACGCCTGCACCGCATCGATTTCAGCTGCCGTGGTCGCCATCCGCACGCCGAGATTGCCGGCGCGCAGTTCGCCAAAGTCAGGCTCGTCCGTGGGAATTTGGATGTCGATGGTCACCGATCCACCCGGTGGGACGATCGAACCGCGGCGGCTGCGAGCGGCTGCGGTTCGGCTGGCCGCGCCGGTTCGCGCTTGATGGCGCTGCGCCGCCCGAACAGCTCCAGCCGATGGGATATGAGCTCAAAACCAAGGCGAGCGGCGATTGCCTTCATCAGCGCCTCATGGTCAGCGTCCCCAAACTCGATCACGCGACCAGTGTCGATGTCGATAAGGTGGTCGTGCCGGCCATGCTCAGTTGGCTCATAGCGGGACCGCCCGCCGCCAAAATCACGGCGGGCAAGGATACCCTTCTCCTCGAGCAAACGCACCGTGCGATAAACTGTCGCGATCGAGATCCGTCCATCCAGGGACGATGCGCGGCGATACAGTTCCTCAACGTCCGGATGATTCTCAGCCTCCGACAGGACGCGCGCGATCACCCGGCGCTGTCCGGTCATTTTGAGGCCACTCTCCACGCACAGGCGCTCGATGCGCGATTCCATCGGATCCCTAGCCAGCTTGGACGGATGGCGTAGCCGATCCGAGCGCGGCCTGTCCAATCGTCCGCATGGTCCTCATATGGTGCACGATCACCGGCTCGGAACGGCCGGACTACGATTGAAGCCGCCGCATAGAGGTCACTATGACAGTTTCTCCGACGGGCGACACCACCGCTTTCCAGTGGCACCGGGAGATCGACATTTCGCGTGAGGTCTGTCCGATGACCTTCGTCCGCACCCGATTGGCGCTGGACCGGATGGCTCCGGGTCAAATCTTGCGCGTGGTGATGCAGGGGGCCGAGCCGGTTGCCAACATCCCACGCACCGCAATCGAGCAAGGCCACGCTGTGCTGGCAATCCAGTCGCTGGAAGACGGCCGGACCTGCCTGTTGCTGCAACGGGGCTGAGATCTCGTCGCAGCCGCCTTTACCGATTGGCAACACTACCCGGCCAAGGTGGGAGCCGATTTGCTAAACTAAGCCTCGAATTGGAAACCGGCATGAGCAGCATTGGCGACGTCACCTACACACAGCCGCCAAAAGCCGACAATTTGTCCTCGACGCTGGCGACCGACCGGGCAGCCGATAAAAAAGCTCATGCCGCAGCGACGAAAGCAGCGGCACAACTCGCGAGCGACCGGGCAGACAAGGCGAATGCAGCGACGGTCAAGGCCGATCAGCAGATCCTCAAAGCCACCAGGGCTGCAGCGAGGAAGGACGACGCCAAAGTCAAGGCTGACGGGAGCAAAAGCCCCGAGGTGAGCGTCACGGCATAAGGTCGGCCGCTCAGCGCAGTGTGCGGCGTAGCAAAAGTGCGTCCGAACCGTCGCGGTAGTAATCGTGGCGTAGTCCAGCCTCGATGAAACCGGCGCTGTTATACAACGCACGCGCAGGTGCGTTCTGCGTCGAGACCTCCAGAAACAGCACGCAAGCGCCCTGTTCGCCGGCGTGCTCGGATGCTTGGTGCAGCAAAGCGCGCGCGATACCCGACCGGCGGAGGGCGGGCATGACGGCCAGCGTCAAAATTTCCGCCTCGTCCGCCACGGTTCGTGCCAGCACCAAGCCACCAGCTGGAGCAATGAAGCCGAATGCGCCTGGCAACTCCAATTGGAGGGCCATTGCATCCGCGCCCCAAGCTTCGCCGCGCGGAAACGCCGCCGCGTGAATCAGCGCAAGCGCAGCATTGTGGCTGACAGTAGCCCGGATCACACCGGCGCCGGCCGCAACCCGCTTGCAGGCAGGCGCGCTTCGGGTGGGTCGACATAGAGCGGGACGGCAGCCAGGGGCGGCAGATCTCCACACATACGGTGTAGGGCAGCACGGCCAACGGCAACGGCGTGGGGCTGGCGCACCGGCGTAAGCAGCACGCCGCATCCGCGCGCCGCCAACCGGGCAGCCACCGAAACAGCCGCATCCCCGGCGATCGCCACCGGACCGTCCGGCGCCGGAAGCGCGTCGAGCGTCACCGCCCTCAGCAAGCCTCCGCTGTCGAGGAACACCCGGCCGCGTCGGCTATCCAGCGCGACCCAGAGCGCACGTCCGGCGAGCTCGCCCGCGGCCTCCGCCAGCGCCTCCGCGACGCTCACGCCAACCACCTGGATGCCAAACCCGAGGGAAAGGCCGTGTGCAAGCGACAGGGCAGCGCGCAACCCGGTAAAGCCGCCCGGGCCGACGCTGACCGCAACAGCGTCCAACGCGCCGGACGCCATCGCGAGCGCGTCCGCAACCATTCTCGGCAAGGACGAAGCAGCACCTCGCGACGACGCTTCCATTACCGTCGCCACGACCCGTTCATCGGCCAGAACGGCGACGGAACACGCGGCGCAGGCCGCGTCGATCGCCAAGACACGCATTACAGGATAGCGCAAGCCTCGCCGAACGATAGGCGCGGCGAGCGCGGGAACAGGCCCTCGGGATCGCCACGGCCCAAATTGACCAAAAAGTTCGACTTCCAACCCAAAATGGTCAGGAACGCTGCATCGACCTTTGCCCTGTCGAAGCCGGACATCGGCCCGGCGTCCAATCCCACCGCACGCGCCGCCATGATCAAATAGGCGCCCTGCAACGTGCCATTGCGGAAGGCGGTCTCGCTCGCCAACGCCTCGTTCCCGGCGAACCACGAGCGTGCATCGGCGTGAGGGAACAGCCTGGGCAATTGGTCATAGAATGCCGGGTCGTAGGCCACTATGGCGACGACCGGCGCGGTCATCGTCTTGTCCACATTGCCGGGCGACAGAGCGGGCTTGAGCCGCTCCTTCGCCTCGGCCGAACGCAGGAACAGGAAGCGCGCGGGCGAGCAGTTGGCCGAGGTCGGACCCATTTTCAACAGATCATAAAGCGCGTGCAGCATCTCGGGAGCGACTGGATCCGGGCGCCACTTGTTCTGCGTACGCGCGTCATTGAACAGCAGGTCGCGCCCTGACTGGGCAAGCGTCCCAGTTTGATCGAGCAGTTGGGTAAGCGACATGAGCAACCTTGTTACAAATCGACCTGCTCGACGGACGTCACCTCCGGCACGTAATGCTTCAGCATGTTCTCAATGCCGTGCTTCAGCGTTGCGCGGGATGAGGGGCAGCCGCTGCACGCGCCCTGCATATGCAGCTTGACGATGCCCTCGCGATAACCGCGGAACACGATGTCGCCGCCATCGCTGGCCACCGCCGGACGAACCCGTGTGTCCAACAGCTCCTTGATCTGCTCCACGATCTCGGCATCCTCGGGCAGGATATCTTCGGACAGCGCGTCGGCTGCCCCCTCGATCACCGGGCGACCAGCGACGAAATGCTCCATGATCGCGCCGAGCACCTGCGGCCGCAGCGCCTGCCAATCGGACAGGTCGGACTTGGTCACAGTCACGAAATCGCCGCCCAGGAACACGCGGGCGACGCCGGGCAGCTGGAACAGCGCGGCAGCGAGCGGACTGCGGTCGGCCATGGCAGCGGTGGCAAAGTCGGCGGTTCCGGGCCCCATGACGTCGCGGCCGGGCAGGAACTTCAGCGTGGCGGGGTTCGGAGTGCCCTCGGTCTCAATAAACATAATGATGCCTTCGCAAAGGGGACCGCATCGGTCCGGATAGGCGATAGATGGCTAAACTTCTGGAAGGACGCAACCCCTAGACATGCGAACAAACGACGCGTCACGCTAAGCTGCTGCGATACCGCCAGTGAGCTTTGAGAAATCGAGCATTTCCCGGTCTGGAAGGAACTGCAGGAGCTACGCTGTCAATTCGATGGGTTGCGGGCCGTCACCATGGCTAGGGAACGACGGCGCATGCTGCGGTTCAGTGCGACCTCGGTCCAGTGTCGTCGCCAACCCGGGGTGGTCTTTGATATCCTCAGCGGCGGGACTGCCCAAACAGAGATCGAAATCCCGTTAGCCGAGCTGCACATCGACGTCGGCCTCGATAGCAGCCAGGTCACTCAGCCGCTTCCGCCCTGATCGCTTCCGGCAGCTTCGCCCGGAGCCGGCGGATACGCCGGGGATCGGCGTCCAAAACTCGGAATTCCATGCCGGAATTGTGGGTGATCACCTCCCCCCGCGCCGGCACCCGGCCAGCGAGGGTGAACACCAGCCCACCTACCGTGTCGATGTCGGCATGCCGTTGCTCGTCCGTCAAAACCGCGCCGAAGCGGGTTTCGAAATCCTCGACCGATAGCCTCGCGTCGAGGTCCAGCGTGCCGTCCGGGCGCTCGGTGACCATCGGCGCATCGATCTCGTCGTGCTCGTCCGCGATGTCGCCCGTGATCGTCTCGACTAGGTCCTCGATGGTCACCAGTCCGTCTATGCCACCATACTCGTCCACCACCAGGGCCAGGTGCGTGCGGGCTTGGCGCATCTGCAACAACAAATCGAGCACCGGAACCTGGGGCGACACCATCAGCGGCGTGCGGACGATTGCCTCCAGCCGGAACGCGTCCGGACGCCCGACATAGGCCATCACATCCTTCACGTGCACCATGCCAACGACGTCGTCGAGTTGCTCGCGAAACACCGGCACGCGAGAATGCCCCTCGCGCCGGAATTCATCCAGCGCCTGCTCCAGCGAGACATCGACCGGCATCGCGATGATGTCGGCCCGCGGCACCATCACGTCGTCGGCCGTGGTTCCGCGCAAGCGCAGCACGTTGGCGATCAGCGCACGCTCCTGTCGGTCGAGTTCCGGCAGTTCGCCCGGGGTCTGTGGCGCGTCCGCCGCCTCCTGCACCAGTTCGGCGATGGACTCGCGGACGCTTTGCTCGCTGCCCCGCCCGGTCAGGCGCGCGCGCATCCGCGACAACCAGTTCTGCCTGATGGCGGCGCTCATGGTCGCCGCCACGGGTTCGGCACGCGCAACCCGTGCAGGATGCGCGTTTCCTGCTGCTCCATCCGGCGTGCCTCGCCAGCGCCGCTATGGTCGTGGCCGCGCAAATGCAGCGCTCCATGCACCACCAGATGCGCCAGCACGTGCGACATCCGGCGTCCAGCCGCCACCGCCTCCCGTCGCACCACCCCGGATGCGAGCACGATGTCGCCGCTGTCGAACGTCAGCACGTTGGTCGGCTTATTACGGCCTCGATGCCGTGCGTTAAGCCGCTTCACCGCTCCATCGGATGCGAGCACAACCACACCGGCTCCGCCAGCCGCCCGCGCCGCCCGTGCAGCGACCGCCTCCGCCCCAGGCACCATCCGTCGCCACGATCGATCCGCGACCACGATGGGCGTCTCCCTTTCGCAGGGAAGTGGAGTCCCTCGACCGGGACTCCAGCTACTTGGCGGCTCCATCACTCTCCCGTTTGGCGCGGCCGCACGTATCCCGCTCGGCTACCGCCCGTTGGTCGTAAGCATCGACTATACGCGCAACCAGCGGGTGACGCACTACGTCACGTACGTCGAAACGGTTAACGCCGATGCCCTGCACCCCTTCCAGCGTGTCAAGAGCGTCGCGCAAACCTGACCTCGTGCCCGGCGGCAGGTCCACCTGGCTCAGATCGCCGGTGATGACCATGCGCGTGCCCTCGCCCATGCGGGTCAGGAACATCTTCATCTGCGCCGGCGTGGTGTTCTGCGCCTCATCCAAAATAACGAAGGCATGCGCAAGCGTGCGGCCGCGCATGAACGCGAGTGGTGCCACCTCGATTTCCCCGGTGCCCATGCGCCGGGTCACCTGGTCGCCGGGCATCATGTCGCCGAGCGCGTCATAGAGCGGGCGCAAGTAAGGATCGACCTTCTCCTTCAGGTCGCCAGGCAGGAATCCGAGCCGCTCTCCCGCTTCGACAGCCGGGCGCGACAGCACGATGCGGTCGACGCGGCCGGCCTGCAGCATGGCAACCGCCTGGGCGACGGCCAAATAGGTCTTGCCCGTGCCAGCGGGACCGATGCCGAACACCATCTCATGGCGACCGAGCATCTCCATGTAAGCGCTTTGACCCGGCGAGCGTGGCCCAACCGCACCGCGCTTGGTGTGGATCGCCGGCAGATCCGAAAGCGGCAAACGAGGCTCGCCTTCGGATACGCGGGAGTCCGTCATCCGGATTGCAGCGTCCACGTCGGCGCTGCCGACCGCATGCCCGCCTTCCAAGCGCTTATACAAACCGGTCAGCGCCGCCTGGGCAGCCTCCACCCGGTCCGGATCGCCACCCGAGATCGCCACCCGGTTGCCGCGGCACGACAATCGCACGCCCAGTCCCTTTTCCAGCTTGACCAAATGCCGATCATGATCGCCGAGCAGCAGCGGCAGCAGCGCGTTGTCGTTGAACTGGAGCGTCACGGCCCGGCTCGGGGCGCGTGCCCCGTCGAACACGGGCGGGATGGTCGCGGCGATGGCCGGATTGGGTTGGGTCAAGCGCAGGCTCTCTCGTGGTTGGGGCCGGCTGCGAACACAGCCGGCAGCGATGTGGGGGTTCCTTGCACGATACGCACCGTCACAACCGTGCCAGCGAGCGTTTCCGGTCCGGTGAAGTGGACCGGCTGGAGGTAGGGCGACCGTCCGCCCATCTGCCCGGGCCGCCGCCCGGGCCCGGTGACCAGCACGGGCATCGCCAGCCCGTTGCACGCGGCGTTGAACGCCGCCTGCTGGTCCCGCAGCAGCGCCTGCAGGGTTTGCAGGCGCGCATCCGCTTCCGCCGGGTCGACCGGCGGCAGCCCGGCGGCGGGAGTGCCGGGCCTTGGCGAATATTTGAAGCTGAATGCCTGGGAGAAACCAACCCGGCGGACCAGCGCCAAGGTCGCCTCGAACGCCGCCGCGGTCTCGCCGGGGTGGCCCACGATGAAGTCGCTGGACAGCGCCAGATCGGGGCGCGCGTCGCGCAGGCGACCGACCAGGCGAACATAGTCCTCGGCGGTGTGGCGTCGGTTCATCGCCGCCAGCACGCTGTCGCTGCCCGACTGCACCGGCAGGTGCAGGAACGGCATCAGCGCCGGCACGTCCCGGTGCGCGGCAATCAAATTGCCGTCCATGTCGCGTGGATGCGACGTCGTGTAGCGGATACGGAACAGCTCCGGGATATCAGCCAGCTCCCGCACTAGCCGTCCCAGCCCCCATACGCTCCCGTCCGGAGCCTCGCCGTGCCAGGCATTCACGTTCTGGCCAAGCAGCGTGATCTCACGCGCGCCCTGGCTTGCCAGCCGGCGCGCTTCCGCCAGCACGGCCGCGGCCGGGCGGCTGGTTTCGGGGCCGCGGGTATACGGCACCACGCAGAAGCTGCAGAACTTGTCGCACCCTTCCTGGATCGTGAGAAACGCGGTCACGCCCTGCCGCCCGCGATCGGGCAGCGCGTCGAACTTCTCGACGGTGGCGAAGTCGGTCTCGATCACCGCCCCGGCGGCCCGGCTGGCGCGTGCGACCATCTCGGGCAGGCGATGGTAGGTTTGCGGTCCCAGCACAAGATCGACATAGGGCGCGCGGGCCAAAATCTCCCGGCCCTCCGCCTGCGCCACGCAGCCAGCCACCGCGAGAATGGTCGCGTGCCCTGCCGCCGCCCGCGTTTGCTTGACGATGCGGAGCTTGCCAAGTTCGGAAAACACCTTCTCCGCCGCGCGGTCGCGAATATGGCAGGTGTTCAGGATCACCATATCGGCATCGTCGGGGGTGTCGGTCGCCGTGTAGCCAAGCGGGGCCAATACGTCCGCCATACGGCTGCTGTCGTACACGTTCATCTGGCAGCCCCAGGTGATGACGTGAAGGCGCCTCGGAGTAGGGATCATCGCAACGCTTCCAGCCTCCCCGTCCGGACCAGCCCGGCCGGGAGGAGGAAAGGAATCATTGCCGGGCACGGAGCGGTCAAGGGCCGCAGCTGCTGTCTGCCTCCGATGGGTGGCCAGAGTGTGCCCGCAACGGCGCCGTATCTGTCAAGCAAACACCTGCTGGCCCGGCGTCGTAGCGGCAGCGTCCGGCAACAAGCGCACGGGCCGGTTCTGCCGGAGCGCCGCAGCCCCGCCGGCGACCGCGTCCCACGCCGCCTGGGCAAGCACCTTGCGGGTTGCAAACTCGCGAGGATCGAGCGGCGGATGGATCAGAACGGTCACCCGCATGCCTCGCCACTGCGCAAGTTGCCAGAAATGCGATGCCAGGTTCATGTCGCCGTACCAGGCAAACACCGACCGGCTGCTGCGTCCGGTCGGCAGCCCGGCCAAGCGGTCGTAAACCACCGAGATAGGAACGATCAGCGGCGGATCGCCCTCGGGCCAGGCCGCCTGCTCGGCAATTGAAAAGAACGAGGTACGGAACGGCAGCACCCGGCCGCCGTCCGAACTGGTGCCTTCGGGAAACAGCAGGAGGTTGTCGCCGGCAACCATGCGGCCGTGCATGTCGTCACGCTCCCGCCCGGTCGCGGTGCGCTGCCGGCTGACGAAGACGGTGCGGCCCAGCTTGGCAACCGTGCTCACCAACGGCCACCGCGCGATCTCGTCTTTGGACACAAAGCACGCCTCGAACCGGCCGCCCAACACGGGGATGTCGAGCCAGGAGCTGTGGTTGGCCGCGAAGATCACCCGGCGACCGGGAACGGCGGCCCCGATCACACAAACGTCCAGCCCAATCAGATGAGTGATCGTCGCCCAGTAAAACCGTGCAAAAGCAACCTTGGCGTGACCGGGCAACGCCAGCAGCAGAGTTTGTATGAGGCAGGCGACCAAGGTCCAGGCAACCGCAACCCCACCCTTGCGCGCCGCCCTGGCCTGCCGGACCAGCCGCCGGCTGGCTGGCATCGTGTCCGTCCATAGACCGTGGCCCGTTCCGGCCCGCTGCCCAAACGACGGCAAGCGCGGGCGGTGCGCCCAGGGAAGGCGGCGAGGAAGGACGGGGACTCGGCGCGTGCCGCGGCGTTGATCGGGCATAGTCGGAATTTGCCTGCCGATCGTGGCGGGACAATGACGGGATCATTACTCTTCGACGACAAACCATCATGTGAGCCTAGCCTTGTTGCCGGAAGAAACGGAGCACCCCGGCCGACGCTTTACAAACCGCCGTACGCAGCGCTCCAACTTGCCTGATGCGCAATAAGGACACTTGCATGACCCGCTTCTGGCTCATTCGCCATGCCTTGGTGGAAGAGAACGCCCGCGCGATGCTGTACGGCACCATGGACGTGCCGCTTTGCCCCGACAGCCTGGTAGCCCAAGCTCCTGAATACCGTGCGCTGGCCGCTCGCCTGCCGCAGCCTGCGCGCTGGATCGTAACTCCCTTGTCACGTACCCGGCGCACCGCCCAGGCGCTGTTCGCGGCCGGCTATCCAGAGCAGACGCTCGCCGTCGAACCCGATCTGGTCGAGCAGCACCTCGGCCGCTGGCAAGGCCTGCCGCACGCCGACCTCCCGTCCCGGCTCGCGTTGCCGTCCCACGCTTTCTGGCCTCTGGGCGGAGAGGAGCAACCACCCGGCGGCGAAAGTTTCGCCGAACTGATCATGCGCGTCGGCGCGGCAATGGAACGACTCGCGTTTGAGCACGATGACGAGGATGTCGTCGTCATCAGCCATGGCGGCGCAATCCGCGGCGCATTGGCCCATGCAATCGGCATCGGCGCCGACCAGGCGCTTCACTTCTCGGTTCAGAACATCTCCCTCACCCGACTCGAACGGCATCCCTCGGCGTGGCGCATCGTAAGCGTAAACGAGAGCCAAATTTAACGTTGGACTCGAACTTCCCTTGGTAACGCCATAATCCGCCGCTATAAAGCGAGTCTCCAGGAAGGAAATTCGCGATGTATCGTTACGCGCTAGCTGCCTTCGTCGCTGCCGTTCCGGTTGCGGCACAGGCACAGTCCGCACAGCAGGAACTGGTCGACCGCGCCACCTTGGCAGCGCAGGACATGCTGAACGATGTCGATGGCCATGACGCGCAAAACATGCTGCGCCGGGCGCGCGCGGCGATGATCTGCCCCCAAATGTTCCAGGTCGGTTTCCTGTTCGGCGGCCAGGGGGGCAGTTGCGTGCTGGTGGCCCGTGACGGCGCTGGGTCCTGGTCGTCACCGGCATTCTACAGCATGGGCGCGGGCAGTTTCGGGTTCCAGGCGGGCATCCAGGACAGCGAGATCATGCTCATGATCCTGACCGACAAAGGCCTGCGCGCCATTATGGACAGCCAGTTCAAGATCGGCGGAGACGCAGGCGCCACCTTCGTGCAATGGGGTGGCGGGATCGAGGGCGCCACCACGGCCGCCTTCAGCGCCGACATCGTGGGTTTCACCCGGTCGCGCGGTTTATACGCCGGCATCTCGATTTCCGGCAGCCTGCTCTCCACCCGAAGCGACTGGAACCGTGTCTACTACGGGCACGAGGAAGCGCCGCAGCAGATCGTCATCTCCATGGACGCGAACAACCCTGGGGCGGCGCCCTTGCGCGAAGTCCTTATGAAATACGGAACCAGCGTGACTGCCAGCGCAGGCCCAGCCACCGGCATGCGATCGGCGCCTTACGCATCAGCTGGCTCCCCGACGCCCCTGTCCGGCGCCACCGTGCAGCAACAATCTCTGCCGCCTCCTGGCCGACACTACTGAAGGGATTCGGGCGGCTTCACGGCAACAGGCTTGCGAACCGGGCGCTCCGGCCGTTTCGGGACGACCGGAGCGGGAACCGCTAGGGCCTCGACCGTTACCGCCCGTGCGGCTGCAAGTTGCAGCCGCAGGCTCTCGACCTCCTGCTGCAGATGCTGGATGTGGCCGGACCGGTCCGGCTCAGGGTGGGCTGCAGCAACCGGTTTTGGCGCCGTGGGTTCTGGCACCGTAGGTTCTGGCGCTGCGGGCTCTGGCGTAGGCTGCACCACATCGCCGCTGCGGGTTAGCGGGCGATAGAACGGCGCGAACAAACTCATCGCACGCTCCATCATCGCCATGTTCTGCCGCCCGACCTCCTGCATGTTCACCGGAAAAAACGTGCCAACCGTTTGCTGCACGGCCGAGCGCATCTGCTCCTGTTGCAGCGCGAAGCTGCTCATCGCCTGTTCCAGGTAGGTCGGCACGAACTGCTGCAGGCTGTCGCCATAGAAGCTGATGATTTGGCGCAAGAAGGCCGTCGGCAGCATGGCGCGGCCTTTGCTTTCCTCCTCCACGATGATCTGCGTCAGCACGCCGCGGGTGATGTCCTCCCCCGACTTGGCGTCATACACCACGAAATCGCGCCCAATGCGGATCATGCCGGCCAGGTTTTCAAGAGTAATGTAGCTGGAACTTTCCGTGTTGTACAATCGTCGGTTCGCGTATTTCTTCACCACAACCGGCGGGCGCTGAGGCGTGTCCGCACCGGAGTCAGCAAGCGTGTTGTCGGACATGTCTCATCTCGCTAGGTGGATGGAGGAATATCATAGCACGCGCAGGTCCCTGGCGCGGAAGGGGCTTTGCGCGTTTTATGCTGCGATGCAAGACTGTGGGGCTGAGGCCGATGAAGCACGACCTAGTCGAGGATTGGCGGACCATTTGGGACAGCGAGCTTACCGGGATGGCACGCGACCGCGAATTGCTGGACGCTGCTGCCCCGACCCTGGCCGTTTGGCATGCCGTATTGGGAGTGCGGCAGCATGACCCGGCCGGAACTGCCGGGCCCGATGCGGCGTCGCGGCCCACGCCCCCTGATGCTGCACCTGAGCCACGGAATGCTGAAATCGCCCGCCTTTCCGCCTGTATCGACGCCCTTGAGCGAAGGATCGCCAAACTGGAGCCTTGAGCAACGGGTCGACCCGGCGCTGGTCGCCGGCATTGCGGCCTACCGTCGCCACCCATGGCAGCGCGACCTGTCGGACCCGCCATGCATCTGGCGGGAGGGCGACAGCCGGTTGCTCGACTATGGCGAGGGCGGCCCAACGATCCTGTTCGTGCCCAGCCTGGTCAATCGCGCCTATGTGCTGGACCTTGCGGCCGAACGTTCCATGCTGCGCTGGCTCGGGCGGCGGGACGTGCGTCCGGTCCTGCTCGACTGGGGCTGGCCCGGACCGCAGGAACGGCGCTTCACCCTGACCGATTATATTGCCGGACGCCTTTCGCGCGCCATGGCAGCCCTAGGCGGCCCCGTCGTGCTGGCCGGCTACTGCATGGGCGGGCTGCTCGCCTTGGCGGCAGCCTTGCGGGAACCGGCGATGGTGCGTGGCCTAGTCCTGCTTGCGACCCCCTGGGACTTTCACGCCACCAAGCCGGCGCAGGCGGTTGCGGATTTGATGCGTACGGTCGAACCTTTGCTGGCAACCACCGGAACGCTGCCGATCGACGCCCTGCAAACCCTGTTCGGCCTGCAGGACGCAGATGGCGTCGCTGCCCGCTACCGCGCCTTCGCGACCCAGGATTCCTCGACCTCACGGGCACGCATGTTCGTGGCGCTGGAGGATTGGCTGGCCGATGGCGTGCCCCTGGCCGCCCCCGTCGCGCGCGAGTGCCTGGCCGGATGGTACGGCGCCAACACCCCGGGCACCGGGAGCTGGCAGGTTGCCGGCGAGATCGTGGACCCGGCGGCGTTGCGTGTCCCAGCCTTCGTCGCCGTGCCGCACCGCGACCGGATCGTGCCACCCGGAAGCGCTCGCCCTCTCGCCGCGCTGATCCCGGGTAGCTACCGGCTTGATCCCCAGGCAGGCCATGTCGGCATGGTCGCCGGGTCGCAGGCCGAGGCGGTGCTGTGGACACCTTTGCTGGACTGGATGCGGCGGCTCTGAGGCGCGCCCTGCTTATGACGCGAGTGAGCGCAGGCCTGGGCCGAAGCGGGCCCATATGGCGGCCAACGTGCCGATCGCGGCCAGCAGCACCAGCGAAAGGGCAGCGGCAAGGCCCCAATCGACCGTCTGGTTGGCGTAGAAGCCGATAAACCAGGGCAGCATCTGGTCGGCCCCGCCACCGAGCAGCGCCGGAGTCACGTAGAACCCCAGCGCCTGGACGAACACCAGCACGCATCCGGCCGCCACTCCCGGCATCGTCTGCGGCAGCCACACCCGCCAAAAACTGCGGACCGGGCCAGCGCCGAGGCTGCTGGCCGCCCGCAGCAGCGCTGGTGGCACCTGCGCCATCACCGCGTGAAGGGGCAGGATCATGGACGGCAGCAAGATGTGGACCATCGCCAGGATCACGGCAAAGCGGTTGTAGAGCAGTTGCTGCGGCATCCCGAATACGCCGACCGCCACCAGCGCGCCGTTTACGACGCCGTCGCGGGCAAGCAGCACCATCCAGGCCGCGGTGCGCACGATCAAGCTGGTCCAGAACGGCAGCAGCACTGCCAGCATAAGCACGCGCGACAGCCGGCCCGGGCGTCGCGCCAGGAACGCGGCGACGGGAAAGCCGAGCAGCAGGCACACGGCCGTCACCAGCGCAGCAACTCCGAAGGTGCGGGCGAACACTAGCCCGAACACGCGCTGGCCCGGCGGCACTGCGCGCACGTCGCCTGCAGCATCGCGCCTCAGATCCAGTGCGGCCAGCAGATGGTAGTCCGTGGGTGACCCGGCGGCACGGCGGATGGCTCCCCAGGTCTCGATCTGGCTCCAGGCCGGGTCGGCGGCGAGCAGCGCGTCGCGAGGAGAACCGGCGAACGGGTCGGCGATCTTGCGCGCGGTGACCACCGCCACGGTCCGTAGTCCTGCGACGTCGGTGTTCAGCCGAGCCGCGGCGGGCAGCAGCGTCCCGGCATTGCGGGCCGTCCGCAGATCGGCGACGACCGCGTCCCAGGCTGGCAAGTCCGGCAGTTCACGGCCCGGCCAGCCGTCCAGCGCGGCCAAGGTCCGTGGAAACGCGGGTGCGACCGCCGCGTCCTGCACGCCACGCAGCAGAAACGCGGCGATCGGAACGACGAAGGCCAGCAGCAGCACCAGCAGCAGCGGCGCCGCCAGCCACGCCGGGCGCCTGGCCATGCTAGCCGGAAGCCTTCATTGGGCAAGCCAGGCGTTGTAGCGTTGGCTCAGCTTATCCAGGTTGTCGCGCCAGAACTGGTCGTCGATCTGCAGCGACACGCCTAGGTTCGCCGGATTGGTCGGGGAGATCGCCAGCAGATCGGCCGGCAAGCCGTCATTGGCACCCTTGGCCAATCCGCCATACGGGATGATCGGCAGCAGCTTTGCTTCGACCGCCGGGTCTCCGGCGAAGTTCAGGAATTTGAGCGCCGCCGCCGTATTGGGACTGCCCTTCATGATCGACCAGCTATCGACGGTGTAAAGGCTGCCAGCCCACTGAATGCCGAAATGCCGGCTTTCCGACCGGTTCGCCGCGGTGATGCGGCCATTCGGCGCGGTGGAGAACAGCACCTCGCCCGAGCCGATGATTTGTGGCGCCTGCGCACTCGACTGCCACCACACCAGATACGGCTTGAGTTGCTCCAGCTTGCGGAAGGCCCGATCCACGCCCTCATCGGTCCGCAGCGCCTTGTAGACGTCGCCGGGCGCGACGCCGTCCGCCAGCAGGGCAATCTCCAGGTTCATCTTGACACCCCGGCGCAGCCCACGCTTGCCCGGATACTTCGCCACATCCCAGAAATCCGCCCAGGTCGGCGCGTTCTGGAATTTATCCCGATCCCACGCGAGGACGAAGTTGTACAGGATCGCCCCGACGCCGCAGTCGCTGACGCCTGCCGCAAGATAGTGGTCCTTGCCGCCGATCGCGCCCCAGTCGATCTTTTCGTACAAGCCCTCCTCGCAGCCAATCAGCAACTCGTCGCTTTCGACCTGCACGAGGTCCCACGGGTTGGACCCGCTCTCGACCTTGGTCCGCAGGATGCCGACCCCGCCGTCCCAGTTGTCCTCGCGCACCGGGATGCTCGTCGCCGCGGTGAACGGCTTGAAATACACCTCCCGCTGCGCATCCTGCAGGGCGCCGCCCCACGTCACGATCGTCAAGTCACGCGCGGTGGCCGGGCTGGCGGCAAGCGTGGCAGCCGCAAGGGCGGCCATGAGCATGCGCAGTGTCATTGGGGAACGGTCCTCGGCACGTTTCTGTTGTCCGGAACGTAGCGTTGGCGAACGTGTCACGGCAATGCGCTTTCCGCACAGTAGGCGGCGGCATGGTGCGGTTGCCAGGCCAACGCCGCCAGTCCACCGGGCCGCAACGCCCCGAGTCCTGCTGCCGCAGGCCGCTTGACCGTCAATTCGGCGTCGCCGACCGCGAAGCGCAACCGGACGTGGTCGCCGAGGAAGATCGCCTCCGTCAACCGGGCGGCAATGGCCCATTCTCCCATCGCATCGGCGTCGGCCACCGCGACAGCGATCCGTTCGGGCCGGATCGTGACGACGCAGGCCGAGCCTGCCGGCCCGCAACCCGCGTCGCGAGCGGCAACCACCGGCCCGGCCGCGAGCCGAATGTCCGCGACCCCGTCCTCGGTGGACAGCACGGTGCCCGGAAGCCGGTTGTTCTCGCCGATGAACTGGGCGACGAACGCATTGGCGGGCGCATCGTACAGCGTGCGCGGGTCGGCCAGCTGCTCGATCGCGCCGTTGCGGAACACAGCGATCCGGTCCGACATCGTCAGCGCCTCGGCCTGGTCGTGGGTGACATACACCATCGTCACCCCGACCCGCCCGTGGATGCGGCGCAGCTCGAACTGCATCTCCTCGCGCAACTGCTTGTCCAACGCGCCCAGCGGCTCGTCCAGCAGCACCAGCTTGGGGTTGAACACCAGTGCCCGCGCCAGCGCCACCCGCTGTTGCTGGCCGCCCGACAACTGGGCGGGCCGGCGCGCATCGAGGCCGGGCAGGCGCACCATGTCCAGCGCATGCGCCACCCGGGCGGCACGGTCGGCCTTCGCCACCCCGCGCACCTCCAGCGGAAAAGCGACGTTCTCCCCGACCGTCATATGCGGAAACAGCGCGTAGCTTTGGAACACCACCCCGATGTCGCGCCGGTGCGGCGGCAGGCGCGCGATGTCGCGTCCGCCAAGCAGGATTTGCCCGGCGGTCGGCGTCTCGAACCCGGCCAACATCATCAGCGTGGTGGTCTTGCCGGAGCCGGACGGCCCAAGCAAGGTCAGGAACTCGCCGTCGGCCACATCGAGATCGAGCGACCGAACCGCATCCAAGCGGCCGTCGTAGGATTTCCGAACGCCGCGGAAGCGCACGAGAGGAGCGGCATTCGCCATGGAAACATTATGACCCGGCAGCAACCCCCCCGGCAACGCGACGTTTTTCTACCCTTGACCGAGTTACACGCAGGAGTTCGACCCGATGGCCAGGACCTACACCGACTTGTCCGGCGATGCCCAGACCCAGATCGCGCAGCTTCGCAAGCAGGTCGAGAGCCTGATGGGCGAGCGCGTCACCCCGGTTCTGGCCGACGCCGCCGGCCGTGCCGAGGTCGCTGCACGCCAAGCCAGCGACTTTACCAAGGACCGCGCCGACGACGTGGCGGAGCAAGTGCGCGACCGGCCGCTGGTTGCGATCGCGTTGGCCGGCTTCGTCGGTTACGTGCTCGGTCGTTTCGTTCGCTGATCCAATGCGAACCACAGATCTCGCCCGGGTAGCCGCATCGGCGGAGGTGCTCCGGATCAAGCGTCTCGTGCGGCGCCAAGTGTTCCGGGCGGTGTTCGGAGCCGTGGCACTCGTCTTCGCCTTGGGCGTGCTGGTTCTGCTCCATGTCGTCGGCTACAACGCAATGGTCCCGAGCCTGACCCCGCTGGAGGCAAGCTTGGTGCTCCTGGCACTTGATCTGGCGATTGCGGCTGGGTTTGGTGTCCTGGCCGCCCGCGGCGGGCCCGACGCGGTCGAACAGGAGGCCAAGCTGGTTCGTGATCAGGCAATCGTCGAGATGAGGGAGTCGATGGCAGTCGCGACCTTGGTCGGTCCGGTGGGCCGGCTCGCCGGGCGGGCGCTTGGCAAGAAGCACATGTATGGCTTGACCTTGGCCGCGCTGACCGCAAAGTTCTTGACCGGACGCAAGTAGGACCGCGGGATGGCCGATGCGCTGGAGCAAACTGTCGTGGCGACACGGCGGGGGCGCATCGGCCACTTGCTGCTGAACCGGCCCAAAGCTTTGAATGCGCTAGATATTGGCATGATCCGCGGGCTTGCGCGCCCGCTCGACGCATGGCGCGACGACCCCACCATCCACGCCGTCGTAATCGAGGGGACCGGCGGCCGAGCTTTCTGCGCCGGTGGCGACATCCACGCGGTGCGAGCTGCTGCGGTGGCCCACCGGCACGAGGATGTCGCGACGTTCTTCCTCGAAGAATATACTCTTAATCAGACGATTGCCGACTATCCAAAACCCTATATCGCGTTGATCGACGGCATCTGCATGGGCGGAGGCATCGGCATATCCGTGCATGGCGCCGCGCGGGTGGTAACGGACGCTGCAATCCTCGCTATGCCGGAAACTGGAATCGCGTTGTTTCCCGATATCGGCGCCAGTTACATCTTGCCGCGGTTGCGCGGATCGATCGGCATGTATCTGCCACTCACCGGCGCGCGCTTGCACGGCCCCGATGCCGTGTTCGCAGGCTTGGCCACCCACTACGTCTCGCGAGAGGTGCTGGCCGGACTCGCCGCAGCGCTTGCAGCCGATGGCCCGGCGGTGCTGGCCGGTTCCGCTGCAACCCCGCCGCCAGCGCCGCTGGCCGCGAACATGGCAACCATCGACCGCTGCTTCGATGCGCCGAGCGTTGCCGCCATCCTCGAGCGCCTCGCAGCCGACCCGTCGGAATTTGCACACAATGCTATGCAGGCAATTCGGGCCGCTTCCCCGAGCGCGGTGCTGTGGACGTTCGAAATCGTGCGCGCCGGATCGAGCCGCACCTTGCCGCAGTGCCTCGCAGCCGAGTTGGCGCTGACCGTTCCCGTCACCCGGCATCCCGATTTCGCCGAAGGCGTCCGCGCCATGGTGATCGATAAGGACCGCATGCCAAAATGGTCGCCTGCAACGTTGAACGCAGTAAACCCCGCGGACATCGCAGCAATGTTCTCCTAAGCGGGATAAGTTCGACAGCGAAGCAAACTTCGGCATAATGGATGCGTAAGCGTGCAAAAGGGAAATGCATCATGCGCACCGTCATCTTCGGCACCGTCCTCCTGACCATCCCTTTAGTCTTTGGCGGCGCTGCCTTGGCGCAGAACAAGACCGCAGCCCCGGTCGAGATGCTGAATGGACGTCCGGTCACAGATGCTCCGGTGTCCAGCATCGGGCCGGATAGACTGTCGCGGTCAGACCGCCTTGCCGGACCCGAGTTGCGGTCGTCCGACGCTGGGCCGGTCGATGGCACGCCGTTCAGCGCGGCCCCTTCGGGCTCACTGGGCGGCGGAGGGGGCGAGGTCGGCGGCCGGCTCGGCAACATCGGCAGTCGCGACGGCGGCACGCCCAACCTCGGCAAATAAGCTATCGTGGTGCATTCACCAGCAATAAGCCGGCTGCGACCAGGGCGAACCCGGCGTACAAGCTGAGCGGCAGGGCTTCGTGCAGCAGCACGCCCCCGGCCAGGATTCCGAACAGGGGGGTGACGACCGTGAAAGCCGAAAGCCGGCTTACCTGATACCGGCTCATCAGCCAGAACCAAGTCAAGTAGCTGGCAAACGCGACGACGATCGTCTGGTACGCCAGCGCACTCCACGCAAGCCCGCTCGCATCGGCCACGTTGGCCCATGCTCCAGTCACGATAGACAACAGGAGCAACATCACCGCCGATGGCCCAAGCTGGTACAGCAGCACGCGCGCTGGCGTCTGGCCGCGCAGGCCCGTGCTGAGGCGGATGAACACGTTGATCACGCCCCACATCATCGCGGCGCCAATCACCATTGCGTCCCCGAGCCAGCCCCCGCCTCCCGACCCCGCCGCGACCGCCACGCCTGCGAAGGCACAACTCAAGCCGACTGCTTGGCGGCGGGACAGGGACTCGCCGGGAATCCAGGCATGGGCGCCGAGTGCGGTCCAGAATGGGGCAGTATACAGCAGCAGGATGGCATGCGACGCGGTGGTGCGCGTGACGCCTTCGAACAGCAGCACGAACTCGACCGTGAACACGGCGCCGAGCACCAGGCCCGGCCACAACGAACGGTCCGGTCGCAACATCGCGCGGGCGGCCGTGGCGCCTCCGGTCAGCCACACCCAGGACAGCACCAGGATCGACGCCCCGATCGAACGCGCCGACGCCTGCACCAGCGGCGGCAAGCCCTGCTGCGCCGCGACCTTGGTGCCGACCTGCTGGATGCCCCAAAGCAGGCACATGAACAGGATCAGCACGACTGCCCAGCCGTCGAGCCGCGCCCGGCATTCGGGAACCGGCGTCAACTCGGCAAGTGCAGCGTCGCGCCCGTCCGCGCTTGCAAGCCCGCGAAGTCCAGTCCGGGAACCATGTCGACCACCACGAAGCCACGCTCCGTCACGTCCAGCACGGCAAGGTTGGTATAAACCCGGCTCACCGCGCCCAGGGCCGTCAATGGATAGCTGCACCCCTCCACCAGGCGCGGCTCGCCCGACTTGGTGGTGTGCTCCATCACCGCCCACAGGCGTTTGGCCCCGGCCGCCAAGTCCATCGCGCCGCCAACCGCGGGCGCGAAATCGTTGTCGCTGCGAGACCAGTTGGCGATGTCGCCGTTCTCGGCCACCTCGAACGCCCCGAGCACGCATAAATCGAGATGCCCACCTCGAATGATTGCGAAGCTGTCGGCCTGGTGCACGATCGAGCCGCCGGGGTGCAGGGTCACCATCTGCTTGCCGGCGTTGATCAGCCAGGGATCGGCATCCTCCGCGGCCGGCGCCGGACCCATGCCGAGGATGCCGTTCTCGGAATGCAGGATCACCTCCCGCTCGCGCGGCACATGGTCGGCGACCAAAGTCGGAATGCCGATCCCAAGGTTCACGTACCAGCCGGCGGGGATGTCGGCCGCGACCCGTGCCGCCATGTCCACGCGCCCGCGGGGAATGATGTCCATCGACTTACCCTTTCGGTCCATCATGCGGGATGTGCACGACGCGGTCCACGTAGATGCCAGGGGTGACGACGCACTCGGGGTCGAGCTCGCCCAATTCCACCATATGCTGGACCTGGACGATCGTCATCCTCGCCGCTGTCGCCATCACGGGATTGAAATTTCGGCCGCTCAGGTTGTACGTCAGGTTGCCCCAACGGTCGGCGCGCCAAGCCTCCACCAACGCCACGTCGCCGTGCAGGGCCCGCTCCATCACGTAGCTGCGGCCGTCGATTTCCCGCACCGGCTTGCCCTCGCCGAGCTTCGTGCCGTAGCCGGTCGGCGTATAGAAAGCAGGAATCCCAGCCCCAGCCGCCCGCAGGCGTTCGGCAAGCGTGCCCTGCGGCACCAATTCCAGCTCGATCTTGCCGGCCCGGTACAACTCCTCGAACACCACCGACCCGGCGCTGCGCGGATAGCTGCAGATGATCCGCCGCACCCGCCCCAGGCGCATCAGCTTGGCCAAGCCGAACTCGGCCACCCCGGAGTTGTTTGCGACGATCACCAAATCCCGCGCACCTTGCGCGATCAACCCGTCGATCAACTGGTTCGGCTGCCCAACTGCCCCGAAACCGCCGATCAGAACAGTGCAGCCATCGGCGATCCCCTCCATCGCCTCGGAAAGGGTTTGGACCCGCTTATCAATCATATGTCGGTCCGACGATCCTATTTCGCTTCCTGGTCAAGCGCCCGCAAGCATGGCCCCGGTCGCATGGGACCGCAAGGCGGGGTCAGGTCAGGATTGCGCGGCCGGGGAAATGACCATGCAACTCGTCCGGCCCCGCGTCAGCCGCTCGCATGCCTGGACGGCGGTGTCGCGCGACAATCCGCCGAGGCGCGCCCGGAACAGCGTCCCATGCGGTTCGCGCACGCTCGCGACGATCGGCCGGGCGCCGGACAGCATGTCGTGGGCTTGCTCGCGGGCGGCACCGACGGCGGTGTGCGCCAACGTTTCGTTGCCGAATGCGCCAACCTGGATGGCCCACTGCCCAGGTGCAGCCGACATGTGCCGGAACGGAACGGGCTCGGCCATGGTAGGCGCAATCAGGCGGAAACCGGGATGCGGCAGAACCCGCAGCGGCGGATCAAGGTTTGCGACCTGAACCGGGGGCGCCGGTGCGGGCGGCGGCGGCTCTGGCAGCGCTGCCACCTCAACCGCCGGCGGGCTCGGTGCCGGCGGGGGGGGTGGGACATAGACACGGGCCTCGGCACGGGGCAGCGGCGGGCGGTAGCCCGGCGGCGGATCAAACGCGGCGTCGTCGCCGGTGGCGGGCGCGTAGGCAACCTCGGTCGGCGCGGCAGCAGGCGGCACATACGCCGCGGCCGATCCGTAGCGCGGCCCGGACACGATGTTGGCCGGCAACGAATTCATCGCGTACTGCTCGGCGGTGGAACGCCGGGTCGGAAAGCTATCGGCGATGTACGGGCCGATCTTTGCGACATAGCGCCGGGTCTCGTCCGGCAGCGAGCGGTTGCGCGTCAGGTAGTCGTCCAGCCTGCCCGGCCCGCCATTGTAGGCGGCGAGAAAACCAGGGTTGCCGTACAAATCATACAACTCACGGATATAGGCGGAGCCGGCCAGGATGCTGTTGTGCGGATCATACGGGTCATCCCCTAGATCGTACCGCCCACGCAACTCGTCATAGGTGGCGGGCATCACCTGCATCAATCCCATCGCCCCCGCGCCCGAGGTGATCGGTTGGCCGTTCATCTCGGTCCGGCCGCCAGACTCGACCCGCATCACCTCGCGAATCCAGCGCTCGGGAATGTCGTATTTGCGGGAAGCCTCGCTGATGTAGGGCCCCCAAGGATCGCCCTGCGAACCCGGCGCCGTATAGACCCGGCGAGCCCGGGCCTCGTACTGCTCGGCTTCCTGGGTCGCGCTGACATGCTGATGCCCCGCGCAAGCGGACAATAGCGCCAGCACACCGAAACAGGCCGCAGCACGAATGGCTCGATCGAGCGATGGCCCCGACCAGACCCTCGTCCGACAATGCTGAACTGCGATGCAGGATGCCAGCCGGACGATCAAAAGCAGCCTCCGTCGATACGTGACACAAACGATCACCAGCACCGGGCAGCATCACTGCAACCGTTTAGGTAAATCATTAGGAACACTGGCTAACCCCCTACCGTTGCAAATACACCACTGCAAGCACCATCGCAATTTGACCAAAGATTTCGTACTCTTTTCCGTGAACTGTGCTGCGGAAGACACAGTGCATCGCCAGCCTCTGACCCGATGCGAGTTGCGAGTCGCTCCCGGATCGGCTATCGCACCGCCTCATGGACGCCATCGCGCAGCCGCTGACCGAAAGCTCGATCGAGCTGCTCGCCAACAACGGAGCCACCCTCCGCCGCCGGCTCGCCATCCGCGACATGGCGGATGGCGCCGCCATGTCGCGACTCGCCGTTACCCTCGGCTGGCTGGACATCAAGCTGCGCTACCGCGGCTCGGTCCTCGGCCCGTTCTGGCTGACGCTTTCGACCGCCGTCATGGTCGTCGCGATGGGGGTGCTCTACTCGACCCTGTTCAAGATGGACATCCAAGCGTACCTGCCTTACCTCGCCCTCTCGCTGGTGCTGTGGAACGCCATCGGCGGCATGGTCAGCGACGCTTGCGTCTGCTTCACCTCGGCCGAGGGCACCATCCGTTCCATGCGCATGCCGTTCTCCCTTTACAGCGCGAGGTCCGTCATCCGCAACGTCTTTGTCCTCGCCCACAACGTCATTGTGATCGTCGGCGTGTTCGCCTATTTCGCTACCTGGCCCGGCGTCGAAGGATTGCTGGCCGTTCCCGCCCTGGCGCTTTGGGCCGTCGATGGCTTCGCCGCCTGCCTGCTGCTCGGCACGTTCTGCGCCCGCTTCCGCGATATCCCCCCGATCGTCGGCAGCGTCATGCAGATCGCATTCTTCCTCACGCCTATCATTTGGCAGCCAACCCTTATCGGCGCCGATGTCCCCTATTTGGTGCTGAACCCGTTCTATCCCCTGCTGGCCATCGTCCGCGACCCGCTGCTCGGCGTCGTGCCAGGCGGCCTGATCTATACGACTGCCGCCGCCTGGAGCGTGCTGCTGTGCGGCGGCGCGTGGCTGCTGTTCGCGCGGGTGCGCGGCCGGCTGGCGTTCTGGGTGTAGCGGCGATGGGCTCCATCTCGGTCGAGGGCGCCAGCGTCGATTTCCCGATCTACCACGGCAATTCCCGGAGCCTGAAAAAGACCGTCCTCGCCGCCGCCTCTGGCCGGCTCGGCGAGGATCGCCAGCACCGGGTCGTGGTGCAGGCCCTGCGCGACGTGTCGTTCTCGCTATGCCCTGGCGACCGGTTGGGCCTCATCGGCGGCAACGGCGCCGGCAAGACCACCCTGTTGCGCACCCTCGCCGGCATCTACGAGCCGGTCGCCGGGCGCGTCCACGTCCAAGGCAGCGTCGGCGTGCTGCTGGATGCCAACCTCGGCATGAACACCGACCTGTCGGGCCGCGAGAACATCATGCTGCGGGGGTTGTACAACGGCATGTTGAAGGCCGAGGTGGCGGCAATGGAAGCCGACGTGCAGGATTTCGCCGACCTGGGCGAGTTCCTGGACCTCCCCGTGCGGTTCTACAGCTCCGGCATGGTGGTGCGCCTGGCCTTCGCGCTCGCAACCGCAATCCGCCCGCAAATCCTGCTGATGGACGAGTGGTTCCTGGCCGGTGACGCCAGCTTCATGGACAAGGCACGCACCCGCATGGAAACCTTGGTGCGTGGCGCGGAGATCCTCGTGCTGTCCTCCCACATGGAAGGCGTCATGCTGGAATGGGCCACCCGGGTCATCTGGCTCGACCAGGGCCGGGTGCGCGAGGATGGGCCGGCGCGCGAAGTGCTGAAGCGCTATCTGGGTCGCCCGGCGATCGAATCGGTGCACGCAATGGCCTAAGTGCGCCGAAGTTTAGCCCGCTGAATATGGTGGGATTCGTTTTGAAGTCGGAGTAATTGTTACGAACACGAAATAGAAGCGTTCCTATGGCGAAGATCGTCGGGCCACTTGGCGGCTATGCAACGCTGACCGGCACATCCGGCGATGACCAGATATTCGCGTCCGGCGCGAGCAACACGATCTATGACGGAGGCGGCAACGACTTCATCAGCACCGGGCTGCGCGGCTACAACAAGGTCTTTGTCGGCATCCAAGGCGATGGGCGAACCGACGCCCGGGACACCGTTCGCATGCTTGGCTCAAGAAACACCCTGATCGGCGGAGACGAGGCGTTCCGGGTCATCAGCTACGGCCCGGCATCCCTTATCGTGCTCGGCGACGGCAACAATGACGTCGCTGTCTATGGCGCCCGCAACCATGTCACCGTGGGAGAGGGAACCAACACCGTCATCGCCGGCCCAAAATCGAGCGTCCTGGTGTTCAGCCAGGATAACGGCGTGGGGAACCCCAGCTACGCCGACACAGTGCAGTTTTCCGGCGTCGGCAATTCGCTGCTGATCAATGCGTATGGGGGCAAGTACCCGCTCAACGGCACGGTTCACGTTTCGGGCGGCAGCGGGTCCGGAACCTTCGACGTCGACTGGGCGGACGGCACCCTTGCGACGAGCGGCCGCGACAACGTCGTCAGCGCAGGCTTCGGAACCATGGACCTCCGCCCAGGAAGCGGCGGCGACACCGTGCACCTGTATGGAAGCTACGACGAGGGCGGGCAATCCACGATCCACCTCGCGGGCGACCACAACCGGATCGACGGCGAGGCCCATGCCATTACGATCACCGGCGGCACCGGCTTCACGAGCATCGCGCTCGACGCCGGATTTTATGCCCTGAACAGCTCGATCGCGGCCACGCTCGGAGGCCAGGGCAACGACGTCGCGCTCACCGGCTTCAGCGGCGTGGTCGACGCCGGAAGCGCACAGGACACCGTCACGCTCACCAACTCCTCCGTCACGGCGGTGTTCCACGGCGCCGGCGACATCGCCTTCATCCACGGCGCCGGCGACATCGCCTTCATCCAGGGCGGCGGCGTGACGATCGACGACCAATCGTCGGGACTGAAAATCCAACTCGCCGACGCCGCCCGCGTGACCACAATCGACCATTTCGGCGCCGCACGCGGCGCGGTCGTCGACCTCCTCGGATCGTCCTTCACCACCGCAGCCGAGGCATTCGCGGCGGTGGGCAGCGACGGCGCGGGCGGATCGACCTTGATCTTCCCCCACTCCGGCGGCGTCCACTTCGCCGGAGTCGCCAACCTGACGGCGGCGAACTTCAAGATCGGCTGAGCAAGGCTGGAGCAGAACCGCCGCGATGCTGGACTCGGCTGACGGCCTTGATCGCTCGCTGGAGCACCGTCACCTTGGCTGCGGGCCGGCTTGCGAGATGCAGCTGAGCCCGGCAGGCGGGATGATAACGTCCGCTGTGCCCAGCTACGCCGGCTATCGCTTCCCGGCTGAGGTCATCAGCCACGCCGTCTGGCTTTGTGCGGGAGGCGCTCAGTGATCCTCCATCGTTCTCGGGGGCGGGTTACGCTACGCGGGCTGAGGCGCTCGATCCGGCCTCGCCCAACCCGTCTCCCGCCTGCCCGCAAGGCGGCATGCACGCGTGGACTGCCATAGCGGCCTTGGCTGGCGTAATACCCGTTGGCGTAAAAGCTGACCCCTCCCTTTGGCGTAATGCGTGGACCAGATTGGGCCGCGAACGCCGGCACGGTCAGGTCGAGACTTATGGCAACTGGTATAAGGACAGGTCAACCGGCTGAAGCTGCTGAAGCGGCAAAGCTACCGCCCGCCGCGCCGGCTTCGATCTGCTCCGCCGACGCGTTCTGCTTGCGGCATGATCCACGCAAAGCGCGAGAGAGCCACAGAACCAAGGGAAGACCATTGACCGAGTCTGCCTTGGTCCAGAGCGCAGTGGCTCATCACAACGCTCCGCTCAGGCGCAGGGCGACACCCGCCGCCGAGCAGGCGAGAAGCGTCGGGATCATCCCGGCGTTGAAGCGGAAAACCGCAATCAGCGCTGCTCCCGAGAGCGCAAGCGCCCATGGGTCGAGGCTGGCGGGAATGGGCGCGTCAAACCTCAAACCCATGAACCGCACAGGATGGGCCTCATGGAACCAGGTATGGAGCGCGAACCACAGCGCTAGGTTCAGGATCACGCCCACCACTGCGGCGGTAATGGCGGCCAACGCTCCGCTCAGGGCCTTGTTGCCGCGCAGGCGCTCGATGAACGGCGCGCCGAGGAAGATCCACAAGAAGCAGGGCGTGAACGTCACCCAGGTCGTCAACAGCCCGCCCAGCGTTCCGGCCAACATCGGCGGCAGGTTGCCGGGATCGCGGTAAGCCGCCATGAAGCCGACGAACTGCGTGACCATAATCAGCGGACCCGGCGTCGTCTCGGCCATGCCGAGCCCGTCCAGCATCTCGCCCGGGCGCAGCCAATGGTAGTGCTCGACCGCCTGCTGAGCGACGTAGGCCAGCACGGCATACGCGCCGCCGAAGGTGACCACCGCCATTTCGCTGAAGAACAGCGCAATCCGACTGAATGTGACGTCAGTCCCGAGCGCCGCGAGCAGGACCAGAACCGGCGTCAGCCATAGGGCGAGCCACACCAGGGCCGCGCGCCGGGCATCCGCGGCAACGGCTCGGGCGTGGCCAGGCAGGCCTTCGCCGAGCAGGCTGTCCGCTTCCGCCAACCCTTTCGCACCACCGCGGCCATGACCGCCGACTTGGAACAGGGAGGAACCGGCTTGCGTGCCAGCCCAGCCTGTCAGTCCCGCCGTGAGGATAACGAGTGGGAACGGGATGCCCACGAAGAAGATGGCAACGAACGCGGCCGCTGCGATGCCGACCATCGCCCGGTTCCGCAGCGCCCGGGAGCCGACGCGAACCACGGCCTGGAGCACGACTGCCAGCACGGCGGACTTCAGCCCGAAGAACAGGGCCGCCACGGCATCGACTTGTCCCCAGCCGGCATACACGTAGCTGAGCGCCATGATGGCGAGGATGCCAGGGGCGACGAACAGGCCGCCCGCCATGATGCCCCCGCGCGTGCCGTGCATCAGCCAGCCGACGTAGATGGCGAGCTGCTGCGCCTCCGGCCCGGGCAGAAGCGTGCAGTAGGACAGCGCGTGCAGGAACCGGCCCTCGCCGATCCACCGCCTCTCGTCGACGATGATGCGGTGCATGACCGCGATCTGTCCGGCCGGACCGCCGAAGCTCAGGGCCGCCACGCGCAGCCAGACCCAGAATGCCTCGGTGAGGCTGACCCCGTGCCCGGCACTGCCGGCCGTCGCAGATGTGGTTGGAGTGCTCGCTCCGTTGGGCAGCGACGACGCGCCGCTCATGCCGGCATCGCCTTTCGCCCCGCGCGAGCCGGCGGCATGGCGGACCAGTTGTGCGTCTCCTCGGTGGCGTCGCGGCACCAGCGGTAGAATGCGTCGTAGAGCGCCATCCCCGCCTCCAGTTGGGCGAGGTCGTAGGCGTACATGCGCGACAGCCCGAGCGAAGCGGCAAGCAGCCTGGGCGCTTCGGGCGCAAGGTCGGGCCGCCCGGTGTCGGCGCCCCGCACGATGGTGGCGAGCTGCTGCAGTGGCTCGGAGGTCCCAAGCCCGAACGCCTCGACCATGACATCGAAAGTGCACAGCTCGCCGCGGTGGCTCCAGACCATGCCCTCGATGTCGAAAGGTCCGGCTCCGAACCGCTCGGCGACGGGTCCGACGTCGGCGCGGACGTCGGTGAGAATCGGGCCGTCGGGCCGACCGATCAAACGGGCGAGTTTATCGGGGGAGATGGCGTTGAAGGCGGGCATGCGTATGCGTCCTTAGCTTGACTTTGGCCATTTTCGGACTGCCGTCGGCGTTGCATCGCTTGTGATCGAGCCCGGGATTTTCGGCTGAGGCAATGTTGGCAAATCCCTCTCCGACGTCGAGTTGGGAGTGA